>Ga0210409_10000035_pt1 | contig 329335 bp, 258 predicted proteins | sample IncBWH17MmetaG_FD_161649 | JGI IMG/M metagenome (GOLD analysis project Ga0210409, IMG submission 161649) | Forest soil microbial communities from Barre Woods Harvard Forest LTER site, Petersham, Massachusetts, United States - Inc-BW-H-17-M | ecosystem: Environmental > Terrestrial > Soil >...
GAATGAGGCGGGCGTGTCCAGTTCATACGGCAGGACCGATGGGCAGAGGCGCGCGAGGAGTTGCGTAGCGTAGGCGGATGGGTCGGCCGCTGAGTGGGCGAGCGCGGTGACTTTTTCCACGAAGTCGTGGATCGGTTTGGAGAACAGCGCCACTTCGTCCGCCGGGACCGCGCGGTTGTAGTTTTCCGATGCGTCGTGCAGCGAAGGATCGGAGAGCAGGAAGTGAGTAATCATCGGCAGGCCCCAACGCGATACCTGCACCTCCGGCGCGTGCCCGTAGAGCGATGCGGTGGCCCAGGCGTGCACCACACCTCGGCCGATCAGGCTGCTGGGGACCTCGAGGACGACGGCGGTGACATTGTTGCCGGCGAAGAAGTTCTGGCGATTCTGGAACGCCTCCGGGGCAAACCGGTTTTCGGACCACAGAGCTTTTCTGAAGGCACCGAAACCGGCGCCATCGGTGGCGAACAGATCGGGCGCGAGGCCTGCGTACGCCAGGCAGCCCTCATCCGCTTTCACGACGCGTCCCGTATTCCCGGAAATGATGAGTTCGCCCCCGGCACCCTTCAGAGCGTCCGCTCCGGTGGCGCGCCGGACCGCGAAGGTCTGAACGTGCTGGTGCTCACCGCCATCGGCGTGGGCGGGCGCCCCGAACTGGACCTTGAAGGTGACGTCTTCGCGAAGATCGCGATCCGTGTCGAAGCGAAAGGCGTAGAGACCTTCGTCGCGGAAGGTGTCTGGCGCGCCGACGCCGGCATTCGGATTCACGGTCAAAGCCATGACCGTTGTGCCCGGGCGGCCGCGAAACAAGTAGAAGTCGCAGATGTTGATACGGGGGTCTTCTTTTGCAGTAGGCGTATCGAAATGATGCGACATGGCGAATCTTCTCCTAAAGGGTTAGATGCGAGGCCAAAAGGTCGATCACTCGGATGCGGGGCCGATGGGGCGATCAACCTTGAGATTCTCAACTTCATCGGAAGATTTTTCAAGTTTGGAATGGGAACGAAGCAATTCCCAAGTCCTGATTAGTCGCATAACCAGACATGATCCAGGCTAGTACTGAACTTGTCCGGTAAGCGCGTTAATCGGGACTTGACCCTCAAATGGTACGCGAGGCAGTAGCCAAGCGCAGCAGCTCGGTCTAGAGTTTGTTTTTCACGAGCAGCTAAGCTGCCTCGCGCCCGTCCGCGGAATGGTCGGTGAGTTGATTTTGGTGGGGCTCGTCTCGTGGTCTGAGAAACTCGGCTAAAGACGCGTTCGGCTTCGGTGATGTCTTTGCGGTTCCGAAGAACGCTTCGCGAGCTTTCTCAAACATATCTTCCGCCATTGGATTTGATTGTTTCATCTAAGTTCTCCAATCAGTTAGGCTTCTCTCGAGTGACCTGTGATCTCTCACTCCATCAAACCAATTTGACGTTCGACCAGTTCACAACAACGAGTGCCATGAGAGAGTTAAATCCAAATCACTTCGATTCCGGGCGTCTTGCCGGTGACAAGCTTTAGAAAAATGGCGTATTTGTAACCTAATTGGTCTTTGAAGGCCTCCAATCTCTCGTAGTCTCCATCCTCGACTCGCGGCACATCATCTTTCTTCGCTTCAATCACCAAGAGGTTTTCTTCTGAATCGCGTACATGCGCGACGATATTAGAAACAACCGGCACGATCCCGTCGCGTAGTCGCAGGCGTTTAACCTCATCGCCCAGGCGGCTATAGTCGCAATCCACCTGCCAGCCTGGAAATTTTCCTTGCATGTAGGTAGCAAGTTGCTGCGTTACGGTCCTTTCATGGACATTCAAGCTAAGCAACTTCGTGTCATTCCTGAGGAGCGAGTCTATGCAAGAGTCGATCCTAGCAGCCACAATCTCCCGGGTTTCGTAGTCTCGATTCGCCGCTCTGCTCATGTTCACCTCGAAGGCGACCGAGGCACTTGCGGGGGCGGGAGGCTTCACCAGAGAGTGGGGTGCAAGGGAGGCAAGATGTTGGGGCCTCCTCGGGGGAACTTTCTTGCCGTCCCCGCTCAAGTTCTCCGAATTGGTGAAGCTCCCCGCCGACATATACCGCGGCAGAGTACCGGCGGCGAGAAGACTCCGCAATCAGGCACATTCCTGAGTTTGCAGTAGGGAAAACACCCCAGCTCTTAAATGGGGGAGAATGCGCCTCAACATGTAAAGGCGCACAAAACTTCCGAGGCATCGACGCGCCGTTGCGATGAAGTTATCTGGACACCGAATTGCGCCCTCCCAAATAAGGTCCAAGAACTCGGTCCGTTCGGCTTTCATGCACTCCCTCGTGACCTGTAATTGAATAGACCAGGGAGAGCTCTACGACCGACGGAACCGACCCGCCAGGAAATTAATGTTGACGAGTTCTGAGCAAGAGCGTACTGCCTGCAGTCAGACCAGCATCACGCATCACGGGCATCCCAGCACACTCAGCAAGGATCGCCATGCAGCCAGTTGACCTATGTGTTTGCGGACATCCGGCGTCGTTACATCGAACATACGGCTGCACCGGCTGGCGGCCCAATCCAGACCCCAAGAAAACCGGCCGCGTATGGTGTCAGTGCAAGACATTCCAAGCACAAAAGGCTGCGCGCGCCAGCTAGCATTGGTGGTCAACTCCCGATAAGTCGCATAATCGGATATTACAAGTATTACTTCACTGCTCCGGTAAGCGCATTGATCGGGAGTTCGGAGAATAGTGCCTTGCATTGGACGAGCGATGGCGCTGGTTCAATGCAATTTAGGTAAGCTGTGAGCCATGAGTGACATCGCCCGCCCCCGTGAACTCAACACTCGATTGACTTATTAGCGAAAGTACTATGGCCGCTCTTTGTCCCCGTGAGTCATTCTAGAGGGGAACGGTAGGAGCCTGCGGCACTGACGAAGCCAAGAAAATGGGGAAGAGATGAAAACAACCACAGTGATTTTGTGCCTATTCATGTTCTCAGGTGTGGTGTCGGCTCAAAGCCCCGACCCGTCGAACTGGGTGTGCCGCAACCTCGCGGATTCGGGCTATTTTCTGTTTGAAGGTGAATCAATATTCGGTTCTCAGGCGTGCCGCCCGATTCCGCAGGCCACGCCGGCTGTGTCCACTGCCACTCTGCCTTCGGCGGTCACTAAAGTAGAGACACCTAAGCAAGATACACCGCTCGCCAACTCTGTTGCCGCTCCCACTCCTTCGGCTGCTCAGGCGACTACGACTGCTCCCGAAAAGGAAGCTCCAGTTTCTATTGAGGCACCGAAATCGAACGCGTCGAATGCAAATTCCGGATTTCCTAGTCGCTGGAGATCTATGACTGCCGGGAACGTTCGCACGCTTCGCTTCGAAGGCGAATACATCTATGCCGAAGTTGCCCTGCCTGAAGCTGCCGCGAAGGCAGGCACGTTCATCCTGACGGAGGCTAAGAAGGACGGTGAGAAGTACGTGGGCAAGACGAGCGGACGTGCTCTCAAGACACAAAGCGGCCCAATTTGTCCCGTGACTGAGCCTATTGAATTCACGTTGGTGACCACCGACCGCATTGAAGGCCGAAGCTTCACGCCGCCGGCTGGTGCGGCGCTCAATTGGGGCACGTGCTCATATACGCCTGCGCCTAATTGGCAGTCTTTTGTCTGGATCCCTGTGAGGTAGCGATAACCTCAATTGCTCTCTGGTCGGCACTAATGTCCGCTGCCTTTAACAGCTTTTGAACTTTTCCTTTAGTCGCCTACGCGGAACTAGGGGTACTTGTCCGGTAAGCGCGTTTATCGGGAGCTTCGGAAAGCCCGAGACCATGGTGTAGAATGCGCCCGCCGAAGACATCGGCTATCGCAGGGGCTAATGGTTTCATGCCTACGGCTGGGTTGCCGATGAAGGATTCGCCAACTTCAGTGAAAGGGTTGAGTATACTCGATGCTCACGAAAACAAGGGCTGCGGCTCCGTCCGATTAAGCTGCGCGAATGGTTGAACACAGAAAATCAGAAGTTCGGAGCCAAATGCCTCGACCCGCCGGTAGCTTTGCAACCCTCGCGCTCCTCGCGGCCACGTTATCCGCCACCGCAAATGTGTATCCGGAGTCAAATTCTTCTTCGCTCGCCCTACCGTCAAGTCGAGACGAGTCAATGCGCAAGAACTTGCCAAACTTCGGCGAAGCGACTACGACCCTATACCGCGGCGGCCAGCCATCCAAAGAGGGATTTCGCACCCTGGCAAATATGGGGGTCAAAATCGTGGTAGACCTGCGGGGGTCGCGCGACAGTGAGCGCAAGGTCGTAACACATCTTGGTATGCAGTACGTGGCAATGCCCTGGCGTTGCTCGTTTCCCAAAGATAAAGTATTTGCGCAATTTCTTACATTGCTGCGGCAGAATCCAGGTAAAAAGATTTTTGTCCATTGCCGATTGGGTGACGACCGCACGGGAATGATGATCGCCTCCTACCGGATGGCCCAAGAGGGGTGGTCTGCGGAGAAAGCCGAAAAAGAAATGGAGAAGTTTGGCTTTTCCTTTGCCCACAGACGTCTGATTTGCCCCGGCCTGTCTTCCTATGAAGAGAAATTTCCCAAGCGCTTTAAGACCAGCCCCGCATTCCGGGACCTGCGTTAGGACCACGCCAGTTCAGGTGTCTCTATCCACTGAGGTGGAGAGGGTGGCTCGTCTTCTGACACTCGGCGGTCATTTGGCCCAATGGTCGGCACATAGAAAAACTGAGTCGAAAAGATTTGGTTTCGCCCCAGGAAATCTACTTGTCCGGTAAGCGCGTTTACCAGGATGTAGGCCAGTAGTTTCCCGTGGCCGACGACTCTTGTGGATCAAGAAGAGGCGCGAAAGGACGATTTCTTAGGTCAGAGGTACATCAAAGAGCGCCAGCCAATATTGTAGGGATTGCAGGGCGAAACCGAAAAAGATGAGTCCAACGCCGAAGACGCCAAGCCGTCGCTCAGGAAGATTGTCCGCGTAGTATTCGATGTAAGGATTGACCGTCACTCCCACGCCGGTGACAAGGCCTGTTACCAATCCCACGCGAATCGCAAAAGACCAGGCGTGATCCAGGTGATGGATGAAGGCGCTACAGATCAGGGCCGTGACCATGTAGCCTAAAGTACGGACCACAGTTCCCCAAAACTGACGACGCGTAAGCCGTGGACGCCGAGACGCTGAATAGTCGGTGGCAGGACGCATGCCGCGAGAGTAGGCGAATACTTGGCCTATGGTTATGAGAATGGCGAATGCGATTGCGAATCCGAAGCCCAAAATCCTGTACAGCCCAAGTCCGAAACCGAATCCCCGGATGGCGGAAAACAGCCCTTCCCAACGCAAGGAGTAATGATCTAACCCACGAGACGCTCGGCTGAATTCAATCGAGAGAGTGATACCGGTCGCGATACCGGTAGTCAGGCCAAAGAAAAGACCAAGGCCGAGGCCGTAGCCAATGCCGAAGACAACGGAGTACGTTACCGCGCGGGTAAGCAGCCGCAACGGGCCGTGTTGTCCGCCCAATAGGTCGTAGGCCAGATAGAGACTGCCCAGCACATCAAGACAGGTACCCGTAATGCTGACGACCGCGACGCTGTGGTGGTTCACGCAATGATTGTAGACCTAAAGTCTCGGCGATCATCCCGGATGACGGGCAATTCAGAAGCAATTCCACATGCCTGGTTAGTCGCATTACTGGACATCTTCCGGCCCAGTACTCTACATGTCCGGTTTGCGCGTTAATCGGGCAAGTGGGCGCACTTAGCTGCTGGGAAGCCCTGTTCTCCGGTTTGTTGGAACGGTTAGCACAGCTACTCACTTCTGGACGTTCAATTTTGCTCACCTTGCATGTGGTCAATTTTGCTCATCTAGACGGGTTGGTCCTACGAGTCTACGATTAGCCATCGCTGGACCAGTTTCCTGAGTTGATTGAAGGAGCAGACCCGAATGGCGAGTAAACGTAGTCTCGGTGTCAGTCATTCACTTCTCCGCAAGAAGTTTCGTACTGGGATGACCTTTCGGAACTACCGAGACAAAGAGGTCGTCTTTTCGCAAGGAGATCCGGCTGATTCTGTTTTCTACATCGAGAGCGGGACGGTGAAGCTCACGGCCGTCACTACGCGCAAGAAAGCTATAATCGCCATCCTACAGCGAGGTAGCTTCTTTGGCGAAGGCTGTCTAGCAGGGCAATCTCTGCGGATTTGCACAGCGAGATCAATCGGACAATCGAATGTCATTCGACTCCAAAAGGAGAGGACGGTTCGCACGCTCAAGAGAGACCCGCATTTTGCAACGCTCTTCGTTGGTTATTTACTTGCACGGGTTGTTCGAATCGAGGAAGACCTGATAGATCAATTCTTCAATTTCAGTGAAAGGCGACTGGCGCGGGTTCTGTTGTTGTTTGGGAAAATAACCGAGGAATCGAAGGCGAACTCCCCCCTGAAGGTGAGCCAATCAACCCTGGCGGAGATGGTTGGTACCACCCGCCCAAGGGTAAGTAAATTCATGAACGAGTTCAAGAAGAAGGGCTTGGTCAGCTACAACGGGGGCTTGCAAATAAATAGCGCACAGGTCATCGCGTTCCTGGAAAATCGCCCGATGTCCGTCAAGAAAACGTAGACCCAGCCGGATGGCTCCGGCTTTCGGCACCACGACCGCCGAACCGCGACGCACCGGAGCCAAGAAATGAAAACAAAACCAACACCAACACTAAGGCAACAGTCTTCCGTCCCCTGTCCTACATGTGGCGTCGCTGCCGGGAAGCGTTGTGTGCTGTATTCAGGTGGTCTGCGCTCAGGGCCGCACGTGCATCGGATGATTGCCGCTACTGAGGCCGTCGAGAAGAAATGAATTCACCCTGGTCATGGATGTTGATAAATCCGCTGACCACCAGCAAATGACCCAGGCAGAGTCGGGCTAAGTCCCGATTAGTCGGATAACCGGACATGTTCAGTACCGGGACTCTACATGCCCGGTTTGCGCGTTAATCGGGACTTGACCTATAAGCTGCCCCTCTTCGTTGACTTGATTCCTTGCTCACCCTAAGATGTGCCCCACGTGCCAGCCCCCGACTCGCTCATCGGCCAGACCATTTCACACTACCGCATCCTCGAAAAGCTCGGCGGTGGCGGCATGGGGGTGGTCTACAAGGCCGAAGACACGAAGCTCGGCCGCTCCGTCGCGCTGAAGTTTCTGCCAGCAGATCTGTCGAACGATCGTCAGGCGCTGGAACGGTTTCAGCGAGAGGCGCGCGCCGCTTCGGCGCTAAACCACCCGAATATCTGCACGATTTACGACATTGATGAGCATGAGGGCCGGCATTTTATTGCGATGGAGTTTCTGGACGGGCAGACGGTCAAGCACGTCATCCAGGGTGCGCCCATCAAGACTGAGCAAATCCTTGAATGGGGAATAGAAATCCTTGACGCTCTCGAGTCGGCACACTCAACGGGCATCATTCATCGCGACATCAAGCCGGCGAATATTTTCATCAGCAAGCGCGGTCAAGCGAAGATTCTGGATTTCGGCCTCGCAAAACTGATGTCGCGGACAGCGGAGGCAGCGGGCGCATCCGCTCTACCAACTGCAGGGACCGCCGAAGAGGATCTCACCAGCCCTGGCGCGGCGATCGGCACAGCGGCTTACATGTCGCCAGAACAAGCGCGCGGAGAAGAGATTGACGCTCGCACCGACCTATTCTCTTTCGGTGCGGTCCTGTATGAGATGGCCACCGGCCGCCAGGCATTTTCGGGGGCAACGACGGCAGTCATCCATGATGCAATCCTGAACCGTACGCCAATGGCCCTGGCGCGGCTCAATCCGAATCTGCCCGCGCAGCTCCAACACATCATTCAGAAGGCGCTGGAGAAAAACCGTAAGCTGCGTTATCAAACAGCAGCCGAGCTGCGCACTGATCTGTTGCGACTGAAACGCGATACCGATTCTGGGCGTGCAATCCCACGCGTGCCGCGTCCCCGCAGGACAATTGATTCGATCGCTGTTCTGCCCTTCGAAAACGCGAGTGCCGATCCAAATGCGGAATATCTCAGTGATGGCATCACCGAAAACATCATTGGCAGCCTCACTCACTTGCCCAAACTGCGCGTGATGGCACGAAGTACGGTTTTTCGTTACAAAGGCCAACTGACGGATCCTCAAAAGGTTGGCAATGAACTCAATGTGCGCACGGTGCTCACAGGGAGGGTTGTTCAGCGGGGCGAGTCCCTGACCATTGGGACCGAGCTCGTGGACGTGGCCAATGGGTGGCGGCTCTGGGGCGAGCAATACAACAGGAAACTTGTCGATATCTTCACGGTGCAGGAAGAGATCGCGAATGAGATCTGCGAAAGGTTACGACTCAATCTGACTGGCGATGAGAAGAAGCGTCTGAGTAAGAGACCCACGCAAAACACAGAAGCCTATCAGGACTACCTCCGAGGCCGCTACTACTGGAACAAGAGGACAGCGGACGGGGTCACGAAAGGCATCGAGTATTTCGAGAGAGCGATCGAAAAGGACTCAAGCTATCCGCTGGCCTACGCAGGGCTCGCCGACTCATACAACATCCTTGGTTTCTACGCATACGGTGCACCTCGGGATGTCTTTCCAAAAGCGAAAGCGGCAGCTTTGAAAGCCCTCGAAATTGATGACGCACTGCCCGAGGCCCATGCGTCTTTGGCCTATGCCAAGCTCTATTACGATTGGGATTGGCCAAGTGCGGAGAAAGAATTCAAACGGGTCGTTGAGCGGGACCCGGCCTACGCGACAGGCCACGGATTTTACGGAAATGTTCTAGTTGCAATGGGGCGTTTCAAAGAAGGAATCGCAGAGATGGAAAAGGCTCAGGAGCTCGACCCACTCTCACTGATCATCAGTGCTGGAATTGGGTGGGGCTTTTACTTCGCCCGCCAGTACGATCAAGCAGTCGAACAACTACGAAAAACTCTCGAGCTTGACCCACATTTCGTCGTGGCGCACGCCTGGCTGGGGGGAACGTACCTGCAGAAGGGCCTGTTTCCGGAAGCGATCACGGAGCTTCAGACGGCAATTGAGATTTCTGGAGGAAGCCCTCTTTATATTGCGTTTCTTGGACATGCCTACGGTGTGGCAGGAGATGCGCTTGAGGCACAGAAAATTCTCGACCAACTGAAGGAACAATCCGCCGGATCCTATGTTTCGTCATACAGCATCGCAGAGGTCTATGTAGGTTTAGGTGATCGGCATCAGGCCCTCGAGTGGCTCGAAAAGGCTTATGAAGAACGCGCCAGAGCGCTAGTTTCCGTCAAGGTCGAACCAAAGGTCGATCCCCTGCGTTCCGATCTCCGTTTCCAGGACCTACTACGCCGGATGAATTTCCCGCAGTGATCCATTGTGGTCCAAAAGCATGTAGTATTGGCGCGCATACTCCCGGGAAGGCAGGGATCGCAGTGCGCGTCATTACGAAATCTCTCTTGTCTGCCCTTTTGACACGTTCGGCTAAATCCCGATAAGTCGGGTAACCGGACATGTTCCGCACCAGGACTTGACTTGTCCGGTAAGCGCGTTAATCGGGACTTAGTGGGGTTTCCCTTGGCCAATCCTGCTTCACGCCGGAACTTTGCGCTTTGCCCGCCACTTTGTTAGTGTTCAGCCGGTCTGCCGGAAGGCACCGACATGCGAAGGCCACACGTTCTGATTGCGGGTGCGTGGCTGCTTCACGCCATCGCTTGGTTTCTCCCCGTCGTCAGAGAAGGGGTGACGTTTCCCCACGGTCTACCCGGGTGGCAAGCCTTTCGCGTAGCGGCATGCGCTGTGTGGCCATACGAGGGTACCAAATACGTCGAATGGTACAACGCGGTACTTGGGACCATGAGCGCGGTAACAACAGCACTGTTTATCCTTGGTTCCGTGTGGGTCGTAACGAGCGGGTCGACCACTCTGCGCCGTACGTCTGCGTGGGTCGCGACTCTCGCTTTCATAGTTAACGCGCACTGGTATGTTCTCTTCGGCTCTGACCGCGCGGATCTTAGGATTGGCTATTTCCTCTGGTGGTTTTCGTTTCTCTTTGTGGGATTAGGTCTGTTCGACCTGTCAACTCGCAGACCTGATGAGTGACGGTCTGTGCCTGGTAAGTCGGATAACTGGACATCTTCCGTACCAGGACTCTACATGTCCGGTTTGCGCGTTTATCAGGCATGTGGATTACTTCCTAGTGTCCGTGATCTATGGGTAGTCTCCAAGGCGTCGAGGCGGCCCGCATCTGCGGTTAGCTGATTTAACGACGAAATCCGGCACCCGTTGTACAATCCAGTGCGTCGAGGGCGAGGAGAAGTCGATGAAGGCGAGCGCTATAGCATTGGTTTTTATTGCCTTGACGCTACAGACTAATCCCAGCGGACAATCTGCTCAACTACCGCCTGCCTCTGACATGAAGACGATCGGTCTGATCGGAGGAACTTCCTGGTATTCCACGGTTGACTACTACCGCTACATCAACGAGGCCATAAATGATGCGTACGGTAACACTACAAATCCGCCTTTGATTCTCTACAATATGAACCAGGAGAAAATCCACGAGCTCCAGGGCAACGGTCGATGGGACGACGTAGCGGCTCTCTTCACGGAGGCGACAATTCGACTGCGGGCCGGCGGCGCACAAGCGATCTTGTTCTGCGCCAATACATCTCACAAGGTCTATGCCCAAGTTGCGGGAAAGACAGACCTGCCGATTCTTCATATCGGAGACGCGACTGGAGTTGCAATCCGAAGCAGCGGTCTGAAGAAGGTCGGGCTGATCGGAACCCTGTATACAATGGAAGATGGATTCATGGTGGACTGGTTGAAGGAACATTACGGGATCGAGTCCCTCGTACCCAGTTCCGGTCCTGTTCGGCAAGAACTCAATCGAATTATTTATCAAGAGTTGAACAGAGGGATCTTCAAGGTCGAAAGCAAGAAATATGTCCTCCAACAAATCGAAGAATTGCGAAAACGAGGAGCGCAAGGCATCGTTCTGGGCTGTACCGAATTCCCCCTTATTATCAAACCGTCAGACGTCGGAGTACCACTGTTCGATACCACGCGTCTGCACTCGCAAATGGCGGTGGACTTCATCCTGGGAAAGCCGGGCCTGGCCCACATTCGAGCCGATCAGTAAGCTAGGGTTTGGCTGACTTAAAAACGGAAAAGTAGGTTCACGTCAACAGTGGCCCTTCCTCGGCACACTGGTACCCCCCGGGGGATTCGCTGGGTCCAGTGCAAACCGCAATGCCAGTGTCAAAATCTGGCCATGAAGAGCGCGGAGAGTTCTCCGACTCGGTAGCCTCCTCAGCCTACGACTGAAGGGAATCCTCTAACTCCCGATTAGTCGCATAACCGGACATGTTCCGGGCTAGTACTCACCATGTCTGGTAAGTGCGGACAATCGGACAAGTAGTGCCGGGGAGGGCTACCGTCAGACTAAGGCCTGCTCCAGCGGGGAAGTAAACCTGTGAGTTCCGCTGTTAAGTCGCCGAGAAGCGTCTTAAGATCGTTCCCAAGGGTGCGTCGCGTCGCCGCATGCCCTTGCGGCCCGAATACTGACCGATTTTGAGCATGACGGGGCACAAAATTGGGCACAGTCTCAAAGGCCACGCGTGCGACAACTTGCCAACTGATTGAAAAGGTTGGCTCCCCGGGCTAGATTCGAACTAGCAACCCTTCGGTTAACAGCCGAATGCTCTACCGTTGAGCTACCGGGGAGTAGCGGGCAGGCCAGACCACGCACTGCGAGTGGAACCGAAAAAGTGTAAACGACGCTTGCCGCGGAGTCAACGCGCGTACGCGAACATTCGCGCGACAAGCCCGCAGCAACAACGCGTGCGGCAACCGAGCGCGCGGCTGGCCATGCAATGCGCTGCACACGAAGACACCATACCCGCGGCGAGCGAAAATGACCGGCGCGGATCGCGTGAGCTACTGGAGTTTCTGCGTCGTGGAGTCGTGGCCGACGAGATTTTCGAAAATCGCCAGGACGTGCCGGCGATAGCGCACAATGCGCTCGAGGAGCGGCCGGAGCGTCGGTTGGTGTTCGGTTTCACGGTCCCACTTGGCCAGCACTGCCGCCGGGACGGAGATATCGCGGCGCAATTCTTCGACCGTGTGGCCGCGCAGGAACAGGCCGTAGAAAAACGCCGCCTCGCGCTGCGGGAACTGAAAATCCTGCAGCGGGTCGTCCAGCGGATTGGGCATTGTCGCCATGGGCGAAATCGCAGTTTACAGATTTCGAGGCGCGCGTCAAGGGTACAGGACGCGAAAGCGAAAATAGGTAAACCCTCAATAAAAGGGGCATTTTCCCGGGCGATTGGAACGAAATTTGCTTCGAATTTTGCCTGCGGGAATAGCGCGCTGATAGGGCTGAATTTAGGTCCGGGCGCGCAACTTTTCCAAGCACGACGGGTTCCATAAGTGTGCCCGCTATGGCAACGCGGCAACTGCCTGCGCGCCAGAGCAGGTCATGATTTGTATTCCTGCTGCACCCCCATACGGAGGCTCGACCCCCTCGAGCCTCCGATCTTTTTTACGCGCGTAACACTGCGTTCGTGCTTTGGGCACTTTCTTTACACGCCAGAAACTTTTCCTCCCGCGCCACGTTTACCCTAGGAGAGAGGAAACCATGAAATTCATTCCAGGCCGCATCCTTTATATAGGTGCAGCTATCTTGGTTCTGGCGGCGCAGGCACCCGCGCAAGCTCATCAAGCTCAGCAATCGCAGGGTTCGCAGCAGCAGGATTCCGATTCCATGCCCGGCATGCCCACCCAAGAAAAAACGGCGGGCAGGCATCATCACGGGGCGAAAAATTCCGAGGCGGCGCAGTCCGCCAACCAGGCCATGTCCGAAGACCACATGGACATGGGCCCGCACATGTACATGACCGACCTGCGTCAGGAAAATCCGGCGGACGACAAACGCGCCGCGGAGCTGGCGGCCACACTCGGCAAAGCCATCGAAAGATACAAGGACTACAAATTGGCGCTGGCCGACGGCTTCGAAATCTTCCACGCGGAAGTCCCGCAGGAGCATTACCACTTCACGAATTACCGCTACGCCTTCAAAGCCGTGTTCACGTTCGATCCCGAGCATCCCACTTCGTTGCTGTACAAGAAGACGCGCGACAGCTACGAACTCGAAGGCGCCATGTACACCGCCGGCCGGCGAGCGACGGAGGACGATTTGAACGCGCGCGTGCCGCTCAGCGTGGCGCGCTGGCACAAACACGTCAACATCTGCCTGCCGCCGAGGGGCGCGCATTTGCAGTCCGCGTCGCTGAAGGAGTTCGGATTCCGCGGCTCGATTGCCACCGAAGATGCCTGCCGGGAAGCCGGCGGCCGCTGGCACGCGCAGATCTTCAACTGGATGGTCCACGTGTATCCCTACGAGACGGATCCCGCGAAGATTTGGGCGCACTGAGCGTGGCAAGGCGACGCGCCTATGGCGTCGCGGTTGATCCTTCGGGAAGGACCTCTCTTCACAAGTAACCTGCGATTGTCCCCGGTCGCCCACCGGCGGGGATCGCAGGCCCGACCCTTGGACTCTACAAGTTCCGGCGGCCTTTGCTGTAGGACGTTCCCGAGCTTGGAATTCCTGAACCGTCACCGGTATTATCAAATGGCTGCGTTTGCATGTCCGGAACCTCTCGGTCAAATGACGCACACACACGAAAATGCTCCTGACGATTTCATATAACGGGACAGTGGCAACGGACTTAGGTTTCCTATTACATAAAAGCCCGTTTCACGTTCATTCGTTCGAGCAGGTGTTCGGCAAGGCTCACGTTTTTTATCCCGAGACCACACCCGAACGTTGCACTGCCGCATTGCTGCTGGAGATCGATCCGATCGGCCTTGTCCGCAACCGGCGCGGGCCAAGCGGCGAAGGCTACGCATTGGAGGAATATGTCAACGACCGGCCTTACGCGGCGTCGTCCTTCCTGAGCGTTGCTATCGCCCGCACGTTTGGGACGGCAATGACGGGAAGGAGCAAAGAGCGCCAGGAACTCGCCGATTCAAGTCTGCCTTTGGAGGCTCGGATTGCAGTGCTGCCGTGTCGTGGCGGGGAGCCTTTGCTGCGCCGACTGTTCGAGCCCTTGGGCTATGAGGTCATGGCAACCCGGCACTCGCTCGACGCGAAGTTCCCGGAATGGGGAGAGAGTCCGTATTTCACAGTCACGCTGAAGGCCAAAATTCGATTGAGTACATTGCTCACACATCTCTACGTGCTTATCCCGGTGCTCGACGACGACAAACACTATTGGGTTGGCGATGCGGAAGTGGAAAAACTGCTGCGCCACGGGGAGGGCTGGCTTCGCGAGCACCCCGAGCGCGAGTTGATTACCAATCGTTTTTTGAAGCATCAGAAGCGGCTCGCTCGCGAAGCATTGAGCCGCCTCATTGGCGAGGAAGAGCCCGCAGCGGACGAAGTGGCCGAAACTCGCGCCCGAGAAGAAGAAGCGATTGAGAAGCCAATCAGCCTGGCCGAGCAACGTATGGGAGCTGTCATGGCCGCACTTCGCAGCAGTGGCGCGAGGCGCGTTCTCGACCTTGGTTGTGGCGAAGGTCGCCTATTGCGCGAGCTTTTGAAAGACAAAGAGTTTGCAGAAATTGTCGGCCTGGATGTCTCGCATCGCGCCCTGGAGATTGCGTCGCAGAGACTTCGACTTGAGGATTTGCCCAGGATGCTGAAAGAACGTATCCGGCTGATTCACGGATCGCTCACTTATCGGGACAAGCGACTGGCTGGTTACGACGCTGCAACGGTGGTGGAGGTTATCGAGCATCAAGATCCGCCACGTCTTGCCGCCTTCGAGCGAGTCCTGTTTGAATTCGCGCGTCCTCAAACCGTCGTGGTGACGACGCCAAACGTCGAATACAACGTTAAGTTCGAAACTCTACCCGCGGGAAAGATGCGGCACAGAGACCATCGCTTCGAGTGGACACGTGCGGAATTTCAATCGTGGGCCAGCGGGATAGCTGACCGATTTGGCTATTTGGTTCGTTTCTTGCCCATCGGACCTGAAGACCCGGCATTGGGCACTCCCACACAGATGGGCGTCTTCAATCGCCAATGAAGCTGACAATTCCAGAACTGGCCATTGTCGCACTTGTCGGCCCTTCAGGGTCCGGCAAGTCGAGTTTTGCCCGAAAACATTTCCGATCCACAGAAGTTCTGTCTTCAGACTTTTGCCGTGGCCTTGTGTCCGACGACGAAAACAGCCAGGTAGCGACAAACGATGCATTTGAGGTTCTTCACTTTATCGCCTCCAAACGGCTGGCGGCCGGGAAACTGGTTGTCATCGACGCGACCAACGTGCAGCCGGAAGCGCGCAAACCCATCATCGCTCTGGCTCGGCAATTTCACTGCATCCCCGCCGCGATTGTGTTCGATCTGCCGGAGAAGCTCTGCCACGAGCGGAATCGCGATCGCGCTGATCGAGATTTTGGGCCGCACGTGATTCGCCAGCAAAGCCGGCAATTGCGCAATGCGCTTCGCTTGCTCGAACGGGAAGGCTTCCGCCGTGTCCATATCCTCCGGTCGCCGGAGGAGGTCGATGCCGCTGAAATCGCGCGCGAGCCGCTCTGGAACAACCTCAAACACGTACATGGACCCTTTGACATCATCGGGGATATCCATGGCTGCTTCGACGAACTTGTCGATCTGCTTAAACAGCTTGGCTATGCAGTCGAGCCGCAATCCAATGGTGAATCGTCATCGGGCTATTCAGTGCAGTCGCCAGAAGGGCGCAAGGCCATTTTCCTTGGTGACCTTGTGGATCGTGGTCCGAAGATTCCTGACGTGCTCCGCTTGGTGATGAATATGGTAGAGGCGGGGACGGCTTTGTGTGTGCCCGGCAATCACGATATCAAGCTGATGCGCAAGCTTCGGGGTAAAGACGTACAGATCACACACGGACTTGCTGAGTCGCTCGAGCAACTCGACAAGGAATCGCCGGAATTTCGCATCAAGGTTTCGGAATTTATTGACGAGCTGGTCAGTCACTATTCTCTGGACGACGGGAAACTCGTCGTTGCTCATGCAGGAATGAAGGAGGAGATGCAGGGTCGCGGCTCCGGCAAAGTGCGAGAGTTCGCTCTGTACGGGGAAACCACGGGCGAGACAGATGAATTCGGCCTGCCCGTTCGTTACAACTGGGCCGCCGAGTATCGCGGCAGGGCCATGGTGGTATACGGCCACACTCCGGTGCCGCAACCGGATTGGCTGAATCGAACGATTAACATTGATACAGGTTGCGTCTTCGGCGGGAGTTTGACGGCTCTTCGGTATCCCGAGAAAGAACTCGTTTCGATTGCGGCGCGCGAGACTTATGCCCAGCCGGCCAAACCGCTTGTTCCAGTGGCAGAGTCTGCTCCGGCTCTCACTTCTCAGCAGATTCACGACGATCTGCTCGACATCGACGATGTGATTGGAAAGCGGATTGTCACCACCCGCCTTCACCACAATGTGACTGTGCGGGAGGAGAATGCTCTGGCGGCCCTTGAAGTCATGAGCCGGTTTGCTGCGAATCCGAAATGGTTGATCTACCTGCCTCCCACCATGTCGCCCACGGAGACAACCTCGCAACCTGGGCTCCTCGAACATCCGGCGGAGGCCTTTTCCTATTTCCGTCGGGAAGGTGTGCCGCGCCTCGTGTGCGAGGAAAAGCATATGGGCTCACGGGCCATTGTGATTGTATGCCGTGACGAAGACGCGGCGCGGCGGCGGTTCGGCGTCGTTGGAGAAGGCATCGGCATTTGTTACACGCGCACGGGAAGGCGATTCTTTGACGACCCGGGGATCGAAAAGCCATTCCTTGAAAAGGTGCAGGGAGCCGTAGGCGCAGCAGGATTCTGGGAGGAATTTCAAACGGATTGGATTTGTCTCGATGCCGAATTGATGCCCTGGTCCGCAAAGGCTCAGGAACTATTGCGAACGCAATACGCCGCTGTGGGCGCAGCCGCGCAGGCGTCTCTTACAGAAGCGGTCGCGTCGCTGGAGCACCTCGCATCCAAAGACGGCGAAGCGCAGCCTCTTATAGAGCGATACAAACAGCGGCTCGAAGCCGCAAATCTTTATGTGGATTCTTATCGCCACTACTGCTGGCAGGTTCAATCGGTCGGTGACTTAAAGCTTGCCCCCTTTCACCTGCTTGCTACGGAAGGCCAAGCGCATGTCCAGAGGGATCACGCCTGGCACATGGACAAGCTCGCACAGCTTTGTAGCGCGAGCGACGGTCTGTTGCTCGCTACGCCGTACAAGCAAGTTGATGTGAGGGACTCAGCGAACGTTGAGGACGCCACTCGATGGTGGGAACAGTTGACCGGTCGCGGTGGTGAAGGCATGGTCGTGAAGCCGCTGGAATTCGTTGTGCGCGGACGGCGTGGCTTGACCCAGCCTGCTGTCAAATGCCGTGGCCCGGAGTACCTGAGAATCATCTATGGGCCGGAATATCTGCTGCCTGAGAATTTGGAACGCCTTCGCAATCGGGCTGTTTCAAAAAAGCGGTCCTTGGCGTTGCGCGAGTTCGCTCTTGGGATTGAAGCATTGGAGCGATTTGCCCGCCAAGAACCACTTCGCCGTGTACACGAGTGCGTCTTCGGCGTGCTTGCCCTCGAAAGCGAACCCGTCGATCCCCGTCTCTAGCGTGAATAACTGAGGGGGACGGCGGTGGCTTGGCTCAGGGTAAATGGGCGTTCCCAAAATGGTCCGCGGCCAAGAATATAACCTCGGTACTATTTCCATTTGCGTTCCCCCGCGCCAAAATTATGATGGGGGAATTCTCGGATGGAGCAGTCGATCGTAGGCGCACGAGGGGAATGGCAAAATTTCCCAAAATGGAACTGGGAAGACGCGAGGAAAGGGGCCTGGCCGCCTGTCACGATCCGGCGTGGCTCGCCGGTCGAGTCCGCCGCGGCGGACGCGCCGAGGGGTCCCAATCCGGCGAGGATTGCGATCCCGCCTGTCCCGAGCGCAGTCGAGGGGAGCAAGGGCAGCGCGCCGAGGGGCCTTGCGCTATCCCCTTTGTTTTCATCATCGAATGTTACTAGTAAATCAACACTGGCCACCAGCCACCGAGTTTCTAATCGCAACAGAGCGGAAACCGGATTCGCCGTAACCCCAACAAAACAAACGACGGCGGTACTTTCTAATCGCAACAAAAAGCCACCCCCCCGGGGGGGTGGCTAACTTGCAAACAGTTCGTCAGGGAGGGATTGAGGCGCCGGCTGCGATCGGATTATTGGCGGCGGGAGTTCGCGCGGAGCCAGGCGGTGAAGGCGGGTTCGTCGACTGTGCCGGCTGCGAGGCTGAGGACGGCCTGGGCGGCGGCTTCCTCCGAGGCGGTGAAGCGGTGGCCGTTCAATTCGAGGAAGAGGACGCCGACAACGAAGCCGGTGCGTTTGTTTCCGTCGATGAATGGGTGGTCGAGGACGATCCCGGCAGTGTAAGTGGCAGCCAGGGCGATGATGTCGGGATTTTTGCCGTAGGCGAGAAGTTGCCGGGGGCGAGCGAGCGCGGAGGAGAGTAGACCGGGATCGCGCAGGCCGGCAGCGCCGCCCTCGAGAGCCAAAAGTCGATCGTGGAGCACGACGGCGTCGCGCTCGTCAACCCAGACAATCTTCTTCACTTGGCCAGCACGTGCAGTGTATTGCGGTAGCGGGCGATGATTTCTTCAGCCTTCTCCATCTTCTTTTCGAAGGCAGGGTCGTAGGGAGTGAGCTGATAGGTGCCGTTGGGCTCTTCAATGAGGAAAAGACGGTCGCCTTCTTCGGCATTCAGGCGCTTGACGACTTCCCTGGGCAGGACTACTCCCAGGGAATTGCCGATTTTGCGCAGTTTGAGGCCGGTCATGTGCCATCCTCCGCTGTTATAACAATTGTAGCAACAGAGAGAAAATTGTGCAAGACCGACGAATGGCTTGAACATCGAAGAACCTCGCGCCGGGCGCTCGGCGGGCGAGTCGAGCCCTCGCACTCCAGAGAAGCGCGACTTCGTGGCGGCGGAGGCGAGCTGCTCCTCGACTGCGCTCGGGACAGCTCGCGGTACGAATACTTGGTCATTTTGCGGAGGCGAGCTGCGTATTGGCGTCCGGGAAATTGATGGAGACGAGGACGCGCTGGAAGCGCGGGTCGGCGGCTACGGGTTTTGTTTCGCCGAAGGCGCGGACGGACATCACGAGGTAGGCGTGCTCGGCGGCGCCTTTTTCGATCCAGCGGACGGTCTGCTCGGCGTCGCCCATTTCGCTGTAGATTTCCGCGAAGCCCAGAGGCGAGACGTATTCGTGCTGGGCGCGCTGCTTGAGGTCTTCGAGGAGCTGCGTCGCTTCACGGCGGCGGCCGGCGCCAATGTAGGCGCAGGCCAGTTTGGTGCTCATTTCCGTGGCGTCGTTCGAGAGCTTGCGGGCGGTTTCGAATTCGGGGATGGCGTCCGAGAAGCGATCCTGGGAGTAAAACGCGGCGCCGAGAAAATAGTGGCCGGGGGCGAAGCGCGAATCCATTTCCACAACTTCGTTGAATTTTTCGTAGGCGCGGTCCCATTCGCCGAGCAGCATGTGGTAGAGGCCGACCTGGTCGTTGATGATCAGAGAGAGCGGATCGAGTTTCTGGGCGCGCTCGATTTCCGCGACGGCTTCGCGGGGTTTTCCGGAATGGTTCAGGAATTCCGCGTAGAGTTTGTGGACGATGGCGGAATTGGGGCCCAGCTCGAGGGCGCGGCGACACTCCCATGCAGCGTCGGACCAATTCCATTCATAGACGTGGAGAACTTCGCAGAGAGTGACGTGCGCTTCGGCGAGCGAATCGTCGAGCTCCACGGCTTTGCGGGCGGCCTCTTTCGCTTTGGGAAAGGCGTCGCGCGGATTCATGAACGCCCAACTGCCGGATACGAGATACGCGTAGGCGAGCGAAGCGTAGGCGGATGCGAAGCGCGGATCGCGCGCGATGGAGCGCTGGAGATACTCGAAGGACTTGCGCTGGCCGTCGCGGCTGCGTTTGTTGAGGTAGAAGAGGCCGCGGAGATAGTCGTCGTAGGCGAGAGGATCGGTGGTGGAGGCCAGTGCCGGGGCGGCGGGAGGAGTGGGCAGCAATTCGTGCGCGAGCGACTGGGCGATGCGGCCGACCACGTCGCGCTGGATGGAGACGACGCCGGCAGCGGGGCGCGTGTAGGAATCGGCCCACAGGCAGGTGCCGTCGGCAACGCGGAAGAGCTGGGCGTTGATGGTGACGTCGGAGGCGGAGCGGCGCACGCTGCCTTCGAGGACGTACTCGATGCCGCCGAGTTCGGCGGCGATTTTGTTGAGAGGTTTGCGGCTGCCCTTGTACTGCATCGCCGAAGTGCGAGCGATTATGGCGAGGCGGGTGGGAAACTGGCGGCCGAGCTCGGTGATCATTTCGTCGGTGAGACCGTCGCTGAAATATTCTTCTGCGGGGTCGCCGCTCAAGTTGTCGAAGGGCATGACGAAGAGCAGAGTGCGGCCGGCAGCGGCGCGGACACCGCCGACGGATTGGGAGTGGCGCCAGGCATAAGTGGAAAGAGCGAGGACGACGGCGATGGTTGCAACGGTAGCGAGCCAGACCCATCGCTCGCGCGCGAAAGAAGGCGCGGGAACGGGCGGGGTGGGCACGGCCGCAGGTTCGTGTGCGGCGGAAACGAAGGCTGCGGTTGTGTCCGAGGAAGCGCGATCCACGGACTCGAGCGGAGCGATGAAGCGGTAACCCTTGCGCGGGACGGTCTTGATGTAGAGGGGTTCGTCGGCGGGATCGCCGAGAGCCTGGCGCAATTTTTTGAGAGCGGTGTTGACGCTGGAATCGAAATCCACGTAGGTGCCGGCGGGCCAGAGGCGGTCGCGGAGCTCTTCGCGGGTGACCACTTCGCCGCGGCGTTCGAGCAGGAGAGCGAGAATCTGGAAGGGCTTTTCCTGGAGGCGAATGCGCAGGCCGCGGCGGCGGAGGAACCCGGCGCGCAGATCCGCTTCGAATTCTCCGAAACGTATCAAGCGGCCTGAATAATCCGAGTCAGTCATAAGACAGCCACCTTCGAACACCGAAATCCAGAGGTGTCACAGAACACGATGGAGAGTCCAAATTTTGACTGTGCGCGACTGATGCGTCGAGCGAGATGACCACACCCTCTCCCTGAGAATTGCCCGTTTGGACGGGAGCAGCGGGAATTGGATAGCAGGAGCCAGCGGGGAACGACGTGGAGGCGGAGATAGCAAACTGTTTGCGAAGAGTGGCAGGAAAATTCCACGAGCGAAGTGCCACTGGAGGCAAAGGGTTAAAGAGCGATGCGGAGTTGTGGGCTGGTCTGAACATATCTGAACCTGGCATCACGGATTTTGTTTGTTGTCAGAGAATTCCCTGTTCAGTCAGAAATTACGAGATTCCAGCACGTAAACCGGGGGCGTCGCCACAGGCTTGCATGTGCACGCGTGTCCCCAATCCGTGCCACGCCACCGCGACGCAGGGAGACTGCCTTTGCGCCAGGCCGGGGCGGCGGGACGCGGAACCGGCAATGAGATTGGCAAGTATCAGGCGGGCCGAGTGCAGCAGTGCAAGAAACAGCCGCAGCACGGCTACGAGGCCGGCGGCTGCGATTGGAAATGGAAGTCACAAATTCCAAGAGGAGAAAATCCAGTGGATATGAAGCGAAGTTTGCCGTTCGTATTTGCCGCGGCCCTGCTGTGCACGACGCCGCAGCGAGCCGTGGCGCAGGATGCCGCGCAGTTGAAGGCGCAGGAAGAGGCGCGGGCGATGTTGAAGATCCGCCATGTGAAATCGGAGCGTCTGAACGGCGCGAACATGAACATGACGAGAGTGAAGAGCGAGTTGGCATCGAGCGGGACGACGAAAGCCGCGTCGCTGCCGCTGTTCCTGTACGACATCGAGTCCAGCCGCGACAACAACAACTACACGGGAGTGATTGTGGGCGCGGATCCGTTTTCACACCGCGGAGAGAAGGATGCGCACGTGCCGACGTTCATCGTGCCGCTGATCATCACCGTCAACACAGTGGGCGTGAACTGGGATCCAAAGACCGGGACGTTCCAGACGGCCTCGGGCACGATGACATTCGATCCGACCATTCCCACGTCGTGCTTCGCGCCGCCGAACAATGTTCCGCTGACGCTGACGCAGCAGTCGCCGATTTTCGGCAGGGCCACGTATTCGGTGGGCGGAACGGAAGTGGGGGACACGCAGTACATTGATTCGTTGCAACGCGCGGAGTTCTGGGAGGCGCTTGGCGACAATCATATTCGCGACGACTACCACCTGCGGCTGAGCCCGGTGCGGACGCTGCCGGCGGTGCAAATTAATGTTCCGGCCGCCATGGGAACGACGCTGCCGGCGAATCCGTTCAACGCCTGCGAAGGGCTGGGGATTGTGGACTTTAACTGGTTCGACAACTACCTGCAAACGGTGCTGATCCCGCAGTTGCAAACAGCAGGCGTAAACCCGGCGAATTTTCCGATTCTGCTGACGCATAACGTGGTGACGGCGGTGGCGCCAATCACGTTTGTGGGAGACTGCTGCTTCCTGGGCTATCACAACTTCACCGGCACGCCGATCCAGACGTACTCGCCGTCGGATTTCGATACCACGGGAGTGTTTGGAGGGCCGGCGAACGGCGATACGGATACGCTGGCGCATGAAGTGGGCGAATGGGCCAACGACCCGTTCGTGACCAATCCAGTGCCGGCGTGGGGAAACACCGGGCAGGACATTGGCTTCTGCCAGAACAACCTGGAAGTGGGCGATCCGTTGAGCGGGACCAATTTTTCGCCCATCGCGATGCCCAACGGGTTCACCTACCACCTGCAGGAGTTGGCGTTCTTCTCGTGGTTCTATGGCGCGCCGGGAGTGGGGATCCACGGATGGTTTTCAAACAACGGAACGTTCCTGACGGATGCGGGACCGGTGTGCAGTTTGAATTAGCAGGCGGCCGGGCCCGGCAGTAGTTGGCGATCGAAAAGCTGAACGAACAACGCAGCTGCAAGCTGCGAATCGAGCGGCCTGCAGCTCTTTTTTTGAAAGCGCTGCGTTGCAAGTATCAGGGCTTCTGGTATTGCTGGAGGAGATGCTGGAAGCGCGGATCGGCGCGGAGGGCGGAGAGACGGGGCGAGGCGTTGATGGCGGAGAGGTCACGGAAACCGAGTTTGAAGGATTCCTGGAGCGCCGCTATGGCCTTATCCTTGTCGCCTTTGGCGGCGTAGGCCTCGGCCAGCCAATACTGGGGGACCGCGGTATGAAGAGCCGGAACCTTCAAGAAATAAGCTATGGCCACATCGTACTTCCCCTCTGCCAGACGTAGTTGACCCATCCCCAGGACTTCATACTGGACACTGCCAACCTCGCGGGAGCGCTGGAAGGCAAGAGCGGCATCGTCGAAGCGCCCCTGGAACATCAGCGCGCGGCCCAGATGGTAGTGCGCCGCGGGAGAAGTCGGCTGGAGTCGAATGGCTTCGCGCGCGGCCTTCTCCGCCTCGATGGCATCCGGAGGTTGTTGGTAAGCGAGTGCCCAGGCCAGCTGATCCCAGGCGAGGGCGTTATCGGGCTCGAGCCGCAAGGCTTCGCGGTACTCACTGACGGAGCGGGCGTAGTCAAATCGCAGGGAGTAGGTCTGGCCGAGAGCGACGTGAGCTTCGCCAAGCTGAGGATCGAGGGCAATGGCGCGGCGAGCAAATTCACCGGCGCGCAGGAGATGGGCGGGATCGGATTCGAGGTCGCGATAGTAGAGACCCTCCACATGAGAGAGGCCGGCAAGAGCCGGAGCATAGTTGGGATCGAATTTCAGGGCCTGCTCGAAATTTTTCCGCGCGGTTTCGAGCTTCTCTGGAGTTTCAACTTCCAGCAAAGCGCGGCCTACGAGGAAAGCTTCGTATGCCTGCGGGCTCTGCGTGTAGCGCTGGCCGACGGCTTTCTTTTCCTCGGGGCTGAGTTGCAGGTTCAGAGCCCCGGCGATCTTCAGCGCGGTCTGTTCCTGCAGTGAAAAAACGTCCTTCAATTCCCCCGTAAAATCGTCGGCCCAGGTCTGGAAGCCGGTGGTGGAATCAATCAAGTGGACGTTGATGCGCACCTGGTTGCCGGATTTGCGCACCGTGCCTTCGAGCAGGTAGCGCACACCCAACTGCGGGCCGAGAGCCGCGGGACTTTGGTCGGCGACTTTTACGGTGGCGACGGTGGAACGCGGCGCGACATTGACACCCTGAATTTTCGAGAGTTTGGTGGTGATTTCATCGGTCATGCCGTCGGTGAAATAGGCGCTGTCGGTTTCCGAGCTCAAGTTGCGCAGCGGCAAGACGGCGATGGACGGTTTGGCGGCGGTTAGAACAACAGGGGACGAGGCGCGTTTCTGATACAGGGCATAACCCCCAAAGGCGAGCAGGACGATCAACACGCCGGCGACAGTGTAGATTTCGCGGCGGCCCGGGAACAATCTTGGCGCCGGGCGCGACACAGCGGCCTTCGTTGATTCCGATTCGCGCTTCACGCGGCGCAGGTCGGCGCGCAAATCAGCGGCGGATTGATAGCGGAGACCGCGATCTTTTTCGAGCGCTTTGTGGATAACGCGCTCGAATTCCGCGGGCAGCGCGGGATTCAAACGCAGTAGAGGGGCCGGCGCGCGATTCAGGATGGCTTCGAAAATGACGCCGGAGGTTGCGCCTGGGAAGGCCATGGAACCGGTGGCCATCTCGTAGAGCACGACGCCCAAAGAAAAAAGATCGGTGCGGGTGTCGAGTTCATCGCCGCGCACCTGCTCCGGCGACATGTAGGCGATGGTGCCGACGGTGGTGCCCGGGCTGGTGAGCAGCGCGGCGTCGGTGGTGCCACCGGCGGTGACGGCGGCCGCCTCGGCAACTTTTTGCCGACTGGGCGAGAGTTTGGCGAGGCCGAAGTCCATGATTTTGGCGTGGCCGCGGTTGGTGATGAACAGATTGGCGGGCTTGATGTCGCGGTGGATGATGCCGGCGGAGTGTGCGGCGTCCAGGCCTTCGGCGATCTGGATGCTCCAGTCGAGGAGCGTTTCCATGTCAAGGGCGCGTCCGGTGATGCGGTGCTTCAGGGTTTGCCCATCGAGAAATTCCATGGCGATGAAGTGGCGGCCCTCGTGTTCATCAATTTCGTAGATGGTGCAAATGTTCGGGTGATTGAGCGCGGAGGCGGCCTGGGCCTCGCGCTGGAAGCGGTCGAGCGACAGGTTGTCATTTGCGAGATCATCAGGGAGGAATTTCAGCGCGACGAAACGGCGCAGCTTGGTGTCTTCCGCTTTATAAACCACGCCCATGCCGCCGCCACCGAGCTTTTCTACGATGCGGTAATGGGAGATGGTCTGGCCGATCATGGATGGAGAATCACTTGTGGCGGCACATCTTAGGATGTCGCGGCGCGGCAAGTCAACGCAGGTGAGGGCAGGAAGTCGGAAATGAAAAAGCAGCAGTCTACAGAGGCGCTCGCAGTAACGAATGCTCCTGTGGATGCGATGAGGGGACTTCAGGGGCTAAAGCCCCGGAGGGCCGACCGGGTTAATGTCGCGGTTAAAACCGCGACCCACAAAGGTCTTGCGGCCGCTGGAGGCGAATGGTTCGTTCTCGTGGCGACAACTAAGTTCGCACCCCAGCGGCTAAAGCCGCGGTCATCTTGCGACAGATACGGCACGGCTGAAGCCGTGCCCTGACGTTTTCGACCGTCGTCACGCAAATTCTGGAGCCCCGACGACTTAATGTGGCGGGTCCCTGGGCTGCGCCCTGCACCATCCGGTGCGGGGCTCGGCTCGGGACAAGTTCCACCGCGACCCACAATGAAGGAGTGTGGCAAGACTCACCGCAGCGACGCCGAGGGGGACGACAGACTGGGGCTGAAGCAGCTGAAACTGCCGGGAAAACAAAACAGGGGCGACCACCGTGGCGGCCGCCCCTGCGGATGCACAAAAAACTTTTGCGGGCTACTTCTTTGCGGCGGCGAAATTTTCCGCCACTTGCGCCCAGTTGATGGTGTTCCACCAGGCTTCGAGATAATCCGGGCGGCGATTCTGATACTTCAGGTAGTAGGCGTGCTCCCACACGTCCACACCGAAGAAAGCTTTGCCGCCGTCAATGATGGGATTGTCCTGGTTGGCGCTGGATTCGATGACCAGCTTGCCGTCGCGGAAAAGCAACCAGGCCCAGCCGGAACCGAAGCGCGTGGCGCCCGCCTGATTGAGTTTGGTTTTGAAGTCGGCAAAGCTGCCGAAAGCGGACTTGATGGCGCTGGCGAGTTCGCCGGTAGGCTCACCGCCGCCTCCCTTTTTCATGATCTTCCAGAACATGGAATGATTCATGTGGCCGCCGCCGTTATTGCGCACGGCGGTGCGGATGGCATCGGGCACTTTATTGAGCTGGGAGAGAAGCTGCTCGACGGGGAGGTTTTGCAGCTCGGGGGCGGATTCGAGAGCCTTGTTGAGATTGGTGACGTAAGCGTTGTGATGCTTGTCGTGATGAATCTCCATGGTCTTGGCGTCGATGTATGGTTCGAGCGCGTCGAATGCATACGGCAACGGCGGCAACGTATGAGTCATCTGGGGGGCTGCTCCTTGTCCAGAAGTGGTGGTCATAATGTACCTCCTGAATTTCCTTTCCTGCCCCATAATTATACGCGCTTGAGCATCGGGAGCGGCAACGATGTGGAAAATTCCCGTGGACGCGGCCGCAGCCGCCAGCGAGCCGTAAGATCAGCCCCGAAAAATACTTGATAATCCAAGGAGCGAGGGATGCCTAGCGTCGAACACGTCGAAAAGCATTTCACGGCTACGGCGGCGGTGCGCGACATCGTAATCGGCATGGCCGACGGGCTGACCGTCCCATTCGCGCTGGCGGCGGGGTTGACCGGCGCGGCGGCCTCGACGGCCATCGTGGTGACGGCGGGCTTCGCGGAAATTGCGGCCGGCTCGATCGCCATGGGGCTGGGCGGCTACCTGGCGGCGAAGACGGACATGGAGCACTACGCGTCGGAGCTGGACCGCGAATACCGCGAGACGGTGGAATTGCCGGAAGTGGAGACGGAAGAAGTGGCCAAAGTGTTTCGCGATTACGGGCTGTCGCAGGAGCAGATGGCGCCGATCGTCAAAGCCATCACCGGGAATCAGAAGAAGTGGGTGGACTTCATGATGCGTTTTGAATTGGGGCTGGAAACGCCGGACCCGGCCAGGGCGGGGCGCAGCGCGGGAACGATTGCGGGATCGTACATCGTGGGCGGGCTGGTGCCGCTGGCACCGTATATTTTGATGAAGCATCTGATGTCGGCGCTGTGGGTTTCTGTGGGAGTGACGCTGCTGGCTCTGTTTGTATTCGGCTCGATCAAAGGGCACTTCACGGGCGTGAAGCCGGTGCGCGGCGGATTTCAGACCGTGCTGGTGGGAGGATTGGCTGCGGCTGCGGCGTTTTTTATTGCGCGGCTGATTAGTTGAGGAACGATGCCCTGGACGTTCAACAAAAATTTGAAGTGCCCGCTGTGCAACCGGGAGATTGAGGAGAAGGACATCGACCGGGGCGTGAGCTTTCCCTGTCCGCACTGCCGAAAATGGCTGATCTTTCGGCAGAATAATTGGTCGCAAATGTTCTCGATACTGCTCGCCTCCTGCGTGATTGTCTGGTTCACCTTGCGCTGGAAAGGAATTCACCGTTCAGGAACAGCGTGGGAAGCTCTCGGGCTGCTGGGGTTTGCTGATTTTATTCGCGGAATTCTGTGGCCCCCAAAAAAATTAGAGCCTGCCGCAACCGCGGGTCAAATGGAAAAATGACTCGGCGCGCACCTGGCTGGGTGCGGCAGATAAGCGCAGCAGGATCCGCACAGGCAAGAGTGCCTGTGCCAACGCCAATCAAAATCAGACTGGCTGAAGCCTGTGCTGCGGAAGCCTAGTGTTGGTCCCCGTCGCTGCCTAGATTGCCGAAGGGCCAGACATTAAAAATCTTCAGGTCCACGTCTTCATGCTTTTCGACGAGCATGCGGGCCGTTCTTTCGGCGGGCCACGGCGTGGCCAAGCGGTCGGGCCGATCCGCGATCCAGAAAGCGGTGAGCGCGACGACGGTGGCATTGCGGTCGAGGATATCGGCACGCACCTTGTCAAAGGTATCGGCAGCGGAATGGTGGGTGAACTTATATTCGGGCGAGTCCTGGTCGAGATTGATGCCCGGAAGTCCTTCGAGAATGAACGGGCCGGTATCGGTGCCGAATTCGACTTCGTCGTCCACGCGAAGATTGCCGAAGGCGCGAAGAGCTCCGGCGAATTTTTCAACCGCGGGAACGAGATCCTTGCGGCCGCCAAGTTGCAGGCTGACCACAGGGCCCTGTCCGGAATCGAGAATGACAGCGGCGACGTGATTTGCCATCTCCGCCTTATGAAGCTTGGTGTAGGCGAGCGAGCCGAGCAGGCCCTGTTCTTCGCCGGTGAACAAAACGAAGCGGATGGTGCGGCGAGGCTTGAAGCCGGATTTCAGGATGGCTTCGGCGGCGCCAAGCGCGGCGGTCGAGCCGACACCATTGTCGGTGGCGCCGGTGGCCAGATCCCAGGAATCGAGATGGCCGCCGACGACGATGATTTGCTCGGGGTGTTCAGAACCGCGGATTTCTCCGACGATATTGGCGGTGTCCACAGGCTTCGTGGTGATGTGGTTCTGGACGTCCAGTTTCAAACGGACGGGCAAGCCGCGGTCGAGAAAGCGCTCCAGCTGGCCTTGATCTTCGGCGGGGATGCTGACGACGGGAATATCGAAATATTCGTCGAAGCCGAGTGCACCGGTGTGAGTCAGGCGCATGCCCGCGGATTTTGTTCCCGCCTGGCCGGCGATGACGGCGACGGCTCCCGCTTTCTGCGCTTCTTTCAGGAAAGGACCGAATTTCGCGAATTCACTGCCGGGGTGCGGAATGTGCGGGCCACGCGCGACGATGATGAGGATTTTGCCGCGCCACTTGGAGCGGTTGTACTGGAGCTCGTCCTCGAGAGTGTAGCGATTTACAGGGACGAGCTCGGCTTCGAGACCGCCCACGGGCGTGGAGCCGACCCAGCCGAGGGAATCGGAAAACAGGCGGCGGTGAATGGGGGCCACCAGTTCGAGATCGGAGGTGCCACGCGTCCAGCCGTGGGCGATCTGATAAGCCTCTTTGTGGACGTTTTCGAGGCCCATGGATTTCATGGTGCGGAGACTCCACTCGCACGCCTGCGCATCGGCGGGCGAACCGGTGACGCGCGCGCCGATATCGTCGGTCAACTGCTCGAGGAACTCGTAGGTATGCGCTTGCATGGCGCCCGCGCCGGCCACGGCGGCAAGCGCCGGCAGCGTGCCGTCCTCGGCGGGCGAAGCCGGATTCGGGGCATTATTAGTGCCGGACCTGGCAGGGGTGGTCAGCAGCAGGACGGCGGCGAGGCATGCCGGCGCAAAAACTGTTCGAGTCATCGGGAAAAACTCCTCTCCTGAGTTCGGGAAGCAAATGCATGGATCAAGACGGAATGAGTCTCTCACATCGCCCATTCTTGGACGAAGTGGAACAAGAATAGTTGTTGGGGAGGTCGGGAAAAATCGAGGCGATTGCAGACTTTTCAGATAGCTGCGGCCTGGGGGTACGGAACTTAAGTCTGTCTTTTTGTGAACCAACTGCGAGTTGACACAAATCCCTTTCCAGGCATCATAATTAAGGCGTCAAGTGGACCCGAGTGGGGAGCTTGCTGCGCATGTGGGCAAGTTCGGAGTTCACCGCACCAGCAGCAATCACGAAGGATGAGTCCGCAGCCGTCAGCATTTCCGCTCGGAATTTAGAATCGTTCCACGCGTGCAATCCAGTCGAACCGGCAGCGCCGACAAACAATTTCTCTTGCGCTGCGTCGAATAAATTATGAATCGCGACGCGGACCGGGTGCTCCCCGGCCGCAGGTCGAAGCAATTATCGAAAAACAAGGAGAGACAGCCATGAAGGAAGGACTAGTGAAAATCCGCCGCTGGGTGGCCACCGTGACGGTGCTGGCGGCGCTTGCCGCTGGTGCGGTCCTGTCGCAGGGACTGAAGGACTGGATGGGCCACTCGGTTTTCGGGGCATCGAAGAACCAGCCGACGATCGCCGGTGAAGCGCCGGCGGTGAGCCTGGGGAGTTTTGCCAACGGGTTTTCGAGCGTGTTGAAGCCGGCGCTGCCGGCGGTGGTAAACATCCGCTCGTCGAAAGTGGTGAAGTCGCAGGCGCGGGGCGGATCGCCGCTGTTCAATGATCCGATGCTCCGCCAATTTTTCGGAGACCAGTTCGGCCCGCGCGGTCCGCAATCGGAGCGCGAGCAGAGCCTGGGATCCGGCGTAATCATCACCACGGATGGGACGGTGCTGACCAACAATCACGTGATTGACGGCGCCACGGACATCAAGGTGTATCTGAACGACAAGCGGGAATTCAAGGCCACGCTGGTGGGCACGGATCCCAAAACGGACGTCGCGGTGCTGAAAATCGAGGCCAAGGATTTGCCGACACTGCCGCTGGGAAATTCCTCGGCGCTACAAGTGGGCGACCTGATTTTTGCCATCGGCGATCCATTCGGCATCGGCGAGACCGCGACGATGGGCATCGTGAGCGCCACGGGGCGTGGGCTGAACGGTCAACTCGAACAGTATGAGGACTTCATCCAGACCGATGCGGCCATCAACCCGGGAAATTCTGGCGGGGCGATGATTGATCTGCACGGCAACCTGGTGGGCATCAACACGGCTATTCTGACGGGCGGGTCCGGCGGCAATCAAGGCGTCGGTTTCGCCATTCCCATCAACATGGCGCGCAACGTGGTGGAACAAATCCGCGAGCACGGCAAAGTGGTGCGCGGCTACCTGGGTGTGTTTATCCAAGACGTGACGCCGGAAATCGCCAAGGCGTTCGGCTTGAACCAGGGTGGCGGCGTGCTGATCGGCGACGTATCCGCGGACACGCCGGCATCTCGCGCCGGATTGAAGAAGGGCGACGTGGTGCTGCAATTGAACGGCGCGCCGGTGGATTCACGCAACCAGTTGCAGGTGAAGATCTCGCAAATGGCGCCGGGCACGGCGGTGAATCTGAAGGTCTGGCGCGAAGGAAAAACCCAGGACATGAAAGTGACCCTGGGCGAATTGCCGGAGAAGGCCGCCAAGGCCGGACCGGGAGAGGAAAGTGGCGGCGCACTGGAAGGCGTGGAGGTGGAGAACCTGACGTCGGAGATTGCGCAGCAACTGAATCTACGCGCCGGGACGAAGGGCGTGGTGGTTAGCTCCATTGATCCGTCAAGCCCGGCGGCTTCGCAAGGGTTGCGGCAGGGCGACGTGATCCAGGAAGTGAACCACCGGGCGGTTGCAAATGTGGAGGAGTTCCGCCGCGCGCTGGCCGGCAGTGAAAAACAGCCCGTCCTGCTGCTGGTAAATCACGGCGGCGTGACCAGCTACGTAGTGGTTGAGCCGCAGTAGGCGGCAAGTTGGGATTTCAAACCGCGAAGGCACGGCCATCCCCTGGCCGTGCCTTTGCATCTTCACTACGAGCGACGAAGTTTTCTGCAACGGATCCCCAGCCGATGGGTTAAATTTCAGAGTGTGAAGTATGGTGGAGAAAGTGATGCGCGGATATGTGCCACAGGGAAATCGAGCCCTCCCCAGGCATGTGAATGGGTTATCGCTTTCAGCACGACTGGGGCTAGAATGGTACTTCAGTCCTATTAACCCCAGCCGGGTGTTCTAGTACTTAAATACTGTCGGGGCAGTTGTGTCTCGACGCATCCCAGGTTCACGAAGGCATCCGGAGACAGCCATGGCAAGGACTGGCAGTCAGTACGTCTTTCGCGGTTCACTCCTTCCCGAGGGACAGGCGCGGTGGGGTTCGTTCAGCGCCGGTATGGGAATTCAATTTTTGTTTGTCAGCGCCATCGTGATCATCCCGATGCTGATGCCTCAGAAGCTCGAGATGGTGCATCGCTATTGGACCACTCCGATTGAGGCTCCGGTAATCGAACCGTGGAAACCGCAGCCTCCTCCTCCACCGGCGAAGCCCAAGATTGTAAAGCGCGAAGCGCCACCCAAGATTGAACCGAAACCGCAACCGCTGGCCATCGAGCCGCCGAAGCCGAAGATCATTTCACCGGTGTTCTCGTCGCCGGTGGCCAAGCCGGTGGTGAAGAAGAAGAACAGCGTTCCGAATCCGGATCTGCCGGATGTGGCCAAGGTGTTTCCATCGCAGGCTCCCTCGCTGGGGAGTTCCGCGGCGGTGACGCTGAGGAAGCCGAGAGAAAATGTGCAGACCGGCGGATTCGGCGACCCCAATGGGGTACCGGCGAACGCACAGGCCGCAAACCACTCACCAAATATCAACGCCAAAGGCGCGTACGAAATGCCGACCGGACCGGGCTATGGAAACGGGACCGGCGGAGCCAAGGGCGAGCGGGGAGTGGTGGCCAGCACGGGATTTGGCAATGGCGTTGCAACGGGGACCAACAGCGGCGGAAATCGCGGCGCTGTTAAACAGGGATTGTTTGGCGACGAGCAGCCCGTGGCGGCGGCGCCGAAAGTGAAGCCGGCGGCAAGCACAAGCTCGAATACCAAGCCGGTGGAAATCCTGTTCAAGCCCAAGCCGCAATATACCGATGAGGCCCGGACCAAAAAAATCGAAGGAGATGTCCTTTTGCAGGTGGTTTTTACCGCCGGAGGCGACGTAAAAGTGCAGCGTGTGGTGCAGGGACTCGGCTACGGATTGGATGAATCTGCTCAATCCGCGGCGCGCCAGATTCGCTTTAAGCCGGCGCAGCAGGGTGGCGAACCAGTTGACTTCTCGGCCATCGTTCACATCGTGTTCCAATTGGCGTACTGAACCCGTTCGAATCGGGAATTGAAGGGGGAAAGGCAATGCGCACGTCGAAGAATTTTCTATTTTCGATTTTGCTCGTGAGCGCGCTGGCCGGCACAGCCGCAGCGCAATCCGCCACGCCGACGGCGGACCAGACCCAGCCGCAGGCGGGTGTTGCCATCGCCGGGCCGGTGACGACGGTGGATCAGGCGATTGATCGCGTAATCGCTCGCGAGCACGACGAAATCGCGACCATTCGCCGCTACACCCCGATCATCGAGACCTACATTCAGGATATGAAGCCGGACAAGGACATGGGCGCCGTGCCGGTGAAGGACCACTACTACCTGGGCCAGGCGGAACTGGCCAAGGGCGTGGTGGACAATTCCATGCTCACGAAGAAAAAGGGCAAGTTGGATGCCTTCAATCCGGTTTCGCACCTGAGCGGAGTTTTCACTTCCTCGTATGTTCCCGAGGGTTTCCTGCAGATGATTTATCTGGATACCAACGGATTTGACCGGCAGCACTATCAATTCGACTATGTGCGCCGCGAATTCCTGGGAGAAGTGCGCTGCCTGGTGTTCGATATCACGCCGCTGCCGAAGTCGGGGCGCGGGCGGTTCAAGGGGCGCGTGTGGGCGGAAGATCAGAACTACACGATCGTGCGATTCAACGGCGTGTACACGCCGGTCGCGGGCATCAACGGATTCAACCTGCACTTCGACAGCTGGCGCTTGAACGTGCAGCCGGGCCTGTGGCTGCCTTCATACGTTTTCAGCCAGGAATCGAACCTGAAAGAGTTCATGGGCGGGACCATCCGCTTCAAGGCGCAATCGCGGCTGTGGGGTTACAACCTGCGAAACGTCGGCCGCCAGGAAGAATTCAGCGAGCTGACCATCGAGTCGCCCAACGCTATTCAGGACCAGGCCGCGGCGCAGACGGATCGTTCACCGATTGAAGCCGAGCGCGAATGGCAGCACGTGGCAGAAGTCAACGTGCTCGACCGTTTGCAGCGCACCGGCTTGCTGGCACCCACGGGTGAGGTGGATAAAGTTCTCGAGACGGTGGTGAACAACCTGGAAGTGACCAACAACCTGGACATCCAGCCGGAAGTTCATTGCCGCGTGCTGACCACCGGAACTCTGGAAATGTTTTCGATGGGCCACACCATCGTGCTGAGCCGCGGCTTGCTGGACGTCCTGCCGGACGAAGCCAGCCTGGCGACCATGCTGGCGCAGGAGCTGGCCGACATCATCGTGACCAAGCCCTCCACGGATCAGTGGGGCTTCAACGACATGACCAACGTCTCCACCGTTGAGGCGCTCAGCCATTTCACTTTCAAGGACACCCCGGAGCAAGTGCAGCTGGCCAGCCAGAAAGCGATGGAGTTGCTGAAGAACTCGCCGTACAAGGACAAGCTCGGGACCGCCGGGCTGTTTTTGCGGCAGCTCGACTCTCAATCGAAAAACCTGCCGGCTTTGATCAATCCGCGGCTGGGCAACAAGCCCTTCCTGGAGACGCAGCTGATGTCCACGGCGCCGGAACTGAAGGCCGACAAGCTCGACCAGATCTCAGCACTTCCCATCGGCGCGCGCATCAAACTGGATCCCTGGAACGATCACGTCGAACTGGTGAGGGCCAAGCCCGTGCCGCTGCTTTCGGCGCGCGAGAAAATGCCGTTTGAAGTAACGCCCTTCATGCCTTACTTGACGCGCTACCAGAAGCCGGGCTCCGGAATTTCGACAGCGGCAACCAAGGCGGACCTGGCAAAGAGGGATTCGCAACCGGCACAGCAACAGCATCCGCAGTAAATTTCGTTCTCCGTGAAGTAGGCCCGGCGGTGAGTTCGCTCCTCCCCGCCGGGTTTTTGTTTTTTGATTGGGCTCCGGTCGCCACGTCTCTTCATCGCTACCGTATGTCCCTACCTCGTTTCGTAGTGGTACGTCTAACAGGTGCGGCCTATAATTTCGTGCACTTATTTTGACTGCCGGGGGCAACCATGCATCGTTTGGCGCTAGTGGTATTGCTGTTTTTCTTCATGTCTGTCTCAGTTTTCGCGCAATCGCCGGCCGCTAAGACGCCGGCGCTGCGGCCGGTGCACACGTTTTCGATTGTGGCGCGTGACCCGGTGACCGGCGACATGGGCGTGGCGGTGCAATCACACTGGTTCGCCGTGGGCGCCGAAGTGATTTACGGCGAGGCGGGAGTGGGCGTGGTGGCCACGCAATCGTTCATCGACCCCGCGTATGGGCCGCTTGGACTGGACCTGATGCGCGCGGGTAAGCCGGCGCCGGACGCGCTGCGCGGTCTGCTGGCGGCGGATCCCTATGCCGACGCGCGCCAGGTGGCCATGCTCGATGCCCAGGGGCACGTCGCGTCGCACACGGGAAAAAATTGCATCGCCGCGGCGGGAAATCAGGTGGGCAAAGATTATTCCACGCAGGCGAACATCATGGGCAAGGCCACGGTGTGGCCGGCGATGGGCCAGGCATTTGAATCCGTGCACGGTGACCTGATTGACCGGCTGATGGCTGCTCTGGAAGCCGGCCAGCGCGAAGGCGGTGACATTCGCGGAAAACAGTCGGCGGCGATTTTGGTGGTGCGAGCCAAATCCAGTGGGCGGCCGTGGGCGGACAAGATTGTGGACCTGCGCGTGGATGACTCCGACGAGCCCATCGCCGAACTGAAGCGCTTGGTGCGCTACCACCGCGCCTACGACCACATGGAGAATGGCGACGCGTGCTCGACGAAGAAGGATTGGGACTGCGCCGTGCGCGAATACGGCGAAGCGGAAAAAATTCTGCCCGAGCAGATGGAGATCGTGTTCTGGCATGCGGTGACCCTGGTGAGCAGCGGCCGGGTGGAGGATTCCATGCCGCTCTTCAAGCGCGTGTTCGCCCGCGAGCCAGTGTGGGCCGAGCTGGTTGGCCGGCTGCCTGCGGCCGGGCTGTTTCCGGACGACCCGAAACTGCTCGCGCGTATTCAAGCCCAGCGCCCGTAACCGGCTCCCGGTCGCTGCGATTCACAGGCCCGACATTGCCTTCTGATCTTTGATGTATAATCCCGCGCCAGCGATCCCCAGTCCAAGCCGGAATCCCCGACAGCAAGGAGAACACCCATGACGCAGGATAGGAGAGGCTTTCTGAAAAATGCGGGCGCCGCTTGCACCATCGCAGCGATGGGCGGATTCACAGACGGATTCGCCGAGTCAGCGGCAAAGCCGGTGCGAGAGCGCGGGATGGCTCGTGGGCTTACGCTGCTGAACATGCGACATGGCGGCGAATACCGCCTTGGCGTGAAGACCGATCAGGGCATTCTGGACGTAGCCGAAGCCAGCAAGTTGCTGCGTTTGGGTGCTCCCAGCACCACCGATGACCTGCTACAACAGGAAGCCGGGCCGGCGCTGAATGCGCTGGTGGACGCGGCTTCCAAATCCAAGGCCGCACAAAAGGCGTTCCTCAAGGAAGAAAACATCCAGTATGGGCCCGCGGTTACGCGCCCCGAAAAAATCGTTTGCGTCGGCTTGAACTACCGCCAGCACGCGAAGGAAATCGGCAAGGAAGCCCCCAAACAGCCCGTGCTCTTCAACAAATACAATAACGCCCTCAATTATCACGGCGGCACGATCAAGCTACCCGTGGACGCCGCGAAGAAATTCGACTACGAAGTTGAACTCGTGATGGTGATGGGCAAGGAAGCAAAAAAAGTGACCGAAGCCGATGCCCTCACCTATGTAGCGGGCTACTGCACGGGGAACGACTTCACCGCCCGCGACCTCCAGCTCGACACCGGCGGGCAATGGATGGTCGGCAAGACGCCCGACCAATTCGCGCCGCTCGGGCCTTACCTGGTGACCGCCGATCAGATTGATCCCGACAATTTGAAGCTCGAGTGCCGCGCCAACGGCGAAACGCGCCAGTCATGGAACACCAACGACATGATTTTCAACACGCGCCAGATCATCAGCTACATTACGCGCGTCATCACGCTCAAGCCCGGCGACATTATTTTTACCGGCACCCCCCAGGGCGTCATCCAGGGTATGCCCAAGGAAAAGCAGGTGTGGCTGAAGCCCGGCGACAAGATTGCCTGCAGCCTGGAGAAACTCGGCGAATTGAAATTCGATCTGGTTTGAGTGGCACAGGAACTCCTGCCTGTGTGCACTTGTCGAACTCAATCCCGCACACAATTAGGAGCAGCCGTCCTGAAATAGCTCGAATGATTTGACGTAATCTGAGAATTTTTGCAAATTCAAACAGGAGAAACTGCGATGCAAATCAAGTCCGTACTAGAGGTCCTTGCTGTTGTGATTCTGGCGCTCGTTCCCGCAACGGCGAGCGCCCAGCAGTTGCCCAATCCCTATGGCGCGCCGGTCAGCCTTGCGGACGCCAAGAAAGCCGCTGCCGCCGCGATCGCCGAGGCACAAAAGAACAAGTGGACGATTGCTGTTGCTGTCGTGGACCCTAACGGCACCCTGATTTATTACGAGAAGCTGGACAACACGCAAATCGGCAGCGCCAAAGTAGCCATTGAAAAGGCGAAGTCTTCTGCGATCTTCAAGCGCCCCACCAAAGCGTTCGAGGACGCTCTCGCCGCCGGTGGTGACGGCCTGCGCACTCTCGGCCTCGACGGCGCCGTGCCGCTCGAAGGCGGCTTCCCGATCATCATGGATGGAAAAATTGTCGGCGGCATCGGTGTATCCGGCGCCAAAAGCAGCGAGGATGCCGTGTGCGCCAAGGCCGGCGCCGACTCGCTGAAATAGCCGGCATATTCAGAGGGCGTCGCGCGGCAGACTCTCGAGGCTGCGGAACAATGCAGAAAACCCTTCCTCAGGGGCTGAAGCCCGATGCAAGCAAAGCGGCTATGTAGGAGCTAAAGCTCCGACCCCCTAACGGAGACGACTTTTCCCGCGACTTCTCTCGTCAGGGCACGGCTTGAGCCGTGCGGAAAGCCGATGCGAGTGAGTGCGGCTTCAGCCGTTGGGGTCCGGCCTCGGACCCTCCGAGCACCAAGCGAATCAGTTCATTGTGGTTCGCGGTTTTAACCGCGACATAAACGTTGGAAAAAACAAAGGGCTTCAGCCCCTGAAGCTCCTCCTCTGCCCCGGCCACGCTTCCATTAGCCGCCGAGTGTGCGAAACTCGTGGCGTCATGCCGCGGCAATCCCTGCTCGAATACTTTCAGGCGGACGCGCGTCCGGCGAGGGAAATTGCCGTCGCCTGGCGACGCGGGTACCGCATGGTGCGCTGGCCGTACGCGGACTTGCTGCGCACAGCGCAGCAATTCGCGCTGGAGCTGCGCGCGCGGGAAATCGCCAAGGGCGACCGCGTTTTCCTGTGGGGCGAAAATTCCGGTGAATGGGCGGCGGCGTTTCTCGGCTGCGTGTTCGCCGGCGCTGTGGCTGTGCCGATGGACGAGGCTGCGGACAAGTCGTTCGCAAGCTGTGTGGCGCAGCAGGCCGGGGTGCGGCTGGCGGTGGTTGGACGGGATCTGCCTGCGCTCGTGCCTTCCGTCCCCACGATTTGCCTGGAAGATTTGGCGGCCAAAGTGGCGACGTATTCCGCGACGGAATTTAAGCCGCCCGCAGCCGGCCGTGATGATACTGTCGAGATCGTTTTCACTTCGGGGACCACGGCAGAGCCGCGTGGAGTCGTCCTCACCCACGGAAACCTGCTGGCGAACCTGGAACCGCTTGAGAAGGAAATCGCGAAGTACCGCCGCTACGAACGGATTTTCCATCCGCTGAAATTTCTCGACCTGCTGCCGCTGAGCCACGTGTTCGGCCAATTGCTGGGAATTTTCCTGCCACAAATTCTGGGCGCGACGTCCGTTTTCCTCGACACGCTGAACCCTGCGGAAGTGATGCGCACCATCCGGCAGGAGCGCGTGTCGCTGCTGATCACCGTCCCGCGGCTGATTGAGTCGCTGCGCGATCAGGTCGAGCGCGATCTGGCCGCGCAGGGCGAAACGGAGCGGTTCCGGCGGGATTTCCAGGCTGCCGAGGGGCAACATTTTCTGCGGCGCTGGTGGCGGTTCCGCCGCATTCGCGGGCGGCTGGGCTGGAAATTCTGGGCGGTGATTTCAGGCGGAGCGACGCTGCCGGCGGAAACGGAAAAATTCTGGGACCGGTTGGGGTACGCGGTGATCCAGGGCTACGGGTTGACGGAAACAACTTCGCTCGTCAGCGTGAATCACCCGTTCCGCATGGGGCGCGGCTCGATCGGCAAAAGCCTGCCGGGTCTGGAATTGAAGCTGTCTGACGAAGGAGAAATTCTGGTCCGCGGTGAAAATGTCGCCGCCGGATACTGGAGCGAGTCGGGCGTCGCACCGGTGTTTGAAAGCGAGGGATGGTTTCATACCGGGGACCTGGGCGAGCGCGACGCGAATGGGAATTTGTATTTCAAAGGCCGGCGGAAAAATGTGATCGTCACGCCGGCGGGATTGAATATTTACCCCGAAGACCTCGAAACCGAACTGCGGAAAGAGCCGGAGGTGCGCGATTGCGTCGTGGTGGGGTTGAATCGCGACGGCAATGCCGAGCCCGCGGGCGTCCTGCTGCTGCGGGATCCCGCGAGCGATGCCGCAGCCATTGTGCGACGGGCCAATACGAGGTTGGCGGATTTCCAGCGCATGCGGCGCTGGCTCGTTTGGCCGGACAGCGATTTCCCGCGCACCCCGACGCAAAAGCCGATGCTCGGGCGAATTCGCGAATTTGCGGAAGCAAAATTGGGCGGTTCCGCTGCGGCGACACAGGGTGAGCCTTCCGCCGATCCGCTCAGGCAAATGATTGCGCGAATTTCGAGGGGGACGGCAGTTGAGGGCGGCGCGGCGCCGCTGGACCTGAGCTCTATCGAGCGAATGGAATTGATGAGTGCGCTCGAAGACCGCTACCAGGTGGATCTGAGCGAGGCGGATTTTTCGAGTGCTCAATCAGTGGCAGCGATCGAGCAGCTTATCGAACAACCTGCCGCACCGGCGCAGGATTTTCACTACCCGCGGTGGGCGCAGGCGTGGCCTGTGCGCCTGGTTCGCGCGGCGGCGTTTTACCTGCTGGTGCGCCCGGCGATGCTGCTACTTGGGTGGCCGCGCGTGCGCGGCCGGGAAAATCTCCGCGGCGTCAAAGGGCCGGTGCTGATTGTGGCGAATCACGAGACGTACATCGACCCGGGGTTCGTGTTGACGGCGCTGCCGGCGCGACTGCGGTGGTGCGTCGCGGTGGCCATGGGGGGAGAGCGGCTCGAAGCCCTGCGCAATCCTCCGTCCGGAATGGGATTCTTCCGCGCACTGCTCGGCAGGGTGCAATATCCGCTGGTCGTCGCGCTGTTCCACGTGTTTCCTCTGCCCATGTACTCGGGGTTTCGGAAATCGTTCGCATTCGCCGGTGAGTTGGTGGATCGCGGATGGAGCGTGCTGATTTTTCCGGAAGGGGAATTGACGCCGGATGGAGCCATCGCGCCGTTTCGCGCCGGAATCGGCCTGCTGGCAACGGGACTACGCCTTCCTGTCATCCCAATGCGCCTCGAAGGCCTCTACGATTTGCGCATTGCGGACAAACACTGGACCAGTTGGCATCACATCCGCGTCACGGTGGGCGCCGCGGTGAAATTCAGCGATACCGACGCACCCGAAAAAATCGCCGCCGAACTTCAACGCTGCGTCGCTTCGCTCGGAGAATCCCAAGCATCGTGACGACTGTCCTTCCGGACAGATGTACTAGTCCCCTCCCACCAGCTGTACTCTTCCTGCACTAAAACTGGACCGCCGCTCGCTTCATTTTGTGCTACCAATAATAATGTTCGCCCCGCACCAAGATCATTCCAATCCAACTCGTAGTAATCAGCCTTCTGCAAACTCAAATTCATGGTCTTTCTTGTCGTCGGCGTGTATCTCGCCCTGGCTCACTGCCTCCTCGCTTCACTGCCTCCAGATTTCTAATCGCAACATCCCGAAATTAGAATTCCCCCTAAGCCCATCAAACGTCATGGCTTACGAATTTCTAATCGCAACACATTTGCTTTTTTCGCATCCCGAACGGTTCTGCGGGAGGCGTGTTTCGTCTTTGCCTTCAGTTATTGACGGGGAGCCGCAGGCGCGCTTCGCAGCCGCGTTGCGATTCGCGGTTTTCGAGCGTGAGCGAACCGCCGTGAGCTTCCGCAATCTGCCGGCTGAGGACCAGCCCGATGCCGGAGCCGCTCTGCTTGGTGGTGAAGAAAGGCACAAACAGGTTTGTGGGATTGGGGATGCCCGGGCCGTCATCTTGAACCCAGACTTCGATGAAACCGTCCACGCGCGACCAGCCGACACGCACGCCGCCGCCGGTTTCCAGCGCAGCGTCCACGGCATTGTGGAGGAGGTTGATCAAGAGTTGATCGAGCTGGGCTTGGTCGGCCTGGATTCTGAGATCCGGGCCAGGCTTCAGTTGCACGGCCAGGCGCGGTTCGAGGCCGGCGACGCGCTGGATCCATTGACCCACATTCACGGGCTGGAAAATCGGGGGCGGGAGTTTGGCCAGGCGCGCATAAGCGTTCATGAAACGCGCCAGGCCGTCGGTGCGCGCGGCGATGACGCCGAGCCCGCTGCGCATGTCTTCCTGCCAGTCGGAGGCGCGGTCACGGTCCTTGCGGCCGAGAATGCTGATCAGGTTTTCGGCGATGGATTTCATGGGCGCGAGCGAATTATTCAGCTCGTGTCCCAGCACGCGGATCAGGCGCTGCCAGGCCTGCCGCTCTTCTTCGCGCAGGGCGCGGCTCAAATCGGTGATCACCAGGAGCTGGTGCGGCAAGCCGCCTTCACGAAAACTTCCGCGGTGAATTTCCCAACGCCCGGATTTTCCGGGAAATGCGATCTGCGCAATGCGCGGCGTTTCGCCTTCCAGGCATTCCTGCAATCCCAATTCCTCGGCGGTGCGCCCGCGAAGCTGCTCTTCGGGTTGCGCCAGGGTGCGTTCACCGGCGCGATTCACCAGACGCAACGTGCCGGCGCCATCGAAGGCGAAAACCGCGACGTCAACTTCTTCCATCACTTTGCGAAGCAGCGCGGTGGCTTCCAGTGCGCCCAGCCTCTGTTTCAGCAGCGTTTCGCCGAGGGCATTCACTTCGCGCAGCACTTCCCCGAGCGCGTCTTCAATATTGGCGCCGCGCGCGCGAATGGAGAAGTCGCCTTCGCGGAGCGCCGCCAGCAAGTTCGAGAGAGTGCGCAATGGGAAAACAACGCGGCTCTGAGCGGTAAACGCGAAGCTGAGCCAGGCGACGACTATGACCACCGTCAAGGTCCACTGCAATTTGGTGGAATAGGGCCCGATCCACAGAAGGATCATGGCCACGAGCGTGCTCGCCAGCCCGGCCGCCAGGGCCAGCAGGAGAATGCGCCGCTCGTAGAGGAGTGGTTTCAAAGGCTGTATTTTTGCAGGCGGCGGTACAGCGCGCTGCGGCTGAGGCCGAGGGCCTTGCTCGCATGACTTACATTGCCGCCAAACCGCGCGAGCGCTTTTTGGATGAGCACGCGTTCGACGTCTTCGATGCTCATTTCCTCCATGCGCATGGAGGGCTCGCGACCGGCCCGCAAGCCAAGATCGCTGGCACGGATTTGCGGCCCTTCCGCCATCAGCACGGCGCGCTCGACGGAATGATCGAGTTCGCGCACGTTGCCCGGCCAGGGATGATCGAGGAGCAGTTGCAGCGCCACCGGCTCGAAGCCTTCGAGCTGTTTGCGGTAGCGTTGCGCCGATTGCCGCAGGAAATGATGCGCAAGGAGCGAAATGTCTTCCTTGCGCTCGCGCAGGGGCGGCAGGTGAATCTCGATGGTGTTCAGACGGAACAGCAAATCTTCGCGGAAGCGGCCTCCGGCCACTTCGGCCTGCACGTCGGCGTTGGTGGCCGAAATTATGCGCACGTCCACGCGGCGGGTGGTGGAGGAACCGACGCGTTCGAGTTCTCCTGTTTCGAGTGCACGAAGAAGCTTGGCCTGCAAGTTAATCGGCACGTTAGCAATTTCATCGAGGAACAGCGTGCCGCCGTCGGCCAGCTCAAAGCGGCCCACGCGATCGGATTTTGCGTCCGTAAACGCACCCTTCACGTGGCCGAAGAGTTCGCTTTCGAAGACTCCTTCAGGCAATCCGCCGGCGTTGACGGTAACCAGCGGCCGGCCGGCGCGCGGCGAAAGGGCGTAGAGCGTGCGCGCGATTACTTCCTTGCCGGTGCCGTGCTCGCCAGTGATCAGCACGTTGGCATCGGAAGGACCGACGCGCGCTATGAGGTCGAGCACCGGGCGCATGGCGGCGGATTCGGCGATCAGCGTGGGGCGGCCGTCGGCGCGCAGCAGGCGATTTTCTGCTTCCAGGCGCTGGCTTTTGCGCAACGCTTGCGACAATTCGATCTGCGTTTTCAGAATGGCCAGGAGCCGCGCGTTTTCCCAGGGCTTCTGAATGAAATCCTTGGCGCCACGGCGCATCGCTTCGACGGCCAGCTCGAGACTGCCCCACGCGGTCATGACGATGATGGGGAGCGTGCTGTCCTTCGCGCGGATGTTGGAGAGCAGGTCGAGACCCTCTTGCCCGGACGTGGTGTCGCGCGCGTAGTTGAGGTCCATCAACAACCCGTCGAATTCGCGCGCTTCGAGCGCGGACAACACCGCGGCAGGCGAGGCGACCGTTTCCGTTTCGAAGCCTTCGCCTTTCAACAGCAGCCGCAGCGCTTCGCGGACGTCCGGCTGGTCGTCGGCTACCAGGATTCTTGTCCGGTTAGTGTGTGTTGGCATCATGAGAAGTTGAGGTTCTCCGTGTATTTTACCGCTGTTGCCACTGGATGCAGCTTCCGGCGCGTTGTTGATCATCTGGTTTCACTCTTCTTCGTCCTAAAATCATTCGTAACGCAAAGCGGTCAAAGGATCCACTTTGGTGGCCCGGCGTGCGGGAAAATAGCAGGCTGCCACGGCCACCGCGGCCAGCAGCAGGACCACGCCCACGAATGTCGCCGGGTCGGTGGCCTTCACTCCGTACAACTGGCTTTCCAGATAACGCACCGCCAACGTCGAGCCCACAATGCCGAGGAACAGCCCGATGACGGCCAGGCGCATTCCGTCCATGACGATCATGCGCAAGACGTCGGCAGGTTCTGCGCCCAGCGCCATGCGGATGCCGATTTCATGGGAACGCTGCGTGACGCCGTAGGCCATCACGCCGAAAATGCCGATGGCCGCGAGAATCGTGGCGATGGCGGCGAATCCGCCAAGCAGAAGCATGCTGAGGCGGCGCAGGGCGACCGCCGCGGTGAGAAATTCGTTCATGGTGCGAATTTCCGTGGCCGGCTGGTTCGGATCCACGGATTCGATGGCGTGGCGAACGGCCGAGGTGAGAGCCGCTGGGTCGCCATTGGCGCGAACCACCAGGCGCATGATGCGCGAGGGATTCTGCGTGTAGGGCAAGAACAACTGCGCCACTTTTTCCTCGCCCCACTCCCACTCGCGCACGTCCTGCACAACTCCCACAATGGTCAGCCAGGAATCGCGAGCCACGGGCTGCCAGGGGCTTCTGGACTCGGAAAAATGAAGCCGAATCTGCTGGCCGACGGGGCTTTCATGCTCCCAGTAGCGACGAGCGAGCGCTTCATTGATCAGGACTACGCCCTGGGCGTCGGGGCCGTCGGAAGAGGAAAAGTCGCGGCCTTCTTTCAACGAGATGCCCATGGTGTGCAGGTAACGCCAATCGGTGACGCGATATTGCCCGGTGAAGGACTCATCTGCGCGTGGTGGCGCTTTTCCGGCAATATCGAATTTGCAGAAGTCAGTCCAGGCACTCAAGGGCAGGAAATTGACGGCGCTGGCGGATTTCACTCCCGGCTGGGCGGCCACGCGATCGATCGTCTGCTGGTAGAAATTGATGACCGGGGCTCCGGGAGCGTAATGCGATTCGGGGAGCCAGATCTGCAAGGTCAATGTGTTCGAAGGATCAAAACCGAGATCCTCCGACATCAACAGGTAGAAGCTGCGCATCAACAGGCCGGCGCCAACGAGAAGAATCAGCGAAAGAGTAATCTCCGCGACCACGAGCGTCGAGCGAACGAATTGGCTGCGGCGCCCTCCAGTGGAACCGCGGCTTCCTTCCTTGAGCGATTCGAACAATTCGGAGCGGGAGATTTGAATCGCCGGTGCAAAGCCGAAAATAATTCCGGTAAGGACCGAAACGAGGAGCGAGAAACCAAGTACGGCACCGTCAACACCAATCCAATCAGCCCGGGGTATTTCGCCGTAACCTCCCTCCGGAGGAAATGCGATGCGCAAAAGGTGAATGCCGCCGAAGGCGATGAGAACGCCCAGCGCGCCGCCGATGAGTGCGAGGAGGACGCTTTCGGTGAGGAGTTGGCGCAGGATGCGGCGGCGGCTTGCGCCGAGAGTGGCGCGCACGGCGATTTCACGTTCGCGAAAGGCGGCGCGCGCCAGCATCAGGTTCGATACATTGGCGCAGGCAATCAACAGAACAAATCCCACAGCACCGAGAAGGACCAGAAGCGCAGGCTTGAGCGCCCGGGACTGGTCATCGCGAAAGCGAACCACGCGCACACCATTGTCCGGATCGACCGTGGGGTAGGCTTTTTTCAGGCGGGCGATGATGGTTTCCATTTCTGCCTGGGCTTGAGGAAGGGTCACGTCTCTGCGGAGGCGGCCAAAGGCAATGACCGAGTGGCTTTCGCGGTCGAGTTGCGCGCGAGTGAATGCGAAGGGCATCCACAGATCGAGCTGGCGGCTGGTGCCGAAGAGCGAGAAGCCCTGGGGAAGCACGCCGACGACGGTGTAGGGCTTGTCGTCCACGAGAATGCTTTTGCCGACGACCGCGCGGTCGCCGGCATAGCGCCGCTGCCACAAACCGTAGCTGATGATGGCTGCTTGCTCGTGGCCGGGCTGCTCCTCTTCGGGGAGAAAGTCGCGCCCGAGGATGGGACTGACGCCAAGCAGGCGGAAGAAATTGCCGGAGGCGTGCACGCCCCACACTTGTTCCGGCTCGCCCGTGCCGGTGAGGTTGTAAAACCAGGTGCGCCAGGCGGAGAGCTCTTCGAACGCGTGATTCTGGTCGCGCCAGTCGAGAAATTCCGCGACGGAAACTGTGCCGCGCGAAATCTTGCGGTTAGCATCGGTATCCCAGAGAAGGACGATGCGGTTGGAATCCGGGAACGGCAGCGGACGGAGCAGGACCGTGTTGATGATGCTGAAAATGGCGGCGTTTGCGCCGATTCCGACGGCGAGCGTCAGCACGGCCACGGCGGTGAAGCCGGGGCTGCGACGCAGCATGCGCCAGCCATATCGCAAATCCTGCCAGAGAGCTTCCATGTCTATCGCCCGAGGAGAGGGAGTGACTGCCTATGTTACGTGTTAATCACTCGTTGTCCATCCCGTAAGACCCTTTCATTCGTAACGCAAAGCAACCATCGGATCCACGCGCGTCGCCCGGCGCGCCGGCAAATAGCAGGCCAGCAGAGCAACCGCCGTGAGCAGCAACGTGACCCCGGCAAATGTGGCCGGATCGGTCGCGCGCACTCCATAGAGCAAACTGGAAAGCAAACGCGAAAGCGCGAACGCGCCCGCGAGGCCGAGCGCAATGCCGAGCGCCGCCAGCCGAGCGCCGCGGCCGACGATAAGGTTCAGGATATCTTTCGGTTGGGCACCCAGGGCCAGACGAACGCCGATTTCATTTTTGCGCAAATGGACGACATAGCTCATCACCCCGTAGACGCCCACGGCCGCAAGAAGCAGGGCGAGTGCGGCGAATATTCCAAGCAGGACTGCGGAGAAACGGCGCGAGGAGAGCGAATCCGAGAGCAGGCCGTCCATGGTGGTCACGTGCGTGACGGGAAGGCTGGAAGCAGACTTGTGCAATTCTTCGATGGCCGCATGAGCGACGGCGGCCGGCTCGCCTGTGGTGCGAATCACGAAGTAGTCGTTCCAGCCTCCGGTGAAATAAACGTCCAGGGTGGGCGCGGATTCGAGGCCGTACTGGTGAACGTTGCCGACCACGCCGACAATTTCGGACCAGCACGGCTGCGGAGCCAGCGAGCACAGATTCACGCGCTTGCCGATGGCGTCACCCGCAGGCCAAAACCGGCGCGCCATGGCTTCATTGATAACGATGTTTGTGCCGCCGTAGTCCGCTTCGGTGAACAGACGTCCTTGCCGAAGGGGGATGCCGAGGGCGGAGAAAAATCGCAAGCTGGCGTTGCGGACTTCCGCCACAGGCCGCGCACCGGCGGGAGCTTCGGGCTGTCCTTCGATGACGAAACGCGAAGCCGAGCGGACGGCGGAGCCGAAAGGAAGCACGTTGACCGAGCCCACGGCTTTCACTTCCGGCAAGGCTTCGATGCGTCCGGCGATGTCTTCAAATTGTACGGATTGCTTTCGAGCCAGCTCCGTCTGCTGGTCATTTGTGAGTTTGTTGTAATCCGCGAGCGTGATGGCCGGCTGATTGACCTCCATGGTCAGGATGTGCTCGGTGCGGAATCCGGGATCCTCTTGAAGCAGGCGATGAAAGCTGCGAATCAGCAGGCCCGCTCCCACCAGCGGGATCAGTGCCAGCGCCATTTCCGAGATGACCAGGATGTTGCGGGTTCTCTGTCCGCCGGTAGCGGCAGACGTGCGGCCGCCTTCTTTCAACACATCGTGCAGGTTGTGCCGCAAACTCTGGAGCGCGGGGAGCAGGCCGCAGATCGTTCCGGTAAGAAAACATACTGCCACGGTGAAGCCCAGTACCCAGCCGTTGAGGCCGGCCTCTTTCACGCGCGCGAGATCCGGTGGAATGAGAGTGCCGAGAAGTTTGAGGCCGGTAGCCGCCAGAAGAATTCCGAGGGCGCCGCCGAGGAAAGAAAGCAAGACACTCTCGGTGAGAAGTTGTCGAACCAGCCGTGCGCGGCTGGCGCCCAGCGCGATCCGCAGGGCAATTTCTTTCTGCCGCGCCGCGTTGCGCGCCAGCAGCAGGTTGACAATATTGGCGCAGGCAATCAGAAGCACCAGTCCCACGGCTGCAAACAAGACTCCCAGCGCCAGGTGAAGGCGTGCGGCAGCGGGATCCACCATCGGGCGCACGATTACGCTCCAGCCTTTGTGCGTATCCGGAAAAGTCAGCTCGGCTTGGCGATTCAGCGCCGATAGTTCAGCCTCGGCATTAGAAATGGCAATGCCCGGTTTCAGGCGCGCGAGAACATTGAATGGATGGTGGACACGGCCGGTCAAATCATCCTGGTATTGGCCTATGGGCAGCCAGAGATCGGCCCAGGGCACGAGCTGAAATCCTGCGGGGACTACTCCCGCGAGCGTGTAGCCTCGGCCATCGAGAGTGAGCGTGCGTCCGATGGCCGCAGGGTCCGAACCAAAATGAGATTCCCACAATTTTCGGCTGATCATGACTGCGGGCGCGCTGCCCGCCTTATCCTCCTCCGGCATAAACGTGCGTCCGGCGACGGGACGAATTCCGAGCATGGGAAACAATTCGGAGGAAGCGAATGCCGCTTGCAGGCGTTCGGGATTACCGTCACCGGTCATGTTGAACCCAACCGCGACGTCTACGTAAGCCGCCATTCCCGAGAAATCGCGGGCGTTTTGCTGGAAATCGCGGAAGTCACCGGGAGAAAGCGGGAGCTGGCCCCAGGCGGGATAAGTATTCCAGACCTGGACGAGAGTTTCCGGCTGCTGGTAAGGCAATTGGCGGAGCAGAATGTTGTGGACCATTTCGAAGATGACCGTGTTCGCGCCGATGCCCAGGGCGAGTGTGAGGATGGCCACCGCGGCGAAGCCGGGGCTCTTCGCCAGCATGCGAAGTGCGTAGCGCGTGTCTCGCAGCAATGCTCCCATGATCAACCCCGAGTATGCTTTAGTGGCCCCGATGTGACGGATCCGGCAGCTTGGCCATGCAATCAGCGCTTCTTCGGATTCTTCAGTCCCGTGGTCAATTTGTTCTGCACTTCACGCAGGACGAGAGCCGGCAGCACGTCCTTGCGGGCAGCAACGTATTTGCGTACCGCACCCGGATCGCGTTTCGCCAATTCCCGCAACGCCCAAGAAAGCGCCTTCACGACCATGGGATCGCGGTCGCGTTCCAGCAACCGGCAGATGCCGAGAGTGCGGCGCGCATCCCCAACGCCGCCTCGCGATTTGCTGTTCAGCGGCACGGTGCTGACCAGGGCCGCACGACGCCACGAGCGGTCCTCGGACCTCGCCCAGCCATGAACCACACTGTCTTCCATGAGCCGCGCTCGCCACGCCGGTCCCGACAAGAACACGCCAAAACAATCCACATCCCCCCAACTGGCGATTCCTTCTCCGAGGCGCGCGAGCAACTTTACGTCCAGGCTTGCCAAAGCCGCAGGGTGATGATGAATCAGCTCATAGACTACGAAGCGGCAGCCTGTTCCCGGCGTTTTCAGCAATTGCTCAGCCACGCCGAGGACGGTGCCTGCTTCGGCCGCGCGCAGCCGTCGCGAAAATTCGCGGCGCATGGCGCGCAGATCCGAAGTGGTCGAACCGCACATCGTCGAAAGTTGTTGTTCGATCTCCGTCGCGAGCGAGAAGACTCTTTCGTCATTCGTTGCGGTTCTCTGGTGACTCGCCGGTTTCGTCTGTGTGCTCGCGGCTTTGTGCAACCTCCGGTTTCTGAAATCAGCTCTCATTCGTATCGCAGCGCGACCAGCGGATCCACGCTCATGGCGCGCCGCGCCGGCACGTAGCACGCGAGAAGAGCCACAGCTGCAAGCAGCAGGGCGACGCCCGAATACGTGAGCGGATCCGTGGGGCTCACGCCAAAAAGCTGGCTCGAGAGGAAGCGCGTGAGCGCAAGCGCCGCGGCTACACCTGCTGCCACACCGATAGCGGCAATCCACATGCCCTCGCCGAGCACGAGCCTCAACACGTCGCGTCGCTGCGCGCCGAGCGCCATGCGCACGCCGATCTCCCGAATGCGCTGGCTGGTGGAATAGGAAATTACGCCGTAGATCCCGATGGTTGCCAGGAGCAAAGCGAGTGCAGAAAAAACCTGGAGCAAAAGTTTGAGGAAGCGGCGCGGCCCGACGGAAAGATCGAGCAAGGATTGTTCCGTGCGGATCTTCCAGACTGGCTGATCGCGGTCGACAGCCCAGACAGCGCTGCGCAGGGCGGTGGCCAGGCTCATGGGATCGCCTTCCGTGCGCGCCACCAAAGTAGCGAAGATGGTTGGTTGCTGGGCCTGCGCCTCGTACATCTGCGCTCCGTTGACGTCGTCGAGGTTGATTTGTTTGACGTCGCCGACGACGCCAACCACGGTCACGGTTACGTTTTCTTCGTCTGGCAATCGAATTGCTTTCCCGATAGGCTCTCCGCCTTTCCAATAAGTTTCCGCCATGGTCTGATTGATCACCACCACGCGGGGAGAATTCATCGTGTCCAGATTCGTGAAGGCCCGGCCGCGGAGAAGGGGGATGCCCATGGTGGTGATAAAGTGCGTGTCGCAAATGTTCGCTTGCGCGCGCAGTTCCACGCCGGGCGGCGGCTCGGGGCGATCCAGCAACACAATCTCGGTGTCGCCGGAATTCCCGCTCATTGGCAGCACCTCGACCTCTGCTGCCGAGCGTACTCCGGGCAGCGCCTGCGCGTGTTCGACGACCCGCCTATGAAAATTCCACTGCTGCGACTTCTCTGGATACTTGTTGCGCGGAAGGCGATATTCCAGAGTCAGGAGATTGTCGGGGTTGCAACCCGGATTGACGCCCATGATTTTGGCGAGGCTGCGCATGGTGAGGCCTGCGCCGACAAGCAAGACGAGCGCCAGCGCCACCTGCAAGACCACCAGCACTCGGCCAGCACGGCTGTGTGCGGCTCCACGGCTGGCCGCCCGGCTGCCTTCTTTGAGAGCTGCCATCGGATTCGGATTTGAGAATCGAATCGCGGGGATCAGGCCGAAGACGAGACCAGTCAGAATGGTGACGCCAAGTGTGAACTGAAGCACGCGTAAATCCAGACTGAGCGCGATCCAGGAGATGCTGTCCTCCGGGCGCACTCTTCCCAATCCCTGCACCCCCCAATGTCCCAGGACAACTCCAAGAGACGCGCCGAGCAGCCAGAGCAGCAAAGTTTCTGTGACTATCTGGCGCACCAGACGCACTCTTCCTGCGCCCAGCGTCGCGCGCAAAGCCATTTCACGCTGGCGTGCGGAAGCCCGCGCGAGCAGCAGGCTGGCGACATTGGCGCACGAGATGAGCAGCACGAAACCAACCGCAACCATCAGCACAAGCACTGCCGGACGGATCTCCCGAGTAACAACGGCTTGCACCGACACGAGTTTGGCTCCGCGATCACGGTTCGTGTCCGGATATTGCTGCGCGAGCTGTTTCGTGATGGTGTCCATCTCCGCCTGCGCCTGCACATGGCCTACGCCAGCTTTCAGCCGCCCGATGACGGCGACGGATTCCCTGCGCCGGTCGTTCGAGAAATACGGGTTGTAGATAGCCGGGAGCCACACTTCGCAGGAATCCACGGGAAACCGGAAACTTTTCGGCATTACCCCGACGATCGAAAAAACTTCACCGTTCAGAGTGAGGGACTTTCCCAAAATTTGAGGATCGCCACCCAGCAATCCCTGCCACATGCTGTAGTTGATCACCGCCACGCGTGGTGCTCCCGGTGCATCTTCAGCTTCGCGGAAGCTTCGCCCGAGCGACGGCTGCACGCCAGCGAGACTGAAAAAATTTGCGGAAACGAATCCGCCACGCACGCGAACGGGCTGTTCCCGGCCGGAAAGGTTGACGCTCAGTGGAACAAACGTGCTGAGGACTTGAAATGATTTTGTCTCGCGCTGCCAGTCAAGGAAGTCCGGGTACGATACGGCCCAGGACTGACCGGAGGGATCGTCCTTGTTGTAAAGCACCATCAAGCAGCGGGAATCGGGAAGCGGCAGCGGGCGCAACAGAACGGCATTCACCACAGAAAAAACGGCGGTGTTAGCGCCGATGCCGAGCGCGAGTGTGAGCACGGCAATGGCCGTGAATGCCGGCCTTTTCGCGAGCATGCGTAACCCGTAGCGAACGTCCTGAAGCAGTGCTCCCATTTTTCTCCCCGCCAAACTGCTATTGGTACCGCAGCGCTACCATGGGATCCACGCGCATGGCCCGTCGCGCCGGAATATAACTTGCCGCCAGGGTGATGAACGCGAGCAATCCACCGACGACAATGTACGTCGGAAGATCCGTCGGGCGGACTCCGTACACGAGTGTGGCCAGAACGCTTTGCAGTGCCAGAGCTCCGGCAAAGCCGGCCAGAATGCCGATGAAGGCGAGCCGGGCACCCTGGCGCATCACTAGAGCGAAGATATCGCGGCGCGTTGCGCCCAGCGCCGCGCGAATGCCGATTTCATGTGTTCGCTGAGCCACCGAGTAAGCGATCACTCCGTAGAGTCCGACAGAAGCGAGCACCAAGGCGACGCCGGCAAACACACTGAGCAATACCAGGCTGAATTCCATTCCTGCGCGGGCGTCCGCGACGTATGCGTACATCGGACGAATTTTCGATACGGGGGCGTCTCTATCCAAGGAGCGCACGTCGCTGATCACCGCTTGTTCCAACTCGGCCAGGTTTCCGCGCGAGCGGATGACCAAGGTCATATTCAAAAACGGCTGCTGCCCCTCGGAGTTGAAGATTTGCTCGCGCACATCGCGGGTAAGATCGTGGATTCGGGTGTGCTCCACTACGCCGATTACTTCGGTCCACACTCGCGTGTTCAGAGGCTGGCCGGAGATAAGCGCAACCTCAATTTCCAATTTCTTGCCGATGGCGGTCACTCCCGGCCAGGCGCGCCTGGCCAACTCCTCATCCACAATGGAAACCAGTGGATGCTGCGCATCATCGAGGTGGGTGAAGTCGCGCCCGGCAAGCAGACGAATGCCCATGGTCTTGAAATAACCGGGCGATACCGCGCGCCAATCCGAAGAGATGCTTTCCCATTTGGCGGAAGTGGCGGCATCGTAGGCGTATGGCATTTGCGGGCCGCTCCCGGTCAGTGGGATTTGGCTGATGGCGCCAGCCGATTCGACGCCCGGGCGCGAAGAGATTTTTTCCTGCAGCGTCTTGAAGAAACGCGCCTGGTCCGCATATTGAGGATATTTCGCGGGGGTGATGGACACACCTGCGGTCAGGACATTTGCCGCCTCAAAACCGGGACGCACGCGCAGAAGTTGCCCGAAGCTGCGCACCAGCAGGCCGGCGCCGAGAAGCAGCATCAGGGAAAGGGCAATTTCCGAGATCACAAGAATATTGCTGAAGGCGCTGCGCTCAACCGATCCGGTGGTTCGCCCGGTCTCCTTCAGAGTTTCATTCAAATCCAGCCGGGCGGCTTGGAGCGCAGGCACGATGCCGAAGAAAATGCTGGTGAGCAAACAGGCAGCGAGTGTGAATGCCAGGACTGTTCCATCCAGTTGAATTTCACCAAGGCGGGGAAGATTCGCGGGGTGCAGCGCAATCAGCAAACTGAGTCCCTCCGATGCGAGGCAGACACCGCCGGCCCCGCCCAGCAGAGATAGAAGGAGCGACTCGGTAAGGACTTGTCGCGCCAATCGCCATCTTCCGGCTCCGAGCGCTGCGCGGATAGCGATTTCGCGTTCTCGTGCCGCAGCGCGGGCCAGCAGTAGATTGGCGATATTGGCGCAGGCAATGAGTAATACGAATCCGACGGCGCCGAGCAATATCCAAAGCATGGAGCGCACGTTCTTCACAATATCCTCTTGAAAAGGGGCCACGCGGATGCGCAATCCGGACTGCTGGTGAACTGCAATTTCGCGGCGGAGGCGATCGGCTACTCCATCCATTTCCATTTGCATCTGCGGAAATGTATGTCCATCTTTCAACCGCGCGAAGACGGTGAGGAAGGTCAGATTCCGCTCGAACGAGGAATAATCAATCTGCATGGGCGACCAGAGACCGGAATCCTTGAGGGAGAGCGCTTCCGGCGGGAGAAGTAGATGAAAATCAGCGGGCAGCACGCCAACCACGGTGAAGGCATTGCCGTTCATTTGGATGGACCGGCCGATGATGGCCGGGTCAGCGGAAAACTCACGCTTCCAGATGGTGTCAGTCAGGATCACCACACGGGGGCCCTTCACCACGGCTTCATCCGGCTGAAAATCGCGTCCAAGTTGGGGGTGAACACCGAGCAGTGAGAAAAAGTCTGCGGTCACAAATGCCACATCTTCCAGCTGGGGAGGCTCATTGCTCCCGCTGCTTGAATATCGGATGGCAAAGCGCCCGGCGGAAGCGGCGGCAAAATCGCCATTTTGGTGCGCCATACGCGTGTAGTCGAGAAAATCGGGAGGCGAAACGGCAGGAAGTGACTGGCCTTCGCTGCCGTAATCGTTCCAGATCACGGCCAGGCCGTCGGGATTCGCGTAGGGAAGCGGACGGAGCAGAACGGCGTGGACCACGCTGAAGATGGCGGTGTTTGCGCCGATGCCCAGTGCCAGAGTAAGCACCGCAACGAGAGTGAAGCCGGGACTTTTCGCGAGCGCGCGCAGACTATACCGAACGTCCTGGAGCAATGTCTCCATGGCTCTCTCCGTGCCTTCGGTGACCTTCCCGATGCGCAACGCCCGAACTGCGTGATGCTCTAAACGTTCTCCACAAGACTTGACGTCTGTTGCTACGCGGCACCCGCCTGCGTTTGCCCGTCCACAATCCAGCCGTCGGCCAACTGGATGATGCGATGGCCGTAAGCCGCCCAGGCATCGTTGTGCGTCACCTGCAGGATGGTGGTGCCGTCGTCATTCAGTTTTTTCAGCATGTCCATGATCATTTTTCCCTGGCTGGAGTGCAGGCTGCCAGTGGGCTCGTCCGCTAGGATCAACTTGGGCTTGCCGATGACGGCGCGGGCGACGGCGACGAGTTGCTGCTGTCCGCCGGAAAGCTGATTTGGATAGAGTGCTTTTTTGCCCACAATCTGGAAGCGGTCCAGAACGTCCGCCACCATTCCTTCACGCTCGGCTTTCTTGATGTCGCGATAGGAAAGCGGCAGGTCGAGATTCTCCGCCACGGTGAGATTGTCGAGCAGGTGGTATTGCTGAAAAACGAAGCCGATATATTTCTTGTGCAGCTCTACGCGGCGGCGATTGTCGAGTTTGTGGATGGCATGTTCGAGTAAGTGGTAATCGCCTTTCCACGCGCCGTCGAGCATTCCGATGATGCCCATCAACGTGGATTTTCCGGCACCCGAAGGTCCCATGATGGTGACGAATTCGCCCTGGCGGATTTCCAGGTTGATCCGGCGCAGCACCCAGGTCTTGCCGGCGCCGGATTCATAAGACTTTTCAACATCGGTCATTTTGATCACGTATTTATGTCTCCCAATTTTTCTCGCGCGGAAATTTCTAATCGACGGCAATCACGATCAAGGTTGCGTCGTCGCGCCAGTGGCCGCGGCAGAATTCGGCCGCGGAGGTCAAAATCTTTCGCTGTAATTCAACGGCGCTGGCGGCCACATTTTCCTTTAGCAGCTCGAGCAGCCGCGCCTCACCGTACTCTGCATCGTCCGAGTCGCTCGCTTCCGTCACACCGTCGGTGAACAGAATCACGCGGTCACCTGGCGCCAGTGTTTCCGTCCCCAGTGCGAATTTCTGCAGCTGGAATACGCCCAGAACGCCGCCACCCGCTTGAAGGCGGTCGTGTGAGCCGTCGCGATGGAGAACGATCGGCGCGTTGTGGCCAGCATTCACGTAACGCAATTGGCGCCCGTCGCCGTCGAGTTGGGCATAGAAAAAGGTGATAAACCGGTCGCTGGCGATATTGCGGCAGATAAGAGCGTCCAGCCGCTGGCAGAGAATTTCCGGCGAGAGCGAAGGGGAAGCCATTCCGCGCACTCCCGCTTGCAGATTCGACATCAGCATGGCCGCCGCCATACCCTTGCCCGCGACGTCGGCGATGCAGAAGCCGAGGGCGCGGTCATCGAAGAGCAAAAAATCGAAGTAATCGCCGCCGACAGTGCGTGCCGGCTGCCAGGTGCCGCAGATTTCGTATCCCGGGAGCTGGGGAATCTGCTTGGGAAGGAAGCCTTCCTGGATGGCGCGGGCCTCTCCGAGGTCTCGTTCCTGCTCGTGGAGTTGCTCGGCGATTTCAAATTGCGCCTGGCTCTGCGCAGCCGCCTGCCGGCGCGCTTCACGCCGCTCGCGGCCGAGCGCTATTTGTTTCTGCAGGATTTCGAGCAGGCGGGTGTTGACCCAGGGCTTCTCGACGAAGTCGCCCACGCCGTGCTGCATGGCTTCGACGGCCAGGCCGACGCTGGCCCAGCCGGTCATCACAACAATCGGGGGCGCAGTTTTCTGCGCTTTCAAATGGGCCAGTAGATCGAGCCCCTCACGCCCTGAGGTTGTGTCGCGGGCATAGTTCAAATCCATCAAGATAAGATCGAATTCGCGCCGCGCGACGGCTTCGAGAAGCGCGCCCGGCGAGGCCACCGCTTCGGTTATGTATCCGTGCCCCTTCAGGAGCAACCTTAGCGCTTCCAGCACATCCGGCTGGTCGTCGGCGATCAGGATTTGTCCCGCAATCTCGCCCGGGTCTTTCGTGATTTCGAATACCATTGTGGCCATGGAGTCTGGTTCGTCACGTCCGTCTTGCGATTTGGGATGCAGTGGGAACCTCCCATTTATGGGCAGGTGGGATTCCAGCCGTGTGCGATTATAACACTAACATTTTGAGCGACTTAGAAAGAAACTGTGGGGGTTGACGGCGCCCCCCTGCCCAGTTGCGGGAATACCCGTTTCGGATTCGAACAGTGCCCTATTTTGCCAGAACGGGCAGCTATTCGTATCGCAGCGCCACCATTGGGTCCACGGCCATCGCGCGGCGGGCTGGAACATAGCAGGCCAGTACAAACACCCCGAGTAATAGGAAGACGACTACACCAAATGACAGGGGGTCCGTAGCCTCGATGCCGAAGAGCATGCTGGAAAGGAATCGGGTGAACACGAAAGCCGCGACCAGACCGGTTCCAACACCTATGAGAGCGAGCCGCAACCCCTGCCCGACGACGATGCGCTGAACGTCGCGCGGCTGCGCGCCCAAAGCCATGCGGATTCCGATTTCGTGAGTGCGCTGGGCGACGGAGTAGGAAATGACTCCATAGAGGCCGACAGCCGTCAGCAACAGCGCCAGGCCCGCAAAGACTCCTAGCAGGAAGGTGTTGAAGCGCGGGATGGCGATCGTGCCGTCCAGATAGTCCTCCACCGTCTTGGAGTCAAATGCCGGCAAATCTTTGTCCAAACCGTGAACTGCTTCTGCGATAGGTCTCGCGAGGGCGTACGGGTCGCGGGCAGAACGGACCACGATGGTCATGGTGCCGAATGGCAATTGCGCGTAGGGGATGTAGGACTCGGGATGCCAATCGGTGACCAAGTCCCTGAATTTCACGTTGCCAACGACACCCACGATTTCGCGCATGGGGGGCCGTCCGTCGCCATTGGAAATCCCCGGCTGGATGTGTTTACCGATCGGATTTTCGCCGGGAAAAAATTGTTCCGCGAGCGTCTGGTTGACGATCACGACGGGGGTGGATTTCGAGCTGTCCTGCTCCGTGAATGCGCGTCCCTGAAGCAGGGGAATTTGCATGGTTTGAAAATAATTGCTGGTGATCGCGCGGATGGAACTGATCTTCTGATCGCTCAAAGGCACGGGGTGCCCTTCGATGTCGGTCGTCACGCGATATTCGATTCCGGTCATGGGCAATGGCTCGATGGCTGCTGCGGAGACTACTCCGGGAAGCGCCGCCAGTTGCGGGATCAGTTCGCGAACCAGAATCACTTTCTTCGCGTCGGGAATCTTTTCATCTGGCAAGTCGATCCGCGAAGTCATCAGATTTTTGGGATTAAATCCCGGATTCACACCTTGCAACCTGACCAGGCTGCGGATCAGCAGCCCGGCGCTCACCAGCAGAACCAACGCCAACGCCGTTTCCACAATCACCAGCGAACTGCGCATGCGGTGACGGTGAATGCCGGCGGTGGTGCTCAGCGCGCTCTCTTTGAGAGTGTCCAACAGATTGGTGTGCGTGACTTGCAGCGCCGGCACCAGTCCGAACATAATCCCGGTCATCAATGAAAGGATCACGGTGAACGCCAGCACGTGCCCGTCCAGGTGGACTTCATCCACACGCGGCAAATCTTCAGGCCCCAGTCGCACGAGCAGGTCGCTGCCCCAGGTGGCCAGCAGCAAGCCGATGCTTCCGGCCATCAATGCCAGCAGCAAACTCTCGGTGAGGAGTTGGCGGACGACGCGGATTCGCCCGGCACCCAAAGTTGTGCGAATGGCGATTTCTCTTGCGCGCGTGGTGGCTCGCGCGAGCAACAGATTCGCGACGTTCACACAAGCGATCAGCAAAACCAGACATACGGCGGTCAGCAAGACCAACAAGCCGGGGCGCACCGGGCGGGTGATTTCCTCCTGCTCCGGCACCAGGCGCGCGCCAAAATTCTGATCGGAATCCGGATATTGGTTGGCCAGCGATGCCGAAATGACGTCCATGGCGGATTGGGCTTGCGCGATGTTGACTCCCGGCTTGAGGCGGGCGATGGCAAACAGGAAATGTGCGCCGCGCATGCGCGTGATCGGAGTGGAGCCGTCGGCGTTCTCCTGCAAAGGTGAAAATGTGGTCCAGATGTCCACCTGCTTCCGTTGCAGCGGGAAATTGAAATTTTCGGGCATGACCCCGACGACGGTGAAGCCGCTGTTATTGAGCGTGATGGTGCGACCGACGATTTCCTTGTCGCCGCCGAATTGCTGCTGCCACACTCGGTGACTCAGGATGGCTACCAGTTGGTGCGGCTCGTCTTCTCCCGGCAGGAAAATACGCCCCAGTTCAGGGGTGGCGCCGAGAAGCGAAAACACGTCTGTTGATACCGCCTGGCCTTGCAGATGGGCGGGGAGAGTTACGCCGGTCAGCGTGAAATTGTTATTCGAATAGGCGCCGACACCTTCGAATACCTGATTCTGCGCGCGCCAGTCCGCGAAATCCGGATACGAAATCGTCCCGCTCTTCGATCCAGAGCGCGGGTTGGTGACCCACAGACGGACCAGTTTGCCGGGATCACGGAATGGGAGCGGGCGCAGCAATTCGGCGTTTACCACCGAGAAGATGGCCGTGTTGGCGCCGATGCCCAGCGCCAAAGTGAGCACGGCGATGATTGTGAAACTGGCGCTCTTCGCCAGCGTGCGCACGCCATAGCGAATGTCCTGCAGCAAAGATTCCATCGAGGCCTCCCTATTCGTAGCGCAATGCGTCCATGGGATCGACGCGCATGGCCCGGCGCGCGGGAACGTAGCAGGCCAGCAGTGTTATGGCCGCCAGCACCGCGGACACAGCGATGTAAGTCAGCGGATCCGCGGCGCTGACCACCAGGAAATTTCCCACCAATTTGCCGAATGCCAGAGCGCCGGCAATGCCGATGGCCAGACCGATGGCCACGATCGCAAATCCCTGGCGAAAAATCATTTTCAGGATTTGCATGGGCTGCGCGCCAAGCGCCATGCGAATGCCGATTTCGTGCGTCTTCTGGCTGGCGGCGAATGAAATCACGCCGTAAACCCCCACGAGCGCGAGAATCAGCCCAAGGATTCCCAGCGCGGCGGCCAGCAAGGCGCCAAGTTGATAGAACAGCAGCCCGTTGAGGGTGTTGAGCGCTTCCGTCATGGTCTTCACATCAAACACGGGAAGTTCGGGGGCGAGCGACTCGATCACACGTTCAACCGTCGGGATCATCGATTCCGGCGCCGCGGCGGTGCGCACCTGCAAAGCGGCAAGAGAGTTGATGGCATAGTGCTGGGCAAACGGCACGTAGAAATAGGGATTGATGACCCCCGTCACACCCTGATAGCGCGAATCCTTGGCCACGCCGACAACGGTGAGCGGATGGGTGGGTTCCGCGCCAATCGTAAAATGCCGGCCGATGGGATCGAGGTTGGGCCAAAATTTCTTGGCCATGGCTTCGTTGACGATCGCGACGTACAGCGAGTTCTGATCGTCGGCATCGGTGAACAGGCGTCCGTTGAGGAGTTTGATGCCCAGGGTCTTGAAATAATCCGTAGAAATGACGTTGTAAAAGGAGATTGGCGTGGGTTCGCCCTTCGGCAAGTCATAGCCTTCGACGAAAACGGTGTCGCCATTATTGTAGTAGCCCATCGGCGTTGAGTTCGCCGTGCTGGCAGAAATGACGCCCGGAAGCGCGCGGACGCGCGCCAGCAGGTTCTTGTAGAATTCTCGTCCCTGCGCCTCGTTGTACCCAATCTCGTTCGGATCCATGAAGAAATTCACAACGTGGGTTGGGTCGAACCCCAGATCCGTCTTCTGCGCCTGGCCCAGGCTCCGCGTGAAGAGGCCGGCGACAATCAGCAGCATCAGCGAGCCCGCCACTTGCGCCACTACCAGCGTGCTGCGTAGGCGGTTTCGCCCGCCCACCAGCCCGCGGCCGCCTTCATGCAAAATTTGCGACAAATTGCCTCGCGAAGCGCGGATGGCTGGAACGATTCCAACGATGATTCCAGTCACTAGCGCCGCGCCGAATGCGAAGGAGAACACCCGCCAATCAAATCCGAAATCCAACCTCACCGGAAGGTCCGTCGCAAGATTCAACTGGCCCAGCGCGGAGCTTCCCCAAAAACCCAGCATGATTCCAGCCAGCCCGCCGCCGCCCGCAAGCAGAACGCTTTCCGTGAGCAGTTGGCGGATCAGCCGGCCGCGCCCTGCGCCCAGCGCCGCACGAATGGCCATTTCGCGTTCGCGGACCGTCGCGCGCACGAGCAGGATGTTGGCCACGTTCACACACGCAAGCAACAGCACCAGCGCCGCCAGTCCCATGAACAGGCCGGAGACGACCACAACTGTGTTCTTTGGATCCGGGTTTGGCCGGGATCGGAGCTCCGGATATACCCGCAGGCTCAATTCCTGGTCATCTTTCGAATAGGCCTGCGCGAGCCGCTGCGCCACTACGTTGAGAGAAGCCTGCGCCTGCGTCAGGCTCACGCCATCCCGCAAGCGCGCCATGATGAAGGCGATGCGGAATCCGCGGTTGGTCATGAAATCGCTTGGATTGCCAGCCATGGTGGCCATGCCGAGCGGCAAATAGCCCTGGATTTCGGCAAACGTGAACAGTCCGTGGAAATTCTCGGGCCCGACCCCGACAATTGTCACCGGCCGCCCATCCACGGACACTTTCTTTCCAACTATCCACTCGTCGCCGCCAAAATGGGTCTTCCAGTATGAATAGCCCAGCACCATCACGGGGCCGCCGCCAGGTGATTCCTCCTCCGAGGGCAGAATGAAACGTCCGCGCGCCGGCTTGAGGCCCAGTGTGGAAAAGAAATTTCCGGCGCCGTAGGAGGTCACGATCCGGTCGGCTTTTCCTCCCACGCTGAGTCCATCCAGGCTGATCTGGTAAGCGATCATTCCAGAAAAAGCATCGGCAGTCTGCTCGCGGATGTCATGGTAGTCCGCAACTGAAAAATTATTGAGCAGCTGCCCGCCCCTCAGTTGGTAGGCGAGCGTAGTGATCCTCGTTGGGTCCTGAACCGGCAAAGGGCGCAGCAGGAGCGAGTCGACCATGCTGAAAATCGTCGTATTGGCGCCGATTCCGAGCGCCAGGGTGAGAATCGCCACGGTAGTGAATCCGGGGTTCTTGTGGAGCGTTCGCGCGCCGTAGCGCAGGTCTTGCAGCAGAGATCCCATGTTCGCCTCCTTCAATCAACTGCTCGAATCACGCGCCGGTCATTCGTAACGCAGCGCCACCATCGGATCGACGCGCATGGCGCGCCGCGCCGGCACGTAACAGGCCAGCGCCGCGGCACACATTACGACGAGCGCAACTCCGGCAATCGTCAACGGGTCCGTCGCGCTTACTGAATACATCAGGCTGCGCACCAATCGTCCCGCGACGATGGCGCCGACGACGCCGAATGTGAGACCTATCGCCACCGGAGTCATTCCGCCACGCACCACGAAGCGCCCCACGTCCGTTGCCTGCGCTCCCAGCGCCATGCGGATTCCAATTTCGTTGCGGCGCTGCTCCACGCTGTAGGCCACGACTCCAAAAATTCCCAGCGCAGCCAGAAAAAGTGCACTGATCGCGAAAGTGGCTGCAAGCTCTAATTGGAATTGCCTGGTGGCCACTGATGCGGACACTGCTTCGGTCATCGTCCGCATCTGCACGATGGGAATGGCGGAATCTGCCTTGCGAATCGCCTCGTGAACCGTCGCGGCTGCGGCGCGCGGGTCTCCAGTGGTGCGCACTACCAGCGCTGCGTTTCTCGCCGGCCGCTCCCATTGAGAAATGTAGATCATCATCACGGGAGGCTCGTCCAGCCGCACCGTGCGGATGTCCCCTACGACGCCGATCACTTCATGTGGGTGCTCATGCGTGCCGGCGGTCGTCTCAACCATCTTCCCGATGGGATTCTGTCCCGGCCACAATCGCTCCGCCAGGGTCTGGGACACGACGGCGACGTCGCGCTTGCGGTCGCTTTCCTGTAAGGCGCGGCCTGCACGCAACGGAATGCCCATGGCCTCGAAATACCCCGGGCTGATGAAGCGATAATTTGCAATGGGCGTCTCGGCGGGCGCCTTTTGCACGCCCGGCAGACGGACATGCGAAACGTGCGTTTCGCCTTCGAGCGGCAATTCGCTCACCCATCCAGCCGCGGTGACGCCCGGAATTGCGGAGGCGCTCGCCAGCACCTGGTCGTAAAAGTGAATTTTCGTTTCCTCAGCGGAATAGTTGGCGGTGGAGAGGTAGACGCTCGCTGTCAGCACATGTTCGGCGCCAAATCCTTTCTCGACTGCCAGCAATTTGACCAGGCTGGCGGTGAGCAAGCCTGCGAGGATGAGGAGCAAAGTGCTCAGGCCAACTTCCAAGCCGATCAAAACTTCCCTCAATCGCAACGAACTGCGGCTCTCAGTGCTTCTCCCGCCGCTCGACTTGAGGGCTTGCTTTGCGTCCGCGTGTGCCACTCGCCACGCAGGAAGAATTCCGAACAGCACGCTGCTGGCGAGGGATAGGAACAGAGCAAACCACAACACCGGCACATCCAACCGGACTTCATCCAGACGCTGCAATCCCATCGGAGCCGCCTTCACCAGCCAGCTCAGCCCTTGATAGGCGAGCGCCACGCCCAGCAACCCTCCGCCCAGTCCCATCAGCAGGGTTTCCGTGAGCATCTGGCTAACCAGACGCGCGCGCGTGGCTCCCAGCGCTGTCCGTACCGCTGCTTCCCGCATGCGCCCGGGCACGCGAGCGAGGAGCAGGTTTACAAGGTTGACGCACACAATCAGCATCACTGCGCCAACGGCGATTTGCAGGAAGAGCAGCCCACGGCGCGCCGGGCCGATGACTTGGGTTTCGAGCGGGACCAGGCCCGCCGCTAAATCCACTCTTTCTCCCGATTCCTTGGCGATTCGCGCCTGCACCACATTCAATTCCGCCAGAGCCGATTCGCGCGTGACGCCGGGCTTCAACCTGGCGATGGCAGCGAAATCAAAATCGCCCATCAAGCCCATATGCGTAACATCCACACCCAACGGCTTGAAAATCTCAGTCTTGGTCGTGAATCGCGTCAGTGAGCCAAGTCCTTCTTCTTTGGGGAAGTGGAACGAGTCCGGGAGAACGCCGACAACTTCGTGGGGAACGCCGTCGAGGGTGATGGTTCTCCCGATGATGTGCGGATCGCCGTGAAATTCGCCACGCCAGAACGAATTGGTGAGGATGACCACGTGGTCGCGGCCGGGCTGATCTTCTTCCGGCAGGAAAAACCGGCCCATCGTGGGCTGAACGCCAAGAACCGAGAACAAATTCGCCGAACCATGAGCGCCGGGCACCTCTTTGGGCTCGCCTGTCCCGGTCAGCGCCATGGAACGGCCCTCGACAATGGCGATTTGCTCGAAAGATTTGCATTCCTGCTGCCAGATCACAAAGTTCCGGGCATTGGCCGGCAACGTGGGATAAAACTTGCTGACCTGCGGGACAATCTCGCGAATCAGATAGAGCCGCTGCGGTTCGCGGTAAGCCAGCGGCCGCAGCAACACGCTATTGACGATGGAAAAGATGGCGGTGTTTGCGCCGATGCCAAGCGCCATCGTCAATACGACCACGGCCGTGAAACCAGGATTCTTCAGCAGCAGCCGGACGGCGTAACGAATATCCTGCAAAACGGTTCCCATGTGTCTCCCGTCCTACTCGTACCGCAACGCCACCATCGGATCCACACGCATGGCCCGCCGCGCCGGAATCCAGCCGGCCAGCATGGCCACGCCCGTCAGTACCGCTGAAGCCGCCACGAAAACCAATGGATTGCTGGCCTTTACACCAAAGAGTTGTGACTCAACAACCCGGCCGAGCAGATAGGCCAAGGGTAAGCCAACAGCAAACCCTGCAATGGAGACACGCACCACTTCCTGCAAAACGAGCCAGCCGACATTTTGCCGCGACGCCCCAAGTGCCATGCGAATGCCGATCTCCCGCGTTCGCCGCGCCACCACGTATGCCATCACGCCGTAGAGGCCCACCGCGGCTAGAGAGGCGGCCAGCAATCCCAGGCACACGGAGAAAAACATCAGCAAGCGGTCGTTAAAGGTCACCTCATCCACCTGCTGCATCATCGTTTTCATGCCGAATACCGAAAGATTCGAGTCGAATTGCGCGACGGAATTTCGCAATGTGTCGCCCAAAGAGGAAGGATCCTGTCCAGTCCAGACGTAAAATGTGACCTGGCCGAGATCCAGTGTCTGTGCATAGGGAAGGAATACGAAAGGGGGCGACGGTTCGTGTGGATCTCCGCCTTTGCTGTCCTTCACGACGCCCACAATCTCGATGTTTGAGAGCTGGACTCCGCCCATCGATCCGATGCCGATATGCAAACCGAGAGGGTTGCGCCCGTGAAAGAACCGGCGAGCGACCAACTCGCTGATGATGGCGACTCTTGGGTTTGAAGCGGTGTCGGTGTTCGTAAATTCGCGCCCCGAAAGCAGCGGCGTGCGCATAGTCGCAAAGTAACCGGGTCCGACCCAATTCTCGTTTACGTGCGTGTCTTCGTTTTCTTGCTCAACGTAGCCCTCGGCAGTCATGTTGGATCTGGCATTGTTGCCCGCGATCGTCGCAAGTTCCGCTGCGCCGACGGAGTGGACGCCGGGCAACGCGGCAATTGCTTCGCGAACTCTATCTGCCAGGACAATTGTCTGGGTCGGTGAGTAGCGGTTCAGCTCCGGGGCGATCGCAAATTCGATGACGTGATCGGGGCGCACGCCCAGGTCCTGCTCCTTCAATTTCAGCAGGCTGAGCGCAAAGAAACCGGCTCCGGCCAGCAATACCACCGTCAACGCCACTTGCGATGCCAGCAGCCATTTCCGCAACCGGACGTTCATTTTCCCACTGGAAACGTTGGCTCCTTGTTCTTTCAGCGTGCTCTGCAAATCCGCGCGCGAAGCCCGCAGCGCCGGCACCATGCCGAACACGGCTCCAGTGACGAGCGAGAGCAGCAAGGCAAATCCCAACACGCGCACATCAAGTTTGGCTTCGAGGCCTAATGCGCCGACACTTTCCGGGATCGAACTGATGAGCGCGCTCAGCGTCCACACCGCCAGCCCCATCCCGGCGATGCCGCCGGCAACCGACAGCAACAGGCTTTCGGTGAGCAATTGCTTCATCAGCCGCCATCGGCTGGCGCCCATGGCCAGGCGCACGGCGATTTCACGTTGACGCGACTCCCCGCGCGCCACCAGTAAGCTGGCCAGATTGACGCATCCGATGAGCAGGATCACACCGACCATGGCCATCAAAATCAGGAGCGGCTGGCGAGTGCTGGATTGGAGAATCGGGCGGCCGTGCGCGGCGGACGTGAGCAGGATTTTCTTGTCCAGGAATTTCTGGCGGTTCTTTTCCGAGATATGCGTCAACGGCAGTTCGGATTCCTGAATCGCGTGGAATGTGGGGCCCAGCGCCGCTTCTGCCGACGCCGCTGTGAAGCCGGGCTTCAGGCGTCCGATGATCGCCACCCAGTGGTCGCGTTGATCTTCGAGACCGTCCCAATTGGGCGTTATCTGCGCCTTCATGGTGATGGGGATGAAGATGTCGGGAAGCTCCCCTACCTGAATGCCGGTGAATCCGGGACGCGCGACGCCGACGACGGTCAGCGGCACGCCGTTCACAACCATTTGCGAGTTCACGACTGCGGAGTTCGAGCCGAAATGCCGCGTCCAGTAGCCGTGGCTCAAAATCGCCAGCGGGTTCGCTCCGGGCGCGGTTTCGTCGCCGGCGGTAAACATACGTCCCAGCGCGGGGCGCACGCCGAGGACTTCAAAATAATTTCCTGACACCAGTCCCGCGTTAGCCAGCTCGCTGGTGCCTTGTCCGGACAGACTTACTGAAGTGGGAAATCGCGCCAGCAACCCCGAAAACGTTTGATTGCGGTCGCGCAGCTCCTTGTATACAGGGTAGGAAAACATCGGGGCATCATCGGTGCTGTCGCTCCAGATATGTCCGGGGTTCACTCCGGGCGCGCTGAGGATGACAAGCTGTTCGGGATGAATGACCGGCAATCGCCGCAGCAGTGCCTGGTCGGTCAGCGAAAAAATGGCGGTGTTCGCGCCGATTCCCAGCGCCAGCGTGAGGATGGCCACGATGGTGAATCCGGGATTCTTCAGCAGCAGCCGGACGGCGTAGCGAATATCTTGAATGAATGATCTCATGTAGATCGCTCGCTATTCGTACCGCAGCGCGACCATTGGATCCACGCGCATGGCCCGCCGTGCCGGGATGTAACAGGCAAACAGCGCCACGCCCGCGAGCAACGCGGCCACACCGATGAAAGTCAGCGGATCGGTGGTGCTGACGCCGAAAACCATTTTCGACAGCAGTCGCGTAAGCCCGATCGCCAGCACGACGCCAATGCCTACTCCGATGAGCGCCATCTTCATCCCTTCGCCCAGCATCAGCCGCAGCACGCTGCTCTGCTGCGCGCCCAGTGCTATGCGTATGCCGATTTCGTGCGTCCGCTGGCCGACAACGTAGGAAATCACTCCGTAGATGCCGATGCTCGAAAGCAACAATGCGATTGCGGCGAACACGCTTAGCAGAATCATCGAGAAGCGCTTTCCGGCCAGCGAGTCGTTGACGATTTCTTCCATGGGCTTCGTGTCGTAGACCACGTTCTCTGCGTTCATTTTCTCCACGGCCTCGCGAATGGCAGGCACAGCGGCGGCCGGCGACCCCTTGGTCCGCACAACGACGCTCGTACCCAGCGCCCCGACCCAGAGCCGGTCGGGAATCTGCATCATTGCCATATATGCCTGCGCGCGGATGGGGTGCTTGGCGTCACCATCAACGTCCAGGCCCCAGTGTTTGACGTGCCCGACGATGCCGATAATCTGCGGATCCACTTCGAAGATGCCCACGTGAATTCGCTTGCCGATAGGATCCTGGTTAGGGAAGTACTGCTTCGCGAAGCTCTCATCAATGACGACAACGGCAGGCGAACGTTCGTAGTCATCAGCCGTCAGAAAACGCCCCCGAAGCAACGGAATTCCCATCGCGTTTAGATACCCGGATGAAGTGAGGTAAAAGAGCGATTGGTGCATCTCGCTTTCGTTTGCCGGCCGCGGCTGGTCTTCAGGCCAAAACGGAAGTTCGTCGTCACCGTACATGGGCAGAGCGCCGAAGGTGGGCGCAACAGCTTCAATACCCGGAACGGTTTTCAACTGTTCGTCCAGCGAACGAACCGCTGCACGTTGCGACACAGGTGTTGCGGCGAACGCAGGCGACATCGCTACGCCGAAAGTCAGAACTCGCTGCGGATTAAATCCCGGCTGGACATTCCACAGCTCCACCAAGCTGCGAATCATCAGCCCGGCGCCGATCAGCAGCACCAGCGCCATGGCCATTTCTACGGCGACGAAAACGCCTTGCGCCCGGTGGCGCGCGCCACTTCTTCCGCGGCCGCTTTCTCTCAAAGTGTCTTGCAGATTCGGCCGCGCTGTTCGGAGCGCCGGAGCAAGCCCAAATAGGACGCCCGCTACCACAGACACCACGAGAGTAAAGGTTAGAACGCGGCCGTCCAAGCCGATCTCTTGCGCGCGAGGAAGTGTCTCCGGCACCAATCGAATGGCCGCCTGAGTGCCCCAACCGGCAACGAGCAACCCAAGAGCGCCGCCAGCAAGTCCGAGCATAACGCTTTCGGTCAGCAGTTGCCGTACGACGCGCGATTGCCCGGCGCCTAGCGCCGCTCGAATCGCAAATTCTCGTGCTCGAGCCGTCGCGCGAGAGAGTTGGAGGTTCGCGACGTTGACGCACGCAATGAGAAGCACGAACACCACGGCGCCGAGCAGCACCAGCAGGAACGGCTCCACTTCGTACACAATCGAGTCTTTCAGCAGCGACACTCGAATTCCCGCACCCTTGTCGGCATCGGGATATTCGGAGGCGAGTTCGTTGGCGATGCGATCCATGTCGGCGCGAGCGGCCGCGAGCGTGACCCCTGGCTTCAGACGAGCGATGGCGCGCATGCCTTCGTGAACGTCGCGCTGTTGAAAGAGCGGATCCGCGTACTCGCCGACGGGAATGTAAACATCCTTGATGTCCTCGATATTGACTGCGTCGAGACGGAAATCCCGCGGAATCACGCCGACAACGGTGTAGCTGTCACCGTTGAGCCTCAGCGATTTCCCGACGATGTCGGGCGAGGACCCGAACTTGCGCTGCCACAAGCCACCGCCGATCAGCACCACCCGTGCCGTGCCGAGGCGATCGTCATCCGCCGTGAACAATCGCCCGCGGACGGGATTGATGCCCAGGATTTCAAAGAAGCCGTGCGAGATCATGGCTACTCGCACGCGCTCGGTTTCACCGCTTCCGGTCAGGCTGTAATCATCCTGGCGATACGCTGCCAACACGGAGAACGAAGTGTTGCGGCGCTGCCAGTCCAAAAAATTGGGGTACGAGATAGACGAGCTTTCGAAGTTTGCGGTCTTCTCGGAGATTGCAACCAGCTTGTCGGGCCCGGGATAAGGAAGTGGTCTCAGCAAAACACCATCGACAACGGAAAAAATCGCCGTGTTCGCGCCGATGCCCAGCGCGAGCGTAAGAATGGCGACGATGGTGAAGCCGGGATTCTTGATTAGCAACCGGAATGCGTAGCGAATGTCCTGAATCAACGCCCCCATGTCTTATCTCTCCACGCTTCTCTGTGTGCTTCTCCTGAATTTTCCTGTGCTGCTATTTTCCAACCGCAACCTCCAGACACACCAAGCCGCCGCCGCCGAAAAACGAGTTTCGGCCTGAATTGTTTTGAACTGATTAGAATTTTTTTCCGGTGCCTGTTTACACGCTCGCGGTGCGCGAGCCAACCGTTTCTTCCACAATGCGCCCGTCAAACAGATGAATGGTGCGATCCGCGATGCTGGCGTAGCGCGGGTCGTGCGTGACCATGCAAATGGTCGCGCCCTCGCGGTGCAGTTGCCGCAGCAAATCAATCACCGCTTCGCTGTTTTTCGAGTCCAAGTTTCCGGTCGGTTCGTCCGCCAGCAAGATAGAGGGCTGGCCGACCAACGCGCGCGCCACGGCGACGCGCTGCTGCTGACCGCCGGAGAGCTGTGAGGGGTAATGCTTCATGCGGTGCGCCATGCCCACGCGCTCCATCACTTCCTGTGCGCGCTTTTTGCGTTCCGCGGAAGCCATGCTGCGATAGGTGAGCGGCAGCTCGACGTTCTCGTACACCGTCAGGTCGCCAATCAGATTGAATGCCTGAAAGATGAATCCGATTTCGCGGTTGCGAATGCGCGTGCGGTCGGAAAGCGAGAGGTTGGCCACTTCTTGCTTGTTGATCCAGTATTGCCCGTCGGACGGCGAATCCAGCAGCCCGAGGATGGACAGCAGGGTGGACTTGCCGCATCCCGACGGCCCGGCGATGGAAAGAAATTCGCCAGACTTGATATCCAGGTGAACGCCGCCGAGAGCGTGGGTTTCCACTTCGTCGGTGTAGAAAACTTTGGTGACGCCTTCGAGTTTGATCAACGACTCTGCGTTCGCATTCATGCTGGGCTCCTTCGTCTCTTGATACGTTTCCCGGGCCTTTAAATGTTCCCTAATTGAGCTTCACGCGGTCGAAATTATCCCAGGCGGACATGTCCGACAAAATTACCTGATCGCCGATTTGCAGCCCCTTCACAATCTCCACGGTGTTGACGGAAGTGCGGCCCAGTTGCACCTGGACGCGCGCAGCTTCTTTTCCGTCGTCAACTAGCTTGAACAATCCCACGGTGCTGTTGGACTCGCCGTGCACCGGTCGTCCGACATACAACACATCGGTGAGCCGCTCGATTTCAACCGTGCCTTCCACGCTCAAATCCGGGCGCGCGCCTTGCGGCAACGAGCCTTCGAGCGCCACGTCCACGGTCACCGTTCCATTCACGACGGCGGGATCGATGCGCGAGACGTGCCCCTGGATCACGCCGTTGTGGGTGTCCACGGTGGCTTTCTGGCCGATGGTGATGTCCTTGGCCTGGGTCTCGGCAATTTTCAGCGCCGCCTTCAAGTGCGTGGGCTGGGCAACGCGCGCGAGCACGGAGCCCTGCAGAACTTTTTGTCCGACTTCAACGGAGAGATCCTGCAACACGCCGTCAATTCCTGGACGAACGTGCAATTGATCGAGCTGCGAGCGCTTCAGGTCGTACATGGCGCGCTTTCCATTCACGTTGGCCTGCTGCACGGCGAGTTGCGCGTCGATCGAAGCTGCGAATGTCTCCACTTGTTTTTCGGCAATATCGTTTTGCTTGGCCAGCTCTTCCGCCTGCACGTTGGAAGTCTTGACGATGAAATCGGCAACCAGACCGAGGGCGAAAAGTTTTTCGTTGTTTTGCTTCTGTAAATCGGCGGTGTGGTAGGCCGAACGAATGGCGGCGGCCTGGGCGCGCTTGTCCATCAACTGATTTTCGAGCTGCGCCTTGGTGTTGTTCAGACCGGCCTCGGCGCCGCGCAACTGGAATTCCGCATCGAGCGCAGTCTGCTGCAGCTCCGGGTTGGTGAGATCGAGAATCACGGTATTTGCTTTGACGGGAACGCCGGGCAGCAGGTAGCGCGTCTCGACGCGTCCATCGGTGGCCGCGGGGATCAGCCGGATGGTTTCCGGAACCAGGGTACCCAGGCCGCGGACTTCGCGCAGCATTGGGCCGCGCTTGACGGTGTCGGTCCACACCGTGGCGCGGTCAACGCTCGGGGCGGCCGGCTTCAACTTGGACAGCGCGTAGGTGACCAGGGGAATCAGTACGACGGCGGCAGCAATGTAAATGCTGCGGCGAATCTTTTTTTGTCTCTTGGCTTCAGGACGCGCAATATCCACGGCAATCAACCTTTCCTAACATTTATATCGCAACCCAACTTCCGACCCCACACCTTATTTAACTTGTTTATAATCTGCTGATTGCGGGTGCCAAAGGGGGTCGAAAATGTCGCCGTTTGCCCGCTCGTGGGAATCATCCGTCCCGCTAGCGGACAGGAGCAAGTTACTTTTTGAGCCTTCGAATTCGACTTTGGCCGTCTGAAATGGAGCGGATGAACGCGAGGCTGCAAATTTTACGCAGTCCCAGGACCGTGTCCCGTTGTTAAGTGATTTAAATTCAGGCAATTAAGTACCCCCATTTTGGAACAGATATTGCGCTCGGCATCCCTGTAAAACAAGGAGGCCATTCATCATGCGATTTTCTAGTCTGGATAAATTGATGGCATCCAGCCTGTGTCGTTTTCTGATTGTGTTCGCTCTGCTCCTGGGAGCCTGCGGGCAAAACCAGCAAGCCAACGACAAACCGAATTCCGCGGCAGACAAGCCCGGATTGCTCAGCGGAATCTTCGACTCCACAAAACCGGTAACGATTCCGGCCGGAACGGATCTGACCGTCGCTCTCGATCAAACCATCTCGACGGCATCGAGCCGCTCCGGCGACACGTTCCAGGCGACGCTGCTCGCCCCCGTGGTGATTGACGGCAAGACGGTGTTTCCCAAGGACGCTCGCGTAACCGGCCACGTCATCGAATCTGTTCCGTCGGGCCGATTGAAGGGCGTCGCGAAACTGGACCTGACGCTCGACAGCGTGGATGTAAACGGCAAGACGTACGACATCGCGACGGACGATGAAGGCCGTCGTGGGAAGAATCACAACAAGCGCAACGGCATCCTGATCGGCGGCGGTGCCGGAGTTGGCGCCATCATCGGCGGAATTGCCGGCGGCGGCGTGGGCGCCGCGGTTGGCAGCGCCGTCGGTGCAGGCGCCGGAACGGCCGGAGCTGCATACACCGGCAAGAAGGATATCCGTGTGCCGGCGGAAACGCAGTTGACGTTCCAACTCACCCGGCCAATAACAGTTCCGGTAAAGAGCTGAAGCAGAGTTCAACCCGTATCCGCGCGAGGTCTGTCTCGTTTCCCCCGGGCAGGCCTCGCGCGGAAATGTTTTTTCGAAAAATTCCCTCGGCCGCGCAAACTCCGGCGCTCTGAAATCAGAAAAGAGCGCGGGTATCATCGGAGTCTCAGTTCAGGATGCGGCTTCGGCGCTGGCTTTGATTTCCTGCCAGCGTTTCGGGCGGCGCTTGGAATCCAGGACTTTTTTTCGAAGGCGTATGGATTTGGGAGTCACTTCGACAAATTCATCGTCGGCAATGAACTCGATGGCTTTCTCGAGGGTCATCTCGCGCGGGGGAATAAGGCGAATGGCTTCGTCCGCGGAAGACGAGCGCATGTTGGTCTGCTTTTTTTCCTTGGTGACGTTGACGTTCATGTCGTCTTCGCGAGCGTTCTCGCCGAGAATCATGCCTTCGTACACTTCCACGCCCGGCCCGACAAACATTTCACCGCGCTCCTGAATGCCCCAGATGGCGTAGGCCACGGAGACCCCGGCACGATCGGCGACCAGCGCGCCGGTGAGGCGCATGGCCATGTCTCCGGCGTAATCGGTCCAGCCTTCGAGCAGCGAATGAATCAGTGCGGTACCGCGCGTGTCGGTGAGCAACTGGCTGCGCAGGCCGATCAGCCCGCGCGAGGGAATGCTGAATTCCATGCGCACGCGGCCGGAATGATGGTTGACCATTTTCTTCAGCTCGCCGCGGCGGCTGCCCAGCGATTCCATGACGATGCCAATGAAAGTTTCCGGACAGTCAATGATCAGGTGTTCGAGCGGCTCCAGGCGGCGGCCGTTTTCGGTCCGCACGACGATTTCCGGCTTGCCGACCATCACCTCGTAACCTTCGCGGCGCATGGTCTCGATCAAAATGGCGAGTTGCAATTCGCCGCGGCCGAGAACGCGGAAGGAGTCGGTTGAGCCCATGTCCTCGACGCGCAAGGAGACGTTGGTGAGCAATTCTTTTTCGAGGCGCGCGCGCAAATCGCGGGAAGTGACGTACTGGCCTTCGCGCCCGGCGAAGGGAGAAGTGTTGATGGCAAAGACCATCTTCAACGTGGGCTCGTCAATCACCAGCGGCTCGAGCGGCGCGGGATGTTCGAGGTCGGTGATGCTTTCGCCGATTTGAATTCCTTCCACTCCGGCAATGGCTACGATGTCGCCTGCAGTGACTTCATCCGCTTCGTCGCGGTCGAGGCCGCGGAAGGTGAAGAGCTTGGTGATTTTTGTAGGCTGAATGGTGCCGTCGAGTTTGGCGATGCCCACTTCGGTGCCGCGTTTGAGAGTCCCCTCGAAAACGCGGGCGATGGCCACGCGGCCGAGAAAATCGCTGTAGTCGAGATTGGTGACTTGAATCTGCAAAGTCTTTTCCGGATCGCCGGAGGGCGCCGGGATGGAGCGGACGATTTCTTCGAACAGCGGCTGGAGAGTGGTGGAGGAATCGCCGACCTTGCGATGCGCGACGCCGGTTTTGGCATTGGTGTAGATAACGGGAAAATCGAGCTGGTCTTCGGTCGCGTCGAGGTCAATGAACAGATCGTAGATTTCGTTGAGCACCGCTTCCGGCCGCGCGTCGGGGCGGTCAATTTTATTGAGCACCATGATGGGCGGAAGTTTTGCGGCCAGGGCTTTCTGGAGAACGTAGCGCGTTTGTGGGAGCGGGCCTTCGCTGGCGTCCACCAGCACCAGGACGCCGTCCACCATGCGCAGGGCGCGCTCGACTTCTCCGCCGAAATCGCTGTGGCCGGGAGTATCCACGATGTTGATTTTGGTGCCGCGATAGCTGAGAGCGGTGTTCTTGGCCAGGATGGTGATGCCGCGCTCGCGCTCGAGATCGTTCGAGTCCATCACGCGGTCGACCATTTCCTCATTGGCGCGGAAAATTCCGCTCTGGCGGAGCATGGCGTCCACCAGGGTGGTTTTGCCGTGGTCCACGTGGGCAATGATGGCGATATTGCGAATGAGTGTCGTCATTTTGGTCCGGCCAAATAAAAAGGGCTGCAAGCGCGGTCTTGCAGCCCCGATCGATTCCAAAGGCTAAGGGAAAAATTCAGGAGCAACGAACGCGAGGATATTCTAGCATGGGAGTGGGTCCCGCGGGGGGCGCATTGGGAGTGGCAAGCGCCAGCGACCGGGACGGCCAATGGCTGAACAATTCCAACCACGTAAGGTCCGCATTTGTCACGATTAGAGAGTACCATCGCCGTTTGTTTTGATGGGGTTATGGGGGGTTTTAATCGCGGAGTGTAACGATTAGAAGTGGCGTGATTCGTAAGTCGTGAATCGTGATTCGTGTGTGGTGACGGCCAGTCCAGATGGGGGCGGAGGAGGTGGTGAAGGTGCAGCTCTTCGTAGTCGAAGTAGCTGGGGCTAGATTTCATGCGGTATATTAGCATAGTAGTTACGTTCGGTCAAGAAAGAAGTGTTTGGCGTAAAGTGCTGAAATTAAAATGGTTACTGAACAGCTTGGGGGCGGATCTGGCTGAGAGGACTGGCAAAGGGGAGATTTTTACCCCGTCGGAACAATGGTTAGATAACCACATGAGCACAAAGGCTTTAAGAGATGCGAATTGTGAGGGAACCGGAAGCCGTTTTGTGGCATCATATAGGCTATGACAACTCAAAAGCGCAAGGGACGCGGACGTTTAGTTCCTACTCGGCCCACGGGAGTCGAGTATCGTGTGAATTTCGGAATCCAACTGGATCCCCCGGAGAAGAAGCATGGCCGCGGGGTGGGGCCCACGAAGTGGGCGAAGTGCAAAGTGCGTTCAGAGAGCGCTCACCGGATTCCCACGGGGGACTACTTCCTGCACGCGGATGAAGGTGGAGTGTTTCAACTGAAGTATAGCGGCTCGGTGTGGCACTGCCTGGCGGCGGCATAACCGGACTGTTCGTCGCACCATCCCAAAAGTGTTTCCCATCCATGAGGATGGGTGTGCCTGCACGATTTGTAGAGGAATCCCTGAATTCCCTCCATGGTGATCACCCCTACCTCAGGGGTTATAACCCCTGAAGTGACTCCGTCCTTTCAGCACGGCTGAAGCCGTGCCCTGACGAAACCGCGTTTATGCAACGACTTCTATTGGCCGGGCTTCAGGAAGAGAAGGCAATAATCGTCGCCGGACCAGTGCGCGATCTGTTTTTCCACTTGCAGGCCTGCTGAGGTCAATTCCTCCACCACCAGTCTTTGCGGGATGCCGTGGCCGCCGCGATTGGCAGGGACGCCATCGGGCACCGCGGAATCTTTCCACGGTGGAAAATCGATAATGGCCAGGCGGCCGCCGGGTTTGAGGGAGTGCAGCAGGCTGCGGTTGAATTCCTGGGGTTGCGTGATGTGGTGGTAGACGTGGCGGAGAAAGATGGCGTCGCAGCATTCGGGGGGAAGTTTTGTGTCGCCGGGGGCGCCTTCGACGACGATCACGTTCGTTAGTTTGCGGTTCGATATTTCGGTCCTCAGCTCCTTCAGCTTCTCGTCGTCAATTTCCGTGGCATAGATGCGGCCTGCGGGGCCGAGTTCGTGCCCGGCTGCGAAAGCGTACTTGCCGTCGCCCGCGCCGATGTCTGCTACGATGGTCTGCGGCGTCCAATGCATCAGCTCCGCGAGGCGGTGGATTTCTTGGGCCGGATCGGCCACTGCTCCGGAAGGTGTCCCTTGCCAGAGGGCCAGAAGCGCGGCGGCGCTGCATGCGGCCAGGATTGCCGCCGGCAAACTTCTTCGTTTCATTCTCGCCGCTCCTTCCTTGGTGTACTGGCGCATCTGTGAACCCGATGTGGCTCGCATCCTGCAGCAGCCAATGGAGTTTGACGTAGAAAAGGGCGGAGCGGGTGGCGTTAAAAATCTCCGGCAGTGAAGTCTCCGTTGGAGAAAGGTGCAATTGAATATCGCCTGGGATTAAGATAGGTGCACCTACATGGAGGGAGGTTTGTTCATGAAGCCAGGTATTCGCGTACTCTTTGCAATTCTGGCGCTCGGATTGCTGTTCGCGGGTTATTCCCTATACGCCGGGGCGGTGAAAACGGAGACGGTGCAATTCAAGAGCGGCAACGACACGATTGACGGATTTCTGGCGCTGCCGGAGGGGCCGGGGGCGCATCCGGGCGTTATCGTCATCCACGAATGGTGGGGGCTGAACGACTGGGTGAAGGAGCAGGCGGAAAAACTGGCGGCGCAGGGGTACGCGGCGCTGGCAGTGGATTTGTATCGCGGCAAGGTGGCGGCCGACCCATCGCAAGCTCATGAATTGATGCGCGGCCTGCCGCAAGATCGCGGCGTAAGCGATCTGGTGGCGGCGGTGACGTATCTGGCGTCGCGCAAAGAAGTCAAACCGGAACGCATCGGCTCGATCGGATGGTGCATGGGCGGCGGTTTTTCGATTCAACTGGCGGTGCATGATCCGCGGCTGCGCGCCTGCGTGATCAATTACGGGGCGCTGCCGACTGACCCCAACGATTTGCAGAAGATTGGCGCGGCAGTGCTGGGAAATTTCGGGGCCGACGACCATGGAATCACCGTCGCGGACGTGGAGGCTTTCAAGAAAGGTATGACCAATGCGCATCTGGCCTTTGACGTGAAAGTCTACCCGGGCGCCGGGCACGGCTTTGAAAACCAGAACAACAAGGACGGCTACCGTCCCGAGGCCGCCGCCGATGCCTGGGCTCGTACACTCAATTTCTTCAAAACTACGCTGAAATAGCGGATTTGAGCGGCGGTAACTTCTTCGCGAACTTTACTGCAAATTGAACCGCCGTACCATTGCCGCGGGCGGGCCGGCTCGCTAACCTCGAAAGATAATTTCGAGGCGCAATGGACGAGCGATTTCAAAGCAACCAGCCGATTGACGAGCAGCCGCAGGGAGTAAACCGCGGCGTGCGATTCGCTATTTTCTCGACCGTGATCATCCTGCCGCTGGCCATCGTGATTTCGCTGAAGCCCGCAGCAGCGCGCGCGGCGTGGGACGAGCTGGTGCGCATCATTCAATTGAAGAGCGACCCGCTGCCCGCGTCTCCGGCGAAATTTTCGCCACACCTGACCGTGAGCCTGGCTACGCGGGCGCCACAAAGCCAGGCGGAGTTGCTGCTCGAGCAAACCATCAATCAGTACGAGGGCGCGATCGAGCAGCTCTCCACTCGCATGGAATCGTGGCACGGACACTTGAGGATGACTTCGCACCTGACCAGCCTGCTCGATACGGCGCTGAATTCGAATGATCTGCGGGTGCGCGCGGCGGGCATCGAGATGGAGATGGCGGTTTACAATCTGTCGAAATCGCCCGCGAGCGCGAACACGCTGATCGCGCGCATCGAAAACGACCCGCCGGCAAGGCCGTGGGCTTTGTGGATGCTCGGCGCCGTGGCCAACCGGGGCGTCGAACCAGCGCGGGCGCTCGAAACGTTGCTGCACTATTCGCGCGACCCGGATGAAAAAACGCGCTACTGGGCGGTGGAAGGGCTTTCGCTGATTGGCAGCGACGCCATCATCGAGCCACTACTGCAGATTTTTCGATACGATTCCTCGCCGCAGGTGCGCGAGCGCGCCGCTTGCAGCCTGGCACAATCCGGGATGTTAACCAAGGAGCAGCGCTTAACCGCTGTGCCCATGCTGCTCACGTATGCGGAAGATAGTTCGCTCGACTCGACCACGAAAATCTGGGTGTACCAGGCGCTGCGCGACATCACCGGCGGAAGTGTTTCCAACGATCCGGTGGCCTGGCGCAACTGGTGGGCGGAAAACGTTCCGCGCTAGAACCGGACCAGCCCGCCGCGAATCGCCGCCAGTGTGACGAGTGCGACGGCAGCCCACAGCAACACTCCCTGCACCAGCGGACGAGCTCCCACCTGCTTTATCGTGCTGATAGAAATTCCCGTGCCGATTAAATAGAGCGTGGCGGTCAAACCCATGCGGCCGAGCCTGGTCAAGTATGGATACACGGGCGCGGACAGCGGCAGATAGGTGTTGGCGACAGCAGCCAGACAGAAAAACAAGATGAACCACGGCCACTGCACGCGCGCTTTGCTTTTCATGATGGCGGCGGTCACGAGTGCGATGGGAAGGATCCACAGCGCGCGCGCCAATTTCACCGTAGTGCCGATAGCCAGCGCTTCGTTTCCGTATTTTGCCGCTGCGCCGACGACGGAGCTGGTGTCGTGAATCGCGAGCGCCGCCCACAGGCCAAACTGCGGCTGGGTGAGATGCAGCGCGGAACCGATGAGAGGGAAGGTGAGAAGCGCGACGGAATTCAGGACGAAGACGGTGCCGAGAGAAACGGCGATTTCTTCATCGTTGGCGTGAATGATAGGGGCCACGGCGGCGATGGCGCTGCCTCCGCAGATCGCGGTGCCAACATTGATGAGGTAGGAGATATTTTTTCCCACGGCCATCAGCCGGCCAAGGAAAAGCCCCAGCAACATGGTGGTGGCGATGCCGGTGGCGGTGTACACAAAGCCGGAACTGCCGGCGCGAACCACTTGGTGCAAATTCATTCCGAATCCGAGGGCCACGACGGAGATTTGCAGCAGTCCCCGCGAACCAGCCCTGCTTTGCCGGGTGTAGGGGTGCGTGAAGGTGAAGCCGAAAATCAGGCCGGCCAGCAGCGCCAAGGGCGGTGAAATCAGCCCGGAGGCGGCAAGAATCAGTGCAGCAAAGAAAATTATCTTGGGGATCATCCGGTCACGAGATGGGGATCAATGGGAGGCGGCCCCGGCTCGATTGACTTTGCAGAATGTAGGCGAACGGCATGCTCGCAGAAGTGGTAGGCCCGTGCGGGCTCGAACCGCAGACCTCTACCGTGTCAAGGTAGCGCTCTAGCCAACTGAGCTACGGGCCTACTGACTTGCCGCAATTTTATCACAGCGAACTCGGGTGGCGGAGCCGGCCACGGAATTACTGGCCCTTCACCACTTCGCCGCCCTTCATGACGAAACGCACGGTCTCTAGAGTGCGGACATCTGCTATGGGATCGCCATCGACCGCGATCAGGTCGGCAAATTTTCCCGCTTCGAGCGTTCCGACGCGGTCTGACCAGCCGAGCAGGTCCGCGGCGTTCACCGTGGCTGCCTGAATGGAGGCCAGCGGCGCGAGACCGAGCCGGACCATCACCGCGAATTCATGCGCGTTCAATCCGTGCGGATAGACGGCCGCGTCGGTGCCGAACGCCACTTTCACGCCGGACTGCAAGGCGTGCGCGACGTTTTGCCGCGCGATCGGCATCACCGCCTTCATTTTCTCCACCACATTGGGCGTCAACCCCAGTTGCTGGTAATTGGCCATCAGCCAGTCGCCCAGCCAGATGGTGGGCACCAGGTAGGTGCCGTGCTGCTTCATCAGTTGAATGTCTTCGTCGTTGATGTAGCTGCCGTGTTCGATGGAATCCACGCCGGCAAGAACCGCATACTTGATCCCGGCCGCTCCGTGAGCGTGCGCGGCCACTTTGCGGCCAAGCTCATGGGCGGTATCAATGATGGCTTTCATCTCCTCGGGCGAATACTGCGCCATGGCCGGATTGTCGCCTTCCGATAGCACGCCGCCAGTGGCCATGAACTTGATCACGTCCGCGCCGAACTTGATGTTCTCGCGCGTCTTGGCCATCACCGCGGGGGCGCCGTCGGCAACGCCATCTCCGATCGCGTGATATTGCGGCGCCAGAAAATTTTCGTCGCCGTGGCCGCCGGTGATGCTGAGCGCGGGCCCGGACACCAGCATGCGCGGGCCGGGAACGTCGCCGGCCAGGATGGCGTCGCGCAGCGCCATATCCGCGTAGCCTCCGGCACCGACATTCCGCACTGTGGTGAATCCCGCTTCGAGCGTTACTCGCGCATTGCGGGCGCCCAGCAGGGCGTCGCGAGGGTAAGAGGTATGCATTCCGATCGGCCCGAGCAGGTACGGGGAGCCGGTCAGGTGCGTGTGGCAATCGATGAGTCCGGGCAGGATTGTGGATTTGGATAGGTCAATTACTTTCGTGCCGGTCGGCAATTGCTTCACTATATCCGACGACTTCCCGACGGCCTTGATGCGGTCGCCTTCGATCCAGATGATTTGATCCTGGGAATAATTCCCGGTACGGACATCCAGCAATTTTCCGGCCTTTACCGCCACGGACGCGGGTGCGGGTGCGGACCTGTTCGACTCCTGGGCCGTGCCAATTCCCGCCACAAAAAATAAGAGCAACAGCAGAACTCCGAACCGCCGCATGGGTTGCCTCCTTTTAGCGCGCAGGATTGTATCCCGCAGGCATGCGATTTTTTCCGATTTCTTTCAGGCCGCCCGCTCGGCGCCCGGCCGTGGCATTTTCGTGCGCCAAAGACATTTTCGCTTGACAGCGCTTTCTGTATATGTATGAATATGCATTGGAGTGTATATTCAAGCATAGACTTTGATGAGCGACCACAAACGATACCGCCAGGGCCAGATCCTGAAACTGCTCGCCGGCCAGCCGGTGGCCAGCCAGGATGAATTGCGCCGCCAGCTGATCCACCTGGGCGTGCGCGTCACCCAGGCGACTCTCTCCCGCGACATGCGCGAGTTGCGGCTGGTGAAGACGACGGAGGGTTACCGCCCGCTTTCCTCGGCTGCCGGCGAAGAATCCGCGCCGCTGCCCACGCTGGCACGCGCGCTGAAGGAATTCATGCTGGATTGCCGTCCGGCGCAGAACATGCTGGTGCTGAAGACTCCTCCGGGCGGCGCGCAGCCGCTGGCCGCGGCGATAGACCGCGAGCACTGGAAAGAAATTGCCGGGTCGCTGGCGGGCGACGATACCGTGCTGATCATCACTTCTTCCCGCAGCGCACGCGCGACGGTTCAAAAACGAATCGAGGAAATGCTCCGATGACCGACCCGTTACGGGTCGCCGTCGTCGGGGCAACGGGCTACGCAGGTTACGAGCTGGCCCGGCTCCTGCTGCGGCACCCAAACATCGAACGCCCCACATTTTTTCTGCGCGACGGACACGCCAACGCTCGTTGCCTCACGGAGCTGTACCCGCAACTCCGCGGCTGGGGCGAAGCGCCCTGCCGCCCGCTTTCGGTTGACGCGGTGGCTAAGAGCGGCGCGCAGGTGGCGTTTCTCTCCACACCTCATGAGGCTTCGCTCGAATTGGTTCCTGCGCTGCTGGCCGCAAATCCGGCGCTGCGAATCGTGGACTTGAGCGGCGCGTACCGCTTCCGCGAGGCGAAGACGTTTGAGCAGTGGTACAAGCTCGCGTCTCCCGCGAGCGACGGACTGGCGCGCGCGGTGTACGGGCTGCCCGAGCTCTATGCGGATGCGATTTTTGGCGCGCATCTGGTTGCGAATCCGGGCTGCTATCCGACTTCCGTGATCCTCGGCTTGCGGCCACTGGTTGATTCCGGGTGGATCAATGCGGCGCGCGGAATCGTATGTGACTGCAAATCGGGTGTGAGCGGCGCGGGAAAAGAGCCGAAGCGGGAGACGCATTTCGTGGAGGTGAACGAGAATTTCCGCGCCTACGGAGTTTTCACCCACCGCCACACTCCGGAAATCATGGATCACCTGGGTTTTGCATCTGAAGACTTCGTATTCACCACGCATCTGCTGCCGGTCGAGCGCGGAATTCTTTCGACACTGTATGTGTGGCTGAAGGCGCCGCACTCCGCTGAAGAAATCGAGTCGGAATACCGTCGCTTTTTTGCGGGGCGGCCCATGGTTCGGATTCTGCCGGCCGGGCGGCTGCCAGAGTTGCAGCACGTGGCGCACACAAATTTTTGCGACATCGGCTTCGCGCTCGATCCATCGGGCCAGCGGCTGGTGGTGGTGACCTGCCTCGACAATCTGGGCAAGGGCGCGGCAGGACAAGCAGTACAAAACTTAAACGGGATGTATGGTTTTCCCGAGACGGCAGGATTGCTATGAGATTGCTGATCAAAGTTGCCGGTGCGCTGCTGGAGCGCGAGGAGTCGGTGCGCTCGCTTGCGCGGCAGGTCGCGGAACTGGCGCGCGCCGGCCATGAATTGCTGATCATTCACGGCGGCGGAAAAATATTCACGTCCACGCTGGCGCGCATGGGGATTGAGAGCCGCTTCGTCAACGGGCTGCGCGTGACGGATCGCGAGACGCGCGACGCCGCGGTGATGGTTTTTGCCGGACTGCTGAACAAGCGGCTGGCGGGGGCCATTTCACTGGCCGGCCAGCCAGCTGTCGGAATTTCAGCGCAGGACGCCGCATGTTTTCTGGCCGAGCCGATGCAGCTCGGCGAATGCGACGGCTCGCTCGGATTCGTCGGCTACCTGACGGGAGTGAACCTGAATTTTCTGCGCGCGCAATGGCGGGCGGGAATCGTGCCAGTGGCGTCGTGCTTGGGCTTGGGTGCGGACGGAGAAGTCTACAACATCAACGCGGATCATATGGCCGCGGCAGCCGCGGAATTCATTCGCGCCGACCGGTTGATTTTCCTCACGGACGTGGCCGGCGTGCTGGACGGGCAAAAAGTGCTGCGCGCCGTGCGCGGCGGGGAAATCGAGGATTTGATTCGCCGCAACAAGGTTTCCGGCGGCATGATCCTGAAACTGGAAGCGGCCAAGCGCGCGCTTTCGGCCGGCGTACCGGAAGTTCGCATTGTCGGCGGCACCGCGCCGCGCGCGCTGCTCTCTGCCGCAAATGGAGCGCGGTGCCCCGGCACGCGTGTGCTTCCGGTGATCCACGCAACCGCCAAAACCGTTCGAGGAGCTGCCTGAGACAACATGGCGCACAAGAAAAAATCCGCGAGAGCCGGCGTGTCCGCAAAACAGATTTGCGCGGACGAGGCACGCTACCTGATGAACACCTACACGCGGCCGGACGTGGTGTTCACGCACGGGCGCGGCTGCCGGCTGTACGATTCGGCGGGCCGCGCCTATCTCGATTTTCTCGGCGGCATTGCGGTAAATGCGCTCGGTTATTCGCATCCGCGCCTGGTGCAGGTGATTCGCCGGGAAGCGGGCCGCGCGGTGCATCTCTCAAACCTGTTTCACAACCCTTATCAAGGGCCGCTGGCGCGGAAATTGGCGGAGTGGTCCGGCCTCGATCGAGTTTTCTTCACCAACAGTGGCACGGAAGCGATTGACGGAGCGCTGAAACTGGCGCGCGCCTATGCGCGCAAAAACTCCGGGAATAGTGCAGCGACCAAAACGCGGATTCTGGCGCTGGAAGGTTCCTTTCATGGGCGGACGATTGGCGCGCTCTCGATCACCCATCCGCAGAAATATCGCGAGCCGTTCGGTCCGCTGGTGCCCGGCGTAGAATTTGTGCAATTCAATGACGTCGCCGACCTCGAATCCAAATTCGATGGCACCGTCTGTGCGCTGGTGGTTGAGACCATACAGGGTGAGGGCGGAATCAGCGCGGTGAGTGAAGAATTCTGGAAAGCCGCGCGTGCTCTGGCGACAAAGCACGACGCGGCGCTGATCGCCGACGAGATTCAGTGCGGCCTCGGGCGCACCGGGCGCCGCTTCGCCTACCAGAAATTCGCCTCGCCGCCGGACATCGTCACCGTGGCCAAACCGCTGGCCGGAGGCCTTCCGCTGGGGGCATTTATCGCGAATGAGAAGTTTGCTTCCGCGTTCACACCGGGGATGCACGGGACCACATTCGGCGGAGGGCCGCTGGTCTGCGCGACGGCGCTCGAGTTTCTGCGGGTCGTCGAGGAAAAAGATCTGCTCGTCAATATTCGCGAGCGGGGCGCGCAACTGCGAGCGGCCCTCGAAGCTCTGGCGGCGCGCTTCGGCTTCATCCGCGAAATTCGCGGTGAAGGCTTGATACTCGGCGTGGACTTGGCCGTGAAAGGAGCGCCGTTCGTCGAGTTGGCGCTGCGCAACGGTTTGCTGATCAATTGCACGCACGAATATATTCTCCGGCTGCTTCCGCCGTTCATCATCACCCGGCGCGACGTGGCGGAATTTCTAGGAAAATTCGAATCCGTGCTGGCGCGCGCGCCGAAAACCGCCGCCGGCATTTCCGCAAAAACTCCCGGGACCGAAACGCAAACGCAGCCCGTTGCTATGGCTGCCTCGAGGTGAACATGAACGCCGTAGCCGCCCCCGCGCCGTTAATTGTCACAAATGACCTGCTGACCGGCATGGAATGGAGTCCCGCGCAGGTGCACGAACTCTTCCACCTGGCCGCGGACATCAAGATCCGTCCCGACCGCTACCGCGGCGCGCTGGCCGGACGGTTTCTGGCCATGATTTTCGAAAAGCCGTCACTGCGCACGCGCGTCACGTTCGAAGTGGGAATTGCGGGCCTCGGCGGCACCTCTGTATTTCTCGACCACACCACCACACGGCTGGGCGAGCGCGAATCCATCGCCGACGTGGCCAAGAACCTTGAGCGCATGGTGCACGGCATCATTGCGCGCGTCTTTTCGCAGCAGTCACTCGACGAGCTGGCTGCGCACGGACGCATTCCGGTGATCAACGCGCTCTCCGACCGGTTTCATCCCTGCCAGGCGATGGCGGATTTCTTCACACTCGAAGATCGCTTCGGCGGGCTGCGCGGCCTGAAGATTGCGTACGTCGGCGATGGAAATAACGTTTGCCACTCGCTGCTCTCCATCGCCGCTCGCGTGGGCGCGCATATGCGCGTTGCCGCGCCGGCGGGATTCGAGCCGGATGCCGGCGTCGTCGCAGAAGCCAAGCGCGTGGCGCGCGAAACGCGCGGAAAAATCGAGGTTTTGCGTTCACCGGAGGACGCCGTGGCCGGAGCGCAGGCGGTGTATACGGACGTGTGGGCCAGCATGGGTCAGGAATCCGAGGCGGCTTCGCGCCGGGATATTTTCGCTGGTTATCAGGTAAATGAAGCGCTGATGGCGCACGCCGCCGGGGACGCCGTGTTCATGCACTGCCTGCCCGCGCATCGCGGTTCGGAAGTGACCGACGCGGTGCTGGATTCCGAACGCTCGATCGTGTTCGATCAGGCGGAAAACCGGCTGCACGTGCAGAAAGCAATTTTGCTGACGCTGCTGAATTAAGGAGAACGAGTGCCAAAGAAAGTTGTCCTGGCGTATTCCGGAGGATTGGACACCTCCATCATCATTCCCTGGCTGAAGGAAAATTATCGCGGCTGCGAAGTAATCGCCATGATCGGCGACCTGGGACAGCAGGAAGACCTGGAAGCGGCGCGCAAGAAAGCGCTGGCCACCGGCGCGAGCGAAGCGCATGTCGAGGACCTGCGCGAAGAATTCATCACCGGCTACATCTGGCCGACGCTGCGGGCCGGAGCGGTTTACGAACACAAATACCTGCTGGGTACGTCGTTTGCGCGCCCGCTGCTGGCGCAGCGGCAGGTGCGGCTGGCCAAGCAATTGGGCGCCGATGCGGTGGCTCACGGCTGCACCGGCAAAGGCAATGACCAGGTGCGATTTGAACTCGCTGCAAAGGCGCTCGCTCCGGAGCTGAAAATCATCGCACCGTGGCGCGCATGGAACATCGCCTCGCGCGAAGAAGCCATCGCCTACGCGCGGGCGCACCATGTGCCCGTCGAGCAAACTACGAAAAACATTTACAGCCGCGACCGCAACATCTGGCACCTGAGCCACGAAGGCGGCGTGTTGGAAGATCCCGCGAACGCGCCCGACGAAGCCATGTGGCAATGGGTCGTCTCGCCGGCGAAAGCTCCGGACCATGCGACGACGGTTGAGATCGGCTTCGACGCTGGAACGCCCGTGAGTGTGAATGGCAAAAAGCTCGCGCCCATAGTTCTGCTCGATCAACTCAATGAAATTGCCGCCGTGAATGGCGTGGGCCGCATGGAACTGGTCGAAAACCGACTGGTGGGCATCAAATCGCGCGGCGCTTACGAAACACCGGGCGGAACGCTGCTGGTCACCGCGCATCGCGAGCTGGAATCTTTGTGCCTCGACCGCGAGACGGCGCACTACCAGCAGATGCTGGCGCTGCGGTACGCGGAGATGGTTTATTACGGCATGTGGTTCACGCCGCTGCGGGAATCGCTGGACGCGTTTTTCGCCAATTCGCAGCGCCGCGTGACCGGTTCGGTGTCGCTCACTTTATTCAAGGGCAACGTCACCGTGGCGGCGCGGCGGTCTCCTTACTCGCTCTATCGCACCAACCTCGCCAGCTTCACCATGACCGGATACAATCCGAAAGACGCGGAAGGCTTCATCAATCTCTTTGCGCTTCCCATCACCGTGCCACCCATGACGGCGGCGCAGGACGCGCGCGCCAAAGCCGAGGTCGGATGAGCGCTGCCGAAGACCAGAAGATGTGGGGCGGCCGCTTCGACCGTCCCCCTGAATCTTCGTTCTACGAATTCGAGCGCTCCTGGCATTTCGATCGCCGCCTGCTGCCGCAGGAGTTCGCGCTCGACCGCGCCTGGGCTCGCGCCATCGCCCAGGCGGGAATCATTTCCCACGAGGAAGGCCAGCAGATCGTCGCCGCGCTGGATCAACTGGAGCAGCGCGCTCGATCGGATGTTGCCTGGCTCGACAATTCGAAAGCGGAAGACGTGCACCATTTCGTGGAGACCGCGCTGATTGAAAAACTCGGCGCGCTGGGCGCCAAGTTGCACACCGGGCGCAGCCGCAATGAAATGGTGGCCACGGAATTCCGCATGTACGTTAAGGAGTCCTCGCGCGAAACTCGGACAGCCATCGCAGAGCTGGCTCGCGCGATTGCCATCCACGCTGAAGCCAGGATTCGCGTGCCCATGCCGGGCTCGACGCATCTGCAACATGCGCAGCCGTTGCTGCTCTCGCACTGGCTGTTGGCGCATGGCGAGGCGTTTCTTCGCGATGCGGAGCGCGTGGCGGCTGCGGGCGCGCGCGCGGATTCCTGTCCACTCGGCTCCGGGGCGCTGGCCGGCTGCGCGTTTCCCATCGATCGTAAAACGCTGGCGCGCGATCTGGGGTTTTCGCGTATCGCGCCCAACAGCCTGGATGCGGTGAGCGACCGCGATTTCGCGCTGGAATATATTTCCGCGCTATCATTTCTGGCCATGCATCTTTCGCGTTTGGCGGAAGACATGATCCTGTTCGCTTCGCCGGAATTTGGCTACATCGAGCTGCCCGACGAATATTCAACCGGCAGCAGCCTGATGCCGCAAAAGAAAAATCCCGACGCGTGGGAGTTGATTCGCGGCAAGACCGGGCGCATTTACGGCGCGCTCTTCGCGCTGCTGACCGTCTGCAAGGGCCTGCCGTCGAGTTACCAGCGCGATTTGCAGGAGGACAAGGAGGCGCTCTTCGGCGCGCACGACCAGGCGCTGGCCATGACGCGCATCGCGGGAAAAACACTGGCGGCAACGCGCTTCCGCGACGATCAGTTGAGTCAGGCGGCGCAGGATCCCGCGCTGGTGGCCACGGAAGTGGCGGATTACCTGGTCGCATTCGGTGTGCCCTTTCGCGAGGCGCATGAAATTGTCGGCAAGGTGCTGCGCGCAGCGGAACAGGAAGGAAAATCAATCCGCGAAATGCCGCTCGACCGCCTGAAGGAATTTTCGCCTGCCTTCGGACGAGACCTGAGCACGGTGCTGACTCTGGAATCGGCGCTGGCGCGGCGCGCCGTGGCCGGGGGAACAGCGCCGGGGGCTGTGCGTGCGACGCTGGACGAATTCAAGCAGCGCTTGATCAAGCTTGAGGAACATCCATGAGGGTGCGCTGCGCCAGCATCGCGGACGCTCCGGCGATTTACGCGCTGATCGCGCAATACGCTGAAAAAGGATTGCTGCTGCCGCGCGCCGAGGATGAAATCCGGCGCAACATCAGCCACTTTCAGGTGTGCAAGATGAACCGGCGCGTCGTCGGTTGCGTGGCGCTGGAAAATTATGGTTCTGAGCTGGCGGAAATCCGCTCGCTGGCCGTGGATCCGGAAATTTGTGGGCAGGGCATCGGAGCGAGCCTGCTGGGATTCGCACTCGATGAGGCGCGGCGCTGCGATATCGCGCGCGTTTTTGCCGTCACGCACGCGCCCGAGTTCTTCGTACGCCAGGGATTTTCGGCGGCGGCGCGCCAATCGCTCACGGAAAAAATTGATCGCGATTGCCGGCACTGCGCGAAACGGCGAACGTGCCGGCTGGTCGCCGTGGTGGCCACGGTGATTCCCGAGCGCATCACGCTGCCCATTCTGAGCGACTCTCCAGAATCCGTCCTCGTCCCATGACCGCGCGGGCTTCGGCTTCTGACATTCCTCGCGGGTTTTCATTCGCCGCCGCTTCCTGCGGCCTGAAAAAATCCGGACTGGACCTGGCACTGCTCGTCAGCGAGACGCCTGCCGCGGCGGCGGCCATGTTCACGCAAAACCGCGTGCAGGCGGCTCCTGTGCTCGCTTCGCAAGTGCATCTCAGGAAATCGCGGGCGCGCATGCGCGGCGTAATCGTCAATTCCGGCAACGCGAATTGCTGCACCGGCTCGGAGGGCTACGCCGCGGCGGCAGCAACCACATTGAAGGTGGCCTGGGAGTTGGGCCGGCTGCATCCGTCCCAGATTCTGGTTTGCTCCACAGGCGTGATCGGCGTGCCCCTGCGCGTCGAAAAAATCCTGCGAGCGGTGCCGGCCTTGGTGCGCGCGCGGCGCGCTGACGCTGGAGCTTTTGTGCATTTCACACGCGCGATCATTACTACAGACACGCGGCCGAAGTGGGCCGCGGCAAAATTCCGAGCCGGGGGAAAGCTGGTGCGCATTCTCGGTTGCGCCAAGGGCGCGGGGATGATTCAGCCGAACATGGCCACTATGCTCGCGTTTATCGCCACCGATGCGGCCATCTCGCCTGCGTTGCTTTCGCGCGCACTGCGCCGCGCCGTAAAGCCGACGTTCAATGCCATCACCATTGATGGCGACACCTCGACGAACGATACGGTTGCGACCCTGGCGAACGGGCAATCCGGCGCGCGAAAGATTTGCGCGGAGGGCACGGACTTTCGCAAATTTTGTGCGGCGCTGGATACCGTGTGCTGCCAGCTCGCGCTTGCGATTGTGGCCGACGGCGAGGGCGCGCAGCGTGTCATCGAAATCGAAATCCGCGGCGCGCCGTCGCCTGCCGCTGCGGATCGCGTGGCTCGAACGGTTGCCAATTCCCCGCTGGTGAAAACGGCTCTCGCGGGCGCGGATCCCAACTGGGGACGCATCCTCGCCGCCGCTGGGCGCGCTGGCGTGCCCTTCGATTTCGAACGCGTGGACATTCGCCTGGCCGGGATTCCCGTCTGCCGCCGCGGCCGCGAGCATCCTTTCAACGAGCGCACCGCCCACAAGAAAATGCTCGCAAATTTCGTGCCCATCGTCGTGGACCTGAACTCCGGCCGCGCCTCCGCGCGCATGTGGACCTGTGACTTCACAGGCGACTACGTGACCATCAACGCCAGCTACCGCACCTGACAGCCTGTCGGCGCGCTCGGTTAATCTCACTTTCGATTGGGTCATGTTGGCTGGCCTGCGGCGCTACTCCCACTTCCAATTGGCGTATTGCTCGCGAAGCTTGGTTTTCAGGAGTTTGCCAACGGAGGTGTGCGGCAGCTCGGCGACGAAGGCGAAGCCGTCGGGGATCTGCCACTTGGCAAATTTCGCGGCCAGGAATTCGCGCAATTCTTCGGGCTGCGCTTGCGCTCCCTCCTTGAGCACGACGACGGCGAGGGGGCGCTCGTCCCACTTCGGGTGCGGCAGGCCGATCACCGCGGCCTCCGCTACGGCGGGGTGGCCCATCAGCGCGTTTTCCAGGTCCACGGAGCTGATCCACTCGCCGCCGGATTTGATGAGGTCTTTGCTGCGGTCCACGATTTTGATGTAGCCCTCGGGATTGATGCTGGCGATGTCGCCGGTGCGGAACCAGCCGTCGCGGGTCCAGCGGTCGCTGGTTTCAGGAGCTTCGAAATAGTTTCCGGCAACCCAGGGGCCGCGCGCTTCAAGCTCACCGAAGGTGATGCCGTCCCAGGGCGCTTCGCCTTTGGGCCCCTGCACGCGCAATTCGACGAAGGGAACGGGATAACCCTGCAAGGCGCGCGTGCGGTATTTTTCGTCCTCGGAAGATTGCGACATGGTGGATTTCAGGCGGCTTGTGGTGGCCAGCGGTGTGGTTTCCGTCATGCCCCACAGGTGCGTTATCTGGAAGCCGAAGCGGTCCAGGCGACGTAGCAACGATTCCGGCACGGCCGAGCCGCCACAAGTGATGCGCACAGGCTTCGCGAATTTCCAGCGGCCGGGATTTTTCTCGAGCGAGCACAGTACCGCGAGCCAAATGGTCGGCACACCGGTGGTGATGGTTACCTGCTCTGAGGCGATAAGGTCGAGTACGCTTTCGGGATCGAGATGGCGGCCGGGAAAAATCAGCTTTGCGCCGGCAAGCGCGGCGGAATAGGGAATGCCCCACGCGTTGGCGTGGAACATGGAAGAGCACGGCAGAATCACTTCGCGGTGGCCGACACCAAAACTGTCTTCCATGCACGCGGCAAAGCTGTGCAGCACCAGAGCGCGGTGCGAATAGGCCACGCCTTTGGGTTTGCCGGTGGTGCCGGAAGTAAAGCACATGGCCGCGGCTTCGTTTTCCTCGAGAGTGGGATAGATGAAATCGTCGTCCGCGGCAGCAAGAAAATCTTCGTAGCTTTCCGAGGAGCGCTGAACGGGTTCGCCGGTGGTGGGGACAACGAAGACGCGTTCAAAGGGCGCCTGGTCGCGAAAGGATTCGTACACGGGAAGCAGCACGTCGTCAACGATGAGGAATCGGTCGCGGGCGTGATTGGCGATGTAGGCCAGCTCGTGCCCGTGCAGGCGCAGGTTGAGAGTGTGCAGCACGCCGCCGGCAATGGGAACTCCGAAGTAAGCTTCCAGGTGCGTGGCGTGATTCCACATGAGCGTGGCCACGCGGTCGCCGCGGGCGAGTCCGGCGAGCTCGAGCGCGCGCGCCAGACGCCGGGCGCGGCGATACATTTCGCCGTAGCACGAGCGCGCGAGCGTGCGATCCGGGCGGCGCGAGACGATTTCGACTTTGCCGAAAATTTTTCCGGCGCGCTCGAATATGGGAATGAGCGTAAGCGGAAAATCCATCATGGTTCCACGCATGCGCTGCCCCCGGATGGAATTTGCGCGCATCGTACCACCGGCCGGGCGGCACCCCCTAGCCGGAGAAAGCCGGCGAGCAGGCGGATTCGGGCATTTTTGCAGGGGAAGCGTTGACTCCGCGTGCCAGTTGCCGCATCATGCCCCCTGAGTTGCTGGAGCCCTTGCTTCAGCCGAGAGCGGCCGGCTCGATTGAGCCTCGCCGGCCACCGCGGCCGATCCTTAGTCCCTTCAGCCTCGCAGATGTGCCCTGCCACCTGGAGCGGGGCACCAGGAGAACGGCCGTGAAGAAACTCTACGTTGGGAATCTCCCGTTCAAGGCTACAGAAGAGCAGGTTGCTGCGTTGTTCTCGGAGATCGGCGTGCAGCCGGATTCGCTGACGTTGCTGCGCGATCGTTTTACGGGACAGCCCCGCGGGTTCGGCTTCGCGGAGATTCGCGACGACGCCGAGGCAGAGAAAGCCGTCGCCGCGCTCAACGGCAAGGACTTTCTGGGCCGCGCGCTGGTGGTGAACGAAGCGCGTCCGCAACGTGAAGGCGGAGGCGGCGGTGGCGGAGGACGGGGCGGTCACGGCGGCGGTGGTGGCGGTGGCGGACGCGGTGGCGGCGGTGGACGCGGCGGCGGTGGCGGAGGACGCGGCGGATATGGCGGGGGACGCGGTCGGGGAGACAGAGATCGCGACCGCTAGTTTCTGTGAATAAATTTTAGACATTTTTATTTTAAGGGCGCGAGTGCGGGTGTGTGCAAGCGCGCGAGCGGATCATGCGATGGCGCTCCGCTGCTTGGCAGGGGCGGGATCGTCCGCGCGCCGGCTGCCGCTGGCGATGGTCTGCGGCTCTTCGGCTTCCACGCGTCCGTTCTTGTAGTGAAATTTTTCAATGGTGGTTCCGCGAATTCCCTGGTTCACCAGCTCGCGAATATCCAGCTTCGATTCCGCTTCGGTGAGTTCTTCGGCGCCGGCATACAGAGCCGGTGTGCGCGGCATGAACACCGGGCAGCAATCGTGGAACGGCTCGGAGGAAATATCGTAGGTGCCGATTTTCCGCGCCGTGGCCATGATTTCCATTTTGTCGGTGCCGATCAGCGGGCGGAAGACGACCATGCGCGAGGCGGCGTCCACGGCGACCAGGTTGCGCAGAGTTTGTGAGGCCACTTGCCCGAGGCTGTCACCGGTGACGAGCGCCAGGGCGCGGTCGCGCCCGGCAATCACCTGCGCGATGCGCAGCATCATGCGGCGGTACAGCAGCACGCGGAATTCTTCGGGCGCGTAGCGGACGATTTCGCGCTGAATTCCTTCAAACGGGACGCGGTAGAGCCGGGCGTGGAATTGGTAGCGCACCAGTTGACGCGCCAGATTGCTGGCGACGTGGAGCGAAGATTCGCCCGGGCGCGCGCCGGTGCCATAGAAGTGCGTGAAGCTGAGATGCGCGCCGCGCTTCATCATGTGATAGGCGGCGACGGCGGAATCGTATCCGCCGGAGAGCAGGCACATGATGCGGCCGGCGGTGTTGGTCGGCAGGCCACCGGAGCCGGGAATTCTTTGCGCATAAACCAGCGCGGGTCCGGGCGTGATTTCAATGTAGCAGGTCAAGTCCGGTGTCTTGAGATGGACGCGCGGCGAGCCGGGGAGATGGTCGAGCAGGTAGCGACCGACGACGGAATCAATTTGCATAGAGGTGTGTGGGAAAGATTTGTCGCTGCGTCGGGCGCGCACGGCGAAGGTGGAAAATTTTTGCGGTGCCATTTCGTCGAGAGCCGCGCGGCAGATGGCCTCGAGGTCGCGGTCGACGGGGCGGGCCACGGCAAAGAAAGCGACGCCCAAAACATGGTTGACGCGAGCGATAACTTCGTCGAGCGCGGCGCCGTCACCGAGGCGGACGACGAAGCGGTCGCCGGGCTGCTCGATACGCTGGACCGGGAGGCCGGCGAGCGTCTGGCGCAGGGCGGTGAAGAGCTTGCCGAGAAAAAAGCGGCGATTGCGGCCCTTAAGCCACAGTTCGTGATAGTGGACGACGATGACCGGGTTGCTCATGTGAAATTCGCGTGGCGCACACGCGGGAGTAACTTCGAGAAAGTATAGCAGCAGGGGGTGAATGGGTGTAGAAGGGAGCAAATTGGGCGCCCGTTCGGCCAGATCAGAGCCATGTTGAGAACCAACCGGGTGGGGGAGCGTAGGGCGCCTATGGATGTGCGAAAGGGGCGATAACTCTAAGGAAACATGAAACATTCGCGCGCGACAATCCGCTAGACTCGGGGTTAGAATCTGCACCGTTTCCAGACCTGGGGCGGGCGCGGCGAGGGTGGCGGGAGAAAATATAGTTACCCTTGGCGCGGCAATTGCATCATATGTGGTGCGACCGGGGCGCGCAGGAGGCCGACAATGTGGAACCGGCGAGACTGGGACGACTTCTTTCAGATAGTGCGGAAGCGCTGGCACAACCAGCGGCCGCCGCGTCCAGTGGCTCCGTCGCGGCTGAACCGCGTGCTGCCCACCGAAGGATACAGCCTGGCGGAACTGGACGATGCCGGCTTGAGCATTGAGCAGGCTGAGTTTCTGGGCCTGCCGGTGGACGCCGGGCGAATCGGGGCGTACGGCCCGAACGTATCCACACTGCGTGAATTCATCCGCGTGGCGCGATCGCGCTTCTAAAAATCCAACCAAAATTTGATTTCGTAGCGGATCCCGAGCGGGGATCCGTCTGCACAGGACGCGAAGCCTCCTGCCACGAAGTGTCATTTCTCCATGCCCATTTTTGGCGGCGCGGGCTTCCGGGGTGTACCGCCGGAGTGGCTTGCGGGCCGCCACCACCCACCCCGTTGCAAAGTAGTACCCCCCCGGGGGGTGGCTTTTTGTTGCGATTAGAAAGTACCGCCGTCGTTTGTTTTCTAAGGGTTGCGGCGATTCCGGTTTCCGATGTGTTGCGATTAGAAATGGAGGGACGAGTGGCCAGCCGTAACTGACTGGTAACGTTCAGTGAAGCAAACACAGGGGATAGCGCCAGGAGGCAGGGACGCATGAATGCGGAGATTGAGGGAAATGGTGAGTCGGTGGGGTCGAATTTCCTGGAAAAATTGCGAGGCTGTTGCGCGGCAAACATGACCATTGGTAGCACGAAACGAAGCGAGGCGAAGTACAGAATCAGTACAGAGCGAGGATTGATTTGATCCAGTTTTAGTACGCCTGTCCGTTGGTACAGGTGATGCGTCGGCACGCAGCGGAGCGGAGCGAACGAACAAGCGGAATTGCAAATTTCACATTTGAAATTTCACACAAGGGAAACGTCGTAAACATCCCACCCTCGCCAACGGCGGGCGAGGAGCGGCGCACCCTAAGATTCAACTTATGCGAAAAGCAAATTCAAAAGCTGGCTCACCGGCTCTATTTCACGGTTTCTTGGAAATTCATCTGCGGAGAGACTGAATAAGCCTTCACAGAATTATCAGCCATAACCACCAGCGTGTCGCCCGCTGGCGCTAGGGCAAAGTCGTAGTCTTTTTGTGGAATGGGTTCGACGGGGACACTCGCCACACGCCTTCGCAGCTCGGTGTCATAAATTAAGATCCGAGTATGGCTGCGCTTTATGCTGCTGTAGTCCATAAATCCACCTTTGTTCTGCCTAGCGGAAACGGCAGCGAACCTCCCATCGGGCGTTAATGAAACCAACTGCTCTAAGTGTTCCTTTCTGTCTAACATATCTTGCATCAAAACCTGGCCCGATCTACTTATCAAGGTTACTTGTTGCCCGCATGCGTTCAACACTTCCGCATCGTTGACCAGCACCGGGTCACCCACGCAAGAAATCGTTTTCGGAATGGGAACTGCCTCCAAGGGACTGGCGAAGTTACTCGCAAAAATTTGCTTAGTATCCGACGATTTCAATAAGACGTTGTCGGTGATCGAAGAATTCGGAAAAAATTCGACTTTGAACTTAAACAATGAGTCGAAAGCTCGCGTGCTTAGGATCTCGTCGTGCGTATCGAACGGGTAATAGTGATCGAGCAGCATGGTGCTGCCGCTCGGCGAGACTTTCAGGGTCCAAACGTCATAGTCTTTCGTCCCGAGGACTCGCTCTTTCAAAACCTCAAACCCAGGTGAATACAGTCTGAGGATATCCCCGCTCCTGACCACAAGATTTCGGTCCTTAGTGACCGCCACTAACGTAAAGCGGGGTTTTGCGGGCAATTGCTTTCTATAGCGTAAGACGCCCGTTTTAGTGTCAAAAGCAACCAACTCCAGGCTGAACGAAGATGCCTCGTCGAGTTTTTCACGGTGCCCAAGCTGGAGATTTTGGCTCTCTGTCACGAAGTAACAGATAGCTTCGTCGTATGCCGGGAATATGATTCCTATGTCAGCCAATTTCCCGCCGATGTAGGGTTTTCCTCCAATATAATGAGGGTTTGGACGCGTAGCGTAGGAAAAGGGGCCAAGGTCGGCCGTCCAGCTAGCTGATATTCGAGCTGTTTGGATTTGCACCGACCGGGGTACAAACCACAGAAAGAGGAACGCAAACAAGGCCACACAACTTCGGATTGTCACCTTGGAATTCCCGTTGAGCACGCGCGGTGGGGGGTTGGCACAACGATTCGTTTGCGTAGTCCCATACTTCGTCTCATCACGAGCGGATGATAACACTCGACTAATTCACATTCGAGTACGTTTGAGATTGCGGCGCGTGGAGGACTGTGCCGGCCGGCGCACGGTGGTGCGGCGCGACCGAGATTGAGCGACCGGCAAGTGGATGGGGTGGCCGGCGAGGATGCGGATGAATTCGTCGAGGTACGCCGGAGTCCCGGAGGAGCGCGCGCCCCTCGACTCGCTCCGCTCGCTCGGGATGCCAATCCTCGCCGGATTGGCACGTTGCGAGTTGGATTTGAGGCGGGCGATGGACCAGTCGCGGTAGAAGCCGTCGCGGGTGAGGCGGACGGCGCGCAATTCGCCGGATACGAGTTGCGGGGCCACGGCCCAGCGGGCCAGCACGGCGACGCCCATGCCGGCTTTGACCAGTTCGAGGATCGCTTCGGTCAACATGACTTCGCGGATGCGCCGCGGGATTACACCTGCGGGGTTCAGGAATTTCAGCAGCACGGAACTTTCTTCCTTGGGCGGATAGATGATGAGGTCTTCATGCGCGAAGTCTTGCGGATTAACGAAAGGCTTTGCGGTCCAGGGATGATGCGGCGGGACGAGCACGACCATTTCGTCGCTCCAGAGCGGCGTGTATTCGATTTTGCTGTTGCGCACCGGATAGCAGACGACGGCCAGGTCGAGTTTGCCGTCGAGGAGCGCTTCGAAGGGATGCGGGGTGGCTTCGACGACCAGTTGGAAGTCCACGGCGGGAAATTTTTTCTGGAAGATTTTCAGGCGCGGGGGGAGCCAGTGGTACACGGTGTAGCACTGCGTGCTCAGGCGGATGAGGCCGCGCTCGGCGGTTTCGCTGCGCTGGATTTCTTTTTCGGCGCGGTCGAGTTCGTCGAGGACGCTGCGGGCGGAGCGCAGCAGGCGTTCGCCGGCGGCGGTGAGCACCATTTTGCGGCTGCGGCGTTCGAACAGCGGGCGGCCGAGCAGCTCTTCGGCGTCGCGGAGCTGATGGCTGAGCGCGGATTGCGTGAGGTGCAGGCGCGTGGCGGCGCGGGTGACGCTCGCTTCCTCGGCGATGGCGGCGACGACTTTCAGGTGGCGCATTTCCAGACTCACAGGGCCTCCCCGGCGCAGGTGGTATGAATGCTACTCATTTAGACGATGAAATCAATCAATTTGATTCATTGTGAAGCTGGTTTTACTGTCGGAGCGCTTCTAGTTTGCGACACCGCTTGCCGCTGACCCAACCACTCGCCGGGCGGCGGCAGGCGGTGTGCGTTTTTGGGGGAGCGGCGAGACGGAGTTCCGGAAATTTGGCCGCGAGAAGCGGATAGAAGCGCGGGAGAACGCGCCGTAAGTTGGCTGGAGGCGTCACAGCAACGCACAGGGTGGATTGCCTGTGTCACCGAGGTGGAACATGCAGGACCTGAAAATGGATGTGACGTTCGCGCTGCGGCGCCTGGGGAAGCGGCCGGGGCTGACGGCCGTGACGCTGCTGACGCTGGCGCTGGGAATCGGAGCGAACGCGGCCATTTTCAGCGTGGTCAACGGAGTGCTGCTGCGGCCATTGCCCTACCGCGATGCTGGCCGGCTGGTTTGGGTGTGGTCGAAAGTGAGCGACAACCCCACCGCGCCGTATTCCATGCTCGATTACATGGACATGCGCGAAAGGAACCACACCTTCGAGGACCTGGTGGCGGAGCAGCGCTGGCCGGTAATCATGACCGGGCAGGGCGACCCGGAGCGGCTGGTGGGAACGAAGCTGACGGGAAACGGGCTGACGGCTCTGGGGGCGCAGGCGGTGCTGGGGCGCGCACTACGTGCGGAAGATGATGAGCCGGGAGCACCGCGCGTGGTGGTGATCAGTTATGGACTGTGGCAGAGGCGGTTCGGTGGCGACCGGGAAATCGTGGGCAAGCCGGTGACGCTGGGCGAGGAAATGTTCACCGTGGTGGGCGTGATGGCCCCGGACTTCCTGGTGCCCAAGCAGCCAGGCGACGTGGTGGCGCCGATTCATATGGAGACAAGCCCGTACCGCAGCATGCGCGATTTTGAGTTGCTATGGATCTACGGGCGGCTGCGGCCGGGCGTGTCGGTGAGCGCGGCGCAAAATGATTTGGATGAAATTACGAATCAGCTGCGGCGGGAATATCCGGCGGACAACGCGCGGAAGATGAGCGCGCCGGTGACGCCGCTGCGCCAGGAAATCCTGGGAGATTTCCGGCTGGCGCTGTGGGTGCTGTTCGGCGCGGTGGCGCTGGTGCTGCTGATCGCCTGCGCGAACCTGGCAAATCTGTTTCTGGCGGATGCCGCCGGGCGGCAAAAGGAAATCGCGATTCGGTCGGCGTTGGGAGCTTCGCGGGTGCGGCTGGTGCGGCAGTTGTTGATTGAAAGCGTGGTGCTGTCGTTTGCGGGAGGAATGCTGGGAATCGCGCTGGGCTATGTTGGGATTCCGCTGCTTATGGCGCTGAGTCCGGCGGGATTGCCGCGGGTGAAGCAGGTGACCATGGATACGCGCGTGCTTTTGTTCGCGGCGGGGCTGAGCCTGCTGACGGGAATTTTGTTCGGCCTGGCACCGTCGCTGGGCGCGTCGAAAAGCGATTTGCAGGACACGCTGCGCGAAGGCGGGCGCGATGCGAGCGAAGGGAGCGGCGGGCATCGCGTGCGGCGCGTGCTGGTGGTGGCGGAGCTGGCCGTGTCGCTGGTGCTGCTGGCGGGCGCGGGGTTGCTGCTGCGGAGTTTTGTGCGGCTGGCGGCGATTTCGCCGGGATTCAATCCGCACGGGCTGCTGACCTATCAATTGTCGGTGCCGCGCCCGCGGATGAAAACGCGGCAGCAACTGTGGAATTACTACAAGCAATTTCACGAAAGGATCACGGCAGTGCCGGGAGTGGAATCGGCGGTAATGGTGCACGACCTGCCGGTGAGCACGGCGAACGTGACCGTGGATTTCGAGGTGGTCGGCAGGCCGCCAGTGAAGCGCGAGGAATTGCCCGAGGCGCAATACCGTCCCGCGACGCCGGGATATTTTCAGACCCTGGGAATTCCGCTGCGCATGGGGCGGGAATTTACTTTTTCGGATCTGGCGGAGACTCACTGGGTGGCGGTGGTGAACCAGAGCGCGGTCGGATACTACTGGAACAACGAAAATCCGATTGGGACGCATATTGCGCTGCTGAGCGCGGACGGCGTGCGGCGTGAATTCGAGATTGTGGGCGTGGCCGGAGACGTGAAGCAGGGCAGCTTGAGCGGGCCGCCGACGGTGGATTTGTATATTCCCATGGCGCAGATTCCGGAGGTTTCCATTCCCTTCATGGCCGACCAGATGAAGTGGGTGGTGCGCACGAAGATGGAGCCGCTGGCGCTGGCGCGGGCAGTGCGCGAAAACGCGCTGGCCGTGGATCCGGACGTGGCCATCAGCGAAACGCAGACAATGGAGCAATATCTGGCCGTGTCGCTGGCGCCGCGGCGATTCAACCTGGTGCTGCTGGCAATATTTGCGGCGGCGGCGCTGTTTCTGGCAATTTCCGGAATTTACGCGGTGATTTCGTATTCCGTGGCGCGGCGGACGCATGAATTCGGAATCCGCATCGCGCTGGGGGCGCAACCCCGCGACGTGCTGGGCATGATTCTCGCGGAAAGTTTGCGGCTGGTGGGCGCGGGAATTTTGATCGGGTCGCTCGTGGCATTTGGCCTGACGCGGATTCTGGCGCAAATGCTGTATGGCGTGGCGGCCACGGATCCGGTGACGTTTGCGGGCGTGGCGGCGCTGCTGGCGGCGGTGGGATTGGCGGCGAGCATCGTGCCGGCGGCGCGGGCGACGCGGGTAGATCCGCTGGTGGCGCTGCGGTACGAGTGAGGAAGGCTGTGAGTCGTGACTGGTGATTCGTGAAAATCTAAGAACTCCCCCCTGGCGCGTTCCTCTGCGGCTAACATTCCACGAGTGACATTCGAAACAGACCTCTTGACTTTGTCTCTCTTATAGTAGAACATGAATTCATGTTCATATTATGAAGAAATCGCTGCTGGTTTTCGGGGCTGTGGGATGGGCGGTGGCAACCGCCGGATTGCGGCTGGGCGGGCAGTACGTGCTGCGTCCGAGTGGCGCGGGGGCGAAGCTGCGGCTTTATGTGGTGAGTTTTCTGCTGATGGCCTGGCTGGTGCGCAGGCTTTGCCATGCAGCCGGGTTGCCGCAGGAGCAGCGGGTGGCCGGGGCGCTCGCGGTGATGTTGCCGACGCTCGCGCTCGATCCATTTTCGTGCGCGTTCTTCCCCGTGGTGTTTCCGAATATGGCGCTGGAGATGGCGGGCGTGTTTGGCGGGTGGATGCTGATTTGTTGCGCGGGCGCATTTATGGGGGCGGCGATTCCGTCGTCGCGAAGGGCGTGAAGAAGCGGCCGAATCTGCTCGATGGTGAGGATCTGCCGCGCGGGCCGCAGCAGAAGCGCAGCCTGGATAAGCGGGCACGGTTGAAGGAAGCGGCGCTCGGGCTATTCGGCGAGAAAGGTTACGAGGGAACTTCGATTGGCGGGGTCGCGCGGCGCGCGCGGTTGCCGGTAGGGAGTTTTTATCAGCATTTCCGGTCGAAGCGACAGTTGCTGCTGGTGCTGATGGACGATCTGCTCGAAAGTTTGAGCCGGATGGATTTGTGTCCTGCGGCAAAGGGAGATGTGCGCGGGGCTCTGGGAAATATGTTGTCGGGGGCATTTTCGGCGGACCTGCGCTACCTGGGCGCGTGCCGGGCGTGGCAGGAAGCGTCGCTGGCGGATGCGGAGCTGGCGCGGAAGGAAGCGGAGATCCATGCGTGGACGACCGCGCGGGTCAGGCGCGTGTTCGAATTCTTGCAGCAGTTGCCGGGAGCGCGTCGGGGCGTGGATGTACCGGGGCTGGCGCGGGTGATGGACAATTTTTTCTGGAGTTTATTGGGGCAGGCGCTGCGGATGTCGAAAGTGGAGTTGAAGGAGTGGCTTGAGTCGTCCACGCATTTGATTTACCACGCGATGTTCGAAGACGCGGCGAAGCGAAAACCCTCAAGTTCGAAGGCTTGATCTACATTTTGCCAGCGGGAGAGACGCGCCCTGCCAGCAGCGAAAACAATCCACCGAGCAGCGCGCCGCAGACGACGATGGCTTCCCAGGCGAGGCCGGCGGCGACGGTGAGGACTGCCGGTGCGCCGAACGGTAGAAGCAGTGCGGCGAGGGCGGCTTCACGGACGCCGATGCCTCCCTGGGTGATGGGGAGAGCGGCGGAAAGCTTTGCCAGCGGCCAGGCGAAGAGCCAGGCGCGGAACGCGAGGTGCAGGCCGCAGGCTTCGGCGAGAAGGATGCTCAAGCTGATGAACGCCAGTTGCGCGACAAGGGCGAGCGAGAGCGCGGCAAACATGGCGCGGGGGCGGTGGGCCATGGATCGTCCGGCGCGGCGCAGGCGGACAAGGCGGCGGCGCAGGCGGAAGGAAACTTTTCCGGCGGGAACGAATGCAATGGCAGCGGCGATGACTGCCGCGCCAATCGCGGCGACGGCACCTAGAAGCATGAAAATCTTGCGGCCTCGCATGTCGAGCGCGCCGGGGACGAGAAAGGCTCCGGCGGCGGCCAGCAGCGCGAGCGCCGAGAAATCAATGATGCGGTCCAGAAAACTGCCGAGCAGAACGGCCGCCTTGCTGCGTCCCAGGCGCATGGCCAGGGCGCCGCGGACCAAATCACCGCCGATCAGCGAAGGAAGAAACAGCGAGCCGAACAATCCCGCGAAGTAGCAGCGCGCGGCCGGGAGAAATTCGAGGCCCGCGCCGGCGGTGTTGACCATCAGGCGCCATTTGGTTACTCCCATGCAGTGCGTCGCGAGATATCCCGCGAGAACCAGGAGCCACAGGCGCGGCGGAAGCGATACGAGCGTGTGCCAAACCTGGCGGCCGCCCAGATATCGGAACAGCAACAGGAGGGCCAGGGCGCTGCCGCCGTAGTGCAGAAGCGTTTGCGCCGCGGTGCGCAGAAATTTTCTTTGCGGAGCGGGCGTCTCGGATGGGAGCGTCACAGGGGCGTCGCCGGGACATTATGCGGCTGCGGGGGCGGGGCTGCAATGGGCGGGAGCACGCGGCGAGATACGGCGAATGCAAGGTCGGGCAGGAACAAGGCTTTCACTGGAGAGACGCAGAGGGCGCGGAGAAAATCGAGAGATGCTGAACCCTATTCCCAATTGATTCGCTTACGGTGAGGCGAATTCACCAAATGAAAAAATCACTGGCTTCAGGGGCTTCCCGCCAAAAACCTCGGGACGCACAAACCGCGGAAGCCCAACTTTCCTACGCGGACTTACGGCGGGGTTGAAACCCCGCTCTTCCAAATTCGTTTCACGGCGCGGATCAGGATTGCTTGGCGGTCCAGTAGCGGGCTACCGCGGCGTAGTCGGGGTCGTCTTTCGCGGCGTCTTTTACGGCGCTGTAGGTGGCATAGGACGCGGCGGCCGCGGGAAGAGTGACGCCCTCCTGGCGGGCGAGTTCGAGAGCCAGGCGCATGTCTTTGTGCATGAGGCGCAGCGGAAAGCTGGGCGGGTATTCGTTTTTGAGGAGCAGTGGAGCCTTGACGTCGAGGACCGCGGCGCGCGCCATGCTGGCCTGAAGCACTTCGATGAGGCGTTCACCCTGAACGCCGGAATGGGTGACGAGCGCGAGAGCTTCGGCGAGGGCTTCGACTTCGAGAGCGAGAATGAGGTTCATGGCCAGCTTGACGATTTGCCCGGCGCCGTTGGATCCGAGGTGGAAGAATTTCTTGCCCATGGCTTCGAAGACGGGACGCGCTTTTTCGAGCGTCTCAGCCTGGCCGCCGATCATGAAGACGAGCTCGCCTTTTTCTGCGCCCCAGGTGCCGCCGGTAACGGGCGCGTCGAGATAGCCGACGCCTTTTTCGCGGCAGGCAGCGGCGGTGCGGCGGGCCAGGTCGGGCGAAATGGTGCTGGAATCGATGAGCACGCTGCCGGAGCGGAGCGCCGCGAGCGCGCCATCGGCGCCCCACAGAACTTTTTCGACCGCGGGAGGATCGCTGACGACGGTCATGAGGAAGTCCACTTGCGCGGCGAGTTCGCGAGGGGTGGCGGCGAGCTTGGCGCCTTCTTGAACCAGCCTTTCGGCGCGCTCCGGCGTGCGATTCCAGACGATGAGCGGGAAGCCGGCTTTCAGGAGATTGCGCGCCATGGGATGGCCCATCAGGCCCAGCCCGATGAATCCGACAGTGGGTTTCACGAGTGCCTCCTATATAGAGGATGCAATATACCTGCGCGAAGGCGCAATGGGGCGGAGAAAAGTGCGGGAGACGCGGACGGGCTTCAGGTTCTCCGTTTTTTCGACGATGGAGCCGGAGGAGCGGGTTTGGGCTGGGCTTCGGCGACGCGCAGGACGTATTCGTAGGGAATTTCGACGCGCATGACTTTGTCCTTGCCGCCGGAGGAGAAGCGATCCTCGAGAATAATGGATTTCCCGTCATCGGCGGTGAGGGCACCGACGGCGGTGAGATAGATGTCGCCGGTGCGATACTCCGCTTCGACACGTTTCCCAATCAAAGAATCAAAGCGTGCCATTCATCCTCCGCGCGGATGCGGGCCCAAAGAAGGAAAATACTACCACAGAGTTTGTATACACTACCGTTAACTAAGTGCCCTTGTTGCTAATGCGATGAGTTGCTGGAAGGCGCCTGGTGATGGACGGGTGCGGGAGCCGGGGCCTCGGATTTTTGCTGCAAGTCGGCCAGAGCGATGAGGGCGAGCGGGGAGACGATGCTGAGCGCGAGATAGCTGTAGAGCACGGGTAAAACCCACCCGAGCGCCGAGGCGTCGTGCGCGTAACGTCGCGCGGTGAAACACCAGACCACAACAGCGGCGGCAAGGCCGATGAAGGACGCTAGATTGCGACTGAAATCGGAAATTTCGAGCGGGCGGCCGCAGCCGGGGCAGACGAGATCGTTTGAGCGTGCGGCGATGGAGGACGCGGAGAGCATGGACAGGCAATTCGGACACTGGCGAGCGGCCAAAGTTCACCTCCGATGAGCAAAGGCAAGATACATGAGCGATTCGGGATTGGGAAGAGTACCTAAGACAATTTCAAATGAGCCGGCGGGATGCCGGCCGCTACAAAGGCCAAGAGGGAAACAAAGACCGAAAAAATCTCCTCAGGGGCCAAAGCCCAGCGAATGCGAGGCGATTATGTCGGAGCTAAAGCTCCGACCCCCTAAAGAAACCTGCGTGTTGCTCGCGGCTGCTAGATAAGAGCGAATTCGACGCGGTGGCGGAGGGGATCGATGCGCTCGGCGCGGACGCGGACGCGATCGCCGAGGCGGAAGATTTTGGCGCCGGCGGAGCGGCTGCCACGGTGCGGTTCGGCGACGATGGTGTGGTCACGCTCGCGATAGGTGCAGCGCATGCCGGTGGTTTCTTCCACGCGGTCAATTCCTACAAGGCCTTCGACGAAGATTTCCATCAGCTCGACGAAAAAGCCGAATTTCTGCACGGAAATAATCAGGGCTTCGTATTCCTCGCCAAGATGGCTTTCCATGAATTGTGCGGTCTTCCATTCCATCAGCTCTCGTTCGGCAGCTTCGGCGCCGCGTTCTGCTTCGGAGCTTTCCGTGGAGATTTCTTCGAGCTCGACACGGCGATAGGGACCGAGCGTGGCTACGGTTTCCTCCGTTCCAGGGCGCGCGCGCGGCGACGGGGCGCGGCGAGGCGCGACATCCGGATTTTCGAGCGCCCATTTGAGCGCGCGGTGGACGATTAAGTCCGGGTAACGGCGGATGGGCGAAGTGAAATGCGTGTATTCCCCGACGGCGAGCGCGAAATGGCCGAGCAGGTCGGCGGTGTAGCGGGCCTGTTTGAGCGAGCGCAGCATGAGGTAGGAGAGGATGCGTTCCTCGGGCTTGCCGGCGATTTTTTCGGTGAGGCACTGGTAATGCTGCGGGCGGATGTCCACTTCTTCGGCGGCGGGAAGGGTGACGGCCATGGGACGCATGCGTCCGCGAGCGACCCGTCCGGTGCGCGTATCGCGCGCCGGAGGAAGGACTTTGCCGTGGCGGACGGCGATGCGGCGCTCGGCGAGATCCTCCACACCGAGCGTGTAGCCGAAGGCGTGGGCCAGCTCTTCGAATTCGAGAACTTTTTTCGGGTCGGGCTTTTCGTGAACGCGGTGGAGCGAGGCGACGCCGCGCTTTTCAAGGTATTGCGCGACGGCTTCGTTGGCCGCGAGCATGAATTCCTCGATGATGCGGTTGGCGATATTGCGCTCGCTGCGGACGATGCTGAGCATGCGGCCGGCGTCGTCGAATTCAATGACCGGCTCGGGGAGGTCGAAATCAATGGAGCCACGGGCGCTGCGGCGTTTGTTGAGCAGCAGCGCGAGTTCCTTCATGCGGCGGAAGTGGCCGGCCTGGGCGGCGTAGCGAGTGGAGGCTTCGGCGTCACCCGAGAGAACTTTGTTGACGTTGGTGTAGGTCATGCGCTCGGCGGAACGGATGACGGCGGGGGTGAAATCGGCGCGCGTCATTTTGCCGCTGGCGTCCATTTCCATAATGACGCTCATCACCAGGCGATCCACCTGGGGATTGAGCGAGCAGATGCCGTTCGAGAGAGCTTCGGGGAGCATGGGGACGGCGCGATTCGGGAAGTACACGGAGGTGCCGCGGAGGCGGGCTTCGCGGTCGAGCGGCGAGGCGCGGCGGACGTAATGCGCGACGTCGGCGATGTGCACTTGCAGCTCGAAGCGGCCGTCGGAAAGTGCGGCGACGTGAACGGCGTCGTCGAAATCGCGCGCGGTTTCGCCGTCAATGGTGACGATGGGCAGGTCGCGGAAATCGCGCCGGCCGGCGAGTTCGGCGGGGGCCACCTGTTGCGGCGTGGCGTGAGCTTCGGCGAGAACTTCGGCGGGAAACTCATACGGGAGGTGGTGTTTGCGAATGATGATTTCCACATCCACGCCGATTTCGCCCGGGCGGCCGAGAATTTCGATGACGCGGCCGATGGGGGCCAGGCCGCCCTTGGGGTAGCGCGTGATTTCGATGTTGACGACCGCGCCGTCGAGTTCGGGGAGGCGGGTTCGGCGGCTGGGAGGCGCGGCGCCGCCGAATTTTTCACGGAGATCGGGCGTGAGTTCATCGCCGGGCGGGATGGAAATTTCATGAGGAATGCGCGTGTCGTAGGGCAGCACGACGTTGCCGTGCGGGCCGTAGCGGAACAGGCCGACGAGTGAAGGATGCTCGCGCTCGAGAATCTGGACGATGCGGGCTTCGGCGCGGCCATCGGTGCGGCGGCGGATGATGCGCGCGAGGACGCGATCCCCGTGCATAGCGTCGGTCAGATTGTCGCGGCCGATGAAGAGATCGCCGTCCACGCCGGGGACGGGAGCGTCGGGAACGACGAAACCGTAGCCGTCGCGATGGGCGACCAGGCGGCCGGGGATGAGGTTGGGATCGTGGCCGCGCTTGGGCGCGGCGGCGGCGTGGTGAACGGCAGTGGGAGACGGTGACGGCTGCGATTTTTGCGGCGCGGCCGTGGATGCGGCGGCTGCCTGCGGTTTCGCCGGAGGCTTGAAATGTTTCGCGCCGGGGAGGCGATAGCGTCCGCCGTGAATTTCTTCGATTTCACCGCGCTTCTTGAGTTGTTGGATGACGCGCGGGAGAAAGCGGCGGCCGCGATGCTTCAAATCCATGCCGTGGGCGATCTGACGGATGCTGACCGGTTGCGAGAGCGTCGAGAGATGAGCGACGACCTGCTCGGGTGTGACTTCCGGCGTGGGCGCGGGATCGCGGGACTCGAAGGAGTGGCGTTTGCTGCGCGGGCTCATGGGGGCAGGGACAGGCTAGCGGATTTGCGGGACGGAGGCAAAAGATGGTTTTGAAGCGAGCGACACGCCGAGGTGGATCGAAGAGGAACTTCAGCGGCTGAAGCCGACGATCTCTTGCGGATTCTATGTCGTGGCTGAAACCGCGACCCACAAACCTTTCGAGCTTCACGGAGGAGGAGGCTCGGCTAGGGGGCTTCCAGCATTACGATTCTGCCGTCGGGCTGGCGGCGGAGGGCGGGGGCATAGGGGCCTAGGATTTCGCGGCGCCACCAGGCGCCCGTCGATCGCTTCGTGGCGAGGTCGGTGAACCAGTATTGCCAGATGACTGAGCGGACTTCGGCGGGAGGCGGGCCTCCGGCGAAGGGGTTGGCGGCGAAGAGCGAGAGCACGTCCGGGTCGCTGCGGAGTAGGCGTTCCTCAGTCCAGACGACGAAATGATTCTGGTGCCAGGAACCGAGCGAGGCGAACCACAGATTCCAATCGAAGCGCGGCTGGTAGGGCGCGTAAATGCCGGGAGGCTTCGAGACGTCCTGCGGCTTATAGCGGAAGGGATAGGTGAGCCAGGTCTTTCCGTCGCGCGTGCCCTGAAATTCGATTTCGTAGCGGGCGTGGGTCATGACGGCGAAGAGGCCGTAGCGGTTGGCGATGCGGAAGGGTTCGAGGAGCGTGACCGGTTTTTCCGGGAACGGCAATGCGCGAGCGCCCGTCAGCATCCAGACCAGCGGCATAGTGGCGGCGTAGAAAACCCAGAGGAGCAGGATGCCCGCAACGGACATGCGCAGGGGCGCGAGAATTTTTCGCGTGCGGGTGCGCCAGGATTCAACGAGTGGCGCGGCGGCGTGAGGTGCAAGTGCACTTGCGGCAGTCTGTATTCCGAGCAGGCCGAGATTTTTCTGCGGGATGACCCCGGCGAGGAAACGGTCGTCGAGGAGCAGGATGCCGAGCGAGAGGACGAGGTAGTTGAGGAACGTGTAGTTGGCGGTGAGGATGATGGAGGTTTCGAACGGCGTGACGATGAAGAAGCAGGCGATGCGGAAGCGGCGCGGGAGAAAAAGCATGTACACCAGCACGATCTCGACGGCCAGGGTGTACACAACCGCCAATGCGTGAAACCAGTGCGGAAGATGCTGCACGTACCAGCCGATCCAGGTGGGCAGCGGACCGTTCTGGTAGTAGTCGTCCATGGCGGTCAGGTTGCGCCAGGCGAGATCGCCGCTGGCGATTTTTGCGATGCCCGATTCGAAATAGATGCGGAACCACTCCCATTGAAGAAGAACACGGCTGAGGCGCGAGGGCGGGTGATCGCGGCCGAGGCCGGGGCGGAATCCGGGCGGCGCAAAAAACAGGCAGATGAAACCGGCTTCGAGCAGCATGCCATCGGACTGGTAACCGGAAAAATCCTGCGCGGCGCTGACGAAGGAAAGAAAGCAGACGAAGCAGACAGCCAGCATGCCGCGGGGCCAGATATTCAGAACCAAGAGCAGCGATGCGATTATGCCCACCCAGCAGAGGGCCAGCAGCGCGTGGTCGGTGGAGCCGAACCAGAGGAGCGTGGGGGCATACCAGAATCGTTCGGAATGCAGCGCGCCGGAGACGGCTTGCAGATAATCGCCGGCGGGGAGAATGCCGCTGGGACCGAGAAGTCCGGTGATTTGGAAAAGGAGCGAGTAGAAAGCAGAAAAATAAATCAGACCGAGAGCGCGCAGAAAAATCCAGCGCGAAAGCAGATGGCCGGGCCGGGCGTTAGTGGCAAGCTCCGGGCCGAGGAACCAATTTGCCGCGGCGCGGAAATTTTCGAGCATGGCCCGGTGATTATACGGCGAAGGGCGGCACGAATCAGGAGGGCTTGGCTGCTGGGGGGCGCGCGGGCGTGAATTTGAGCGGATGTGGCAGGGGCGGGAGGGATTGCAGGTGCTCGCGCCCTTCGGCGAGGCCGATGAGAAATTCCTGAGCATTGAAGCGGAAGCCGTTGCGCATGTGCAGCAGGCCGTGGGCGTGGCGGGCGTGTGCGTATTCGCCGCTGGGAAGAAGGATGCGCGTCTTCTGCGTGTCGGCCAGATAGGGCTGAATCACTTCGGTGAGGATGCGGGAGCACAGCGAAGCGTCGCGCAGGTGGAACATCACTTCGACGCGCTCGTAGATATTGCGCTGCATCCAGTCGGCGCTGCCTAAATAGATTTCCGATTTCCCTCCGTTGGCAAACACGAAAACGCGGCTGTGCTCGAGGAACCGGCCGACCACACTGCGCACGCGGATACGGCTGGAGAGGCCGCGAACGCCGGGACGCAGGGCGCAACCGCTGCGAACAATCAGCTCGATATGAACTCCGGCTTGGGAGGCGCGGTACAGGGCGTGGATGATTTTTTCGTCGAGCAAGGCATTCACCTTGGCGACAATGAAGGCCGGGCGTCCGGCGCGGGCGTGAGCAGCTTCGCGCTCGATAAGGCTGATGCAGTTTTTTCCGAGATTGAGCGGGGCGACAAAGAGCGGATGGTAACTGGGGCGCTCGGAGTAGGCGGTCAAGTAGTTGAAGACGTGATGGACGGCGGAAGTGAGGTGCGCGTCGGTGGTAAGCAGGCTGAGGTCAGTGTAAAAGCGGGCCGTCGAAGGATTGTAATTCCCGGTGCCGAGATGAGCGTAACGGCGGATCTGGCCGTTCGATTCGCGGCGGGCGACTAGAGCGAGTTTGCAGTGCGTTTTCAGCCCGACCACGCCATGGAAAACCTGCACGCCGGCATCCTGGAGATTGCGGGCCCAGCGGATGTTGGAAGCTTCATCGAAGCGTGCTTTCAGCTCGACAACCACGGCGACTTCTTTTTTCGCCGCGGCTTCGATGAGCGCGCGGACGATGGGCGAATTTTCGCTGGTGCGGTAGAGCGTCTGCTTGATGGAAAGGACGTCGGGGTCCTGCGCGGCGCTTTCAATGAAGCGCACGACGGCGGAATAGGAATCGTAGGGATGATGGAGAAGAATGTCGCCGCAGCGGATGTTTTCAAAGAGCGCGGAGGCGCCGGGCTTGATAGCCAGCTCACGCGGGGCGAAGGATCCGTACATTAAATCGGGGCGCGGGATCTGGTCGTACATGTGGAAGAGACGCGAAAGATTGACGGGGCCGTTGACGGGAAAAACCTGCCAGGGCGCGAGACGGAAGTTGGCCTGCAGCCGGTCAATGATTTCCTGGTTGGCGCCCTGTTCGATTTCCAGGCGAACGGCGGCGCCTTTGCGTCGGCGGTGCAGTTGGGTGTCAACAGAGTCGAGGATGCTGCGAGATTCTTCTTCCTCGAGGTACAGGTTGCTATTGCGCGTGACGCGGAAGGGAGCGGCGGAAAGGATTTCATAACCGTGCAAGAGGCGGTCGGCAAAGGCATGGATGACGTCATGGAGAAAAACATATTCGACCACATTCTTGGAAGAGGGGAGAAGCACCAGGCGCGGCAGAGCGCGCGGAACGGTGACGACGCCGAGATAGGTTTGTGAATTGCGGCGTTTGCGGCGCAGCAGAAACGCGAGGCACAGGGCTTTGTTCAAAACATGCGGGAATGGATGAGCGGGGTCCACGGTGACGGGGGTGAGCAAAGGCTCGACGGACTTGGCGTAGAAATTTTCGATGTGCTCGCGCGCTGTGGGACGCAATTCGCGGAGACTGAGAACGCGGATGGATTCATCGGCGAGCGCGGGAACCAACTCTTCCTGCCAGCAGGCATACTGCTCCTTGACGAACACGTGGAGCTTGGTCGCGAGTTCGCCGAGAACCTGCTCGGGAATGCGGCCGTCGGGGCCGGGCTCGCGGTGGCCGTGCTCAACTTGTTGCAGGAGTCCGGCAACACGAACCTCGACGAATTCATCCAGGTTGCTGGCGGTGATGGCGAGAAATTTGACGCGCTCGAGAAGCGGGTTATCCGCATCGCGCGCCTCTTCCAGGACGCGCTGGTTGAATTGCAGCCAGGAAAAATGGCGGTTAAAAAAAAGCTGTGGATCGGCGTGCGCACTGCGCGGCATGGGCGCCTCTAAGGTGCGCGAGAATATCGCGACAGTGTTACAGCAGTGTTACTTCGGGCGCGCGGTGGTATCGGTAGCTTCGGGTAAGATGACCATATTGAGCGCGATGGAGGCCGCGGGGCGAACCATGAATAGGGAGAAATCATGAAACGAACGCTGGCGGCGATAGCGGCAATTGCGGTATTGGCTGCGGGGATGGCGGTGCGCGGGGCGGGAGGCAGGCAAAAGGCAGTGGGGGAAGAAATTGTTCGCGATGCAATTTCGCAGCGGATGCCGGAAATGGACGGCAAGAATTTGACGGCCACACTGGTGGAGGTAATTTATCCGCCGGGGATCGGCTCCGAACCGCATTCGCATCCGTGCCCCGTGATTGGATACGTGGCGGAGGGAACGATTGAATCGCAGGTGAAGGGCCAGCCGGTGGGGACGTTCACCGCGGGACAAACTTTTTATGAGCCGCCGAATGGCGTGCACCTGGTGTCGAGAAATCCGAGCAAGACGAAACCGGCGAAATTGCTGGCGTATTTTCTGTGCGACCATGCCGGGCCATTGAGCGGGCCGGCGCCGGGGGCAGTTACGAACCAAGGAAAATAGCTGCGAGCGTGTTCCGAATCCAGGAAATAATGAATGGTGCCCAAGAGAGGACTCGAACCTCCACTCCCTTGCGAGAACTAGCTCCTGAAGCTAGCGCGTCTGCCAATTCCGCCACTTGGGCACAAGGTGCGGCAAAACGAGGCAGATTGATGATGCCGCTGTTGCCGCTGGTTTGTCAATTGAAGGACATTGCCTAGAAAATTGCCGACTGCGGTGCGGCGGATTTCGAGTCTGGATTGAACTCCTATCGTTTGCGCGTTTCCGGCGTGTAATTTTCCTGGAGATACTTGATGATCTTTGGCGCGACGCCTTCGGGGTTGGTCATGCCGAAGGTCTTGATCATTTTGTTGACTACGGCCTCCCACGTCTCCGGTGGAAGCGGCGGCTGCATGATGATGTAACGCGTGCTGTGGCAGGTGTTGCAATAGGACTCGACGGCTTCACGGCCTTCGCCGGGCTCGAGCACGGGCCGATAGAGGGGATACGCGTCCACCTTGTATGTGGCGCCGTTTCCCTGTTTCGGCGGAACCGTTTGCGCGATGTTTCCCGGGCTCTTCGACGTGTAGTTGCCGGTCTGCGTTTGCGCGTGGAGCCGCCCGGCGGTAATCAGCGACAATCCCAACGCGCCAATGAGAAGCGCAGCGCTGTGCCTCATGAAAGGTCCCCTCTCAAGCGACGGCCCCGACCATGATTTCCTGGCGCTCGATCTTATTCCACAGGTAGCCGCCGGGATTCCACACTCCTTCGTCCGTCTGCATCGTGCCTTTTTCGTCGGCCGCGCGCACGGCCAGCGTGTAACGGCCCGGGCGCTCCGGGGTCCACGGATGCTCCCAGGTTCGGAATGAATACAGGCCATGGTCCTGCCCCAGGCGCGTTTCGAACCAGCTATTCCCGTCGTCCAACGAGACTTCCACTTTCACCACGCGACCCTGGCCACTGAAGGCGATGCCGCGCAGAATCACCGGCAGCTTCGCGGGAATCTTGCTGCTGCCGTCCGGAGTGATAATGAAGGACCGCACCGGCATTCGATTGATGGGGACCGTTTTCACCCTGCCGGCTTTCACGTCGTCCGGCGTCGTCGAGCCTCGCGGCGTGTCCGGGACGCGGTAGCCGGTCTTCATCCAAAAATTTTCGTCCGGCTTTTCGAGCACGCGGATCCAGCTCAGCGCCTTTACCCAGTAGGTGGCGAAGTAGCCGGGCACCACCAGACGAAGCGGAAAACCATTCAACATCGGCAGCGTTTCGTCGTTCATGGCGTAAGCCAGCAAACTTGCTTCGAGCACGGCGTTGCTCAGGTCCAGCGATTTCAGGAACGCATTCGAACCGAAACCTTCGGGCCCCTTGCCGCGGTCCAGGCCCTGGAACTGCACCATCTTGGAGTCTTTCTTCACACCGGCAGCATCGAGCAAATCGCTTAGCCGCGCCCCGGTCCATACGGCGTTGCCCATCGCCCCGTTGCCCCACTGGCCGCCCTGCACCCGCGGCTGGAAATAGCTGCGGCTGTTGCCGGAGCATTGGTTGACCGCTGTAATAGAAACTGGTTTGTACTTGGTCAGCAGATCAGACATGGAGAGCGCCAGCGGCCTCTCCACGTTTCCTTCCACGCGCAGGCGCCACTCGGAGAGATCCACGGCGCTGGGTATCTCGTCGAGGTGCCAGCGCACATAAAAGGCGCTGTTGGGCGTGATGGCGGAAAGGAAAAATTGGCGCGGCGTTTCCAGCTGCACGGGCCGGTCGGTCAATACGATCAGCGGAAGCTTTTGCGGATAGGTGCCAATCGGGCCTACCGAGTTCCAATACGGGTTGGTGCCGGGTCCGGTAAAGCTGGGCGTGTGGCGTGCCGCCCCGTCCTGTAGCGCGCCGTACAGGCTGCCCCAGCGGCCGAGTGCCAGCGCGCCGCTGCCTGCGCCCAGGATTTGGATCAAGGCGCGGCGGGAGATTGGCTTTCGTCTGTCAGCCAAGATGGAAACGCCTCAGGCGGGCAGAGTGTATTCGCACCCAATCTCGCGGTCAATGACCTTCTGGCTCTGGTTGCGGCCCGCGCTCCGAGAATCCCATTCCACTCGCATGGTCCGTCGAAGGACTGGGCCACTTACAACCACGTGTTCGGTGAGTGCGTCTATAGGAGGTTCTCGTTTCGCTCGACTACCGTAAAATGAGTCCGGCGTGGCAGGAAAGGAGTGCGATGAGCGAGGCATACGTGCACGGCTACAACCCGCGGGAGAACGAACGCCTGCAGGATCAGGCCGGAACGCTGGTTGACCTGCTGCACTCCGACACGTCCTACCCCGCTGGAAGTATGGTCCTCGAAGCAGGCTGCGGCGTTGGTGCACAGACGGTCACGCTAGCGCAACGGAGCCCGGGCGCGCGATTCACGTCTATTGATTTGTCCGCGGACTCGGTCGCGGAAGCGAAGAAAAAGACGGACGCAGCGGGGCTCACCAATGTGCGCTTCCAGCAGGCGGACATCTTCAACTTGCCTTTCGCCGCCGAATCCTTCGACCACGTCTTCGTCTGCTTTGTCCTGGAGCACCTCTCGCGGCCTGTTGAAGCTGTGACCATTCTCAAGAATCTGCTCCGGCACGGTGGCACCGTGACGATCATCGAGGGTGACCACGGCTCGACCTACTTCCACCCGGACAGCAGCGCGGCTCATCGAGCCATCCAGTGTCTGGTCGAATTGCAGCGGTTGGCAGGAGGCAACGCGTTGATTGGCCGGCAGGTCTATCCACTTATGGTCGCTGCGGGCCTGGAATCGGTTCACGTGTCTCCGCGCATGGTGTACGTGGACTCGAGCCGCCCCGACCTGGTTGACGGCTTCATCAGAAAGACGTTCACGGCGATGATTGAGGGGGTTTGCGAATCCGCGATTGAAGCCGGCATCACCGATGCCGAAGCCTTTGACGCCGGTATTCGAGCGCTGCACAGAACCACCGAGGCCGACGGCACCTTTTGCTACACGTTTTTCAAGGGAGTCGGAGAAAAGCGCCGAAGCACCTTGATGCGTTGAACCCGCGGAGAGGATGACAAAATGAGCCTGCGACGAATTTCCAGAGGACTCTTACCGTCTATTTGCGCCTTTTCCATTTTTATCATCTTGCTGTGTGGCGCGCTCCTGCCTCCGGCTGCCGCGCAAACCTGCGGCTCCCAAGGAATTGCGGTCCAGGTGCTCGGCTCCGGCGGGCCGGAGTTGCAGGACAAACGCGCTTCGAGCAGCTATCTGGTGTGGAAGGACGGGCAAGCGCTGGTGCTGGCGGATGCCGGCGGAGGCAGCGCGCTTCGATTTGGAGAGAGCGGGGCGCAAATGTCGCAACTGGAGGTGATGTTGTTTTCTCACTTCCATGTGGATCACAGCGGCGACTTTGCCGCACTGATCAAGTCGTCGTGGTTTGAAGATCGCAAGCGTCCCCTGCCCATTTACGGCCCGCCCGGGAATGACTTCATGCCCTCAACCACGGAGTTTGTATCCGATTTCTTCAGCGAGAAACGCGGTGCGTACCGCTATCTCAGCGAGTTGCTGGTGCCCGGAGAAGCAGGCAGCTACAAAATGCAGCCGCACACGGTGGTGGCGGGCGCAACACCCGTTGCAGTATTTCATAGCGGCGATCTGGCCGTTTCCGCGGCGCACGTTATCCACGGGCCTGTGCCGGCGCTGGCCTGGCGCGTGGAAGTCGGCGGCAAATCCATCGTGTTCAGTGGCGACACCAATGGCGACGATCCGGGACTTGTAAAATTGGCGACGAATGCGGATCTCTTCATCGCTCATAACGCTATTCCTGAAGGCGCTACCGGAGTCGAAAGGCGCCTGCACATGCCTCCCTCCGTGATTGGACAAATCGCCGGGGATGCGCACGTCAAGATATTGGTTTTGTCTCATCGCATGCTGCGGACATTGGGGAAGGAAGATCAGACGCAATCGGAAATCAGGAAACGATATTCAGGGCCGCTCGAGTTTGCAAATGACCTGGACTGCTTCCCGGTAAAATAAACGATTATCAGGATTCAAGCTGATGACGGGGTGCGCCATGGCATTCGTCTTCGGTGGTAGGATTTCAGCCATGCGGCTCGTTCGTTCAATAACGTATGCGAGCGCGACGATCGCAGGTATTTGGCTGTGCTGGCACATTTCCATTCGCGCGGCTGATTCCACTCCGCTGTTTGATCCCGATCCCCAGCACATATCCAACCGGCTGTACCGCGAGTTGCACGTGCGCTCTGACCCCGGCGGAAAAGAATATGGGTTCGATACGCTGGATCCGCTCCTGTGGCAAGAAACGAAATACCTGCTGAGCGGAAAATCATACGGACGTGCGCTCTCTCTCGCCGATGAATTCCTGCGCACCCACGCCGAGCGACAAATTTCAGATCCCACAAAGCGAGCCATTCTCCAGCGCGATGTGTGGGCGGTCTTCGACTGGGCAGATGAGCCTGACCCGGCACATTTTCAATCCGAACGCCGCGAACTCATGGCCAGGCTCGCTGTAATCGTCCGGCGTCTCGCGCTTTCACCGGACCAGTTGGCGCGACTGCCCGACACGTACGCCCGCGCACTCGAGAATCACGAGTTCCCCGGGAAATTCGACCCGGCGAGCCCCAATCAAGCTTTCCTTCCGCCTGAGCTGGTCGACCCAAGCGGCCCGTGGGTTTGCCTCGGCGTGCCGGAACAGGGTTTAGCGGCGCCGCTGCATGATTTGTCATTCGCCCCGCGTTCCGTGTTCTTTGTCTTCGCACGCCTGCCCGCGGGACGCGGCGCAACGCTCGAGTACTTCAAACTACTCGCGGAACTGAAAATTCCGCTCTTCCTGCGCAGCGAAGTCCCTGGCAGGTCGATACCTTTTATTGAGTGGAACCCGCAGGTGCCGCAATTTCCGGCGGGAACCGAATTTGCGCTGGTCCGCAAGATGGAATTGCCGGATCCGGAAGGGCGTTTACACCTCACCCCGGTCACGGAAAGCGCGCGGATCCGTCATTATCTCGACATTCCGAATGTCGACCCGACCGCCTCGCGCGATCTTGCACTTGTGCGGCGTTTTCAGGCGCCTTCGGAAATTGAGCTGAGCCGCATCCTTCTTTTTTCAGAAGGGCACAGCGGGCTGCGCGGTGTGACCGCGAGTGATGACCCGTTCTTAATCTTTCCCGCCATGTCGCATGGTTTCGATGAACTCGAGGACCAGCGGCTGAACAGACTCCCTCTTTCGCCATTCGTTGCATGCACGAGCTGTCGTCATGGGCCGGGCACACAATCCATGATGAGTTTTTCGTTTCGAGGGAATCCATATTACGGGCCGGTGCTCAGCCCTCGTCTGGCGGAAACTACACCGCTCGAGGAGACGGAAAAAGTAATCGGATGGGCGCAAAGACAGGATAAGTGGAAAGATTTGCTGCGACTGTGGTCTTCAGACAACCCGAAGTGAAGTTGCGCCACCGGGCTTACGTAGGGAGGCGCATGCGCCGCAGCAGATCCTGGAAGCGCGGGTCGGAGCGTAGCGGCGTGAATTTTGGCCCCACTTTGAGAAACGTCAGTTGCGGATCTCTCAAATCATAGGCCTTGTCGAGCCACGCGAAGGCCTCGTCTTTCTCGCCCAGCGCTCCGCAAAGAATTGCCAGCGACGCGGGCGACACGAAACTGCGCTCTCGTTTTTTCTTCAGTCTGGCGAGCATCTTCCTGGCCACATCCTTCTTCCCTCCCACCGCATAGGCAAAACCAAGATCCACCGACTCGTCAGGGTCGCTTCCGGAAAGAACCTGCCACTTCTGAAACTCTGCGATGGCTTCCTCATACTTGCCCTCTTTAATGTAAGCCCACCCCAGTTGGTTATGGCCCGGCGCAAAGTTCGGGTCCATCTCCAGCGTTTTCCGGATCTGTTCGATGGCCTCACTGTCCCGTCCGGCCAGGAGCAGCCTGCCGCCCAGCGCATTGTTGATGGGGAGCGAGAGGGGGTCGAGCTCCCGGGCGCGTTTCGCCTGGGCAATTCCTTCTTCATACCGCCCCTGGTACATCAAAAAACCGGCATACCAATTGTGACTCTCCGCGTAACCTGAATTCAGCTCCAGGGCGCGTTTGTATTCCCGCTCGGCAGTGGGCCAATCCCATTCGTAAGTCTCTGCAATGAAAGCGAGCGACGCGTGCGCCTCGGCAAGCGAATCATCCAGCGCGACGGCTTTGAGCGCCGCCGTCTTCGCTTTTGACAATGCTTCGCTGGTGGGCAGGTTTCCCCGGTAGCCCAGCAGCGCATAGGCGTCGGCCATCCCTGAGTAGGCTGCGGCGTAGATCGGATCTTTTTCTACCGCGCTCTGGAAATACTCGATGCTTTTCCTCAGATCCTCCGCCGACCTCTTGCTCGAGTAGTAGCGCCCCTTAAGAAACGCCTCGTAGGCCTGCGGGTCAACCGGCCGGGGGCTTCCGTGGCGCAGCGGCCCGTTCGCCGCCAACTCGATTTGCAGCTCATTGGCGATTGCTTGCGCGACCTCGTCTTGCAAGGCCAATACGTCGCGCAGGTCGCGCTCGTAGCTGCGCGCCCACAGGTGTTGGTCGGCGCGCGCATCAATCAATTGCGCGGTGATGCGCACGCGATCTCCAGCGCGCTGCACCGAACCTTCCACCACCGCGTCCACTCCAAGTTCCTGGGCGATCTGCGGCAGCGGCTTGCGCGCTCCCTTGTATCGCATCACCGAAGTGCGCGAGATCACTTTCAGCGCGTTGATCTGCGCCAGGTCGGTGATCAACTGCTCGGTCATGCCGTCGGCGAAATATTCCTGCTCCGGATCACGTGAAAGATTTTCTAATGGCAAGACGGCCACTGAGCGGATTTTCCGCCCGCTGGCTTTCCCCAGCAAGCGATCGCGCACGCCGCCGATGTTCATGAAAACGGCCAGCGCGATGAGGAGTGCAGCGATGAGGATTCCCCCGGCCATGATGGGCCGCTTCAGTCCGCGAGCCTGAGGTGGCATCGTTGTCGTCATGGGGGTGGTGCGTCCCGAATCTGAATCGCGCTTCAGCCGCTGCAAATCGGTGCGAATTTCCGCCGCGCTCTGAAAGCGCAGCTTGCGGTCCTTCTCCAGCGCCTTGTTGACGATTTCCTCCAGCTTTGGCGAAACTTCGGGATTCAGCCGCACCGGTGCAACCGGCGCGCGATTCAGAATCGCTTCGGCAATCACTCCGGAGGTCTCCCCGCGGAACGGCAAAACTCCCGTCACCATCTCGTAGAGCACCACGCCAAATGAAAACAGATCCGTGCGCGCATCCAACTCTTCCCCGCGCACCTGCTCCGGCGACATGTACGTGACCGTGCCAATCACCGTGCCCGGCCGGGTGAGTTGATCCAGGTCGCTGGTAGTGGGCATCACGGAAACATTCACGGCACCGCCCGCAGGCGCCAGCTTCGCCAACCCAAAATCCAGAATTTTGGCGTGCCCGTGGAGGGTCTCAGGGTTTGTACTTGCAAACCCTGAACGGCGAAAAGTCACAAACATGTTGGCCGGCTTGATGTCACGGTGGACGATTCCTTTGGCGTGCGCGGCATCTAGCGCATCCGCAATCTCAATCCCCAACTCCAGCACTCGCTCCAGCGGCAGCGGCTTGCCGGAAATGTGGTGCTTCAACGTCTGGCCTTCGAGGTACTCCATGGCAATGAACGGCTGTCCGTTGTGTTCGCCAACTTCATAAATCGTGCAAATGTTGGGATGGTTCAGGGTGGAGGCGGCCTGCGCCTCGCGCTCGAAGCGGCTCAGCGTTTGCGCGTCCACCGACAGCCCTTCCGGAAGAAACTTCAACGCGACGAAACGGTGCAGTCTGGTGTCCTCCGCCTTATAGACCACGCCCATTCCGCCGCCGCCCAGTTTCTCCAAGACGCGGTAGTGCGAGACGGTCTGCCCGGTGAGTGACTGAGCATCCACGATTTGGCGCTCATCTTAGGTTTTGGCCGGAGGCAAGTCAACGAGCGGTACTTGTGCGTATTGCCGCTCGGCGACTGCATCCTGCGGGCGTGCCGGTCTCGAACCCGGGTGCGATGGACAGAGACGTGGCAACTTCATATGAATCAATTGGATACGGAGCATGACTTCGCCCCAGGTTTCGGGCAAGACGAGGCTAATCGGCGATCCCGCTGTTGCCGATGGTTTGTCAACGGAGCACACTGTACAGACGGGGACTTGACCCGTCTATAGACGCGGCCTAAAGTAATGAATTGCGGTTGCGGGGAAGGAGGAGGGGCAAGACCATGGCCACCGTTCGAGCGATGCTGGAGCGCCGCCGCGCCAGCCGCGTCCTGATCCGCATCCCGGTAAAGATGTTCACGAGCGGTGATTTTGGCCAGCCGCTGGACACCATCGCCGAAGCCATTGCCGTCAGCCGCAACGGTGCTCTCATCCGCGCTCCTTATTCTCCGGCGCTGGGCTCGCGCATCGAAGTGCTCAACGGCCTGTCCCAGGAAACGCAGGAATTCCGCGTCATCCGCATCAGCGACGCGAAAGAAGACGGACAGTTCGAGCTTGGCTTGGAGATGCTTTACCCCGGGCGCAACTTCTGGGGCATTCAGTTTCCCGACGAACGCCACGCGTAACCGCTCGCTCCCCCTTGGATATTCAATCTCCCCTGGCCGGCATGTTGCTGGAATTACCTGTCCGAAACCAAGTCGAGGGGAGTGCAGACGAACGGCCGGCTCTTTTGGCTGTCTCCGGCGCGCACACCACGCATCCCGCAGAACCGTCCCGGATGCACAAATCGCAAATGTGTTGCGATTAGAAAAAATTAAGCCATTTATTTTCCTGGGTTTGGCGGGAATTCTAATTCCGGGATGTTGCGAATAGAAATCTGTAGAAGCAGGGGACGAACAGGCGAGCCGTTCTGGGAGCTGCTGTCCTCTGACGGATTTGTCCTCCAGCGCCATCCGAATATTCTCCAGTTCTAGCGTGGCACGAGGAAACGCCGAGCGCAATAGTACTCGGCAAAGGAATTCGCGAGGGGAGTGGTGATGGAAGGCCGTGGTTAGGTACGCCCAACGCTTCACCACAGGAAACGGCAACGTCAAAGGCAACCCAGCCTTCGCAAGAACGGCGAAGACTGGGGCACCCTAAAATGCAAAGGCAAGTTCAAGGACCGATTCAAAAACAAATTCAAAGACAAAACTAAATGCAAGACGAATCAACTGCAAGATGAGGTGCCCGAGTGGTACCATCTGCGGCGCGGCGAGGTTACTAGTGGGAACTACTCAGCGAAAGGCCGGGCCACCCGCCGGCTTCTGGAGCATCGCTCGCGATTTAGCCAATTTTTACGACAAAAGTAAAGGAAATGTCTCTCAATGGCTCGGAACCGGCCCTGATGCCGCAGCCGCTGCTGGCGCAACAGGTGCGATAGGTGCCGGGGCGGCAGTAACGGCAAAAGACGGGTGCTAATCTGATGCTCTGGGCCATGCTGAATATGACCTGCTTCTTCGTGTGTATGCTCGGTGCCTTAGGGGCGGCCAGGGATGCAAAGACAAGCTTCGTTGGCTACGGGTTGGCGGTGCTTATCGGCTTGGCTGTGGGAGGAAGCTCCACCTGGGCTATGTGGAGCATAGGCAAGCGAGTTGTCGCCGCTGTGCAAGCGCATCCAGAGGCGAGGCGGGAGCTGTACTGCAGGATTCTCTATGTTGCAGCAGTGCCGTGGATACTGCTCGCGCTGCTTATCGCAAAGCATGTGACTTCAGCGGGATTGCGGTTAGTAGCCTCGGGAATTTAGGCTGATTGGATGACGTTGTCGGCTCCTTCTCCCGAGTAGACTTGGCAGCTGTCGACGACCAAGGCTCGGAAGAAAGGAGCCGAGCGATGCTCATTATAGGATGTGATTTTCACACGCGCTATCAGCAGATTGCCGCTGCGGACTGACCTGCTCCCCAAAATCCGCACGAAATTGAATGCGATTTCGGAGGAAATGAGCCGCCGTCACCGGAGCTGTGGGAAAGTGGGTCCCGGCTTGCCGGGACGTCTTTTCCAGAGCTTCCCTTTCGATTCGCCGCTCGTCCCTGTATCTCCTTGATTCCCCCGGTAGTGCTATAATCCCGCCAACTGGTACTCGCTATCGGGCCCGCCTGGGCCGACCCCATTCACGATCGCCCTCACGGCCGGCGGGCAGGGGAGGCAGCCATGGAACAGATCCACGAACTACTCTATCCGCTGATGATTGCCTGGGGAGTGGTGACGGCGGTGCTGATATGTCTGCTGATTTATCGCGGGACGCTGGAGACGCGGGAGGGGGATCAGATCTTCCTGGACGCGGCACAAGAATCCATGGCCAATGAACAACGGGCCATTGTGGCGCGCATCGAGGCGCTGTCGCGGCCGATCATGCTGCTGATCGTCGCTTCCGGGGTGCTGCTGGTGGTTGTGGCCGGCATCTGGCTGTGGCAGGGATTCAAGAGTTTCTGATCCTCGCCGCGGCCGTCGTTGTGGCGGAAGCTAGGGTTTTGTGGGCGCTGCGGCCGGGGGGTTCTGCGGCGCGGGTTGCGTCTGCATTTGCTCGCAGATGGAGGCATCGCAAATCTGCGAAGTGTGGTTGTGCACGATCAACCAGTTTTCTCCCTGCTTGTTGAAAACCAAAGTGGTCTGTCCGCGCGCGGTGTACGGCTTGCCCTGATATAGCGAATCAAACTGCCACTGGTAGCAGGCCCAAGCCATGTCGGCATGCACAAATACGCTGGTGTTCCTGCGAATAATCCCCATGCCTCCCGTGAATGCGGCGCGCTGCTGCTGCACCAGCGCGGCGTAATTCTGCCAGCCAATGACCGGTGGTTCGTAGGTGGCGCGAACGAAGACGGCGTTATCCGAATAATATTTGTGCATGGCCTCGATATCGCCGGCCTGGAAAGCGCCCAGCATCTGGCCGATGTTGTGGTCCAGCAGATCGGAAACCGGGACGGGAGCGGCGGGCATCGGGGAAGTGTCCACGGGCTGGTCCTTCGGTTGTTTCTTCTTCTTTTGCGCCGAAGCAGCAGTTGACAACAGAAGAATTGCGATCACAGCGGCGATCATGCACGCCCAAGTGCCCCGCGAAATCATTCGATTAACCCTCCCGACAGGCACGAAGAATAGCACGGCGGAGAATTGTCGTGAGGCGGGATTCGCGGCAACGTTCACCGGTAGGGGCACGGCAGGCCGTGCCCTTACAGCGCAGCCCACACCGCTAAACGTGCCAGGCTCTGCGCGCCACGCGGAAGCCGTAATCCGCGTACTGAAATTCCGGAGGAATGCTCGAACGCGCCGCGCAGCGTGAAACTTTCGTGGCGTGGCGCCAGGAACCGCCGCGCGACGAGCGGCGTGTGCCCTCGGCCGGACCCTGCGGATGGCGCTCCGGAGAATTCGCGTAGTAATCGGCAGAGAACCAGTCGGAGCACCATTCGTGCACATTGGCGCCGATATCGTAGAGGCCGAACGCGTTTTGCTCGGCGCAACCAACCGGCTCCGGGACCAGCCGCCACCGCGAAGAATAATTCGCCAGTGATTCCAGCGGCGCGTCCCCCCAGGGATAGAGTTTCTGTTCCATGGCGCCGCGCGCGGCGCGCTCCCATTCCGCTTCTGTCGGAAGGCGATACGCATGGCTGGTCGCTTCGCTGAGCCACGCGCAGTAGGCCACGGCGTCAAACCAAGACGGCGCAACGACCGGCTGCTGCGGATCAGAAAAAAGAGGATCGTCCCAATGCAATGGCTTGCGATGGCCAGTGGCCGCGAGGAAGCGCCCGTAATCCGCGTTGGTCACCTGGCAAGCGGCCAATTCGAAAGCGTCCACCCACACGCGATGCACCGGGCGTTCATTCTCCTGCCCCGCGTCGCTGCCCATCAGGAACCATCCCTCGGGAATTTGCACCATGCGCGGATCGAGTGAGGAAGAACGAGCGGCAGCGACGGGATGCATCGCTTCAGTCATGCGAATCGGCATGCCGCGTCTGGCTGATCAGATTGACGAACAGCCGGTAAGCACCGGGAACTCCCGCAGGCAACTGGCGAAAGAATGATAGTCCCGTGTACACGTAAACCCCTTTGCCGTATTGCGTGGCGACCAGGGAACCAGTCGTCTCCGATTCACCGGGATCTCTGAGGCCGAGCAGCGGCTGATAGCGCGGGTCAAAGCTGCCCCAGAAATACAGGCCGCGCTCCTGCACCCAGCCTTCGAAATCGGCGAGCGTTATTTTGTTGGGTGCATTCAGCAGCGGACTTTCCGGCGCCAGGAAGCGCACCGGAGAATTTGCGTCCGTCACGCGCGAAGTGTTTTCCGGGAGCTTGGCCGGAAAGGGCGCGGGAAAATCCTGGCCGGGATCGAAATCATGCTGGAACTGCACCACCAGAGAGCCGCCGCGCTGCACGTAATCAAGCAGGCGCGGATTCGAGCGCAGCACATCCGGTCGCAATTCGTAGGTGCGAATGCCGACGACGATTGAGTCGTAACGGCTCAGATCCCCGAACGCTAGCGCCACTTCGTCCAGCAAGTCCACTTGGATGCCGAGCTGGCGCAGAATTTCCGGCAGCGGATCGTTTTCCGCAGCCACATAACCCACACGAAGACGCGCCGGCACCACCAGATCGAGCACGTGCACAGTGGCCTCGGCCGGCTCGCTCCAGTTGCGTGTCGTAAGCGTGGGGATGGGCTCGAGCGAGGTGCGGAAGATTTTGTCGCCCAGTTTTGCATGCGGCTTCAAATCGTAAGCGCCCACGGCCGGGCGCGCCGGCGGTGTAACCACGAAGCGAATCAATTGATCGCCGGCGGTTTTGAATTCCAGCGGCTCAACGGGCGCGACGCTCCAACCCGGCGGGACGTCCAGCCCTGCCTCCACCTTAGCCGGCTTCGTGCCGTGATAGCGGACGCGTGCGAGCAGCTTTACCGGCTCCGCAGCGTGTTCGAGTGGCACCATCACGTGCTGCGGGTCCACGGTCAGCGTGACCGCGGGAACCAGTTCCAGCGAATACGTGTGGATACCCGTGGTAGTGGCTTCCACGGATTGCACCGGCTGCTCGATGGTGAACGAATATTGGTCCACGGTCACTGGCAGCGCCACGCGCACCAGCGGCGGGGGATGCGGCAGAATCACGTCGCCCGGTGAACGCGGCGGAACTGCGTTCCCGGGAACGCTGATGTTGAAAATATAAAGGTTCGGTTCCTTCGACTCACCGGGCGTGGCGGTCCAGCCCGCTGGCAAAATCAAATTCGATTTGTCGAGCGTCCATTTCACCGAAACCGCGGAGTGCCCGGAAAAAGTCATCTGGGCGGAAAAATTTTCGCCGGCGACTAGCTCGTGGCGTTCCGCCTGGGCATCAATGGAAAGCGAGATGTCGTCGGAGAGCGCGCGGTCGATTTTTTCTTTGACCCTGTCGCACTCCCAGATGGCCGCTGCGTTCTCGGTTCCCGATTGCATATCGATGGCGATTCGTAACGCCACGATTCCCTCGCCGGCCTTTGCCAAGGCCCGAGCTGCGGCGGCGCGATCCAGCGCCAGGACGTCTTTTTGCGCCTTTGCCAGCAGAGATTCCTTGGCTTCGAGCCACGGTTTCGCATCCGGCGGGAGTTTCGGAAATCGCGTTGCCAGCGAAGTAATCGGCTCGGCCAGCAGCTTCACATCGAAAGTGCCGGCAGGTTCACCCTTCTCGTTTTCGCGCACCAGGTACACCGGCCGGCGGAAAAACGCGTTGCCGAAAAATGCGGGAGTGCCTTGCGAGCGGTGGTCGGCGTGCCCTTCCATACCCATCTGCACGTAACTTTTCCCCCATAGCGGCGACACATCGTTCACCGGAATTTCAACGGCACCCGTCACGGTGCCGCGCGCCGGACGCACCACCAGCGGAACCTTCCATGCGGTGAGGCCTTCAGCGATCTGTTGCGGATACTTGGTCGGGTCGGCCGCGGCGGCCACCGCTTGCGGCGTCAGGATGCCGCTCTCCTGGTGATGCCCGTGTCCGCCGCGCACGCCGCCCCAGCCGTTGATGACCACCGTCGGACGAAATGTGCGGATCACGCGGACCATGTCTTCCAGTGCCACATCGCCCCAGATTTTCTGCGCCTGCTCGGGAGTCTTCACGTAACCCGTGTCGGGCGCGCGGGTGAAAAACTGGCGCACTCCGTATTCTTTCCCCGCAGCCAACAATTCCTCCGTGCGGATCACGCCCAACTCGCCGCCCTGCTCCGGGCCAATGGCGTTTTGTCCGCCCTGGCCGCGCGTAATCGTAAGAAGTCCCACGTCGGCGTAAAGCCCGCGCGACAGATAAGTGAGCAGGCTCGACCATTCATCGTCCGGGTGCGCGGTGACGAAAAGGATGCGCGAGCAGATGCCGGCCTTCTTGATGGCTTCGACGGTTTCCGGCAGCGATTGCGCACGCGCCACACCGCTGCGCGGAGCAATGGCCGGCGGGGCGAGTACAAAGAGCAGCAGGGCGGCTAAGGCAATCTGCCAACGCCCAAAAATCTTGGGAATCAAACGACCTCCTCGAACGGCCATTGGTGGAGCAATAGTGCACGCCACAAATATACAAGGATACCCAAGGCCATCGCCGTAAGCGAGATCAGCATCGGCCTGCGTCCGGTGGAAACGAAAATTCCGATCCAGCCGACAATGGCCAGCAGCGCCGGCACGGGATAGAGCCACATGCGATAGGGCCAGCGCTCGGCTTTCCATCGCCGGTGCAGCAAAATCAGCCCCACCGCCTGTCCGGCAAATTGGATGAGGCAGCGCATAGCCAGGATGGAACGAATTACGGAGAAGAGCGGAACGGTTACGCAAATGATCATGGACACGGCGCCGATGGCCAGCAGCGAAATGTGCGGAAAATGCTTCGTCGGATGAAGACGCGCGAAAATGGAAAAGAAGTTGCCGTCCGTGGCTGCGGCGTAGGGGACGCGCGAGTAGCCCAGCGTGGCGGAAAAAACTGAGCCGAACGCGGTAATCAGAATCAGCGCCGTGGCAATCAGCGCGGCATTTTCACCATATCGTCGCAGAAAAAATAATGTGGCGACGTAGGCTGAATTCTGAGCTTCCTGCCAGGGCACGACCGCCAAGATGCTCGATTGCATGGCGAAATACAGAATGGCGATGCCGAAAATGGAAAGAAAAATCGCGCGCGGAATATTCCGCTCCGGATCCTTCATCTCGCCGCCCAGGTTGCACACGTTGTAGTAGCCCAGGTAGCTGTACACCGCCTGCACCGAAGCGTGTCCCAGCCCGGCAAAAAAAATCCAGGAAATATTCAAGGCCCCCGGAGGAAATGCGAGCAAACGCCCGGCATCGAAGCGCGTCATGCCGCCGACGATCAGCCACAGAATCGTCGCCAGCACGGTAGCGCACAAAACCACGGATATTTTTCCGATGGCTGTGATGCGGCGATAAAGCAGCACCACTGCGATCACCACCAGCAGCGCCGCAACGGAACGCGAGTAAACCTTGACGATCTGATCCAGATTGGCGCCGTGCGTCTGGATGTATTGCGGCACGCTCGGCAATTTCGCCGCCAGGTAGCCGGAGTAATCGGCAAATCCCAGCGCGCCGGAGGAGATGCTCAGCGGCGCTTGAAACAGCGTTTGCCAGATGAACAGGAACGACATCAGCCGTCCCCAGCGGTTCACTCCGTAAGCTTCGCGAAGAAAAATGTAGCTGCCGCCCGCCTGCGGCATGGCCGCGCCCAGCTCCGCCCACACGCAGCCATCGAGAACGGCCAGAATCGCGCCGCCCACCCAGGCGATCAGGCATTGCGGTCCGTTCATCGCGCGGATCATGAAAGGCACCACGATGAACGGCCCAATGCCGACCATGAAGGTCATGTTCAGCGAAGTGGCTTCGACCAGACCCAGTCCGCGCTCGAGTTGTTCGGGTTCGCTCATGGCACTTGGACACGCAAAGGAACGGAAAGAATAGCAAGAAAGGGCGCGACGACCTGCGGAAAACTCCGCCGTGATTCGAGCGACAGCGGCCGGACGCCGGAGTTGCGTTACCATGCTCGGCGGCATGACTGGATTCGGCATTGGCGTGACGGCGGGAACTGTGGCGATACTCGTCGCCGGATTTTTCCTGAGCCGTCGCCGGCAGGGATTTCCAACGCACGGGTGGATCGGCCTCGCGGCGCTTGCGGCGGCCGAAGCGCTGCTGGTTCGCGGCTTTGCGCCGGTAGCGATTTACTTCACGCCCATTGCGTGGACCGCGTATGTCTTGGTGGCGGATGGAGCCGTGCTAGCCACCACCGGCCGCTCGCGGCTGCATGACGCGCCGGCGACAGTGGCGCGCATGGCCGCGCTTTCGATTCCACTGTGGCTGGTGTTCGAAGCGTACAATCTGCGGCTGCACAGCTGGACCTACGTGGGCGTTCCGGAAAAATTGCCGCTGGCGCTGCTCGGCTACGGCTGGTCCTTCGCCACGATTACCCCGGCAATTTTTGAGACCGCGGATTTGGTGCAGGCGCTGCTGCCGGCCATTCCCGTTGAGCCGTGGAAAATCTCACGTGTCGTTGAAAATGTAGTGATGATTTGCGGCGCTGCCTGCCTGATTCTGCCGCTGGCGCTGCCGCAACGCATCGCCGCATACCTGTTCGCTCTGGTGTGGATTGGATTTCTGCTGCTGCTCGATCCCATCAACCGGCGGCTGGGGCTCCCGTCATTCCTGGGCGATCTTTCCGAAGGGTTTCTTCGCCGCGTGTATGGTTTCCCCGCTGCAGGATGGATTTGCGGTTGGCTGTGGGAGTTCTGGAACAACTGGGCGGCGGCAAAATGGCATTACACCTTCCCCATGTTCCAGGGGATAAAAATATTCGAGATGCCCGCCCCGGGATTTCTGGGTTTCATCCCATTTGCGATGGAATGTTTCGTGATGTACGTTTCCGCCGCTTGGCTGGTAGGCTGGGTGAAGAGGGTGAAATGAAGCGCGTGCGCAACGGAAGATTCACAGCGGCATTGATCGCAGGCATTGCGCTGTGGTGTGTACCTGCGCGTGGCGGTGGGTTGACCATCCCGCCCGAAGCGCAGCAGGTGCTGAACAAGATTTATGAAGGCGACGCCGGCGCGGCCATCCCTCTGGCGCGCGCGCTCGAGCAAGCCCAGCCGGAGCATCCGCTGGGCTTCGCGTTGGAGGCCGAAGCGCTGTGGTGGAATCGCTATTGCAGCGCGCTGGAACTGAAGTACGGAATCATCGAAGCCTGGAAGCGCAGCAAGGATCCCGACGACGAAACGTATCTCAAGCTCACCGATCACGTCGTGCAACTGGCGCAGGCGCAACTCGCAAAAGAAGACACGGCCGAGATGCACGTGTATGCCGGAATGGGCTGGGCGCTGAAGGCCCGCCTCTACGGCCTGCGCGGCGAAAATCGCAACGCGGCGCACGCCGGAGTGAACGCACGCACGGAAATGCTCCGCGCGCTCGAGCTTGATCCGCAAATGGCCGACGCCACCGCCGGCCTGGGCATTTACAACTACTACGTCGCCACACTCCCTGGCATCGTGAAGGTCATCCGCTTTTTCATGGGCATTCCCGGCGGCGACAAGGAAGCCGGCTTGCGCCAGATGCAAACCGGCATACAGGATGGCGTGCTCCTGCGCGTGGATGTCCGCTTCATTTACGCAAAATCGGTCCGGATGTACGACCAGAAATACGAAGAGGCCCTCGGAATCGCCCTGCCGCTGGTCGAGCAGTACCCTAACAACGCGATTTTCCAACTGCTGGTGGGAAATTTGAACGCGGAATTGGGACGCAATGAAAAGGCCGCCGAATTTTTTCTCGCCGCGCAGAAAGCCGTGGCCGCGCCATCAGGCTGCGGCGACGGTTCCGGCTGTGGCGGTTGCGTGGCGCACATCCGCGATCTCGCCGATGCCGCGCTCAATTCATTGCGCTAGCTGCGGCTCCGCGGGCCGGGTGCTGCGAGGCGCGCCAATCCGGCTCATCAACAACGACGAAAGGCAACCGCTCAAGAACGCGCCGCCCCACAATACTTGCGCGCCCCAGCGGTCCAACACATTCGGGCCGATCAACGACCCCGTCGAAAACGCGATGCTGAACGACATGGTGTACAGCCCCATGTATTCGCCGCGCCGGCCCGGCGGCGCAATCTCCGCGGCGTAAGCGGCGCTTCCCGGAAGCAGAATCATCTCGCCGAATGTCCACACCACCACCGCGGCGTAAATTTCCAGTGGATTCTTGACGAAGGCGAACGCGCCGAAGCTGATGGCGTAGAGCAACGCGCCCAGCGTGAGCGTCGCGCGATGCGACCAGCGCGCCATGGCGCTGTTCAGCGGCACTTCAATGAACACGATCAGCAGCGTGTTCAGCGTGAAGATCGCGCCGTAGATGGCTTCCGGCTGATGCAGGTGCCGCACCAGAAAGACCGGCATAGTGGAAGTGAGCTGGAAAAACACGATCTGCGCGGGAATCAACGCGGCCAGAAAATACAACATGCGCCGATTGCGGAACGCGCGCAGGTCCGCCGCAGGATGCGCGGGCGCGAGCAGCTCGATTCCTTCCGCTTCGATTTCGCGGCCGAGATCCTGAGCATCTTCCCATTCCGGCTCATGCGCTCCCAGCCGGCCCCTCGACGGCCAGCGCGAAAAGACCAGCACAATCCCGGCAAGGATGGAAGTCACGCCGTCCACCCAGAACAGCCACTTGAAGGAAATCAGCGCCAGCACTCCCCCCAGCGCCGGACCGATGCTCATGCCCAGATTCACGGCCAGGCGATTGAGCGCAAACGCCGCTTTGCGCTGCGACGGCGCCACCAGATCCGAAATGATAGATAGACTCGGAGGCCGCACCGATTCGTTCAAGATGGCGAAGAAAAAAGTAACGACGAGGATGGTCGAGAAGTTGTGCGCCAACGGATAGAACAGCATCAGCACGCCCGAGAGGAACAGGCTCGCCTCCATCACCGCGAGCGGGCCAACGATGTCCGTCAAGCGCCCGGCGATGGGCATAGTGATCAGCGCGGCGATTCCGTACACGGTCAGCGCCAGCGCCGCGCGACCGGGTGAAATTCCCAGCGTCTGCGTGATGTACAGCACCAGGAACGGCAGCACCATGGTGCCGGCGCGGTTCACCAGCGTGGCGGCGAACAGAATCCATATTTCGTGAGGGAGATTTTTCAGCCCGCGCCAGGGATTCATCGCGGAGGATTATACGTGCTTGGGTGATGGCACAACCTATTGTCAACAATTAGTCGAGGATTCCACCACTCAGCATCATCGAGACTTCAAATTTGGCGGCTCAATCGTGATCCAGATTTTGTTGGAGCCGATTGTGCCTTTCCAACCAGCGTAGGGGAGCTTTTCAATCTCGTGAGGGTAGCCCGCGAGGGGGTTGTTGATGGATGGGCTATCAAGCCCATAGGACGTAAGCACACCGGTGATCTCGTACCGGCCCGGAGCCGGCCGGTAGCAGAATGCCCTCGCTACATTAATCCGCGTACTGTAAGAATATCCTGGCGAAAGTGCGATCCAGCTCTCAATAAGATCCTTGGCAAAGTCGTCCCTGGAAATCCATCCGCGATCTGACGCAGACGAACAACCAGGGCCGGGGAGAGTCCTCCCCGAGGCATCGTGGATGTTGAACTCCCAAGCGCAAGGCTGGCTGTTGTTCCCTCCGACGCTGAGGTCTCGGCAAACGAGTACGGTTTGGCTGCCCTCGTTCTTGAGTTCCGCTTGAACCTCGATTGGCCCGTCGACGGTAAACGAATGAGTCGGCTTGACAAAATGTAGAGAAATATTTCGGGTGTTTGTGCCTTGGGACTGTTCAGCAGGAGCTTGATTTTTCGAAAACGGTCGCTCGGAATTGGCAGGACTGAAGTACAAAAGAAAACTCGCAAGGCCAACCTTCGCAATGAATTGTGGTCGCACCGTCGCCTTTCAGCCGGACCAAAGCCGCAAATCACGCCCGCGCGGATTCTTCCTGCTCGAAGGCGTGATAGGAGGAGCGCACCAGCGGGCCGGCTTCCACGTGCTTGAAGCCCATCTGCTCGCCCAAGCGCTTGAATTCGGCGAACTCGTCGGGATGGACGTAGCGCTCGATGGGCAAATGCTCGGGAGTTGGCTGCAGATACTGCCCGAGAGTGAGGATGTGCGTGCCTTGCGCGGCGATCTGCCGCATCGCGGCGAGGACTTCTTCGCCCGTTTCGCCCAGACCCAGCATCATGCCCGTTTTCGTGGGCATCTCCGGAGCTAGCGTGCGGGCGCGGCGCAGCAGTTCGAGTGAGCGCTCGAATTCAGCGCCTTTGCGCACCCGGCGGTAAAGCCGTGGCACCGTTTCCATATTGTGATTCAAGACGTCCGGCCGCGCGCCGATCACCGTATCGAGGGCCGCCCAGTCGCCGCGGAAGTCCGGAATCAGCACTTCTACCTTGCACCCGGGAACGCGGCGGCGAATTTCGGCGATGGTGCGCGAGAAAATGGCTGCGCCGCCGTCGGGCTGGTCGTCGCGATTCACGGAGGTCACTACCGCATAGCGCAGTCCCATGCGCTCCACGGCTTCGGCCACGCGCTCCGGCTCCTCTTCATCGGGCGGGCCGAGCGGCTTGCCGCTGGGGACAGCGCAGAATCCGCAGGCGCGCGTACAGATGTTGCCGAGGATCATGAACGTGGCGGTGCCGTGCTCCCAGCATTCGCCCATGTTGGGGCAGCGCGCGCTCTCGCACACGGTGTGCAGATCGAGCGTGCGCATGATGCGCTTCAATTCCTGGTAGTTCGGGCCGCCGAAAAATCGCACCCGCAGCCACGAAGGGCGCGGATGTGCAGATGGCGGCGGTGGAGTGAAATCCGGAAGAATGGTGAATGGAGATGCCATTGGCGTGGGCTCGAAAAAACCATTTTACGCGGTTGGGCCAAGTGAGACAACCTTCGGTTAAGCGCCATTTGCGCACAATTCAATCAAGAATTTCCTCAAGTCACCCTGCGCACCGCGGATAAGAATGATCCCGCCGCGCTGCATAACCTGGTGAATGCGCTCCAGTCCGTGGACATTCAACAAACTCAGCAGATCGCGCCCGGCAATGCGAACGGCCAAAATCAGGGTCTGAACCTGACAATTTGAGCCGTAACCGCCTCTCCACAACAAACTAGCCCACTACCAGCCCGTTCAAATCGAAACACGTGGAAACATGGGAAGTGTTGTATGTTTACAACAGTAGTAGATTTTATTCCTATAGCCTGTCCGTATCTTGCTGATTACAAAAGAGGAAAATCGCATTCAGGCGGCAACGGAAGTGCCTATAATAAGGTCGGCCAGCCTGAATGCCATACCAGCTCACCATCCAGCGTCCGGTCGAAGCCGAAGGGATCGGGCTCCATACCGCCGTCCATTGCCGCATGCGCCTGGTTCCAGCACCGGCGGATACAGGCATAGTCTTTCGCAGAGTAGACCTGGACAATTTCGAGATCGAAGCGCACGTGCGCAATGTGGCGCGCGTCAGCTATGCCACAAGCCTGATGCGCCAGGGCGTGTTCCTTTCCACCACCGAGCACGTGCTCGCCGCGCTCTATTCCTGCGGAGTGGACAACGTGTACGTGGAGCTGGACGCGCTCGAGTTGCCCATCCTCGATGGCTCGGCCAAGCCTTTCATTGATTTGCTCGCGCGCGCTGGCACGCGCCGCCTGCGGCGGCAGCGCCGCTACATCCGCGTGGTGAAGCCGCTGGAAATTTCCGAAGGCGATCGCCGCATCGGCATCTATCCCGCGGACGAATTCCGCGTGCACTGTTTTGTAGATTACCGGCATCCCTCGGTCGGCCCGCAGGAAGTGGAAATGGTGGTGGACCGCGAATCGTTCAGCCGCGAACTGGCCCCCGCCCGAACCTTCGGCTTCGTCAAGGATTTTCAAGGCCTCAAGTCCATGGGCTTGATCCGTGGTGGGTCGCTCGAAAATGCCATCGTGCTCGACGAGAACAACATCATGAACGGGCCGCTGCGTTTTCCTGATGAATTCGGGCGCCACAAGGCCCTCGACTTAATCGGCGACCTGGCGCTAATCGGGCGGCCGCTGAAAGCCCGCGTGGAGGCGCACAAGGCCGGCCACGCGCTGCACACGCAAATTGTTACGCGGCTGCTTGCGGATCACTCGCTGTGGGTGGAGACGACCAACGGGCGCGTCTCCCACGACGCCGCCGAGCCCGTCTCCATTTCACTCCCGGCCTCAGATTAAATTTTTTTCGCGCAGCAATCCCCGACGACACTGGACAAGCCCCGACTTTTTGGAGTGCGGCGGCTTGCCGCCGCTTTCATACGGCGAGGCTCGCCTCGCCCGCGAGCAGCAGCGCCATCTGCTGCTGCGAGTTCTCTGTCGCTCGACTGGCGGATTGTGAGCCGCGCACACAGCCGTTTCCAATTTGGCAGCGCCGCGGACAAATTGGCCCGCTGAATATTTTGAATCTTCCAGGGCAAGCGTGTTCTCCTATTGATATCGAGGGATTCATGGCCGCCGATCAGGCCCCCGCCATCACCGGACCAGCAGCCACAGGCGCAACGCCGCACGCCCGTGCTCGCGCGCACCGCATCACTGTGATTCTGGCGTTCCTCTCGATTTATCTCATCTGGGGCTCCACCTATCTCGCCATCCGCTACGCCGTGGCCACCATTCCGCCGCTTTACACCGCCGGCATTCGCCACCTGACCGCCGGACTGATCCTGCTGGCGTGGTGCGCCTGGAAGCGGCTGCGTCCCACCGCAGCGCAACTGCGCGCCAGCGTGGTGATCGGCGCGCTGTTTTTTCTGATTGGCCACGGCACGGTGCACTGGGCTGAGAAAGTCGTTCCTTCCGGCCTCGCCGCGTTGCTGGTGGCCATCGAGCCGGTTTTCGTGTTCGTGCTCTCGGAGCTGGCCGACCGGCGCTGGCGCATGAACGGGACGCTGCTTGCGGGCGTGTTGATCGGATTCGCGGGAGTGGGGCTGCTGTTCGGAAAAGATCTGCTGCTGTCGGCGCCAGGGATGGTCACCGGAGCCGTAGCAATTCTGATCGGCGCGATTTCCTGGGCTGGAGGAATCGTCTATTCCCGCCGCTCGCACCTGTCCGGGAAACCGCTGCTGCTCTCAACGTATTCGCTCCTCTCCGGATCAATTTTCCTGCTGCTGGCAGGAACCATCGCCGGCGAGTGGCGCGATTTTTCGCCTGCATCGGTTTCGCGGCAATCCTGGCTGGCGCTCGCCTACCTTATTCTCTTCGGCTCGGTGGTCGCATTCACCGCCTACAACTGGCTGCTGGAACATTATTCGCCGACGCTGGTGGCCACGCACACCTACATCAATCCCATCGTCGCCGTGCTGCTGGGCTGGCTCATCGCCGGTGAGCCGCTCACTCTGAACGTGGGCCTGGCAGCCGTGCTTGTAATCGCCGCCGTAATGCTCGTCGACCGCGGCATGGCCCGATTGTAGCGACGGTTTGGTAGCACAGGCTTCAGCCTGTGTGGGTTTCCCGCGTCCACCTCAGGCAGCAGCCTTACCCACCGAGGGCACGCGCTCATATTCCCCGTTCCCACTCGCACCCACCGGAAATCTGCCGTTAATCACTTCGCAATTCTAGGCCGCTAAATTTCCCTTCTCCCCGCTCTTTCAATTGCGAAAGGCTTCGAGGGAAGCGACAATAGCCGTTCATGCCCGCACCCGACTCAACCATCGTCATCCTCGCCGCCGGCAAAGGGACGCGCATGCATTCCGACCTGGCCAAGGTGCTGCATCGCGCCGGCGGACGCCCGCTGATCGAGCACGTCGTCCGCGCTTGCCTGCCACTGAAAGCCGCGCAGATTCTGGCGGTGGTCGGTCACCAGGCCGAAGAAGTCGGCGCGGTTGTGACCGCGCTCGGCGGGCAGACGGTAGTCCAGCAGCCGCAGCGCGGGACGGGTCACGCATTGCAAGTGGCGCGCCGCGCCATGCGCAAAAGCGCCAAGCTCGCGCTGGTAATCCCCGGCGACGCCCCGCTGCTGCGCGCCGCAACACTCGCGGCGCTACTCGAAACACACCGCCGCGGTGAAGCCGCTGCCACCATCCTCACCGCCGAGCTCAACGACCCCTCCGGCTACGGCCGCATCCTGCGCGATTCCGAAGGCCGCGTGCAGGCCATTGTCGAAGAAAGCGCCGCCACCGCCGAGCAGCGCGCCATCCGCGAAGTGAATTCCAGCATTTACTGCTTCACCCTCGAAAAATTGTGGCCCTGCCTCGCCGCGCTGCGACCCAACAATGCGCACCGCGAGCTGTATCTCACCGACGCCATCGCCCTGCTGCGCCAGCGCAACGAACGCGTTCTCGCCCAGGTGGCCCCGGACGCCCAGGAAATTCTCGGCTGCAATACCCGCGCTCACTTGGCCGACGTGGATCGCGTCTTCCGCGCGCGCAAAGCCGCCGAACTGATGGATGCCGGCGTCACCATCTACCTGCCGGAGACGGTGGTTGTGGATCCGGAAGTGACCGCCGGCCCGGACACCATCATCGAGCCGTGCGTGCAACTCCTGGGCCACACACGCATCGGAGCGCGCTGCCGAATTCAAACCGGCGCGGTGCTAGAAGACATGCGCGTGGAAGATGGCGCGCAGGTGCTGCCGCACTGCGTGATGGTCTCAAGCAAGCTCGGCCCGAATACGATGGTTGGCCCGTTTGCGCGCCTGCGTCCCGGAGCGGACATCCGCGCCGGAGCGCGCATCGGCAATTTCGTGGAAGTGAAAAAATCCGTGGTCCACGAAGGCGCCAAGGCGCCGCATCTCACCTACCTCGGCGATTCCTCCATCGGCCGCAATGCCAATATCGGCGCGGGCACCATCACCTGCAATTACGACGGCGTCGCGAAACATCCCACGCACATCGGCAACCGCGTTTTCATCGGCAGCAATTCCACGCTGGTCGCGCCGGTACGCATCGCAGACGGCGCCTACGTAGCCGCAGGCTCCACGATCACGGACAATGTCCCCGCGGATGCACTAGCCATCGCTCGCGGCCGCCAGGCCAACAAACCCGGCTGGGCCGCGGCCCGCCGCCGCGCCGCCGCAAAGCAAGCTCACGCAAAGCCGGCCAAGCGACCCGCGCGCAAGAAAAAGTCTTCCCGCCGCCGCGTCAAATCCCGGCGCTAAGCGATCCGGTTTTCGTCAGGGCACGGCTTCAGCCGTGCCGTCAGCAGTGCGAGATCGACGCGGCTTTAGCCGCTGAGGTTCAGCGAGCGCCACCAATGACCGGAACCATCTACCGCAAAATCTGGATAAACATCGCTTTCCTTCTCGCCCTGCGGCTCTTCACGGACGCCCGCGCCTTCGCGCAGATGGAGGCCCCGCCGCCCTCGCAAGCCCCCGGCAAAGTCATCGAAGTTGCGAATGGACCGAATGCCGCCGCCCAGCAAGCGAAGCCCTACGTCGTCCTCGTCTCGCTTGACGGATTTCGCTACGACTACTTGACGAAATATTCTGCGCCGAACATCTCCGCTCTCGCCAAGCGCGGCGCCAGCGCCCCCGACGGCATGATTCCCACGTACCCTTCGACGACGTTTCCCAATCACCTGGCCATCATCACCGGCCTTTATCCCGAGCATCACGGCATTGTCGCGAATAGTTTTTGGGATCCCTCGCGCCAGCAGCGCTACACTTACACGGATCGCTCCACGGTCGTTGACGGCAGTTGGTACAGCGGCGTCCCGCTGTGGTCGCTCGCCGAGCAGAACCACATGCGCGCGGCCTGCTATTTCTGGCCCGGCTCGGAAGCGGAAATCGCCGGGAAGCGCCCCAGCTATTACCTGGCGTTCGATCCCTTCGTTGCCAACGACCAGCGCGTCGAACAAGTCATCGCCTGGCTGAAACTCCCGCCAGACAAGCGCCCCCATTTCATCACCCTGTATTTTTCTGAGGTGGATGGAGCCGGCCACGCCTCCGGCCCAGACAGCAAGGAAACCGCTGACGCGGTGAAGGCCATCGACACGGAAATCGGCAAACTCGTCGCGGGCCTCGACGCGCTGCACCTGCCCATCGATCTATTCGTCCTCGCCGACCACGGCATGGAATCCACGCGCGGCGGATGGACGAACCTCGACCAACTCGCCGACCTTTCGCATTTCAAAACGGACGGCCCGCTGATGTACGCACCCAGCGAAGCGGAAGCCGCGACGGCCTACCAATCCTTGAAGGGCACAAGCGAAAAATTCATCGTCTATCGCCGCGCCGATCTCCCGCGTGAGCTGCACTACGACGCCAACCCGCGCGCAGGCGATCCGGTCGTGGTCGCTACCGGGCCGTACGGAGTTCGCGCGCACACTCCGGGCGCGAATGAACCGGACAAGCCGCCGTCACCCGGCCAGCACGGCTACGATCCGCGCTTCCTGCCCTCGATGAAAGCCCTGTTCGTGGTTGCCGGCCCCGACATTCGCCCGGGCGTGACTGTCGCCTCCTTCGAAAATGTGGACGTTTACCCGCTAATCGCCCACATCCTCGGCCTCCCCATCGGCAACATCGACGGCAACCCGAATCCCCTCGAAATTATTCTGCAGTCGCCACCGAAGAACTGACGCACCCCACAACTCGCTCCGGTCGGTGATAACGACTGTTGATTGCAGTTACTTCGTCTATCGGAATTTGCCGTATACTTTGCTTTTATGGGTGACTCATGCGCTTGCTTTTCGCTGCATTCATGACCTCCTTACTTGGCACGGCCGCGGCGGCCCAAGTCAAATATTTCCCAGATGGTTCGTTATCCGATGTTCCTGAATCCGACCAGTTCCGTGCGAAGTGGTACTCAGAGGAACTTGCTGCCCTCGAGGAACCCTCTTTGTGGGAATCGTCCAAAACGCAGAAAACTCAGTCGTATAGGTTCCTGTGGTTAAGAACGTTCCACCACCCCATAGCTATCCGGGTTGATGTCAACACTGACGGCACTTCCCGGCTCACAACGAAAATGACGAGCGGTACCGGTGTAGACGCGCCAGGAAAACTGGTGGAAAACCATACCGTGACGATGAGTAAAGAACCGACGGATTGGTTTCTTGGAAAAATTGCGGAGCACAATTTCTGGAATCTTTCATCGGCTGAGGACAGAGGCGGAAATGACGGCGCTCAATGGATTGTCGAAGGAATCAAAGATGGGTCCTACAAGATTGTTGACCGATGGACACCGCGTGACGGTGATGTCCGTGCCATCGGATTGGTGATGGTCAACGATCTGGCAAAACTGAAGCTACCTTCTAAAGAGGTGTACTGAAATCCTCGCCGATACGCACCCCAGACTCTACAGCCGCTCACCGCGCCTATCGCACTATGCTAAAATCCACGCGCAAGGAGATTCTCAAAAATGAAGTTCGGCGTGGTCCGCTTCCCGGGCTCCAACTGCGACGATGACGCTTTTCACGCCATCGCCGCCGTCCTCGGCCAACCGGTGGAATTCATCTGGCACCAGTCCGAAGATCTCGCGGGCACCGACGCCATCATTCTCCCCGGCGGCTTCGCTTTCGGCGATTATCTCCGCACCGGCGCCATCGCCCGTTTCTCGCCGGTGATGAAATCGGTGGACAAATTCGCGCGCGCCGGCGGCTTGGTCCTGGGCATCTGCAACGGATTCCAGATTCTCCTCGAAGCCGGCCTGCTCCCCGGCGCGATGATGCGCAACAAAGGCCTGCGCTATCTCTGCCGCCCGGTGCACATCCGCGTGGACGACACCTCGACGCCGTTCACCTGCGCCGCCCGGCTCGGCCAGGTCCTGAAAATGCCCATCGCCCACAATGACGGCAATTATTTCTGCGACCCGGCCACGCTCGCCGACCTCGAGCGCAATGGTCAAATCATTTTTCACTACGTGCACACAGACGGGAGCGAAGCAGGAGAGTTAGAGGACGGCAAGAAAGTTGCCGCCGAAGAGGATCGCGACGCGAATCCAAATGGTTCGTTGCACTCCATCGCCGGCATCTGCAACCGCCAGCGCAATGTCGTCGGCCTCATGCCCCACCCCGAGCGCGCCGTCGAATCCCCGCTCGGCTCCGCCGACGGCCTGGTCCTGTTCCGCTCCGTTGTAGAGAGTCTTTCGCGCCGCGTCGCCATCCCCGCGTAGCTTGCTGACATCCTGACCGCGCACACTCCTGGGACCATGTCAGCCATGCCGAGGACAATTTGGAGTGCGGTGGCTCGACACCGCTTTGTTACGGCGAGGCTCGACTCGCCGGCGAGGAGCAGCGCCGTTCGCTGCTCCGAGTTAATTCTTCAGCCTTCATTGCGCACTGGGAATGCAATTTGCTGTGCTTATGTAGCGGCGGCCTTTCCCCCGATTCTTTGTATCGGGGGTCCCGACGTCCTCTGTCGGGAAGGCCGGCCTCTTCGCTTCCTTCGAGCCTCTAACCTCCAGCCTCTAGCCTCCGTTTTTAGTACCATTGCCAGCAGCACAATTTGTTGCGACAATCGCCGCGCGATTCGCGCACTCACAGTGCGGCGCCGGGCCCAGCGAGGCCCGAGAAAGGGGAGCTCTAATCGTCACATCCCGGAATTAGAATTCGCGGTAAGTGATTGAAACGAAACGAGAAGAGAAATTCTAATCGTCACACATCCGCTGGATGCGACGAATAATCTGGCCGGAGCCAAGGGACCGGCCAAGAGGAATTCATGGCCACGACCGGCACACAAATAAAGGTCACGCCGCAAATCGCCGCCGAACACGGCCTCACCCCCGACGAGTACGCGCGCATCCAGAAAATTCTCGGCCGCGACCCAAACTTCACCGAGCTGGGCATCTTCAGCGTGATGTGGAGCGAGCACTGCTCCTATAAATCGTCACGCGTGCACCTGAAACGCCTGCCGACCAGCGGCGCGCGCGTGGTGCAGGGCCCGGGTGAAAATGCCGGCGTGGTGGACGTGGGCGAAGGCCTCTGCGCCGTCTTCAAAATCGAGTCGCACAACCATCCCAGCTTCGTCGAGCCGTTCCAGGGCGCGGCCACCGGCGTCGGCGGAATCCTGCGCGACATTTTCACCATGGGCGCGCGCCCCATCGCCGTCCTCGATTCGCTCCGCTTCGGCCCAATTACGTCAAGGCACGACTTCAGTCGTGCCGATACGCAGCGCTTTGTAGGTCGCGGTTTCAACCGCGACATTAAGCCCCCAAGAATGGAAGCGGCTTTAGCCCCTGAAGTTCCCGAAGACGTCGCCCGCAACCGGCGCATTCTCGACGGCGTCATCCGCGGCATCGGCTTCTACGGCAACTGCTTCGGCGTCCCCACCGTCGGCGGCGAAGTGCAATTCGAGCCCTGCTACACCAACAATCCGCTGGTCAACGCGCTCGCTCTCGGCATCGCCCGCAAAGAAGATCTCTTCTTCGCCCGCGCCAAAGGCCCCGGCAATCCGGTGATTTACGTCGGCGCAAAAACCGGCCGCGACGGCATTCACGGTGCCTCTCTTCTCGCCTCCGCCGAATTCAGCGAAGAATCCCAGCAGAAGCGCCCCAACGTGCAGGTGGGCGACCCGTTCCTCGAAAAACTGCTGCTCGAAGCGTGCCTCGAAGCCATGAAGACCGGCGCGGTAGTAGGGATTCAGGACATGGGCGCCGCGGGCCTCACCAGCTCGAGCTCGGAAATGGCGTCGCGTGGCGGCATGGGCATCGAACTCGAGTTGACGAAGATCCCGCAGCGCGAAACCGGCATGACCCCCTACGAAATCATGCTCTCGGAATCGCAGGAGCGCATGCTGCTGGTGGCCGAGCGTGGCCGCGAGCGCGAAGTCTTCGCCGTGTTCCACAAATGGGGCCTCGATGCCGTCGAAGTCGGCCGGGTGACGGACGACGGCAAGCTGCGCGCCCTCGATCACGGCCGTGTGGCCGCGGAAATTCCCGCGCACGCTCTTGCAGAAGAAGGCCCGCGTTACGAGCGGCCCATGGCTCGGCCGCCCGCGCCAAAGCCGGGCACTCCCGCGGCGCACACCACGCTCGTCGAATTCGCGCGCGCGGGCGCGGACCTCACCCAAAATTTCCGCCGCCTGCTCGCGTCGCCCGCAATCGCCTCGAAATACTGGATCACCGAGCAGTACGATTCCTCGGTGCAAACCAACACGCGCATGGGACCGGGCGCGGGCGACGCCGCCGTGCTGCGGCTCAAGGAAACGAAACGCGGTCTCGTGCTCGCAACCGACGGCAACGGCCGCTGGTGCTCGCTCGCGCCGCGCTTGGGCGCTATGCACGCGGTAGCGGAAGCCGCGCGCAACGTCGCCTGCTCGGGCGCGCAACCCGTCGCCGCCACGAACTGCCTGAATTTCGGCAACCCCGAAAAGCCCGAAGTGATGTGGCAATTCAGCGAAGCGGTGGACGGCATCGCCCAGGCCTGCACCGCGCTCGAAATCCCCATAACCGGCGGCAACGTCAGCTTCTATAACGAAACCCTCGGCAAGCCCATTTATCCCACGCCGATTCTCGGCGTCCTCGGCGTGATCGAAGATGCCGACCGCGCTCTCGGCTCCGCGTTTCAAAATGAAGGCGACGTAATCGTCCTGCTCGACGGCGCCGGCAAATGGTCGCAAGCCGCAAAAAATTCTTATTGGAAAAATTACGCGGAGCTCGATGTGGCCACGGTTGAAACGCGCCTCAGCGGCCCAAGCGAAGACTGGCGCGCGTTCTCCTCATCCGAGTACGCCAAGACTATGCTTGGCCTCGTCGCTGGCGCGCCGCCGGCCTTGGACCTAGCCGCCGAAAAACGCCTCATCGCCTGCCTCGTCGCGCTAGCCGCCGAAGGCGCGATTCGCTCAGCCCACGACGTAAGCGACGGCGGCCTCGCCGTAACTCTCGCCGAGTCCTGCTTCGGCGCCGAAGGCCTCTCCGCCGATGTGTTTTTAGGGGGTCGGAGCTTTAGCTCCGACATTGAGCTGCAAGAAGAAATTGGGGCTTCAGCCCCTGAGGGCCATACTCCCGCCGAACTCGCACTTTTCGGCGAACAAGGCGCCCGCGCCATCGTATCCCTTTCGCCCGCCTCGCTTGCCCGCGTCACCGAGATTGCGGCACAATACAAAGTTAACTTGCAGCGCATCGGTACCGTCTCACGCGGAGAATTTCGCATCCAATATAACGGCTCAACTGTGATACACGGAGACGTGAATTCTCTCCGCAAGGCCTGGTCTCAATCGCTGGCAGCAGCTATCGAGGGCGCGGAACGCAAATGAGCAAGCTTGTCAATTGGGGACACTGGATCGCTGGCGGGGTTTTTGCCGTACTTGGTCTGCGCTACTTGATCGAGGGCCTTTTGAGCCTACCAACCCTTATTCGGATCCTCCGTGGCGAGACCTCTTCGTATTTCATCCCTGGTGGGGTAGTTCTCTGGATTCCTTTTTTGCTTTGCGCTTGGGGAATATGGCGGTGGCGGAGATGGGGATATACCTTGGCTTTTGTGCTTTGCTCTCTCGTGATGGCTGCCCTGGGCCGATGGTTGGCGATTGTCGACAGACCAAGCATCACTGGTTTTGAAGTTGTTGTGACAGTTTTGACACTCTGCATTTTTCTGTGGCTGCTCATTCCGGCTGTTCGCACTCTGTATTGGCGAGGGAATCTGACCACGTGAAAAAATTAATCCATCTCGACGACGACCACTTCCACGATCACTGCGGCGTGTTCGGCGTCTTCGGCAACGACGAGGCCGCCAAGCTCACCTACCTCGGCCTCTACGCGCTACAGCATCGCGGCCAGGAATCCGCGGGCATCGCCTCCACCGACGGCGCGAACTTGCACGTCCACAAGGCCATGGGGCAGGTGCAGGAAATTTTCACGCCCGGAGTGATTACGCAATTACCGGGCGCCGCAGCTATCGGCCACACGCGCTATTCCACCGCCGGCGATACGGCGCTGATGAACGCGCAGCCCGTGGTCATCGACTGCAATAAAGGCAAGCTGGCGCTAGGCCACAACGGCAACCTGACCAACGCGATCGAGCTCCGCAAACGCCTGGAGCATCGCGGCTCGATCTTCCAGACCACCAGCGACACCGAAGTGATCGTGCACTTGATCGCCCGCAGCACGGCGCGAAATCTTTCCGGCGCCATTGCCGACGCGCTCAACCAAGTGGAAGGCGCCTACTCGCTGCTGCTGCTCACGCGCGATGAAATTTTTGCCATCCGCGATCCGCGCGGCTTCCGCCCGCTGAATCTCGGTCGCATTGACGGAGCCTGGGTGGTGGCGTCTGAAACCTGCGCGTTCGATCTGATCGACGCCGAATACGTCCGCGAAGTGGAGCCCGGCGAAATGGTGCGCATCTCGCGCATGGGCGTCGAATCCATCCGCTTCGCCCCGGAAAAGCCACATCAATACTGCATTTTCGAGCATGTCTATTTTTCGCGCCCGGACAGTATCGTCTTCAGCCGCCCGGTCAGCCAGAGCCGCGAGCGCCTCGGCCGCCTGCTGGCGCGCGAGCATCCCGTGGAAGCGGATATCGTCGCGCCGGTGCCGGATTCCGGCGTGCCCGCGGCGGTGGGCTATGCGGCGGAAGCGAAAATTCCGTTTCGCATGGCGCTGATTCGCAATCATTACATCGGACGCACCTTCATCGAGCCGGAGCAGGCCATCCGCGATTTCGGCGTGAAGCTAAAGCTCAATCCGGTGCGTCGAATGTTGGAGGGGCAACGCGTGATTCTGGTGGACGATTCCATCGTGCGCGGCACCACCAGCCGCAAAATCGTGCGCATGGTGCGCGACGCCGGCGCCACGGAAGTTCACGTGCGCATCAGTTGCCCGCCGACGATTTCACCGTGTTATTACGGCGTGGACACGCCGCGCCGCGAGGAATTGATCGCCGCGCAAAAGCCGGTGGAAGAAATCCGGAAATTCCTGGGCGCGGATTCGCTCGGTTACCTGTCGCTCAAATCTTTGCGCGCGGCCGTGGAAGACAACGAAGGAAAATTCTGCACGTCGTGCTACACCGGCAGCTATCCGACTGAGCTGGTGCAACTCGAGGTGGAAGCTCATCGGGAGGGCTGAAGTGGGAGACGCAGTGGCGGTGGCAACCGAAATTCCGAAAAAGCAGGTCACCTTCAAGGACAAGGTGTGGCGCGAAGTCCTGTCCTGGTTCTGGGTCATCATGGCCTTCCTGTTCATCGAAGGCACGCTGGTGCAGGCGCGCGTGATTCCCAGCGGCTCGATGGAGCGCACTGTACTGATCGGCGATCATTTGATTGTCAGCCGCCTGGGTTACGACGCGGGGATTCCGTTTACCGACTGGCACGTGCCGCTGTGGCGCGAACCGAAGCGGCAGCAGATCATCGTCTTCCGCGCGCCACTGCCGGAGCAGGGCTTCCCGGATTTCATCAAGCGTTGCATCGGCTTGCCCGGCGACACTCTCGAAATCAAAGCCGGCGTTGTTTACATCAACGGAAAAGCGCTCGTGGAACCGTACCGGCAGGACCCGCCGAATGCGCTGGAGTATAAAGGCCCCTGGCACGTTCCCGCGGGACAATTTTTCATGATGGGCGACAACCGCGAGAATTCCTACGACAGCCGCTACTGGGGGTTCGTGCCGCGCGCCAACATCATCGGCACGCCGGTGGTGATTTACATGTCCATTGACGCGCCGGAAGAAGTCTGGAACCCGGGGCACGTGGGCGAGCGGTTCGCCACCTACATCAACGCGGTGATTCATCCGCGCGAGGTGCGCTGGAAACGGCTGTTCCACACCTTTTGATGTGAAGCAGTCTCATGAATGCTGACGGGGAAGGGCGGGGCTTCAGCCCCGCCGTGAATGGCCGTAGGAGTGAGGGCTTTAGCCCCTGAAGCCATGCCTTCCCGTTACTGCCGCATTTTTATGAGACGGTTCCAGTTGTGAAAATTTTTTCGGTCCCCCTCCCGAAGACAGGCTCTCCATGCGCTACGCCGATGCCGGAGTCAATATCGCAGTCGCGGAGGAAGCCAAGCGGCGCATCGCCGCGATGGCCAAAAAGACTTTCCGCCGCGGCGTTCTTGCGCCCATCGGCGGATTCGGTGCGCTCTACCAGCTCGACCGCAAACGCTGGCGCGACCCAATCCTCGTTGCCAGCGCCGACGGTGTCGGCACCAAGCTCAAAATTGCCTTCGCTACGGGGATACACTCCACTGTTGGCGCGGACATTCTGAACCATTGCATCAACGACATCCTGACCCAGGGCGCCGAGCCTCTCTTTTTCCTCGACTACATCGCCATGGGAAAAATGAACGCGGCAGTAGTCGAGCAGGTCATCGAAGGGATGAGCCGCGCCGCGAAGCAGGCCGGCTGCTCGTTGATTGGCGGCGAGACCGCGGAGATGCCGGATTTCTATCCGCCGGGTGAATACGATCTCGCCGGCTTCATCGTCGGCGCCATCGAGCGCAAGCGGCAGCTCGACCCCCGGCGCGTGCGGCCGGGCGACGCGCTGCTTGCGCTGCCTTCGAGCGGGCTGCACACCAACGGCTATTCGCTGGCGCGCAAGCTGGTTTTCGGCGTGGCCAAGCTCGCGCCAAATGCCTACGTCGCCGATGTAAAAAACAAAATCGGCGCGGAGTTGCTGCGCCCGCACCGCGCCTACTGGCCGCTGCTCAAAAATATTCTGGCGCGCGGCTGGGTCACCACCATGGCGCACATTACCGGCGGCGGGATTACCGGAAATTTGCCGCGCGCCTTGCCGAAAAATGTCCAGGCTGTGGTGGAACTGGGTTCGTGGCCGGTCCTGCCGATCTTCCGCTACCTCGCGCGCATCGGCAAAATCGAGCGCGACGAACTGCTGAAGACTTTCAATTTAGGCGTGGGGATGATTCTGGTGGTGCCGGCTAAGCACGTCGCGCGCGTGGAAGCGGAACTGAAACGCCGCCGCGAAAAATTCTACTTGATCGGTCGAATCGAACGCGCCGCGCAAGGTAAACCGGCGGTGATGTATTCGGGAAAGCTGGCGCTCTAGCGCAACTTCTCCGCACAATCGATTTGAGAAAATCTTTGTGGGTCGCGGTTTCAACCGCGACATAAATGTCGGCGAAGCGAACCGGCTTCAGCCGCTGAAGTTCCCTCCGGCATTTCGTCAGGGCACGACTTCAGTCGTGCCGATCAGCAGGGTGAAGTAACGCGGCTTCAGCCGCTGGGGTGCGGTTTCCCTCATTCCGCCTCCAGAACCTTTTGCGGTCACTCCCCAGTGTTGTCGATATCCAGCGCGACTTTCCAGGAGCCGTCCTTCTGCTTCTTCCACACCGCCACATACTTCCCTTTTTCCTCTTTGGGCTTGCCTTTCTTCGCTTCGCTGGTCTCTTTGTAGGTCCCATATTCGTACGCAATATCGCCGGACCGCGCCACTTCCACATAAGTGGTCGTCCACGTCAACGTCGGAGCGCTGGGCTCAACCACACCCTTCCACACCATGCGAATGGAGTTCTTCCCGTTGACCATTGCGCCCTTGTCCGTCAAGTACACGGCGTCTTCCGCGTAATAAGAAACGGCCTTGTCGAGATCTTTGGCCGCGGCGGCCTTGCTCCACTCGGCCGAAGCGGCGCGGATGGCCGCCTCGTCGGCCTTGCGTGTATCCGGCGGGGGCGCAGGTTGCTTGGCGGTTTGCTCCGCGCAAGCGGCGGCCATGGCGACTGCCAGAATTGCAGCGATGGAAAGTACCTTTGAATACATCCTCGTCATCAAATCCCTCCTCGGCGCCGGGCGGCCGCTGGAAAGATGCCTCGCCCTGCCGCTACTGTCAAGCTTCGTCCACGTCCATCCCGCAGCCATCAAAATTTGATGCCGAAGTACCATTGATCTCCGCGCTCCGTTTTGCCAGATTACGCTGGGGGTTTTGTCGGATGAACGCTTTGAACTCAATCGTGCGGTGGCAATTTAATTCCTTCCCAAAATGGAACCCCAGAGAGGCGAACAAAAGGCTAATCGCGACACCGCCTGATTCAGAACTCATCATCAACTCTCCCCTGCTCAACGACATGCAATTTTCTAATCGCGACTCCAAACACCTTCCCCGCCCACCGCAGGCCCTCTGGTTTTGCCGCCTCGCCGAACTATGCTACTTTCTGGCCAACATGACCAAGCGCATTGGCGTGCTGCTGTCGGGCCGCGGATCGAATTTCGAAGCGTTGGCCGATAGCGTCGCCGCGGGGCGCATTCCGGATGCGGAAATCGCTGTGGTGGTCAGCAACCGTGAAAATGCGCGGGGGATCGAGCGGGCGCGCGCCCGAGGAATCAGCGCGCAGGTGATTCCGTCGAAAGGCCTGGAGCGCGAGGCTTACGACCGGCTGGTGGTGGCGGCGCTCCAGGAGAAAAAAGTTGACCTGGTTTGCCTGGCCGGGTACATGCGGCTGGTTTCGCCCTTTTTTGTGTCCTCGTTCCGCGAGCGCATCCTGAATATTCACCCGTCGCTGCTGCCCGCCTTTCCCGGCCTGGAATCGCAGCGCCAGGCGCTGGAACACGGCGCAAAATTCACCGGCTGCACCGTGCATTTCGTGGACGAAAATCTGGACGCCGGACCCATCGTGATGCAGGCAGTGGTGCCGGTGGAAGACGCTGACACGCCGGAAACGCTGGCCGAGCGCATTTTGCGCGAGGAGCACCGCATCTACTCGGAAGCCGTGCGCATCGTGCTCGAGGGCCGCTACCGCATCGAGAACCGGCGCGTGCAGGTCGCGCCACTCAAAAAATCGGAGAGCCAATAGTGCCCGTCGCGAAATTCAAACCGGTCAACGAACAGATGGCGCTTCTCTCGAAGGGCGTCGCGGAAATCATCCGCGAAGAGGAGCTGAAGGAGAAGTTGGCCAAGTCGTTCGTGAGCGGCGAACCGTTGCGCGTATACCTCGGAGTGGACCCCACGGCGCCGGATATTCATTTGGGCCATACCGTGGTGCTGCGAAAGCTGCGCCACTTCCAGGAAATGGGCCACACCGCAGTTTTTCTGATCGGAGATTTTTCCGCCATGATCGGCGATCCCACCGGGCAATCCGAAACGCGGCCGCCGCTGACGCGCGAACAAGTGCAGGAACATTCGGAAACCTATCTCAACCAGGTGTTCAAAATCCTGGACAAGAAAAAGACGGAGGTGCGCTTTAACAGCGAGTGGCTGGGCAAATTGTCGAGCGAAGAAATCGTGCGGCTGTGCTCGCGGTATCGCCTGGCCAGGATGCTCGAGCGCGAGGATTTTCGTTCGCGGCTGGACAAGAACCAGCCCATTTCCGTACACGAACTCTTGTACCCTTTGCTGACCGCCTACGATGCCGTGGCGCTGAAATCCGACGTGGAGCTGGGTGCCACGGAGCAAAAGTTCAATCTGCTGGTGCACCGCGAAATCCAGCGCGAGTACGGATTGACGGGACAGGTAATTCTGACCATGCCGATCCTCGTGGGCCTGGACGGCTCGCGCAAAATGTCCAAGAGCTTGGGAAACTACATCGGCATCACCGAGCCGGCGGGCGAATTGTTCGGCAAGATTATGTCCATCTCCGACGAACTGATGTGGCAATACTACGAATTGCTGACGGATTTTTCCTCGCCGGTGATCGTGCGGCTGCAAGAGGAAGTGAAGATGGGCGTGCTGCATCCCAAAGACGCGAAGATGCAGCTCGCGCACAACATTATCGCCGGATTTCATAGTGAGGAGGCGGCCAAGAAGGCGGGCGAGGAGTTTCAGTTGGTCTTTCGCGATCGCCAGGCGCCCACCGAAATTCCGGAGATGCGCCTGAAGTGGGGATCGCGGCCGCTATTTTCGCTGCTGACGGAAACTGGTCTGGCGACTTCGCGCAGCGAAGCAGAACGGTTGATCAAGCAGGGCGGCGTGGAGGTGAACGGAAACGTGGAGAAGGACGTGAAGCGCATGATCGCGCTGAATCCCGGAGACTTGTTGCCGCTGCGCGTGGGCAAGAAGAAATTCCTGCGAGTTGTCGGAGTGTAGCGTGCCGTCCCTATCTCCGCTCGGCCAGTTTTTGCAGGTGGTCGAGCCACATGCGGTCGCGCATATCCACGGCGTGCTGCGTGAACAGGCGGTCGAGCAGCTGGCCGATGCGCCCCGACAAAGTATATTGGTCGGTCAGGGTGAGGCGCGTTCCGGAACCAATGGCTTGAAGTTCCCAGCGCTGTTTCCCGCGCACGCCGTACTGATCCTGAAACTCCCATTCGAGCAGCTGCTCCCACTCGTACGCTGTAATGACGACGGTGAGATTCATCTCGCGCCCGTGCATATCTCCCGTGATGCGAACTTTCTGACCCACGGCAAAATCCGCGGCGCCGCCCTGGACTTCGAACCGGCAATTCGTTTCTGCGCCGTACCACAGCGGCATGCGCTGCGGGACGAAGAAAACAAAAATTTCTTTTGGCGGAACGGAAAAATCGCGAGTAAGTGTGAGGTTGCCCATTTGCCCCGAGCAGGTTATCTCACAAAATCGGACCGGGAGAATTTTTCAGACTTCGACGAGGACCAGGGACATGTCGTCGGCCGGCGGGCCTTCGCGCCAGTCGGCGACGCGATCGAGAATGCCCTGCTTCATCTGCTTGAACGGCAGCAGCGCCGTTTCGCGTACAAATTTCTGCACGCCTTCGACGCCCAGCATTTCGCCGCTGGAATTGAAGACATCGGTGATGCCGTCGGTGTACAGTACGATGCGGTCGCCGGCTTGCAGGTCCACGTCGAGCGTGGCCTCGCCATCCACGGCATTCGGGAGCGCGCCAAGAACCATGCTGCGCGATTCGAGCAGCCGCGGCTCTTCGCCGGGCTGAACGACCATCACCGGCGGGTGTCCCGCGCCGGCAAAGACCATGCGGCGGCCGCTGCGGTCCACGCGCGCCGCAGCCAGTGTGAAAAAGAAAACCGAACTGCCTATGCTCTGCATCACGAAGCGGTTCAATTGCCGCAGCATGTCGCCCAGCGCAGCGCCGTTCTGCAATTGCGTGATTGTTTCGCTGTAGATGCGGTTGGCGACAAGCGCGGAGCCGATGCCGTGGCCGGACACGTCGCAGACCAGAAGATTCAAATGCTCTTCATCGAGCGGGCTGACCAGGCCGAAGTCGCCGCCGATGGTACGAACCGGATGGAAAAATGTATCCACCCGGATGCCGCCCCAGACGACGGACTTCGGCGCCAAGCTCTGCTGCACGCGCGCGGCCAGCGCCAGATCCTCTTCGATTTCTTTGTGTCGGTCTTCGAGTTGTGCATTTGCCGCGCGAAGTTGGGCTTCCGCGTCCTTCTGCTCGGAAATGTCGGTAAAGGTGACGATGGAGAACTCCCGGCCGTCGGGATCTTCAATCACGCGTGCGCTGACGATGACAGGAAGGCGCTTGCCGTCCTTTCTCGGCAGAAAGAATTCTTCGCGGGTGCGGCCGGTCTTGCGGGCCCTGTCGCGGCGTTCCTGAAGAAGGGCAAAATCTTCAGGCGAGTAGTACAACTTCCCCGCATCCAGGCCGACAATCTCGTCCCGGGAAACTTCGGTCATTTCCTCGAAGACGGAATTGACAAACAGAATGCGGTCGCAGTCGTCGGCAATGAGCACAGCTTCATTGAGCGTCTCGAGAATGGCCTCCATCTGGCCGAGCCAATCCGGCTTTTCAATGTCCAAGGATTCGCTCCTCGCAGGTGCGGCGTGAGCGGCTATCTTACCGAATCCGTGTGGTTCCACCAATGCCCCCATCCGGCGCGTCAATGCATTGGATTCCGGGTGTGGGGTGAAAGCTGCAAATGATTGAGAACTCAAGTACGGTAAATGCGCATCTGAAGAGTCAGGGGAACGTTTGCAATGAACGCGACGCCAATGGAATTGAGCGCTAGCCCGCGGCGAGTGCCGCCCGGGCCCAAGGGGCTGCCGCTCGTGGGTGTCTCGTTCGAGTTGCTGGGCGATGCGCTGACTTTGCTGCGGCGCGTGGCGCGGGAGTACGGCGATATCGTCCGAATTCCTGTGGCGTTCGGCGACCGCATCCTGCTGAACCATCCGGACTGGATCGAGCAGTTGCTGGTGGTCCAGCAAAGCAAGTTTCACAAGAGCACGCTGAGCAAGGAAGCCACCGAGCGGCTGCTGGGACAGGGCCTGCTGATCAGCGAAGGCGAATTCTGGCGCCGGCAGCGGCGCCTGGCGCAGCCGGCGTTTCATCGCGCGCGCATCAACGAATATGCGGCCACGATGGTGGAAATCACGCGCACGCACATGGACGACTGGCGCAACGGCGAGGCGCGCGACGTGGCGCACGAAATGATGTCGCTCACACTGGACATTGCCGTGCGCACTCTCTTCGGCACCACGCTGCCGGGAGAAGCGCAGCAAGTGGGCCGCGCCGTGGCCTTCCTGATGCGCTATTCGCTGGGACGGGCGCGCTCGCCGGTGGCCATTCCGTCGAGCTGGCCCACGCCGCGCAACCGCCGCGCCGACCGCGAGTACGAGCTGCTGGATTCCGTGGTGTACCGCATCATTGACGAGCGGCGCGCGCAGCAAAATTCCGCTCAGCATACCGACCTGCTCTCGCTGCTGATGGGCGCGATGGATGAAGACGGCACGCAGATGACTCCCAAACAGCTTCGCGATGAAATCATGACACTGTTTCTGGCCGGGCACGAAACCACGGCCCTGACGCTGGCGTGGACCTGGTATCTGCTGAGCGAGAACCGCGACGCGGAATCGCGCCTCCATGAAGAACTGAGCAGCGTGCTCGTCGGCCGCGCACCGGGCGTGGGCGATCTCGAAAAACTTCCGTATCTGCAAGCGGTGGTCTCGGAGTCGCTGCGGCTCTACCCGCCGGCGTACCTGCTGGCGCGAACTTCCATCGCGCCGTGCAGTATCGGCGGCTACGATTTCCCCACGGGTACCACGGTGCTGGCTTCGCAGTGGGTGATGCATCGCGACGCGCGCTACTTCGATGATCCCGATTCTTTCCGGCCGGAGCGCTGGCTCGACGGACGGGCCGGCCGCCTGCCCGCGGGCGCGTATTTTCCGTTCGGTGATGGCCCGCGGCGCTGCATCGGACAATCTTTCGCGCTGATGGAATCCGCGTTGGTGCTTGCGACCCTGGCGCAGCGGTTCCAATTCCGCCTGGTGCCAGGACATCCGGTGACGCCCGAGCCGCTGGTGACATTGCGGCCGCGGCACGGAATTCGCATGACATTCGAAGCCAGGCATTAGTGCACGAATTCCGGCGCCTGCCCCTTGGCCCACGGATCGTAGGTGAGTGAGAAGCGCACGCGGTCGGGGATGGGCGGATGGTCGTAAAACAAAAAAACGTTCACGGGATTCGGCGCCGGGTCGGACAAATCCACTTCACCTAGAATTTGAAATGCCTGCGCCGCCACCTGGCCCGAATCGGGGGTCAGGCCGTGGGTCACTTCCAGGCCGTACTGATCGGCCTGATGTTCCAGGTAACAACTGAAGCCGCTGCCAATCGGCGTGGTGCAAGTATCGAATAGTGTGAGCAAGAGCAGCAGTGCGGGAAGCGAAGCCCAGTCGTCCACTCCGCGAATATTCCAACGGGAGCCCCATCGAGCCAGCGTCCAGCCGATTGTGCGGTATCCCAAATAAAAAAATATCAACAACAACATGGCGCCGAACGCCAGCCCCTTCCAGATGTGGTTGAGGACGTAGTGTCCCATCTCGTGTCCGGCGACGGCGACGATCTGCGGTGTGGTCATCTTGGCGATGGTGGTGTCCCACACGACGATGCGCTTGGAAGCACCCACGCCGGTCACGTAGGCGTTAAGACCGGTGGATTTTTCGCTCGCGCCCATCCAGAACATGCGTTCGACGGGGATGTCTTTTCCGGCGCGCTGGACCATGGTTTCGAGAGCGCCGGCCAGCGCCGGGTCCTTCTCTGAAAGCGGAACGAATTTGTGGAACATGGGATCAATCACCAGCGGAACAAGAAAAATCACCAGCACCAGGAAGGGCAGCGAGAGCAGCCAGAAGTGGAACCACCAGTGGCGCGGGCTGCGGCGAATCACCCCGTAGAGTGTCCAAAGGACAATCGTTCCCACCACGATGGTGATGAGTTCGCCCTTGGTCCAATCCCAGAACCACGAGCTCCAGCCCTGGACGCTCAATCCGAATTTCACTCCAATGACGTGGCGGGCGATTTGCAGCGGGCACACGAATACGGCGAACGTAAGCAAGAAGAGCGGCGCAAAAATCGCGGCTTGGATGATTCGCCTGGATGCGAGCAGCTCCGCCCAATCGCGGAACTTTGCGGCGAGTTTCCAGCGCAGGATGAGAAGAACAACCAGGATGGAGTAGCAGGTGTCAACTAGACGGCCCCAAAAAAGAACCTGACCGAAGGTGTGCGCTTTGCGGTAGAGCTCTGGCGGTAGAGTGTAAGCGGTAACGATTCGTCCGGGCGCTTCCGCCGACGGGGATGCACTTTGCGCAGGCTGGGAATTTGCAGCCCTGGAATTCTGCAGCGCGCCCAAAGCATGAATCGCTGCTCGAGCGCGTGCGGGCGAAACAGCGCCACTGCAAAACACCAGGGTAAGGAAAATAAGGAGGTGCCGGGATCCGCCCATCGGGCCGCGAGTATGGCGCAGCCCGGATGCGCCACGCAAGCGGCCGGCGAACCTGCCGAAAGGTACAGGTTGCCTTTTTGGGGTGCTGGCCGGAATGGCGATTGCCTGGGGCAGCCAGTGGCGGCTAGTATGAATCAGCGGCCCACGGCCGTCCGGGGAGAAGTGCCATGAGAATTGCCCATGCTGGATTGATGGTTCTGCTGTGTTTGCCTGCGGGGACGGCTTTCGCGCAGCAGCAGGGAGAGTCCGCTGCCGACGCCGCGCGTCAATCCCGGGAGCAGAAGAAGGATCAAGCCAAGCCCGCGAAGGTGTGGGACAACGACAATATTCCGGCTGTGAAAGGCCAAGTAAACGTGGTGGGGCAAACGCCGCAATCGAGCGCCGACGGTTCAGCCGGCGCAAGTACACAGAACACCGCCGGCACAGCATTAGCTCCGCCTGCTTCACTGGCAAAGTCGGCCGGCAAAGACGTCCGCGCCCTGCAAGCCGATCTGGACGCTGCCAAAGAGCGCCTCCAGAGTGTGAAGAGCGAGTACGACATTCTCCAGCGCAAGTACACCCTGGATGCGCAGATGTATTACAGCAAGCCGAACTATTCCACCGACCCTGACGGCGGCGCGAAAGTGGACGCTGAGAAGGCGCAGATGGACGCGAAGAAACTGGAAGTGGACGATGCGCAGAAGAAGGTGGACAAGTTGCAAGCGGAGCTGATGGACAGCGGAGCCGCGAGCAGCGGCGGGACGAGCAATCCGCCCGGTACCGAGAACAAATCGAATTGACCCTCCTGTGGTAAGAACACAACACCTGTTTTGAAATCCGGGCAATGTTTAGTATCTGGTTACCCCCCCCACCCCCGTCTTTTTGTTGCGATTAGAAAGTACCGCTGTCGTTTGTTTTGAATGAGTTGCGGCGATTCCGGTTTCCGGGTGTGTTGCGATTAGAAGTCGCGGGCGGAAGGCCGACAGATCGAAGAAAAGGTGAAAGTTTCGGAGGAGAAATCGAGACTGGGAGGGTGGGTACCTGGGGGTCCGGGGAGGGGGTTCGATACTGGCGGAAGATGGGCACAGGGGACAGTAACACATCTAGGGGCTAATAGCAAGAAGATAAATATTTCCAAAATGGGAATTTGAGGATAGGGGAGGGTGAGAAGGCGGATTTCAAATTTCAAATTTGAGATTTCTCACAAGAGAGGATGGCGCAGGGCAGGGTACGGGGGCAGCGGCGGCGATCAAGGCAGGGCGTGAGCGGAAGAGCACAGATTGAAATCTGTGCCACCAAAGTCGGGATTGCAACGGCACCCCAACTAATAGCGTACATTTTTCTTGACACACTAGAGAGCTGAGCGCACAATCCCGCCAGATTCACGGGGCAACACGAGTTGAACGGGGCGTTGGCGGCGAGCGTCACCCTTCCCGCCGCCGGCGAAAAAAATAGCGAGGCATACGGACGATGCAATATCTGCCCGGCTGGACGGTGCAGTGTTTGAACCCGGAGTGTACCGCGCGGGGACAGTGGCTGCGGATCGTGGATGCGCCGCAGGAAATCTGCCGCAATTGCGGCGCGCCGCTGCACAACGTGCCGCCGCCGCTGTCGCCGCGGTTTCGCATGCGGGCGCGGTCGCTGGCTAATCATCGCTCGCTGGGGCGCCCGATGGGGCGGCGCTGAAGTACCTCAGGGGTTGAAACCCCTGAAATGACGGCGGCTTTCGGCACGGCTGAAGCCGTGCCCTGACGAAAAGCTGCGTGTGAGATGCATTCGTAACGGGTTTGCGGCCGTGAATTTTGGCGGTCGCGGAGAATGGCAGCGGCCTGGCCGCGCTTTCGCGCATGTCTGGTGCGCCGGCGCGGCTTCGTTCCCGGGTCGCAGCCCCTCAGAGGACAAGGCAAGAAAAAGGCCCGAACCGATCCCCTCGGCTCGGGCCTTTCGCTTTCTGTAGGGCTGGACGCGGCCCCGGCAAGCCGGGGCTCCCTTCTAGAAAATAAATTTCAAACCAAGCTGAATGTTGCGCGGCCCGCCTGTACCAATCACGGGATTGGCAGCGCCAACGTCCGGGGTGGCGCTGGACGCGCCGAATGCGCCGGGCACGGACGGGTCCTCATTCAAGAGGGTGCTCGCTTCCGGATTGGCGAACTGCGGATGGTTGAGGATGTTGAAGAACTCGGCGCGAATCTGCATCGTCACGCGTTCTCCCAGACGCGTGTTTTTTACCAGCGAGAAATCCCAGTTGTGGAAAGTCGGTCCGCGGAAGAGATTGCGGCCCATAGTGCCGAAGGTTCCCGAAGCGGGCGGGATCATGGCGGAGCGCCCCTTGGAATAGCAGCCAAACTGAAGCAAGGAGGCTTGCAAGCCTGGTGTGTTGGCATTCGCGCTGCAAAGCGGATTGTTGATTGCGAATGCCGGATCCCCCGGGCCGTTCGGATCCCCCGGAGGCGGAGTTCCAGGCAGGAAGAATGGAATTCCCGATGGGATGGCCTTGAAGTCTTTTGGGTTTCCAAAGAAATCCCAGCGGTCAGTAAATTCGCCGGTCAGGCTGATATCGTTGCCGGATTGGATGCCGTCCACGACCGAGTAAGGCGTCGCTCCCTGAAGAGTGACGATGGAATTTATCTGCCAGCCTTCCAGAAGCTGGGCGAACGACTTGACGGACGGAAGCGCGTAAGTCAAAGCCAGGGTAAAGCGGTGGCGAATATCGAAATCGCTCGAGGCCCGCTCCAGGTCCGGGCGCAGACTGTTTTGTGGCGAAAGGGAGCGATTATTGGTGGCATCGTCAATCGAATGAGCGTAGGTGTAGCCGGCGAGGAAATTCAGGCCGTGCCAAACGCGTTGGGTGGCGGTGACTTGCAAGCTGTTGTAGGTGGAGTGGTAACCGTTCTGGAGGAAGTTTACGAATCCGAGGAACGGGAAACACGGGCCTCCGGCACCACTGCCGCCCATGGCGACGGGGCAATTGAAGGTAAAAGGCCTGCCCGACTGCTCATCGCCCGCGGTGTCGTTGGCCACAACCACCTGGTTGATGTCACGGACACTGTAGAGTTTGATGCCGGTATTGCCGACGTAGCCGATTTGAATCGAGGTTGTGCTTCCGATGGCGTGCTGGATGTTGGCATTCCAGGAGACGACGTAGGGGGTACGAAGATGCCGGGTAACGCCCAGAATGTCACAGGGAGTTCCGCCAGTAGAGGGATCGCAATTGAGCGCCGCGGTGGCTACCGGAAAGATGGGAGTGTTGATGTCCACGTAATTCGGGGAAACCGTCAAACCCGTGGCGACAATGTTGCCGGCGATGTTAGAGCCGCCTGCACCGGTGGGGATATCGTTCAGGCCCGGCGTGGTGCAGCAGTCCACGCCGTTTTGCCCGATGAAAAGAGAGAGGTGCGGAATCTCGTAGTTAATCCCCGCTCCGGCGCGGAAGACGGTCTTGCCGGTGCCCCAGGGATCCCAGGCAATGCCGACACGGGGAGCGAAATTGTTGTGGTCGCCATTGTAGGGTGACGAGATATTGACGCCCACCTGCTCGAAGCCGACGGCGGGATCAAAGTTTCCCAGCAGATTGTGGTCTTCTTTGATGACCGTGTTCAACTCGTAGCGCAATCCGAGATTGACAGTGAGGCGGGGCGTGATGCGCCAGTCGTCGGCTACGTACCAGGCGAAAGACCAGAAGTGAACTTTGCGTTCGGAATTTCCGACGAAAATTTTCCCGGTAGAAGGAAAGCCGGCGAGGAAATCTTCAAGAGCAGAGCTGGTGGTAAGTCCGGTGGTGGGATCCACCGGGAAGCCGGGAGTGGCGCCTCCGGCGAATTGAATTTTGCCCTTGCCGGTGCGGTTGCGGACGTTGTCGGTGGATCCGCGTCGAATCTCTCCGCCGAACTTGAAGGTGTGTGCACCGTGGGTGTAGGAAACACCGTCGGAGAATTGAATCGTTCTGTTCGGAGTGGTGAAGAGAGGCCACCCACTGGCATTTCCCAATTGCGTGAAATTCCCGATGTCGATTTCCGGCAGGCCGAAATTCAGGGGGTTGGTGACGCCGGTGTTCAGGCCGTAGGTGGTCAGTGGATTGGCGGCATTGTCAACGGCTTGAATTTTCTGCCAGAAGTTGCTGAATCCGAAGCGGGCTTCGTTGACGAAATTTCCGGTCAGCATGGACGCCAGGCTGATGCCGAAGACCTGCGCCCGAATCCGTGACGTGGAACGCCACTGGGGCTGGAGAACTGTGAAGTCCTGCTCGATCTGGTTGCTGTCGCCGATCAGATAGTGAGCCGAGAGCGTCTCAGTAGAGGAAAAGTGATGATCGACCTTGGCGACGCCGGTGTCCGAGCGGTTCACGTTCGGAAATCCAGTACTCACCGCTGTAACTCCGAGCGGGTTAGTGCCATTGTTCACCGGGAACAAACCGGGGAAGGGGCCATTGCCCGCAAAAGCTCCTGTGCCGATCAAGTTGGCGCTCAACGGGTTCACTGTCTGGCCATGAAGCGTGAGGTCGGCAATCGCGTCCGGAATGCTGTTGGCCGGGTCTCCCCCAAGTGAAGTGGTTGCAGGAGAAAACGCCGTTCCGGCGTTGGAGATAAATCCACGCACCCCTTCGTAGGCCAGGAAAAAGAAAGTCTTGTCGTGAATAATCGGACCGCCGACGGTGCCGCCGAATTGGTGCTGGCGAAGAGCCACTTGCGGACTGGGTTTGGTGTTGAACCAGTTGCGGGCATCGAACCAGTTGTTGCGCTCAAAGCCGTAGCCGGTGCCGTGGACCTGATTGGTCCCGGACTTCAAGCCGACGTTGATGGTCGCACCGGGCTTCCAGCCGTATTCGGGGGAAGGATTTTCTTCGGAGTTGAACTCCTGGATGGCATCAATGGGCAGAATGGATCCGGGGGTTCCCTGCACGCCTTCGGCGTTGATGATGTTGCCGGAATAATAGGGATCGTTGTCGTCAGTTCCGTCGAGTATGAAGTTGTTGTCTTCCGGGCGCATGCCGCTGGAGGAAATGGATTCAAAGCCGCCGCCCGGGAAACGGACGACTCCGGGACGCAGGACGATCAGGTTCTGGTAGTCGCGGCCGTTGAGGGGCAGGTCATTGATTTCCTTGTTTGAAAGCGTGCCGCCGATATTGTCGTTGGTGGTGGTTATCAGGGGCTGTTCCGCCGTCACTCGAATGGTTTCGGTCACCGCTCCGGGAATCAACTGGAAGTCAATGCGCACATCGTTGCCGACTTCCAGGCGGACGCTGGTGCGCTCGATGCGCTTGAATCCGGGAGCTTCCGCGGAAAGGGAGTACACCCCCGGTTGCACGGCCGGCGCGGTGTAGTCTCCCGCTCCGTTAGACGCAAGATTGCGGGTCACTCCGGTACCGGTATTGGTGATGGCGATTTTCGCGCCGACCACGACCTTGCCTTGCGAGTCGGTCACCGTGCCCAGAAAGCGCCCTTCCTGGGATTGCGCCGATGCGTCAGTGGAGAAAGCGAATCCGAGCAGAGACACCAGTGCGATTGCACGAAGCACGCGTCGCAGCATCACACACCCCCATCCCTTAACCCAAGCACGGCGCAGGCGCGCTCCCCCGAAGAGCTGTCTTAAAAAGCAGCGATTCTTGAGCGCAATCCCTGCAGCCGGGTGCCGCCATCTATAAATCTCGGGGAAGTCGAAGTCAAGGCCCAACCTTGCTGAAAAATCTCAAGGCTGGTGATAGGGCTGACCTGGAGTCAGTGGGGACGCGGGGAAAGGTGCCCTAAAAAGGGGAGCGGCCGGTGGGGGTGCCGGCCGCTCGTGGGCATGGGGTGATGGAGGTGCAGAACTCGGTGCTAGGAGCGGCCCGGCTGCCCGGGAAGTTCCCCTCCCGAACCATTTGCTGGGCGCCACACTGGGCTCCGAATCCACAGCCATTGTGCCGGGAGGAGGTTGCGGCGTATATAGACCCGAAGGTTCAATTCTGCCCGGTACCAAGGTACTCCCGGCAGCGTTCGCTTCTCTTGCGCTGGGCCGGCGCGGTGGCCATGGCGCGCTCCAAATGGTTGAACGCACCTGACCACAGTGGTACCCTCGCCGGAGCAGTTGACGGTCCCCCTTCACGCTACTGCGTCCGGAACTGCCCGGCGATTTCATTGGGCGCCACAGGAACAAAACTCGATCGCAAGACAGCCGTGGAGGCGCAGACCCTCGCGGTGGTGCGTCACCTTCTGGTGGAGCTGGGCGGAGCGCGCGGCCTCGAGGAACTGACGGCGCGCCGTTCCGCAGCCCATCTGGAACGCGAGCTGGGCCTCGGCAGCCTGGAGCGCGTGGAATTGATGTTGCGCCTGGGCGACGCCTGCGGCGTGCGCCTGCCCGACCGTGTGGTGGCCGAAGCCGACACGGTGCAGGATCTGATTGACGCCATTCTTCGCGATGGCAATCCCGCGGGCGGCGAACCGCGAGCGAACTCGGCCGCCCCCGGGGCAGCTACCATCACCACCTCTCTCCCTTCGCCCGCAGTTCGTCCCGACCTGGAGCAGGAAATTCGCCGCGCCGAGACTCTCACCGAAGTTCTCCGGCTGCGCGGCCGCGGCGAGCCGGCGCGGATGCACATCCAGATCTACGAAGAAAACGGCGATCTGCGCGCCATCACTTTCGGTGAGCTGTACGAGCGCGCCACCGCGGTGGCCGAGGAGCTGCGCTCGCGCGGCCTGGAGCCGGGGCAGACGGCGGCCATCATGCTGCCCACTTGTTCCGAATTTTTCTGGACCTTCGCGGGCATCCTGCTGGCCGGCGGCATACCCGTCCCGATTTATCCGCCGTTCCGCGCCGACCGCATCGCCGAGTACGCTACCCGGCAGGCGAATATTCTGCGCAATGCCGAGGCGCGTTTCCTGATCACTTGGCGGCAGGCGGAAGGTCTGGCCAAGCTGCTGCAACCGCGCGTGCCCACATTGCGGGAAGTGCTGAACGCCCAGCGGCTGGCATCACCGCCGGTGGTGGCGGATGCGCCGCCCACCTCAACGTGGCGAGCTGTAGAACACCTGACCCACCGCGGGCGTGGGGAAGACATCGCGTTCCTGCAATACACCTCCGGCTCGACCGGCGATCCCAAGGGCGTTGTGCTGACGCATGCAAATCTTTTGTCAAACATCCGCTCGATCGTCGGCGGAATTGACATCAAGCATGGCGACGCATGCGTGAGCTGGCTGCCGCTGTATCACGACATGGGATTGATCGGCGCGTGGTTCGTGCCATTGTTTACCGGCATTCCGCTGGTGGTGATGTCGCCGCTCGCTTTCCTCAGCCGGCCGGAACGCTGGCTGCGGGCCATTGATCGCCATCGCGCCACCATCAGCCCAGCGCCGAATTTTGCCTACGAGCTGTGCGTGCGCAAAATTCCGGAGAAGGATTTGCAGGGGCTGGATTTGAGCACCTGGCGCGCAGCGACCAACGGGGCGGAGCCGGTGCGCGCCGAAACTCTGGAGCGATTTGCGGCGCGGTTTGCGCCTTACGGATTCCGCCGCGAGGCTATCGCTCCAGTGTACGGGCTGGCAGAAGCGACGCTGGCTGTGTCGGCTCCGAAAATGGGCACAGGTTTTTCGGTGGACCGCATCCAGCGCGCGGAATTCGAATCCGCGGGCCGCGCCATTCCCGCTGCGTCCGGCGACGCCGGAGCGCTCGAATTTGTCAGCGCCGGCAAGCCCGTTCCGGATGTTCAGGTCCGCATCGTGGACGCGGAAGGACGCGAACTAGGCGAGCGGATGGAAGGACGCCTGTGGTTCACCGGCCCTGCAGCCACCAGCGGCTATTACCGGAATCCCACGGCCACGCAGGCGCTGATTCAAGAGGGCGGCTGGCTCGACTCGGGCGACCTGGCCTACTGGGGCAACGGCGACATTTACATCACCGGCCGCGCCAAGGACGTGATCATCAAGGCAGGCCGGAATATTTATCCGCACGAAGTGGAGGAAATCGCGGGGCGCGTGTCGGGTGTGCGCACCGGCTGCGTGGTGGCCTTTGGCTCGCCCGATGAGCGCAGCGGGACGGAGCGCCTGGTGATCGCCGCGGAAGTGCGCGATCGCTCCGATTCGGCGCGCATCACCGATGAAATCACGCGCGCTGTCGACGACGCCATGGGCATGCCTCCCGACGTGATCGAACTGCTGCCGCCGCAATCCATTCCGAAAACTTCCAGCGGCAAGCTGCGCCGCAGCGAGACGCGCCGCCTGTACCTGGAAGGCAAGCTGGGCAAGAAAGTGCAGCCCGCGTGGGTGCAAGTGGCCAGGCTGGCTGCGCGCGGGGCGGCTCCGCGCGCATGGGGTGGGATCAAGCACGGCGCGATCGCCGCCGTCGAATGGGTATACGGCGCTTATGCGCTCGCTGCGCTCAGCATGGGAATGCTTCTGGTGTGGCTGGCCGTATCCATCGCGCCGGACCAACGCCGCGCGGCGCGGCGTACGCACGCCGGCGCGCGGTGGATGTTGCGTCTGGCGGGCATCTCCATTCGCATGGAGGAGAGAGAGCTGCTGGACAGCCTCGCAAAAACCGGCCCGTGGATTTTCGCGCCGAACCATTCCAGTTACATCGACATCCTGGTCACGCTGGCGGTCCTGCCGGACGACATCCGTTTCGTCGCCAAAGGGGAATCCATCTCCATGCCCATCGTCGGCAAAATTATCCGCCGCTCCGGACAATTCGTTTTTGACCGCGGCGATCCCGAAGCGCGCATCCGCCAGTCCGCGGAAGTGGACGCGGCGTTACGCCACGGCGAATCGGTGGGCATCTATCCCGAGGGAACCTTCACGGCCATGACCGGCATCCGGCCGTTTCAACTGGGCGCGTTCAAGGCCGCAGTGGATACGCAGCGGCCGATTTGTCCCGTGGCGGTCCGCGGCGCCCGCCAGATCCTGCGCGACAAGACCTACCTGCCGCGCCGCGGCAGCATCACCGTTACCTACGGGCCGCTGGTCTGGCCGGCTGCCTCGGCGGGCGACGACTGGCACGAAATCGTGCGCTTGAGGGATGCCACGCGCGAAATCATCGCCGAACATGCCGGCGAACCGCTGCTGTAAGCGCCTATCTTTTTGCGTGTAACCCTTTTCCCCTTAGCAGCATCCAAACAATTTCCAGCCCGTAGTGGGGCCTCATGCCTCTGCAGAGGCTTTCGAGGCGCCATAGGGAAAGTACGACGAGATGGACATTGCCGGGCAGGCGATGCCTCTCGAAATCTCACAACTCTCAGGAGGGTTTCGCATGCTGCGAAAACTGTCTTTATTGCTGGGCGTGTTTTTCCTGGTCTCTTTGACCGCTCACGCTCAAGACAAAGTCGAGGTCTTCGGCGGCTATTCCTACGAGCGGTTCCGTCCCGGACCGGATGTGAACCTGAATGGATGGGAAATTTCCGGCCAGTATAAGTTCAGGGACTGGCTGGGCGGAGTGGCGGATTTTGACGGACACTACGGCACGCTCGCCGGTGTGGATTCGTCGGTGCACACGTTTCTGTTCGGGCCGCAAGTTTCATTTCCCGCGCGGGTCTCGCCGTTCGCGCACGTGCTGATCGGCGGCGCACACTTCAGCGGCGGTGGAGCGTCGGATACTTCTTTCTCGACGGCCATTGGCGGCGGAATTGACGCCAAGCTCACGGATCGGTTTTCCTGGCGCATCATCCAGGGCGATTACGTGATGACCCAGTTTTTCAACGACACACAGCACAACGGGCGACTTTCGACGGGAATCGTTTTCCGGTTCTAAGCCTGTGGTTGTTGCGTTTCTCCGGGGCGTCCAGGAAATCGGACGCCCCTTTTCTTTTCCGCGGGAATTACTGCACCAGGAACTTCACGGTAATGTATGTCTCCACTTCCACGGGCTCGCTACTGAGCAGCGTTGGCCGGTAGCGCCACTCGCGCACCGCAGCTCTTGCGGACTGCGCGAACAGCGGGTTGCCGCTGACCACCTCCAGGTCGCGAATGGTTCCATCGCGGGCGATGATGGCGTGCAGAACTACCTCGCCCGACATGTGCGCTGCGCGAGCGATGGGAGGATACTCCGGCTGCACGCGGTGAAGCAGCATGGCTTCCATCACGCCTTCGGACTTGTGCACCAGGGGCGGTTGCTTTGACGCTTCGTTGCGCGGCTTCTCAAACGGGATTTTGCCGCTGTCCATTCCGCCGGCGATGTACGGCCAGCCGCCGCCCAGGTTTGCATCACCTCCTGATTCTGGTCCGGCGCCGCCATCAACATCCGGCGGCTGGAGGTTCGCGTTGTCGTCGGCATGTGGATGATCCATCCGCGGCGGACAGAACAAGCAGGGCGGGCGCCAGGTATTCGGCCGCGGAGGTTGTGCCGCTGGATGCGGATGGCTCGTACCCGCATTTCCGCCGTGAAATGGGGGCATCGGCGTTTCGATGAATTGGCGTGGCAGGACGCCGGGCGTGACGAGCGGAACCAGAAGCATCGCGGCAATCAGCGCGCCCTCCAGAAAGAGCGAAGCCACTAGCGCTTTTCGGCGCAACCGTCGAGCGCGCGCCAGCGACTCCGTGTCGCTGTCAACCAGGCACCCTGTCAGGCTTCCCAGATCGCTCATAGACACACCTCCAGCGCTCCGAATACGTGCGAGGGAATAGGCTGTCTCGGCGGGGCCATCCTGCGGCCTGCCGGCAGCCTGTGCCGGCGATGGACTCGCGCGGCCTCTAAGTAATAGACACCGGCTGGGCCAACGAGTGCCGAAGACCATTATTTGGACAATAAGTATCTAAAAATCAATGTGATACCGAATTTTGTATCGGGGATGCATCGAATTGGGCGAGCCATGCGTCTAATCTCAGTGCATCGCCCCTTTTTGGGGGCTTATAGAGGCGGGAATCATGAATAAGAATTCAGTGGAAACGGTTGGGGTTCGCTACACTGGTTGGGCCGCGCTAAACCGCGACCCGCTCGAAGATCGCGTGGAATACACGTGTCCGCATTGCGGCGCGCAGGGCTTCAAGGCTGCGCGGCGCCCGCGCTCGGCGTATCACTTCACCGACGGCTTCGTGCAGGACCTGCAGGGCGAGGCGGCCAACTGCCGCAATTGCAAGCAGTCGCTGCGCGTTTCGCCGGTGGTGATGCTGCACGATCAGGACGAGAAGCGCCGCTTCGAAGCGGTGTTCGTTGCTGACACGGAAGTCTCGAAGAACTAACCCTCTGCCCGGGCAGGAACTCCTGGAAATGGGATCAGCTTGTGAGTGTGCGCCCGGCTTGAAATTTTAATTTCTTCCCTCTGGCAGGCCAAAAAAGAACGGGGGAGAAGCGGTTGCTTCTCCCCCTCGATTACCTCTCCCGGTTCAGTAAGACAAACAACCCTCTATTTCATTTAGTCGCGGTCGCGATAGTTGTAGCGGTACGCATCGCGATCGTGGTCGCGGTCCCCGCGGCCGCAGCGTTCGTAGAGGCGGTCGAGCTCGCGCCGCTCCCCTTCGGCTTGCCGGCTGTAATAGCCGTGACGCGCGATGGCTTTGTCCAGGTCGCGTTGTTCGTGGCGGATTTTCTTCTCACACTTGCGCCCGTCATCGGCGCGCACTGCGGTGGCCCCACCGAGCGCGAAGAAAGCGCCCAGTATAATTGCGAATACGCGTGTCTTGCTGTGCATGAAATGCAACATGGCGACCTCCCCGGCAGCATGGAAGCCCGCTGGTGGATTCCTACGAATTGCTGCCTTTATTTGGGACGTGCGGTGGTGACGTGCGGTTTCGCCAGCTGGCCCGCGCTATGCACTGCGTCGTTCTGTTATTCGCGGGACCAATCTTCGTCCAGAACCAAGTGGTGCGCTTCCATTTCCGCGCGCACGCGGACGAACGCTTCGTCCACGGTATCGGCAAATTGCAGCAGTTTGTATTCGCGCTCGCTGATGGTGCCGGTGCCAACCATGTGCCGCCAGTTGATCACCTTGTCCCAGTATTTGCGCCCATAGATGAGGATCAGGTGGTGCGAGGAAAGTTTGTTGGTCTGCAGCAGCGTCAGCATTTCCCACAGCTCGTCCATGGTGCCGAAGCCGCCGGGAAAAACGACCAGGGCCTTGGCCACCTGCGCGAACCACAGCTTGCGCATAAAAAAATAATGAAACAGGAAATTCAGCTCCGGAGTGATGTAGGCGTTGGGCCGCTGCTCGTGCGGCAACTGGATGCTCAGGCCCACAGATTGCCCGCCCGCTTCCGCCGCGCCGCGATTGGCCGCCTCCATGATGCCCGGGCCGCCTCCCGAGCAGATGACGAACCGCTTAGGATGCATGCCCAGTGTCATGGCCCACAAAGTAATGCGGCGGGAAAGCTCGCGGGCATCCTCGTAATAGCGCGACATCTCCACGTTCGCGCGGGCGGATTTGACCTTGGCGCGCCATTCCGCAGTCTGCCGGCCGCGCGCTTCACGCCGCGTGCGCTCGAGTTGAGCGAGCGCCTGCTCCCGGGAATGGATGCGCGCGGAGCCAAACATCACGATGGTGTCGCCCACTCCGGCCTGTCGCAGCCGCGTGAGAGGGTCAAAATATTCGCTGAGGATGCGCAGCGGGCGAGCAGAGAAGCTCTCCATGAATTTCGGGTCGTGGTAGGCCAGCTTGACGTGCGCCAGTTGCCGGGAACGCTTCATGATTCCCCCTCGCGATGATGACAAATTGCCATTCTAGGGGAACTCTCCCGCCAATAGCCAGACCCCGACGCGTTCGCGAGCGGGTCACTTTGCAGAGCCGATGTGCGAAGGGATCTGTTTCCTTGCTTCCCGTCAACCAGGAGCAATCGCGATCACTCCCCAGAAGCCGACTTGGCGTTACCAATCCGGCCGACCTCCTCGAAGCCCGTTGATAGGGACCGATCGGAGAGGCCGCGCCTAGATCCGAAATGGGGGCCTCGGTTCGAAGCCGCCGCGCGGCCTCCCAGAGCTAAGGCGCCCTTCGAATGTCCTGTACCCAATTGGTCTCCCAAGTCTTGCCGCCGTCTGGCGAGTAAGCCTGCTCCCAGTGACAGGACGTGGGGGTAATGCCGGACCAGATGAAGCGCGCCCGAACTGGCTTTCCGTTTAGCGTATCATCACCATAGAAAGTGCCCACACCGTTCTTGAAGCCCCCTCTCATTGGCGGGTCCAGCGGACCTAGGGGGGTGCGGCTATCGAGCCACCAGATCAACCATTGCTCAGACTTGGGGTCGAAGGAGCGCAGAGCGACCCCACGATAGGGAGCGCCCGGCACGTTGAGCACGAGGTCGTCGACATTGCTGTAGCCCCCCATCAGCGGCTGGCTATACAACGTGCCTTCGAATTCAACCCACTCGTGATTATTGGCGAGCCGCGCCTTCAGCTTTCGATGATGAACTCGCCAATTACCTACTAAGAAATCGAAGTCATGGACGCCGGGAGCTGCGCTATCCGTTTGACTTATTCCGTGTACCGGATCCTGATTAGACTGGACAGCTGACAATCCCGGACTGGCCAGACTCAAAATCAGCAGCCCGATAACGGCCCGCCGTACGCCGATAATCGTCATGATAATCTCCTTGACCCTAGTTCACTCGTCGAATCGATCATCTCTGAGGTGTTGGTCAGCTTATTCCTTTCCGAGTTGCCGCACACGCTTTTTACTTTCGATTTTGTGCTCAGCCCCCTCCGTCTTCGAAGGCCTCGCTGGCCGCAGGTCGGCTTAAAGGAAGTTTCACCGGATCGGTACTGGGAAACGTGCTTGTGGTGATTGACAGGCCGACTCCAAGATCGTCGGCCATGCGGAGTGATCCCGAACTGGCCGTTTAGGCTGACCCACTACCACGCGCCGCGATTCTTTGCGTGCAACGCGCCCCCGTGCCGCGCGAATCAGATAAACTGAAGACTCTATGAGCCGCCTGCCATTCGCGCTCGCTGTGCTTCTCGCCGCCTCGTCGGGGTTTGCTGCGCTCCCGGCTCGCGGCCAGGAGGCTCCCCCAGGGCCGATTCATACCCGCCCGGACGCGCCTCTGGAAAAAATCCCGCCGGAAGAATTGCAGAAACGCGCCATCCGCTCGCGAGTGAGCGAGGTGATTGCGCCGGTCACCGTGCTGGACCCCAACGGCAAGATGATCCTCAGCCTGACGAAAGACAATTTTCACGTCTTCGACAACGGCACGGAGCAGAAGATCGATCATTTTGATCTGGGCGGCGATTCGCTTTCGATTGTCCTGGTGGTCGAGACCAGCTCGCACATTGACCCCATGTTCGAGGCGGTGAAGCACACCGGCATCGTCTTCGCGCAGACGGTGATGGGGCTGACGGCGGAAGTCGCAGTCGTGGGCTTCGACGATGAGGTGGATCTGCTGCAAAAATTTTCAACCGATCTGGACGACACTCAGAGCGTGATCAACAACCTGCGCATCGGCACGTCCGGCATGCGCCTCTACGACGCCATGTGGCGCGGCATCTCCATGCTCGAGAAGCGGCCCGCCGGGCAGCGGCGCATCATGGTGGTGGTCGGCGAAGCGCAGGATAGCGGCAGCGAGAGCCGCTTCGGCGAAGTGTTGCGCGAAGCGCAGCTCGGCAATGTCACCATTTATTCCATCGGCCTCAGCACCGCCATGGCCGATCTGCGCGCGGCCCCGCCGCCACCGAAACGGCCCCTCGGCCCGCCCGGCACATTCCCGGTTCCCACTCCCCCCGGCCACCCGCAGGAGCCCAACATCGAGCGGCAGATGCAGGAGTCCATTGATTATTCAGCGATCGCGCTGTGGCTGATCAAGACGGGCAAGAATGCCGTGGGGCCGAATGCGTTGAAGATTGCCAGCGCCGCTACAGGCGGCGCGTTCGTAAATGTAAAACGGGACCGCGCCATCGAGAAGGCCATGGACGCCATCGGCGCGGAAATTCACGCGCAGTACAGCATCGGATACCGCCCGGCGAATGAAGAGCCGTTCGGCTACCACGAGATCAAGATCGTGGTGGACCGCCCGGGCTCGAGTGTGCGCACACGGCCCGGCTACTACATCGCCCCGCCCGAATCGGATTAATTAACGTTACCTATTTTTTCTCGGGCGCAGGGGCGGCGGCCTCTTCCTCTTCTTCCAGGATCGCGGCGGCAGCGGCGATGCGGTCGCCTTCTTCGAGGCGCAGCAGACGGACACCCTGCGTCGAGCGGCCGGCCTCGCGAATCTCACCAGAGTGCACGCGAATCACCTTGCCCTGCCCGGTGATGATCATCACATCGGATTCCTCGCGCACTTGCAGCGCGGCGACCACCGAGCCGTTGCGGTCCGTGGTCTTCACGTTGATCACGCCTTTGCCGCCGCGTGACGTGACGCGATATTCCGCCAGCGGGGTGCGCTTGCCGTAGCCTTTTTCCGCCACGGTGAGCATCAGCGAAGTGAGCGATTCGCGAATCTCGTCGCTTTCGAGTTCATCCAGGTTCTGCGTGGATTTCTTGTACTCCTTCTGGATGATGCCGAAGTCCGGCTGCACCGCGTCCATGGAGACAACGTAATCGCCCTTGGCGAGATCCATGCCGTTCACGCCGCCGGCGGCGCGCCCCATCGAGCGCACTTCGGTTTCGCGGAACAGGATGGCCTGGCCGCCGTGGCTGGCCAGGAAAATCATCTGCTTGCCGTCGGTCAGTTTCGCGCCGATCAATTCGTCGTCGGAATCCAGATTGATGGCGATGATGCCCGAAGGACGGGGATTCGAAAATTCCGCGAGGCCGGTTTTCTTCACCGTGCCGTTTTTCGTGGCCAGGAAGACGTAACGCTCCGCCTCTTCCAGGTTGCGGGCGGAAACCACAGCGGTCAGTTTTTCGCCTTCCTGGAATTTCACCAGGCTGTTAATGGCCTTGCCGCGCGTGGCCGCCGCAGCTTCCGGGATTTCGTACACCTTGAGCCAGTAAATGCGGCCCTTGGAAGTGAACAGAAGAATGTAGCTGTGCGCCGAAGCGGTGAAGAAATGCTCGACGAAATCGTCTTCGCGCGTTTTTGCGCCGATGCGGCCCTTGCCGCCGCGCGACTGGTGGCGGTACACGTCCACCGAAGTCCGCTTGATGTAGCCGGCGTGGCTGACGGTGATGGCCATTTCCTCGTCTTTGATCAGGTCTTCGAGCTTGATTTCCTCCACGCGGTCCACGATTTGCGTGCGCCGCTCGTCGCCGTAGGATTTCACCACTTCGTGCAGCTCGGCGACGATGACGGCCTTCAATTTCTTTTCGCTGGCCAGAATTTCCTTCAGCTCGGCGATGCGGTCGCGGATTTCCTTCAGCTCCTTCAGGATTTCGTCCACGGAAAGCTGCGTCAGGCGGTGCAATTGCAGTTCCAGGATGGCGTCGATCTGGATGTAGCTGAGGCCCAGCCCTTCGCCGCTGCCGGCGACGGTGATTCCGTATTTCTTGGCGTCCAGCTTGACGCCGCGAATGTTGGTTTCCTTGCCGCCGACCATCACGCGCACGGATTTGTTTTCGAAGAACTCGTGCAAATTCTCGCGCGCGTTGGCGCGGCTTTCTGACCCGCGGATGATCTTGATGACGTCGTCAATGTAGTCGAGCGCGATGCGGTAGCCCAGCAGGATGTGCTCGCGCGCTTCCGCCTTGCGCAATTCAAATTGCGTGCGCCGCCGCACCACGTCAATGCGGTGCTCGATAAACAGGCGCAGCAATTCCAGCAGGCCCAGCTCGCGCGGCTGCCCGGCGACGATGGCCAGCAGGATCATGCTGAACGATTCCTGCATCTGCGTCAGCTTGAACAGCTTGTTCAGGATGATTTCCGGCTCTTCGTCGCGCTTCACTTCGATGACGATGCGCATTCCCTTGCGGTCGCTTTCGTCACGAATGTCCCCGATGCCTTCAATTTTCTTGTTGTTGACCAACTCGGCGATGTGTGCGACCAGCCGCGCCTTGTTCACCTGGTAGGGCAGTTCGGTGATGACGATGTCCTGGCGGTCCTTGCCGCGATTCTCAGTGCCTGCCTTGGCGCGCATCTGGAAGCTGCCGCGGCCGGTCTTGTAGGCCTGCTCGATTCCTTCGCTGCCGTAGATGTAGCCGGCGGTGGGAAAATCCGGGCCGGGAACAATTTTCATTACCTGCTTCAGATTCGTGTCCGGCTCTTCGATCAGAAGAATGGCGGCTTCGACAATTTCCTTCAGGTTGTGCGGCGGAATGTTGGTGGCCATTCCCACGGCGATGCCGGAGGAACCGTTGACCAGCAAGTTCGGGATGCGCGTGGGCAGAACGACCGGCTCTTTTTCACTTTCATCGAAATTGGGAGTGAACTCGACGGTTTCCTTTTCGATGTCCGCGAGCATTTCCTCGGCGATTTTCGAAAGCCGCGCTTCGGTGTAACGCATGGCCGCCGGCGGGTCGCCGTCCACGGAGCCGAAGTTGCCCTGGCCGTCCACCAGCGGGTAGCGCATGTTGAAATCCTGCGCCAAGCGGACCAGCGCGTCGTACACCGGCGTGTCGCCGTGCGGGTGATATTTGCCCAGCACTTCGCCGACGATCTTGGCGCACTTGCGGTAGGCCTTCGTCGAAGTGAGGCCCAGCTCGTACATGCCGAAGAGAATGCGGCGGTGCACCGGCTTCAGCCCGTCGCGGACGTCGGGCAGGGCGCGGCCGATGATTACGCTCATGGCGTAATCCAGATACGACCGCTTCATTTCGGTTTCGATATCAACCGGCGTCATGATGGAGAGGTTTTGTTCGTCAGCCACAGTTCGCTCCGCGTATGGAAATTGGAAATTAGAAAAGGAAAAATGGGCCGGCAATTTCAGCATTTCCCATTTTCCACTTTCCCTTTTCTATTTTCTCTGCCTAGCCCTTCTTGCTCATGCGCTCCAGCACGTACGTCTTTACCGTTTCGAATGCCGAGGCGTTGTTGGTGAACCGCTGCGCGCCGAAATGCGCCTCGAGTTTCAGCAGCAGCTCCGCGCATTCCGCTTCGCTCGCGCATTCAAACGCCACACCCTTCTCGTTGTCGGGCGAGCTCGTCGGCGTGGCATGAAAATCCGAGCAGCTCATGCCCTTCAGCCCCGGCAAAATTTTCCAAGTCAGTTGGTAGATCAAATCTTCCCTCAGCGGCTAAAGCCGCTTCCATCTGGCATAACTTGCGGCACGACTAAAGTCGTGCCCTGACGAAAACCGTCTCCGCCACTCGCTTCGGCTCGTGGCATCACAGCAAATGATGACTCGCACCGCGATAAATCGCCCTGCGCCGGATTGACAAGTCGTCGCGCCAGCAAAAGAAATTTTGTAAGTCGCGGTCTTAACCGCGACATCAAATTGCGCCACGGTCATGGGCTCTCGCGCCTTTTGCGTCCCGACGGTTTATGTCGGGAAGCCCGTGCGCCTTTCGTCAGGGCACGGCTTCAGCCGTGCCGATTGCGTCGCCTAATTCAGGGGTTTTAACCCCTGAGGTGCTTCGTCCATTCGATAGACCCCTGATGCCGACGACCACGCATACTCGCGCGCCGTGGCCGCAAGCCCCTTCTTTACCGGATTCTGCTCGATGTAAGCCATGTGCAAAGCAAAATCTGCCGCGTCTCGAATCCGATGGTCGCTAAATCCCCGCTGCCAAACTGGAAATTTCCGCTTCCGGACTTCACCCATTCTTCGAGCTGATCCGCCCTTTATGAATTGGACCACCCGCTCAAGAGTCACATCCCCACTCGGGGTCAGGAGCAGATGAAAATGGTCCGGCATCAAAACAAAACCGTGCAACAGATATTTCCCTTCGTCCCGGTAATGGAGCAGAGCGTCCACGTAGATTTTGCACGTTTCGGATCTTTGAAAGATCGAATGACCCTCCCAAGTCTTCGACGTCACGAAATACGTGCCCGGTGGGCTGCAATGACGCTTCGGTACAGCCATGCCCTCAGCGGCTAAAGCCGCGCTCCTCCACATCCGTTTTCGGCACGGCTGAAGCCGTGCCCTGACGAAAACCTCAGAATCGCCGCGCCTTGACACAGTCGCGACACAGCCTAATGGGAGCATGCCATTCCAATGACGAACTCGACGCACGGTTAACGGCGTCTTCAAAGCTGCTGCAGTTTTTGTTGAAACTGTACGTTCCCTTGCGCAGTCTCGCCTGTTGCCTATAGTGGCTACACGGCAGTGCGTGAATCACGACTCTCTTCTGTTTCTTTGCAGGCGCAATATTCCAGTGGACCCCATAACTTGCATCGCTAGTTTTCAACGTTCCCTCCTCTAGGGCCCCCAGAACTGCTAGCAACAACATTGGGACAACAGCTAAATATCCAAATTCACGACTTCGAGGGCGTTTTCCTCGATGAATTTGCGCCGCTCCTCGACGTTTTCGCCCATGAGCGTCGAGAAAATATCCTCGGCGGCGACGGCATCCTCGAGGCGCACCTTCAGCAGCGTGCGCGTCTCAGCATTCATCGTCGTGGCCCACAACTGCTCGGGATTCATTTCGCCCAGGCCCTTGAATCGCGTGATGGTGAATTCCTTTTTCGCGTCCTCAAGGACGTAATTCAGCAGCTGCAATGCAGATTCCTTCGTCGCCTTGTCGCCGTTGTGTGTGATGGTGAAGGGCGGCTTGTCATTTTCCGCAATGGACTGGTACAGGGTGCGCAGCCGCTTGTATTCCGCCGATCCAACGAGCGCCCAGTTGATGCGCCGCTCGCCGCCGTTCTTCAGCACCAGCTCGTGCAGGCTGTGCTCCTCGTCGAATTCCAGCTTGGCCTCCAGATTCAGCTTGGCCTTCTCGATGGCTTTCACCAGTTCCTGAAGCTTTTTCTTGTCGGCGAAGTCGGTTTTCTTTTCCAGGTCGCTTTCGGCCAGCAAATCCACCAGTTTCGGCTCGCGCAGGCGGCGGCCGAGCTTGGCGGCCACCTGGTCGTACTCCTGCACGTAGAGCAGGAATTGCGTCAGCGTGCCGCCTTCAATGGCCTTGCCGTCCTTGCCCTTCACCACGTGCTCTTCGGTGGCGCGCTTCATCAGTTCGCGGGCGAATTCGCGCTCGTCGCGGATGTAGCGGTCCATTTTTCCGCGCTTCACGCGGTACAGCGGCGGCTGAGCGATGTAGATGTGCTCCTTCTCGATCAGTTCGCGCATGTGCCGGAAGAAAAACGTGAGCAGGAGCGTGCGGATGTGGCTGCCATCCACGTCCGCGTCGGTCATCAGAATCACTTTGTGGTAGCGCAGTTTCGAGGCGTCGAAATCATCCTTGCCGATGCCGGTGCCGAGAGCGGTGATGATGCAGCGGATTTCTTCGTGCCCGAGCATTTTGTCGTAGCGCGCCTTTTCGACGTTCAGAATCTTGCCCTTGAGAGGCAGGATGGCCTGGTAGCGGCGGTCGCGCCCGCCCTTGGCCGAGCCGCCGGCGGATTCACCCTCGACGATGAACAGCTCGCAGCGCGCCGGATCACGTTCCTGGCAATCGGCCAGCTTGCCGGGAAGGCCGCTGGAATCGAGCGCGGATTTCCGGCGCGTCAGCTCGCGGGCCTTGCGCGCAGCTTCGCGGGCGCGTGCGGCGTCGATGCACTTGCCGATCATCCGGCGCGCGATGGAGGAGTGCTTGTCGAAATATTCGCCCAGCTTTTCGTTGACCAGCTGCTCGACCAGGCCCTTGATGTCGCTATTGAGCTTGCCCTTGGTCTGGCCTTCGAATTGCGGCTGCGGCAATTTCACGGATACGACGGCCACCAATCCCTCGCGCACATCGTCGCCGGTGATGGAAATTTCGTCCTTCTGCTCTTTCAGCATGCCCTGCGAGCTGGCGTAATAATTGATGGTGCGCGTCAGAGCGGAGCGGAATCCCGCTAGGTGCGAGCCGCCGTCCACGGTGTTGATGGTGTTGGCAAAGGAAAAGATATTTTCCGCGTAGCTGTCGTTGTATTGCAGCGCGATTTCGATATCCACCTGGCCGCGCTTGCCTTCCATGTAGATGGGCGAATCATGCAGCACCTGCTTGCCGCGGTTGAGGTGCTTCACGAATTCGGCGATGCCGCCGGTGAAGCGGAACTCCGCTTTCTTGCCGGAGCGCTCGTCATCCAGCGTGATCTTCAGGCCTTTGTTGAGAAAGGCCAGCTCGCGCAGGCGTTGCGACAGCGTGTCGAAGCTGAAATTGATGGTGGTAAAGATCGAAGTATCGGGATGGAAAGTGATTTTCGTTCCGGTCTTTTTCGTTTTGCCCGAAGCCTTGAGCTTCGAAGTGGGCACGCCCTTCTCGTAGGACTGCTCCCACACCTGCCCATCGCGCCAAATTTCCAGGTCCAGCCAATCGGCCAGCGCGTTGACCACCGACACGCCCACGCCATGCAATCCGCCGGAAACTTTGTAGGTGTCGCTGTCGAATTTTCCGCCGGCGTGAAGAACGGTCATGACCACTTCCGCCGCCGGCTTTTTTTCCGTGGCGTGCATGTCCACGGGAATGCCGCGGCCGTTGTCAATCACCGTGACGCTGTTGTCGTCGTGCACGCTCACATTGATTTCGTCGCAGAAGCCGGCCATGGCTTCGTCCACGGAGTTGTCCACCACTTCCCAGACCAAGTGATGCAGGCCCAGCTCGCCGGTCGAGCCGATGTACATGGCCGGGCGTTTGCGGACGGCTTCGATGCCGCCGAGGACTTTGATGGAAGTAGCGTCGTACTTGTGCCCGCCTGCCGGCGAGGCAGGCCCGGGGCCTTTTGTGGCCGGAGTCTCTTTGTCGCCCATGAGTCGTGCGTCTCCTCAGAAAGCGGTCAGGCCTTGAGCCCCTCCCTGCATCAGGGCAGGCCTGCATTGCGTTCGGTCATCTACGGGAAGGCGGTCGCGCGGATGTGCTCGACGCTCGCCCGCCGGTTGCTTGGCGGGTTTGCCTTGCCCATTGGCCCCAGCAGCTAGGAACTAGGGCTCGAAGGGTTTCTCTAGCTCCATCCCGTCCGCTACCAGCGGGCGCGGCGGAGCGCTTTTTTGCCCCCGGGTGGGGGATGTCCTGGACCTTGCAGGCTCCCTTTGCCCTGGCGCAGGCAAAGTTGCCGGGAGCATGTCTGGTCCGGACGAAGTGCCGTTCAGGAGGAATCCGGAACGAGGAAATTTTACCGGAAGGAGAGTGAATTCACAAGTCAAATCTGGTGGCGTGTGTACACTTTAGTAGCTTTATTTTCAACGTGTTACGGGTAGGCTGGCACGCGGACAAGACGAAGCTTTCGGGCATTAAAATGGATCGGAAAACAGCTCTTCTTTTTCATTTAATCAGAAAAGAAAACGCGCCATTTCTGCAATGGAATTCGACAAGAAATTGCGGGACTGATAACAAAAGTATAGTCAACCGCAATTGCTAAGTTTTCCAACAATGGCGTCAACGGCGCCGAAGATTAGATCGCTGCACAACGTCCCCTCAGCGCGAAAAATCATGCTGCACATCCAGTTAATCAGGCGCCGCAGGCCTGGAAACCAGGCCTGCGGCGCCGGGCTTCACTGGGCGTGGAACCCGTGCAAGGACACGCGCTGGAGTCCCTCATTGTCCTGGACATTGAGAGAACCGGTGTATTGGAAGTCGGCGGCTTGTCCAGAGAAGGCCACCTGGATGGAACAGAATTGCCCCATCAGCAAGGTCGCCGGGCAGTTGTTGGTCTGCGTGAAACCTTGATCGCCGTTCCCGGCCTTGTTGCTGGTGATGGTGATGCTGGCAATGATGAGAGGCGTGGCTCCCAGGTTTGTCAGCTTGGCCGTCTGACTGTGGCACTGGCCGATAAGACAGTTGAAGGACATGTTGGGCGGCGCGAGTGTGACGGCCGTAGCGTCGCCTTCGAGGGTTACCGTCTGAGGGCTGCCGGGGGCGTTGTCGGTAATGGATAGCGTGCCGGTGAGGTGTCCACCATCGGCGGGCACGAAGGAGACATTGATGGTGCAACTCGACGCTGCCGGAAGGTTCGCGCCGCAGTTGTCCGTCTCGCTGAAGTTCTTGCTGGCGGCGATGCTGGAGATGTTGAGCGCCGCCGTGCCATTGTTGCTGAGGGTGACGGGTTGCGCCGGGCTTATGGTGCCCGAATTCTGGTTGGCAAATGTGAGGATGGTGGGCGCCGGAGTGGCGTTCGGTCCCGTCAGCCCGGGTTGTAACAGGACGGCAACCGCGGTGCCGGCGACGGCCATGTCCAATCTGCCGTCGTTGTTGAAATCACCCACGGCCAATGAAACGGGCAGGGATCCCGCGGCATAGTCCACTCCCGCACCAAACGTGCCGTCGCCATTGCCCAAAAGGACGGTGACGCTTCCGAAGGTTGCGGCGGCCAGATCCAATTTGCCGTCGCCGTTGAAGTCGCCAATGGCCATGGAGGTCATGGCAATTTGCGCGGCGTAGGCCACGGCGGCCTGGAACGTTCCGTCGCCGTTGCCGAGGAAGATGTTCACGCCGTGGTCGTTGGCGACGGCGAGATCCAGCTTGCCGTCGCCGTTAAAATCAGCAATGGCTACGGAGTTGGGATTTGGGCCGGCAATATAGTCCACGGCCGGCTGGAAAGTGCCGTCGCCGTTGCCGAGAAGGATGCTGAGGTTGCCGCTGCTGCTGTTGGCCACGGCCAGGTCCAGCTTGCCATCGCCATTGAAATCTCCCACCGCTAGGGATCGGGGAATTTGCCCGACATTGTAGTCCAAGGCAGCCTGGAAAGTGCCGTCGCCGTTGCCGAGAAGGATGCTGACGTTGTTGCTGCCGCCATTGGCCACGGCGAGATCCAGTTTGCCGCCGCCGTTGAAATCTCCCACCGCCACGGAGCGGGGACCTGACCCGGCGGGGTAGTTGACGGCAGGCTGGAATGTTCCATTGCCATTGCCCAGGAGGATGGTGACGTTGTTGCTGCCGGTATTGGCCACGGCGAGATCCAGCTTGCCGTCGCCATTGAAATCTCCCACCGCTACGGAGTCGGGATTCGTGCCGACGGCGTAGTTAGCGGCCGCCTGGAATGTCCCGTTGCCGTTGCCCAGAAAAACGCTGACACTGCTGCTTCCGGAGTTGGCGACGACCACATCCAGCTTGCCGTCGCCGTTGAAATCCGCGACCGCCGCGGAAGAAGGTAGCGTTCCGGCAGCCAGCGAAGATGTATCGGCCCAACTGACCGAGGAAGTGGAGCGTGTCGTTTCAAAGAAGGCTACGTTGGAGGCGCCACCAAGCGGGGCTGGATTGACGACCTTCACCGGAGCCGTGTTGAAATTCGCGATGTCGGCGGGAAGAATGTTAGCGGTCAGTTGCGATGCGCTGAGGAAATTTGTGGCGCGCGAACTGCCATTCCACTCGACCGTCGCGCCAGAGACGAAGCCGGTGCCGTTCACGGTCAGTTTGAAAGCTGCTCCACCGGGTACGATAGCAGCGGGATTCAGCGGCTGATTGATGAAGGGTACGGGATTGGCCGCGGCGGCGGCCATAACGTTGATCGAGGCGGATGTGCCGGTGATGGAAGCGGTGACCGTGTCGGTGGCCATAATGGTCTGCCCGCCGAGACCCTTGAGCGCCGCCGGGAAAGTTGCGGTCCCGTTGGTCAAGCTTGAATTGGCCGGCAGATCAGGACGTGCATCAGTGCTGGTGAAGTGCACCGTCCCGGAGTAGCCGGTGACGACAGCATTCGAGGCGTCCAGCGCGTTCACAGTGAAGCTGAAGGCCGAGCCGGCAGTGACGGAACCGGGAGTCGAGAAGGAGAAGTGTGTAGCCGGCGCCGGGCCTACGGCAATCATGCCCGAAGTGCCGGTGATCGAAGGGGAGGCCGCGTCTGTGGCGGTGATGCTTTGCGGGCCCTGGGTATTCAGGGTCACCGGAATTGTCCCCGTGCCATTCGCCACCATCGCGCTGGGCGGCACGACAGGCTGGCCGCTCGAGCTGGTGAAGTGCACGGTGCCCGAGTAGCCGGTGGCCACCTGACCCGAGGCGGCGAGAGCCGTGACGGTGATGTTAAAGGGCGTCCCGGCGCTGGCATTCGCCGCGGCGGAAACGGAAAAGTGAGTGGCCGCGGGTGGCGGAGGGTTGCCTCCGCCGCCAGTGCAGGCATTGAGGAGACACAGACCGCAGATCAGGATCGGGAACCACAGAGATTTTTTCATGACGCCTCCTCAAAATCGCTTTCGCTTTGCGCGCGCGATTCAAATTCTTCCAGTGGCTCTATTTCGTTGAAGTTTGTGGCGATGCGAAGCGGCGATTGCGGCCCGCCGCCAAGGATTGAAATCGATTCATCATTTGAGCGTGGGACAACCTGGCTGTGACGGCGGCTGCCGGCGCTGGAGTGATTTGCGCCGAGCGAACAGGAGCCTCGGTTACCGATTCCACAGGGTCGTAATCGCAGCCCTCCAGGCGTGGATGATTTTCGTCGCAAGGGATCAGCAGGACAGCACGCGTGTCGCCGTTGGTAAGCACGCCGAAACCCGCAATCTCCCCGCGATCATTAATATTGAAGGGGTTTAAAAAGGTCACACCGGAGCCTGGGGCAACCAGCGTGTTCAAGTCTCTTGGAGCGCCGCCGTTCTCGAACAAGAGCGCATGGGCTTCATTGGTGCAGTCTACTGAACCGTTGCCTACGATTTGACCCTGCGAATTGATCGAAGTCGCCTGGCTGGCGCAATCACCGGGCAGATTCCCGAGATCGGTCATGACTCCTTTTTTCCAGAAATATGCATGGAATCCGTCCGAAGAATCGGACCCACCGACGACTTCGCCGGCATCGTTTATCCAAGTTGCATTTCCGTAAGTCCCCCCAGGCAAGAATCCAAGGTCTTTCAGCCCTTCTTCTTTGTCCCAAAGGAACGCATGGGAATTTTGATCCGTCACCTCGGTCGAAAACCCTACGACCTGGCCTCGATTGTTCATCCAGCTTGGAGCACCGAGAGTGCCACCGAGAGTGCCGATGTCCACCATTTTTCCGTTCTCCCAAAAGAACGGGTGTTGAGTCGGGATGCCAAAAGCCTGGCTTGGCGTAGAATTCGTGTAAGCCTGTCCTGATATTTGGCCTCGCTCATTCACCAAGCCGGCCAGGGCGTCGGGACCGCCCAGCGTTCCCAAGTCTCTGATCACCGCGTTCTGCCACAGAAATGCCCTTGTTTGCGTTGGCAAGCCGGCCATGGAGAAGGCGTCGGGTATGTCGTTGTTGGAAAAACCCACGACGAGGCCGTGGTTATTGACGGCGGTGGCGAGGCTCTCCGTTCCGCCTGGGACGGCTCCCAGATCGATGATCTTCCCGTCCTTGGTCCAAAGGACGGCTCGGCCCACTGGCAAGCCGCTAGCGTCGGTGAGACCGTTCTCAGACCACCCGGCGACGAGCCCGCTATCACTGATCCAGTCGGTCTGACCGTTGGCGCCACCAGGAAGCAGTTCCAAGTCAGTGAGGGTGCCGTTGTGCAATAGAACGGCATGCTCAACGAAGCAGTCGCCCACACCGGCATTGGCATTGAAAGGAATCGCGCAGTTGGGATTGGGATTGGCGGCCGCTGTATTTGCGTAGGCCGCAAAAGTTCCGCGGTTGTTCAGGATTTGGGCGGACGGGCCTGAAAGACTACTATTCGGCCCGCCAGGAGGCTCCACCACGACGAGCTTGTAATGATGGTGCTCTTTCTTCTGTACTTTCTCTTCCTGGGCGGACGATACGAGCGGTAGCGCCAGCGCAGCGAACAGAGCAACTGCGATGATGCTTGCAAACATTCTGGATTTGTTGGTGCCTTGAAGTTTCATCTTCATTCTCCTTTTCATCTTCAATCTTTCACTGCTGGTAGTTCGGAACTGCTGTCAAACCCACCTTCCAGGGACTTCGATTGAATCAATTTGAGCAGCGAGTTCAGGCAGATGCGATCCTGACCTTGCGGCTTCGACCGATGGAATTCTTCGCGAGCAAGCAAATGCTGAAAAGTCTGCGCGTCAACCTGCACCAGTTCCGCGGCACTCTCCACAGGCACCATGTCCACTTCGCTGGCGCATTGTTCGCACCACACTCGCGCCGAAGTTCCGCGAAGGACGATTAAGAGCCGGCTGGTATCAATCGTGATGCGCACTGTTCTTCTCATCGTCAAACGGGCCTCCCTTGGTCGTCCGGCAGCGATTTCTGTGGTACATTTCGCTCACGTTTTGGCTTACGCTTTCAGTCCGCCTCGACGCGAGCGCATCCTGCTGGAAGTGCGGCTTGAATGTCCTCAAGGACCGCTCAATAAGTTCTTAATAGGACTTGGAGTGGTGTATGGATAGGCAGGCCAAGCACTTACTGGAGTTCGGCCCCTTCCGCATGGACCTCGAAGAACGCGTATTAATGCGCGAGCAGGAACTCATCACCCTCTCTCCCAAGGCTTTTGAAACTCTTTTGGTGCTCGTCCAGCACAGCCAGCGCGTGGTTTTGAAGGACGATTTGATGAAGATGTTGTGGCCGGACACCTTCGTCGAAGAGTCCAATCTGAGCCAGCACATTTTTCAGCTTCGCAAGGCGTTGGGAGACAAGGCCCACGATCCCGAGTACATCGTCACAGTCCCCGGAAGGGGTTACCGCTTCGCGCTGAAGGTGGAGGAGCGCATGGAAGCGGATGGCGACTTAATAGTGCACAGCCGTTCGGTGCAGAGAGTGACGGTTGAGGAAACGGAATCCAGCGCTGCCAACGCTTCTCTCTCAAGACTTCGCCAGAGTCCGTGGAATTGGATCGTGGCGATCACGGGAGTTGTCGTGCTAGCGGTGGCGTCTGCCGGGACATTTTTCTTCATGCGCAAGGCCCACACACTCACGGAAAAAGACACGATTGTACTGGCTAATTTCGCCAACACAACCGGCGATGCGGTATTCGACGACACGTTGAAGACGGCGCTCAACCTTTCCCTGCGGCAATCGCCTTTCCTGAATGTGCTCCCCGACAGCGAAGTGGCGAAGACCTTGCAGCAGATGACCCGTCCGGCAGACACAAAACTCACTGCCGGATTAGCCCGCGAGCTTTGCCAGCGCTCAGGCAGCAAGGCTTATCTTGCCGGAACGATTGGCAGTCTGGGCAGCCAATACGTGCTGGAGTTGAAGGCCGTGAATTGCCGGAGCGGAGACACGCTGGCCGAGGAACTAGTGACGGCGGCGTCCAAGGAGAAGGTGCTGGACACGCTGGGCGGGGCGGCAACCAAGCTGCGCGGCGAACTGGGTGAATCGCTGGCTACGGTGCAGAAGTTAGATGTCCCGCTCGAACAGGCCACCACGTCGTCGCTCGAAGCTCTGCAAGCGTACAGCCTTGGCCAAAAGGCCCGTAACGAGAAAGGCCCCGCCGCAGCCCTGCCTTACGATCAGCGTGCCATCCAGCTGGATCCGAATTTTGCCATGGGCTATTTGGGACTGGGCGAAGACTACCTGAGTCTCAGCGAGCTAGGGCGGGCCAGTGAGTATTTCACCAAGGCATTCCAGTTGCGGGAACACGCCAGCGAACGGGAAAAGCTGGGTATCGCCGCCATCTACTACCAGAATGCAACCGGGGAGCTGGATAAAGCGGCCCAAACGTATCAGGAGTTCATTGAGAGCTACCCACGGAGATCCGGAGGATATAGCAATTTGGGTATGGTGTACTGCGTACAGGGGCAGTACGAGAAAGCTGCGGAGACCACGAGGCAAGCCGTGCGCCTGGCGCCGGATGAAAATAACTACAGCAATCTCGCCAACTACAACCTTGCCTTGCAGCGGTTCGACGAAGCGCGGCAGAGCATCCACGAAGCGCAGGCGCGAAAGCTGGATGATTTCATATTCCGCAATACTCTCTACGCGCTTGCCTTTCTCGGTGCGGACTCCGCCGCGATGGCGGAACAGCAACGGTGGTTTGCGGGCAAGCCCGATTATGAAAGCTGGGGACTGGCGCTGGCATCCGACACCGAGGCGTATGGCGGTCATCTCGGCAGGGCGCGGGAACTGACCAAGCGCGCGGTGGACTCCGCCATCCGGGCTGACAGCAAGGAAAATGGGGCCATCTGGCAGGCGAATGCTGCTCTGCAACAAGCCGCCTACGGCAATCCTGTGGAGGCGCGGCACTCAGCGGCAGAGGCTTTGAAGCTGGCTCCCGCGAGTCAGGGCGTTGAGAGTGAAGCCGCGCTGGCGTTTGCCATGGCGGGCGATACAGCGCGAGCCGAGTCCTTGGCCCAAGATTTAGGGAAACGCTATCCGTTGGACACGCAGATGCAGTCGCTTTGGCTGCCTGCGATTCAGGCGCAATTGGCACTGAACAAAAAGAATCCTGCTGCCGCGTTGAATGCCCTGCAAGCCGCTTACCCCATCGAGTTGGGGCAAATTCCGTTCGTCGCCAATGTTTCCTGTCTCTATCACGTGTACGCACGCGGAGAGGCATACTTGGCCGCCGGACAGGGCAGTGCCGCCGCCGCCGAGTTTCAGAAGATTCTCGACCACAGCGGCATCGTCTGGAACTGCTGGACGGGAGCGTTGGCGCATCTGGGAGTAGCTCGTGCCAACGCCTTGCAAGCCAAGGCGTCGCAAGGCGCAGATGCCGATGCCGCCCGCGTCCGCGCACTAGCCGCCTACAAAGATTTCCTCACGCTCTGGAAAGATGCCGATCCCGACCTGCGCCCCCTCAAAGAGGCGAAAGCGGAGTACAAGAAACTCAGCGAACGCTCAGCGGCCTCGCCCTAGTCACACCACGATCATGATTTTCACATCCCAATCCGGCCCTGTGATAAACCCAAAGTGCAGCGTGGAAGCGCCATCGCACACAAGAGATCAGCGCCTGCGCATGTTCCGATTTTGTTTTCGGGGTCCACTACATGGATGAGCGGGCTAAGCGCGTACTGGAGTTCGGCCCCTTCCGCATGGACCTCGAAGAGCGCGTATTAATGCGCGAGCAAGAGACCATCACCCTCTCCCCCAAGGCTTTTGAAACTCTTTTGGTGCTGGTGCAGCACAGCGAACGCGTGGTCCGGAAGGACGATTTGATGAAGACGCTGTGGCCGGACACCTTCGTGGAAGAAGCAAACCTCAGCCAGCACATTTTTCAGCTTCGCAAGGCGTTGGGAGATAAGGCCCACGATCCTGAGTACATCGTCACGGTTCCGGGGAGAGGCTATCGCTTCGCCCAGAAGGTTGAGGAGCGCATCGAACCGGATGGCGATTTAATCGTGCACAGCCGTTCGGTGCGGAGTGTGACCGTCGAGGAAACCGAATCCAGCGCCGCCGTCGCTTCATTCTCAGGCCATCGCCGAAATTATTGGGTGTGGGCTGGGGCGGCAGTCGCGCTGCTGACATTGGGGTCCACTAGCACGTTTTTCTACATGCGCAAGGCCCACACCCTTACGGAAAAAGACACGATTGTCCTGGCTGATTTCGCCAACACCACCGGCGACGCGGTCTTCGACGGAACACTCCGGCGAGGGCTGGCCGTGCAGTTGGCGCAGTCGCCATTTCTGAACATTGTGTCGGACCACAGACTGTCAGAAACGCTGCGCTTCATGGGGCAGGCGCCCGATGCGCGGCTCACTCCGGCAATTGCCCGCGACCTCTGCCAGCGTGTGGGAAGCCGGGCGTACCTGAGCGGCTCGATTTCGAGCCTGGGGACACAATATGTTTTGGGCATCAGTGCCGTGAACTGCCGCACCGGCGATGTTCTGGCCCAGGAGTTAGTGACAGCGGATGGCAAAGAACGCGTGCTGAAAGTTCTCGGCGAGGCGGCGGCCAAGATGCGGTCGAAGCTGGGTGAATCGCTCAGTACGGTGCAAGAATTGGACACACCGCTTGAGCAGGCCACCACTTCTTCACTGGAAGCTCTCCAAGCCTACAGTCTGGGAGAGAAGACCGCGTACGGAATGGACGACAGTGCCGCCGCCGTTCAATTCTTCCAGCGAGCCATCCGGCTCGACCCGAATTTCGCCGTGGCTTATGAAGCGCTCGCGAGGAGCTATGACAATATCGGAGAGGTCAGCCTGGCCGCGGAGAGCGCCAGGAAAGCCTATGAGCAACGTGAGCGCGTGAGCGAACTCGAGAAGCTCCATATCGAGGGTCACTACTATTATTACGTCACCGGCGACCTGGAAAAGGCGCGACAGACCTATGAAATATGGGCCGAAACCTACCCGCGAGATTCCAAGCCACGAATTGGCCTGGCTGCTATCTACCGCAGTTTCGGGCAGTATGACAAATCCCTTGCGGAAATGCGCGAGTCTGTCGGCCTCGACCCACTGAGCAGTTTGGGTTATGCAGACCTTTTCGAGTGCTATACCTCTCTGAATCGATTGGAGGAAGCCCAAGCCGTTAACGAGGCGGCGCTGGCAAAAAATCCTGATTCTCCTGGACTTCGCGTCAATCTGTACACCCTCGATTTCTTGCGGAACGATGCACAGGGGATGGCGCAGCAGGCGGCCTGGTCTGCGGGCAAGCCGGGGGTGGAAGACTTCATGTTGTTCGCTGAATCCGATACCGCCGCCTATTACGGGCTGCTTGGGAAGGCCCGGGAGCTTTCCCGCCGTGCAGTGGCCTCGGCTGAGCGCGCGAAAGAGGACGAGACGGCGGCGGCCTACGAAGCCGGGGCGGCATTGCGGGAAGCCCTTTACGGTAACGGAGCCGAAGCCCGGCAGCGGGCCGCTGCGGTGCTAGCGCTTTCGACGGGCCGGAATGTGGAAGATGGAGCGGCGCTGGCGTTGGCCTTTGCAGGAGACACAGTTCGGGCTCAAGTCTTGGCGGAGAATCTGGCCAAACGCTTTCCGGAAGATACCAGCGTGCAGTTCAACTACCTTCCAACGCTTCGAGCGCAACTCGCGTTGAACCACAACAATCCTTCAAAGGCCATCGAGGCCCTTAAAATTGCATCTCCTTACGAAATGGGGACAGCTGGCAATAGTGTGTTCTCGAACGACCTGTATCCCGTCTATGTGCGTGGCCAAGTCTATCTGGCTGCGCATCAGGGCCACGAAGCCGCGGGTGAATTCCAGAAGATACTCGACCACCGCGGAGTTGTGCAGAACGCACCGATCGGCGCGCTCGCCCATCTCGAAATTGCCCGCGCGTATGTGATGCAAGGCGACGCCGTCAAAGCCCACGCCGCCTATCAGGATTTCTTCGCGCTGTGGAAGGACGCCGACCCAGGCGTCCCTATCCTGCTCGCCGCTAAATCCGAATTTGCAAAGCTGAAATAATCCTGTGAGCGGCAATCGCAACGAAGTGGCATTGAAAGCTTGATGGGTGCGGAAAATCAGGGCAGTTTTTGCGCGCCGAGCTGCCGCAGCAGGGGCAGCAGATCGCCCAGCACCCAGCCGTGAATTATTTTTCCGCCCGCCATGCGGAAAAATGCCGCGCCTGCATAGCTGATCTCTTTTCCGGTGGGCGCGACGCCGAAAATTTCTCCGCGATGCGTCCCGCGATACATCGTGCGCGCCACCACGCGATCATCTTCGGCAGTCAACTGCACGATGGCGTTGTGAAAATCCGGGAAAGCGCTCTGCACTTTGCGCATGTAGGCGCGAAACGCGTCGCGGCCCTTCAGCTCGCTGCCAAGCGTCCCGCGAAAAACGATATTCTCGTCGAGCAGCTCATCGGCCTTCGCGAAATCCCAGGGATTCCACATTTCGTCAAAAAACCGGCGGACCAGTTGCTTGTTCTGTTCCAGCGGATCGTTTGCTGGCGCGATTTCGTCGCCCGCGCGGATCGTGCCGCCGATCAGTATCTCCGCGCGTAGGCCAGCGCGGTGCTGCATGGCCGCCTTGATGCCCACTTGCGTCAAAGTTTCCAGGTAGCTGCACGGCTGGCACAATCGCTCGCCGCGCAGCCGCACTTCGCCGATGCGAAAATCCTGGCCCACCAGGTGATTCAGCGCCACGCCACGGGTGACGATGTTGCGGCGCATGTCGCTGGGCGCAAATTTCGTCCCGAGCTTGGCGTTCACCTGCTCCACCGCCTCGCTTTCAATCAGCGTGACGTCGCGCACTGCGCCCGGCGTGTTCGAATACGTCCCCACTTTCGTGAAGTAGCGGTCGCCTTCGAGCCCCTGCCCGGCAATCGCGTGCGCGGACTCGAGCGCTTGCATCGGCGCACCCGCCGCCGGAGCGGTATGGATTGAAATCAAGTGCCCGCTATTCATCCCCGTCCCTCCTGGCCCAAAATGCGCGCGGCCGTCAGCGCATACACTGCCGCGCAATTCTCCATTTCTCGCAGCGAAACGAATTCGTTGGGCCCATGCGAAACCGACAGCAGCCCAGGGCCGTAGGCCAGCGCCGGAATTTTCCGCGCGGCATAGAATCGCGTTTCGAGCAGCCCGGGGCACATCTCAAAGGCCGGAGCGCGGCGCGTGATTTCTCGCGCGCTTTCGCCGAGCGTACGCGCCAGTGGCTGCGTTTCTTCAATCGCCACGGAATTGCCTTCCTGAAATATCTCTATTTCCGCTTCGATGCCGCGGCGCCGCATGCGATTCAGAATTTGCAGCAGGCGCCGCTTTTCCGTGGCCAGATTTTCCTCCGGATTGATGCGCCGGTCCACGGTAAAGCTGCACTCGGCAGGCACGGCGTTGAAATTCGTGCCGCCCTCGGTGCGACCGCCAATTAAAAGAATCGACCGGCGCGCGGCGGCCGGCGCGACATTGAACCGCGTCCTGCGCCTGGAGATGCGCCGCTTCTCTTTTTCCAGCTCGCGCGCCATCTCCATCATTCGTTCAAAAGCATTCACGCCGCGAAAGCTCAACCCGACGTGCGCGGTCTTGCCCTTCACCGTCACGCGCAGCGAGATGGCCCCGCGGCTGGCATTCCAGATCACGCCGCCGGTCGGCTCGGCGGTCAACATGCCCACGCAGCCGGGAGCGAGCGCGCCCGACTCGAACAGCGCCGCCGTGCCGCGCTGACCGCCGGTCTCTTCGTCCGGCACAAACGCCAGCTCAATACGGCCTGCCAAGGGCACGCGCAATTCCCGCAGCACACGCGCGGCGTGCAGCATCGCGACCAGCCCGCCCTTCATGTCCGCCGTGCCGCGGCCGAAAATGTTGCCGTTGCGATCGCGCGGCCGGAATTGCCCCGCGCTCGATGCCGGCACCACGTCGTAGTGCCCGTGGAAGTAAAGCGCTCGCTTGCCGCTGCCGAGTGTCGCGCGCACCCAATAACGCGGGGCATCGCCTGCGAGCGCCTTCCCGGCGCCACCCGCTTGCCCCTTTGCAGCGCTGCGCGGTGGCGGAATCTTCGCAATCGTCGCACGCAACCCGGCTTTGCGCACGATCCGCGCCAGCGCCTCGGCGCACGCGCGGTAATTCTGCCCCGGCGGATTCTCGGTTGGAATGCGCACCAGCTCGCGCGTAAATTCCGCCATCTCCGCGCCATGTGCAGCGACAGCTCGACGGATTTGTTCGCTAAGGGGGATCACTTCAGCAAGACTACCGCGCGTCTTTGAGGGAGGGCAGCACCAATTTGGCCGGGGCGAATTGCAGCCCGCGCCGTACTGGTCGCAGCGCTATGTTTTTTGAGCTGGGACTATTTCGGCGCGTAGAAGAGGTAATCGGCGCTGTACGCGACGCGCGCTTCCTTGCCGGCGTGCTCCGCGTCGCAACCGGAAGCCGGCGCCTTGCCGCCTTTGGTGTTGAGGCGCTGGATGGTCGTCGCGCTTGTGAGCACGCCGCTGCCTTCGTGGCTGACGATGTTGACGAGCAGCCAGGGAATCGCGTCGGCCTCCGGTGAAGGCGCATTGGCCACCGCTTTCCCGGTCACGCGGCTGCCGTCACTGGCTTCCCAGGAAGGTCCGGCGAAATGTTTGCCGAAAAGTTTGCCGTCCTTGTCGAAGAGTTGCGCGTCGGGCGCCTTCAGTGTCCAGGTGAATTGCGCGGCGTCACTCTTGCAGGTGTACACCTGGTCGCCCTTGGCGTGGACCTGCAGCAAGAGTTTTTCGTTGGCGGGCGGTTGGAGTTGCGGCGGGACTTGCTGCGCGGCAACAGGGAACGAAAGAACGACGACCGCGGCGGCGAGCAGCACGGCGAATGCAATTCTGCGAAGACCAAGACGCATGGAATCTCTCCTCCAGCTAGAGGACAAAATAACGAGGGCGCGCGATCAAATTCGCATCGGCATCACAACGTAGCGGTAGCGCGTGGCCTCATCCGCGAGCGGCCGCAATTGCCCGGCGGACTGCTCGTCCTTCAGCTCGAAGCTGATCGGACCGTCGGCGGCCGCGGCCAGAAAATCGAGCAGGTACTGCGCGTTGAATCCAATCGAAATCGGCTCGCCCTTGAATTCTTTCTCAATCGCTTCCTTGGCCTCGCCGTATTCCGGGCTGGAGGCGGAAATTTCCACGCCCTCTTTGGCCAGCGTGAATTTCACCGCGCGCGAACGCTGGTCGGCCAGTTGCGAAACGCGCCGCAGCGCATCCTGTAATTCGCCGCGCTCGAGCACCACGGTCTTGTTGGCGTCGCGCGGCAGCACCGCTTCGTAATTCGGGAATTGCCCGGTCAATTTTCGCGAAGTCAGCAGGCGGCGTCCAAACTGGAAAAACAGGTGGCTTTCGTCCTGCGCAAATTCGAGTTGCGCTTCATCGCCCGATTCCGCGGCCAGACGCTGGATTTCCGTCATGGCTTTCTTGGGCACCAGCACGCGCGTCTCGGCGTTCATGCCTTCGAATTTGTGGTCTGTCTCGACCATCGCCAGGCGGTGTCCGTCGGTGGCCACCATGGTCAGCGATCCCGCCTTCAGCACCATCAGCGCGCCGTTCAGCGTGTAGCGCGATTCCTCCAGCGAAATCGCGAAAGTGGTCTTGGCGATCACGTCCGCCAGCAGCTTCACCGGAATTTTCACCAGCGCGTGCGGAAACGCCGGCAGCGCGGGAAAATTGTCCTTGGACATACCCACCAGCTTGTAATTCTTGCGGTCGCAACTGATGTGCACCCAGTGATTGTCCTGCAGCTTGAACTTGATTTCTTCCTCGGGCAGCAGGCGCACCAGTTCCAGCAGTTTCTTCGCCGGAATGGTCCCGGCGCCCTCTTTTTTCACCTTGGCTTCGCACGAAGTGCGGATGCTCAGCTCCAGATCCGTGGCCGTGATGGTCAGGCGGCTGCCCTTGGCCTCGCACAAAATATTCGACAGGATGGGAATGGTGGTCTTGCGCTCCACCACGCCCTGGGTGAGTTGGAGTTCTTCGAGCAAGTCGAACTTCTTTACGCTGAATTCCATCGGGCCAGTTCCTTTTTCTTCCTGGGTGGCGCGAGCAGGCGCGGTTGCTTCCGTCATGCGGTTTGTCCCCTTATCCTCTGCTGCGGCTACTGTACTGCTTTTTCTATACTTTATAAATAGTAAGAAACCCGTCGCCGTCGCCGGACCTGTGCAAGCTGCGGATATCGCGGCAAAGCCCACAAGCGGCGGCGCTTGCTGCGCGGGCTTGCTTGTGGAAAGCCGCGCGCCGTTGCGGAAAAACTCCGGCCGGGCCCGAGCGCCGGGACGCATGCACAAAGCATCCACAGCTGGAAGGGAGGCCCGGCCGGGTCCCTGACCCCTAAATCTAGCCGAATGAATCGAGTAGCCTGTTGATGGTCTTGTTCAAATCTTTGTCTACCTGCCGCTGGTTCTCGATCTTGTGGATCGAATGCAGCACTGTGGTGTGGTGCTTGCCGCCGAACTGCCGCCCGATTTCCGGCAGCGACGCGGAGGTCAGTTGCTTCACCAGGAACATGGCCACCTGGCGTGGGAAGGCAATGACCTTGGAGTTGCTGCGCACCTTCAAATCCTGTGCGCGCAAACCGAAATGCTCGCCCACGCGCTTCTGAATCTGTTCGATGGTCACGTGCTTTTCCGCCGTCTCGATAATATTTTTCAGCACCTGCTGCGCCGTGGGCAGGTTTATTTCCGCGCCGGTCAACGACGAGAAGGCAATCAGCCGGATCAGCGCGCCTTCCAGCTCGCGGATGTTCGATTTGATCGAGCGCGCGATGTACTCGGCCACGTCGTCGGGGATCTGCACTCGCTCGTTATCGGCCTTCTTCTGCAAAATGGCGATCTTCGTTTCCAGGTCCGGCATCTGGATGTCGGCGATCAATCCCCACTCAAACCGCGAGCGCAGCCGTTCTTCGATGGAGGAGATCTCCTTCGGCGGGCAATCCGAGGAAATCACGATCTGCTTCTGCTGGTCGTACAGCGCGTTAAATGTGTGGAAGAACTCTTCCTGGGTCCGTTCCGCGCGCGCGATGAACTGAATATCGTCCACCATCAGCACGTCCATGTTGCGGAAGCGTTCGCGGAACGCCGCCTGGCGCTCGAAGCGGATGGCCGCAATCACTTCATTCGTGAATTTCTCCGCGCTGATGTAGGTCAGCCGCAGCGACGGGTTGCGCCGCTTGAGTGTGTGCCCGATGGCCTGCATCAGGTGCGTCTTGCCCAGTCCCACTCCGCCGTAGAGGAACAGCGGGTTGTAGGATTTCGACGGCTGCTCGGCCACCGCCACCGCCGCGGCGTGCGCAAACTGGTTCGAGGCGCCCACGATAAACGTGTCGAAGGTGTAGCGCGGGTTCAGTTGGTTGTTGACGGAGTCGAAGTCCAGCTTCGACTGTGTCACCGCTGCCGCGCTCGTCGTCGCCGGCTCGGGTTCCGCGCAAATGTACTCGAGTTGCAGCTGCGGCTTGCCCAGTTCCACCAGCACGGCCTGTAAAAGCTGCCCGTAAGTCTCCGTCAGCCGCTTGGAGAACAGGCGAGTTGGTACTCGGACCACCAGCCGGTCGTCCTCGCTGCGTTCCTGCCGTGTGGGACGGAACCAGGTAGCGAAACTGTGGGGATTGACGCGCCGCTCAGTATGCTGAAGGATCTTGTCCCAGAGGTTCATCGAGAAAATCAGCCCCTAACGCAATTTCCACCGATGTGGAAATGCTGTGGAAATCCACAACCCAGTTGGTAGGACTTTAGGTCTGGCCTTTCAGGTTCACAGTCGCAGGCACGCGCCCCGCGCCGGCGACGTCAAATGAGTGCTCGCATAATGGCTGAGTTTCAAATGCGAGGCGGGATTCTGCCTAAATGCGACGTGAACAGCAAGAGAAAACTATACGAACGCTGGTTCCGCTTTCCTCACGCGATTCACAGTTTTTCCACAGGCAATCGTGCACCGAAAAGGAACAAAAAAGTTCGCGCAGCGCACAGTCTCGCTATGCGCTCTGTCTCGCAACGATCCGCACAGCATGAAAAATCCGCATCGCCACGCTGCATTCCGTGATTCCGCGCCGTTGTTCGGAAATTTCCTGCGGCGAATGATCGCGCACGTGCAATCGTCGTGCGAAGCGGTCTCGCACGGAATTTCAACACATTCGCCATCCACAAACCCTGTGGAAATCCTGCTGAAACCTTCGCCCGCTCCCCATTTTTTTGCGCGGACATAGAATCTATTTCGTCAGGGCATGGCTGCAGCCATGCCGCACCGGACGCAAAGTCATGACGGCTTCAGCCGCTGAGGTGCGTATCTCACGGAGGCAATGCGCCGACCACGAGTTACGAAGCACGATTCACAACTCACGGTACTCCACTCTACTGGCACGCCGTCGATTTACCCGTGCACGTTACCTGCTCCAGCTTCTGAATCTTCACCGGCTTGCCGCCTGCGTACACTTCAAGAGCAGCCTTGTATGTGGTAGCCGAAATTTTGTTTCCTTGCTTGAGCGTCCCGGGAATTTTCACATGCACGATCCCGTCCTTCTCATCCACCAACCGCGCCTCCCCGGACGGAGTGAAACTCGAATTGAACGCCGGCGCGCCTTTCTCGTCGAGATATCCCGCCATATGTTTCATGAAATCTTTCCAACCCTCCGCCGTGAAATCGGTGCGCGCCCGCTCCAAGGTCGCGGCATCCCCCATTTCGAAATTCACCGCGCGCACTCCCGCCTTCTCGGCAAACGCGACGACCGCCGCCTGGTCCGATCCCGCAGTGGCTTGTCTCGCGCCCGCAAACGGACTGCCCGCCAAAACCGCAACCAGGAATATCAGAAGTCCGACTCGCATCGCTTCACCTCCGGCTTGAATTTGAATGTTTGGCTCGCCGCCCCGCGCTCGAGCTTTCAGCAAACTCTCCCAGCTTAGCGAGAATCGTCACGCATTCTGCTCCGCGTCTCGATACGGATGTGTGTGAGTTACTGGGGGCTCGCGATGGAAGCGCCCGGCTCGCGAATCAGTCAATCCAGCCGGAAATTCAGGCGCTCGATCGAGCGCGCGCGGCCGGTCGTTTCGTCCACGTCGATCAGCACGGAGTTCATCTGGATGTCGCCTTCGGCCACCGAGAATCGCGCCGGCATGCCGTCGAGGAAGCGCTGCAGGACGCCGCTCTTGTCCATGCCGATGACCGAATCGTGCGGGCCGGTCATGCCCACGTCGGTGATCACCGCGGTGCCGCCGGGCAGGACGCGTTCGTCGGCGGTGGCCACGTGCGTGTGCGTGCCGATGACCGCGGAAACTTTTCCGTCCAGATACCAGCCCATGGCCTGCTTTTCGGAAGTGGCTTCGGCGTGCATGTCCACCAGAATTACTTTTGTGTCCGCGGGAATTTTCCCGAGCTCAGTGTTCGCCGCGCGGAACGGATCATCGAGCGGCGTCATGAACGTGCGCCCCTGCAAATTCAGCACCGCATACGCGGCGCCGTTCTTCGCCCGGCCGGTGAACAGCCCCTTGCCCGGCGCGCCGTTCGGAAAATTCGCCGGGCGCAGCAGCCGCGGCTGGTGCGGAAAGAAATCGAGAATCTCCTTGCGGTCCCAGATGTGGTTGCCACCGGTGAGCACTTCGATGCCGCAGCCGAGCAGCTCTTCGGCCAGCCGCGGCGTGATGCCGAATCCCGACGCGGAGTTCTCGCCATTGGCGATGCACAGGTCCACGCGCTGCTGCGCCAGGATGTCCGCCAGCCGGTCGTGAACAATCTGCCGCCCGGGCGAGCCGACGATGTCGCCGATGAAAAGGATTCTCAATTCACTGCCTTTCGGGAGAAAGGAAAATCACGCGCGTGCCGGATGGTTTCCAGCCTCAAGCATCCAGCCTCTAGCGTCAAGAAAGTGGCCCCTCGGCTTCGCTCGGGACTCACGATGCTTCATCGCATCGTGAGGAGCGGTCCACTTCGCCGTGCGTGCTAGGCCCTGAACCCCACGAATAAGTGGGTGCCCCGCGCCTGCTTTAAGGCTACTACGGCAAGGCCGGAGCGGCACAAGGGCAGGACGACTCAGGCTCCCGGGGATCCAGTGTTGGTTCAAAAGGCTTTCGCAACGTCACCTGCGTCGCAGGCCGCGTCCAAAATCATTGTAGCAGCATTCGCCAACGCGACGATTCAGCGCAAAGTTTTCAGGTATGTGACGATTTGCCAGCGTCGCTCGACCGGCATCCCGGACCACGACGGCATGCCGCGCCACAAATTCCCGCTGCGCAGGAACCACACCAGCTCGCCGGGCGCAGCGTTCTGCACTCCGGGCGAGCGCAAATTCACAGCGCGCCCCGAGCCGCGCGCATCGCGGCCGTGGCATTCGGCGCAATGCCGCAGGTACAGCTTCTTGCCCGCGGCCACAGCGTCCGCCTGGCCCTCGTACGGATTCACCCACTCGCGAGTCGCAACCGGCGCTTCGGCGATAGCGCGCAGCACGCCGCGGTCGTCGCCGTTACTTTTCTGGCCGCCCACGCCCGCCGCCGCAAACGCAGCCGACGCGAGCAGCAACAAAAGTGGAATCGCGTGGCGCGTCATCGGAAAAGTTTCCTCACCTTGCCGCCGAACCCGGAGATTTCATACGTCACGCCCCAGCGCAGCAGGAACCGGTGGCTCGGGTGCGTCAATCCCCAGCCGGGCGAAACGCGCAACGTGACGCCGCGGGGCATCTGCCACGCCACCATCGGCGCCAGGTAATGCGAAGTCCCGGAAAGCGTCGCCGAATCCGTGGTCCCCAGTCCGCCATACATTTCCACTCCAGCGACAATATTCTCGCGGCAAAAATTGCAAGGCCGCGCCGTCGCCGCCAACCGCAGCGGACGGCTGGCCGCCACCGCGTAACCAAATTCCCACGGCGCGTGCGCCAGGTTTTTCTCGGCGATAAAATTTTCGGAAATATTCCAGCCCTTGAAATCGCTGGAAAGAATCAGCTTGGCTTCGATTTCGTGCAGGTGCTCGCGGCTGGCCACCGCGTTGCGCACGGCGTGATCCGCCTCACCGTCGAAGCCAACCACCTCGATCATGGTCTTGTCCGCGCCGTTCACGTCTTCGTATTCAACGTACAGCACCGGATTGATCCAGTGCTCGCGCATCAGCGGGCGAAAACGGTTCTCCCAGCGCCAGCCGGTGAAGAGCGCGCCGTCGCCCAACGTGTGCTGGCTATCAATATAAATCTCCGTCGTCCACCAGCCCGTCGCGCCGTATTCAATCTCCAGCCACGGCGCCACAAAATCATTCCCGCCGCGCTGCGCCGCGTAGGTGGAGCTGAACTCCAGCTCCAGATTGCCGGGCTCCTCCAGCCGGTGCGAGTAGGTGACGAAGTAAGGAGTCTCCTGCGCGCTCGCCGGCCGGGGAAAGAGCGCCATGGCGGCAAACAATAAAAGACCGAAGACAGCGCGAGCAGCAAGCGACAACCTCAATTCCTCCGGCAAACCGAATGCCCGAAAGCCAGTTGCAACTAATTTGCAACTGGCCCATGCTATTCCAGTTGTAACTCGCTTTCAAATGGAATTCGTGCAAGGTGCCCAGGACGCCCCCGAACGACCGAAATCCAGCATTCATCAGTATTGATTCCCCGGCCATCTTGCGGCCCGCAGTCTCCCGGACTACAATCCCGGCAACGGATCTCCTGGCTAATCCGCTATCGCTGATACGCAAAGGAGGAATGCAATGCGAAAGCTCCTGTGGCTGATGATCCTGGTTTGCCTGTCGGCCGGCACGGCCCTGGCCCAATATGACAAAGCCCCGGCCGCCAACCCCGACGCCGCCAAACCCGATTTCTCCATGACCGCCTCCTACATCGAGGCCTGCAGTTGCGACATGTTCTGCCCCTGTTATTTCAACGACCACTCCACCATGCACGGCGACAAGCAATTCTGCCGCGCCAACCTGGTGATGAAAGTGGACAAGGGCTACTACAAATCCACCAAGCTCGACGGCGCCAAGGTGTGGATCTCCATGGACCTCGGCAGCAACTGGGCCACCGGAAAAGACACCTGGCAGGTGCTGACCTTCGATCCCAGCAACACGCCGGAGCAGAAGGCCGCCCTCGCCGACATCATCGGCCAGCTCTATCCCTTCAAGTGGGAGAAGAAGGACACCGACACGCAGGCTTTCTCCTGGAACGTGGACGAATCCACCGGCGTGGCCACCGCCAAGATGAGCAACGGCAAGGGAGAAGTGGTCCTCGAGCGCGTCAAGGGCGTGAACCCCAAGGATGAAGTGGTGCTGCCCAACATTCAGTACTGGATGGCGCAGTCGAACAACGGCTTCCGCATGTGGAAAACCAAGGAAGAAAGGTACGCCGGCGAAGGCCACGACTTCGACTACAAAGGCACCAACGGCTTCCTCATCACCATCACCTTCTCCGGCAAGGCCAGCGGCCCGAAGGCTGCCGACTAATTCTTGATCCGTGAAATTGAGTAGGGGAATCCGGTAATCCCGACGGATTCCCCTTCGCTCTTTTTGGGGTGTGCCCCATTTGCACCCAGATGCTGCCCATTGGCGCGGCGCCTTGGCGCCGCTTTATTACTGCGAGGCTTGCCTTGGTAGGCGCATTCCCTTGACTATAACTGGCAGTAATAAATAGTTGACAAAGTGATTCCGGCTGCTCTAAAGTTTGAAACGGATGGGGAGTGAAAACTTCTTCATCCTGAAATAGGGGTGAAGCGAAACAGCGAAAATGGAAGGCTAGAAAGCTCCTCCGCTATGGGCCATCAGTAAACCCGGGGCTGTCAGGGAAGTAGATACTGACTGACAGGTCTCTGCGACAGCGTTAACGCTGTCGCAGTGTGAACAGTCGCTTCAGGACTGCGCACACTGAATTCACCCCAAAGGAGGGCTTGCATGTCAGCCTACCGAAAGAAAATCGCTGTTCGCAGGCTGGAGCAGGCAGTCCGGATATTGTTCCGGGCTGATGGCGCCAGCTTGTCAGTGCAACAACACGGTAGGCTGGCGGTTGAGTTGCGCCGGTCAGTGTCACGGCTCAAGCGCTTGCTGCGTGATGATCCCAACGATGAATTCTGGGGCGTCTTGCAACAAGCAATCTTGAAGATCGTGCGAGATCTGCGGGACAGATAGCTGCCAGCTTACCGTTCACAATCATGAGGAAAATGTATGCACCTTGGTCGAGCAATGAAATTGATGCGGACGGCGACCGGACTAAAGCAAAACGATATTGCGAGGCAGTTGGGCGTTACATCGAACTACATATCACTGGTTGAGAATGGAAAGAGGGAGCCGAGCGTTTCATTTTTGAGAGCGCTTGCACGAATTTTCAAAGTCCCGGTCGGGCTTTTTTTCCTATGGGAAGAAGCCGAGCCCCATTCTTCGAAAGCGGGTCTTGCGCAACTCCGAGATATACTTGCTCAACTGGAATCGATGTACCTCCTAGCGAACTATAAAAAAATTCGAAAGAGTGCAGCGTCCCTGTGACGCAATTCGACCTAAATACGAGTTCAGCGCTCTCCGAACATCTGTTGGTGACAACGTCGGAGTTAGAGGAAGTGATCCGGCACCGTTATCTCTACTACCGGAACAGCCAACTGCCGAAAAAAAATGGCGGCTTCCGGGTGCTAAAGGTGCCACACGGCCTTTTGAAGAAGCATCAAGGGTGCGTCAAGCGGCTCGTCCTCGACGCCGTTAAACCTCTCCCTTGCGTTCACGGAGGAGTCGTAGGCCGCTCGGTAGTTACAAACGCGAAGCCACATGTCGGGAAGAATGTGGTCTTCAAACTGGATGTCCAAGACTTTTTCCCTAGTGTGCGAGCTACAAAGGTTCGGTCAATTTTTGGCACGCTAGGGTTCGGCCAAGATGCAATCGATGCGTTGGTGGCCTTAACCACGTGGGATGATCAGCTGCCACAAGGGGCAGCCACGAGCGTGGGTTTAGCGAATCTGGCAATGTACAAAGCGGATGTGAGGCTAGCTAGATTGGCAGAGCAGCAAGGTTTCGATTACACGCGGTATATCGATGATCTAACCGTATCGGGTAGTTGGCGCTTGTTGAAATTCCGCAAGCTTATCCAACGAATTATCGAGGAGGAAGGGTTCGTAGTGAATCTCAAGAAATTGAAGACAATGACTGCGGGGAGCCGCCAAGAGGTAACCGGATTGATTGTGAATGAGAAGCTGAATCTTCCGAAGGAACGGCGCGATGTGATTCGTCGTGAGGTTGCACAAATTTCCTCTCGCCATAATCGGCGGGCGGCAAATCAGGCTAGAGTCCGAGGGCAGCTTTCTTGGCTGTCCTCTGTTAATCCGCGACAGGCTGTGCGCCTTCGAATTCGAGCAGGTGTTTGAGTTCCCCCAACCCTTCAAGACTCCTCAACTCATCAGAACCATCGGCTCTCTTCGGGGGCAAGCCCCACTCCAAAAAGAGCAACGAGGCAGCATTTTCCGTCCGCCCACATGGTTCGGCGCCCCCCGCCCTATGGAGAGGGAAGGCCGTACAATTCTGACGAGTCATTATTCGGCCCTCCGTGAGACATGCTGTAGTCAAAAAACGCTCGCTGGGAAAGTCTGCGGTAAAACTCCAGTTCTTCTTCCATAGTCCTATTTCCCGCAGCGCGCTCTTCTTGGGTAATGCTCTTTGTTTCGAGAAGAGCGTCCGCTTTTGCCTTCTCCATCGGCATTACAACATCTGAAATAAATGGGTAAGTGCTGAATGACCACTGCTTGCTCACAAATTCCTCATCGAGGATGCCCCCCTGACAAAGGACTTCCAACTTTCGAAAAAACTGACTAACCCGACGCCTGTCCATATCAAGACTATTTGCAAGGCGTTCTTCTTGTTCAGTTCGATTTGACTTGTTCAAGATGCTTTTGAAGTTTTCGGCAAAGTCATTTGGCCTCTGCTGCTGCCAAGCACGAAGATTCTTCATGGACGCGAGAATCTCTGGGGATGCATATTCCCCGAGGACTTGGAGCCACACGGCAGCCCGGGTTGCTCTATTCGCCTCAAGTGCGCTGTTCCGCGTTTCAAGTGCCGCCCAGCCGGCGAATAATGCCGCGATGCAAGCTGCAATGGATGACACGGCCATCCAGAACGAAGCTGCATCTGATCGAGTACTCTGAAGAATTGATTCATGTTCGGGCTGGCCATTCATGCAGACCTCCCAACTGGCCATTTGGTGCGAATGACCTCTGACGGCCGGTTCAGTTCGAGAAATTCGAGCCCACTACATATCCATCGTTCCGAGAGTCGGCCAGTAATTAATGGATGATAACATTGAGTTAGTTGACGATGCCGCTTATTCATTCTCGGTTCTAATGTTGGATCCACACAATAAGTGGCGAGAGGTCGTGGATTAAATCCTGCGGATCCGTCGGCCGCGGCTGGTACTAGTCAGTGCGGGGCTGCACTCTGGATAAACCGCAATCCAAAGAGAGCTGAAGAGGGGTCCTTCGTCCGGCGTGAGGTGCCCTCAGGCTGACGGGCAGTGAGGGAAGCGCGCGGCGGAGTACTATTGTTCTCTGCATTTCCGCGTGCCATGCTACCGCCGGAGCGTTCTGGGGAGATGGCCGCGAGTCCAATTGTGCGCGTCTTGTGCGTCCCCAATGGGGTTGCGGGACGAGGGGGAAACGGAAGGGCGGGGATACCTACCCTCAAGGCCGCCAAGGGGATTACTAGCCACCAACCACTCGCCACTAGCCAGTGCATTTCTAATCGTTACAACCCGCGATTAAAACCACCCGTAACCCGTTCAAAACAAACGACGGTAGTACTTTCTAATCGTTACAAATGCCGACCCAGCGAAGGGTCGGCATCCCGAGGGAAAAACGTGACCGAGGGATCTCTCTTCTGCTTGGTCCCCTCGGGGGGAATGACGTCCTGGTTAACACATCGCCCGAGTCCGCATTTCTATCCGGTACAGCGCGCGAATAGAAATCGCCGTAAACCATTCAAAACAAACGACGGAGGCATTTTCTACTCGATACAAAAAGCCCTCCCCCCGGGGGGTGGCGACATGGTTATCCCAAGGCGATTTCGGGCCAGCGGAAACGAGGGAGGTTTTATACGGAGTGCGAGAGCTTGCCCTCGCTTTCATAGGGCGAGTCTCGGCTCGCCCGACTTTGCGCGCCTCGGGCGCGCGCCCGGCAAGCCGGGGCGTAGCGAAGCGGCGCCAAGGCGCCGCACTCCATAAAATACGAGCGGCGCGGAGGCAAAGAGGCGGGCGGGAACGAGGAGACTGGCGGGTCTCAGACCTGCCCCTACGGATGTCGCGGGGCAGGAGGCACGAACGGCGGAGGAAACGGAAAGGGCAACAGCAGATCCATCACCCCCGTTCAGAGTCAGACCGGGTTCGGGATGACAGATGGCGGCCAATGAAGCGGCGCGTTACACCTGGAGGACGTCGCCGTCCTTGGCGACCATTTCGTAGAGGACGGGGTTGACGAAGAAGCCGAGGAAGAGGCGCGAGATCAGGCCGGCGACGACGACGATGGCGAACGGCTTCTGCGTGTCGGAGCCGATGCCGGTGGACAGCGCGGCGGGCAGCAGGCCCAGGCAGGCCACCAGCGCGGTCATCATGATGGGGCGCAGGCGCAGCAGCGACGCTTCGCGAGTGGCGGTGCGAATGTCTTTGCCCTCCAGGCGCAGCTTGTTGATGTAGGAGACCAGGATGACGGCGGTCTCGACGGAAACGCCCATCAGCGCCAGCAGGCCGAGCACGGAAGAAACGCTGAAGGCCGTGCCGGTAAGTTTCAGTGCGATCAGCGCGCCGACCGGCTCGGTCATCACCACGCCGAGCGCGATGGTGACCGGAAATTTGAAATTGCCGTAGAGGGCGAAGAGGATCAGGAAAATGATGAGGATCGCGAGAGGACCGATGAATGCCATCTGGCGGCGGGCGTCCACGTACTCGCTGTATTCGCCGCCCCAGGTGAGGCGGTAGCCGATGGGCAGCGATTTTTCCACGTCGGCGATGGCGCGCTGGCCGTCGTTGACGGCGCTGGCCAGGTCGCGTCCCTCGATGCTGAACTGCACGCCGATGTAGCGCGAATTATTTTCGCGGTAGATGAAGGAGGCGCCGTTGCCTTCCCGAATGTCGGCGAGTTCGGAAAGCGGAATCTGCTGGCCGGCCGGAGTGCCGACGAGCAGATTGGAAATCTGGCGCGCGCTCTCTCGGAATTCAGGTTTCATGCGCACCACCAGGTCGAAAAGTTTTTCGCCCTGGATCACCTGCGTGGCGGCCTGGCCGCCGACGGCGGCTTGCACCACGGCTTCCACGTCCGCGACGTTGATTCCGTAGCGCGCAATTTTTTCGCGGTTCACGTTCACCAGCAAGCTGGGCTGGCCGAGCTCGCGGACGACGGTGAGTTCGGTGAAGCCTTTCACTTGCGAAAGGCGGCGCTTGATTTCGAGCGCTTTGTCTTGGAGGACGTTCAAGTCCGTGCCGTAAATTTTTACGGCGAGCGCGCTCTTCAATCCGGTGAGCGCTTCGTCCACGGCGTCTTCCGCGGGCTGCGTGTAATTGAAAATTACGCCGGGATAGGATTCGAGTTTCTTCTGGACCTCTTCGGTCAGCTCGCGCTTCGAGTGCAGCGGGCTGGTTTTCCACGAGGAATCGTCGTAAGGCTTCAGGCCCACGTAGAATTCGCAGTTGAAGAATCCGGTCGGGTCGGTGCCATCGTCCGGACGGCCGAGCTCGGAACCGACTTCGGTGACTTGCGGATATTTCATCAGGATGGCGCGGACCTGCGGAGCGAATTTGGCGGCTTCTTCGTAAGAGATCGTGTACGGCAATGTGGCGCGAACCCACAGCGCGCCTTCGTCGAGGTGGGGCATGAATTCGGCGCCGATGAAAGGAATCAGCAACAGAGTGGCTACGAAAATCAGGGTGGCGACCAGCAGCGTGGTCTTGGGATGATCCAAGCACCATCCCAACTGACCGCCATATTTTCTCCTCAGCCATTCGAAGGGTTTGTTGAAGCGCTCGTGCACGCCTTTGCGGAACCACGCCGAGCACATCACCGGCACAAACGTGAGCGTCAGGATGAGCGCGCCAACGAGAGCGATGGACATGGTGTCGGCCATGGGATGAAACAGCTTTCCGGACGGGCCGCTGAGCGCGTAGATGGGAAGATAGCCGGCGATGATCACGGCGACGGAATAGAAGATCGGGCGGTCCACATCTTTGGCCGCGGCCAGAATCACTTCGTGGAGATTGTAGTTTTGCCCTTCGCGCAGGCCGAGTTCGCGGTAGATGTTTTCAACCATCACCAGCGTGCCATCAATGATGATGCCGAAGTCGATGGCGCCAATGGAGAGCAAGTTGGCGGCCACGTCGTGCGCATGCAGGAAGATGAAGGAGAAGAGCAGCGCCAGAGGAATGGTGAACGCTACGATGACAGCGGCGCGCACGCTGGCGAGGAAGAAGATCAGCACGATGAGGACAAGAACCATTCCGCGAAGCAGGTTGGCTTCCACCGTGTCGGTGGTCAGGCGGACGAGGTCGCTGCGGTCGTAGAACGGGCGCACTTTCACGTCCGGCGGCAGGACGTGGTCGTTCAGTTCCTTGGTTTTGTCTTCCACGCCGCGCAACACGGTTTGCGTCTGCTCGCCGCGGCGCATCAGGATGACGCCTTCGACGGCGTCGTCGTTCTTGTTGAACCCGAACTGGCCGAGGCGCGGGGCGTTGCCGATGGTCACTTCGCCCACGTCGCGCACGCGGACGGGAACTCCGTTCTGCGCGCCGATGATGACGCGGCCGACGTCCGCGGTGTCCTTGATCAAGCCCAGGCCGCGGACGTAATAAAACTGGCCGCCCTGGGAATAGAAGCCGCCGCCGGTGTTGGCGTTGTTGACGCTGAGCTGCTGGAGAACCTGAGGAACGGTGATGTGATAGCCGTAGAGCCGCGCGGGATCGAGCAGCACCTGGTACTGCATCACCGTGCCGCCAAATCCGGAATCGTCCGCTACGCCAGGCACCTGTTTGTACTGGCGCTGGAGAATCCAGTCTTCGATGGTTTTCAGTTCCTGCGGCGAACGATCCGGACTTTCGATGACGTAGCGATAGACAAGGCCCGAGGGGCTGAACAGTGGAGCGAGGCCGGGCGTAACGCCGGCTGGCAATTGCAGGTCGGCGAGGCGTTCGAAGACGACCTGGCGCGCGAAGTAATCGTCCGTGCCTTCATCGAAGGTGAGGCGCACGTCGGAAAGGCCGTAGAGCGAAATGGAGCGCTGCACCAGCATCTTCGGCACGCCGTTCATTTCCACTTCGATGGGCAGTGTCACGAGCCGCTCGATTTCTTCTGCGGCGTGGCCCGGCCATTGGGTGATGAGCTCGACCATGGGCGGCGAAAGGTCCGGATACGCGTCCACGGGCATGCGCTGAAACGAAACGGCGCCAGCGGCGGCGATGAACACCACTACCATCAGCACCAGGAAGCGCTGGTTGAGCGCGAATTGGACGACGCGATGAATCATTCTGTTTTCGCCGGAGCCTTAGTGTTGAAAGGAGTTTGCAAATTGCAGGAACAAGCTGCCATCACCAACGACTTTTTCACCGGCCGTGAGACCTTTCAGAACCTGTGTCTTCCCGTCCTGGCTCTGGCCAATCTCCACCGGACGGCGCCCGAACTGGTTCGACTCCGAAGCGACGTAGACGAAAGGCTGATTTTCGTCATCGCGGAGCACTGCGGCGTCGGGCACGGCGATGGCGTCGCGAATCTGGCCGGCGGTGACTGTGGCGTAGCAATACATGTCGCGCTTCAGTTTTTCGCCGGGATTATCCACCACGAGGCGCGCCTGGAGCGTGCGCGTATTGGGATCGAGCGCGGGAGAGACGAAGGAAATTTTCGCGCGAAAGGTTTCCGGGTACGAGTCGGTCTTCACCGCCACCGGGTCTCCCACTTTCACATAGGCCAGGTCGCCCTGGTACACATTGGCGAGCACCCAGACGGTGCTCATATCGGAAATCGTGAAGGCCTGCGTGGTTCCCGCCTGCACCAACTGGCCGGGCGCTACGAGCCGCTCCACGATCGTTCCGCCGAGGGGAGAAAGCAGCGGGATTTCCGGTGCGGAGGACATTTTCTCGAGACCTTCGGGGCTTTTGATACCGAGGATGCGCAGGGCCTGCTCACTGGCATCGAGGTCCGTTTTCGCCTGATTGCGGTCGGATTCCGCCTGCAGCAGGTCGCGGTCCGCAATGGCGCCGTGAGAAAAGAGATCCTGCGCGCGGGCAAAATTTTTATCCGCAACGCGGAACACGTCCTTCGCCTTCAGGTATGCGGCGCGCATTTGCGTGTAGTCGGGACTGGAAATTTCGAGAAGTGGCTGCCCCTTCTTCACGCGCTCGCCAGGGACCACCAGAATCCGGCTCACCGGGCCGCCCACTTGGGTGATCACCGGCGTGGTCTGGAAGGCGTTGAAAGTAACGTTGCCGGTAAGGCGCAGCGTGCGCGTCAGGGTCACCGGCTGAATGGTCACCACCTGGATGTGCGACATCTGTTCCTGCGGGATGGTGAACAGTTGCGGCGTCGTAGCTTTCGATTCCTTCGCCGAATAGGAGGTCATCTGGCTGGCGCGCTCGCCCGGACCCGAGTTGCATCCCGAAAGGGTGAAAAGAAAAAGCGCCGCAAGAAACATCCAGCGATGCATGGAGTTGTCCGTTTGTGAGTTCATGGCAGCGTTCTCGTTCCCACTGCCTCGCGGAGTTGCTCCACCGCCAGCAGGTAGGAAGCCAGCTCCTGGCGATAGGCGAGCTGCGTGGCACGGTAGCTGCGCTCGGCGTCGAGAAAATCGAGCAGGCTGGCAGCGCCGCGTCTGTAGGCGTATTCGCTGATGTCGCGCGAGAGTTTGGCCTCATCGAGATAGCCGGAGCGGTACAGCGTCACCACCTGATCGTTGGCCCGCACGCCTTCGTAGGCGTCCGTGACATCACTCATCACCTGGTCGCCGGCCGCGGCGGCCAGCTCCTGGGCTTGTGTGATGACGTAGCGCGTGCGCGCAATCTCTCCCTGGTTGCGATTGAAGATGGGAATCTGGAAGCTGGCGAAGACGGAAGCCGCGCTGGTGGCGCTGACATGGTCATAGTTCAAAGTGCCGAGCACGTCCACCTTGCCGTTGGCTTTCGCCAGCGTGAACTGGCTGTTAGCGGCGGTGACGGCCTGGCGCGCGGCGCGCAAATCGGGCCGGCCGGCGACGGCCTTGGCCTGCAACTCCTCGAGCTTGAGCGTGACCGGCTGATAGTCGAAATCACCGGAAACGTCGTAATCGGCTGGCACCGACTCATAACCGAGCGACTGGCGCAGAGTGACGAGCGCCTGCACTTTGGCCAACTGCGCCATTGACACGTCGGTTTGAAATTGCAGCAACTGGAGATGAATTTTCAGGAAGTCGCTCTGGCTGATGTCGCCGGCCTTGTAACGCGACTGGCTGATGTCCACGGTACTCTGAAAACTTTTCAGATCCTGGTGCGCCAGTTCCAGCGTGGATTCCGCAAGCTGGACGGCGGTGAATTGGGAAGCGACCTGAAACATCAGGTTGCGCTCGTTGTCCGCCACCAGGGAGCGCGTCTCCGCGGTCACGTCGCGCGCCGCTTGCAGGCGGTGCTGGCGCTTTTTGCCTCGCTCGAACAAGTAAGAGAGGCCCAGGTCGAATTGAGCGGTTGTGTTGATGTAATCCTCGGAAAATTTGTTGGGCTGGAATACCGGCAGGAATTGCGCGTCCACGGTCAGCGAGGGGTTGGGACGCAGGTTGGCGGTAATCTCCTGCGACTCGCTCTGCTGGATGGTGGTGCGCGCGGCTTTCAAAGCGTGGTTGTGCTCGAGCGCCATCTGAATGGACTGGTCGAGCGTCACGCGCACCGGGCCGGACGGGCTCGCCGCCGAGGTTTGAGCGCGCGCGGCGGGGATCTGTGCAGAGCAAATGAGTGCTGCAGAAACCGCCAAGACGCAGAACCGAACATATTCATTACCCATAGGTGCTCCAGTCTTTGGGAAAAATTAGAAAACGGTGATGACTTCGCCTTCCAAGACGTTCTGGTAGATGTGCGCGCCACCGGATCGGTTACCCGGGATTGGTTATATCGCTCCGAACAAAATTCAATTGGAATGCTCGAGCGCCTTTTCCACCATGGCCACGCATTTTTCCACGCGTTTGCGCAGCGGGCCTTCGATTTCCTGCTGTTTCTGGCGCAGCGTGAACATCTCGTCGGCGATATTCAGCGCGGCGAGCACGGCGACTTTGAGCGAGTCCACCATTTTTGTGGTTTCGGCGATGGAGCGCATCTTGCCGTCCACATAGGAGGCAAGCTCGGTCAGGTATTCTTCATTCTGGTCGGCACTGACGTTGTACACCTGGTCGTAAATTTCGATTTTCACGTGGTTGCTCCCCGGCTGGCCGCTGCCATTGTCTGCCATTGGAAGCGTCTGCGCAACGGGCGAGCGCTCACGGAGTTAATGCGAGGTAGAGAAAGCGAACGCGGCGGGAGGTTCAGGAAGCGCGAAGAGAAGCGCCTAGTTTCTGCTCCAGCGCCTGCACGATGCGCGCGGTGAAGTCGGTCAACTGCTGTTCGGTGAGCGTGGCTTGCGCGCTCTGAAAGGTCACGCGAATCATCAGCGAGAATTTTCCCGCCGGTACTTGACCGCCGCGGAAGAGGTCCGCCGCATCGATACTCTGAATTTCGGGAATGCCCAGCGCACGAATCGCGTCCGCAACCTGCGCGAAGGTGACGCCGTCGGCGAGCACCAGAGAAAAATCGCGCTCGACGGCTGGAAAGCGTGGCAGCGGTTTGAAGCGCGTGGCTGCGTGGGCAGCTTCGATGCCTTTGAGCAGCGGCTCAAGGCGGAGCTCAGCCACGTACGCTCCCTGCCGCAGCTTGAACTCTTCTGCAACGCGACGCGCCAGTTGACCGGCAACACCCAGCGGACCTTTATGGCCATGGCCATGCGCGAGCGAGATATGCGCCGCGCGCGTACCTGCGAGCCAGGCGGGTCCGCCGGCTTGCCAGCCGAAGCCGCCGGCCAGTGTGCCGATGCTGTCGAGATCGCCCTTCAGATCCTCGAACGAGAATTCGCGCGCGTCTTCGTAGATTGATTTATCGCGCGCCAGTCCGGTGGCCCCCATCGTGACCACGGGAATTTCCGCCGGCTCGCCGTTGCGCAGCTCGTAAGATTTGCCGATTTCGAAGAGGCGCAGGTTGCGCTGGCCGTGGTTCAGGTTCCATTCCAGCGCGCCGGCCATGCTCACAGCGCCTGCCGAGCGCATCACCGAGGCGTCTTCCGCCAGTGGATTGGCGATCACCGCCGGTGCGGTTGCTTCCGAGCGAAACAGCACGTCGCGCCGGGCATCCACCAGTGGGATTTCCACAATTTCCTGATAGCCGAGCGCGACCAGACGCTCAATCAAGCGGTCGCGCGCCTCCGCGTGCGGTAGACGATGCGCCGGCTGCTTGGCGGGAGGCAGGCGTGCGGGAAAATTGTCGTAGCCGTAGTGCCGCGCGACTTCTTCCACCAGATCAATCGGGCGCGTCACGTCGCGCCGCCAGGAAGGCTGGCGGCATTCCCAAACAGCCATGATGGAGCCGGCGGAACCGCGATTCGTGTCCACACGCACGGGATGAAACCCGAGCGCGCTCAAAATTTCTTCGACTTCGCGGTCCGGAACGTCCGCGCCCATCACCCGCAGGAGTTCCTGGCGTGAGAGCTGTATTTTTCGCGGCGGTTCGGGCTGCGGATAGACGTCCACAACGCCCGCGAGAATTTCGCCGCCGGCAAGCTGTTGAATCAGTTCAGCAGCGCGGCGCGAGGCCAGCTCAGCCATTTCCGGATCGGCGCCCCGTTCGAACCGGTAGGAGGCCTCGGTGCGCAGGTTCAGCGCTTTCGACGCGCGCCGGACGGAGATGGGATCGAACCAGGCGCATTCGATGAGAATGTTTCGGGTGCTGAAGCTGATTTCGGTTTCGGCGCCGCCCATCACGCCGCCAATTCCCACAGCGCGCGTGGCGTCCGCAACCACGCACATGTCCGGCTTGAGCGTGCGCTCCGCGCCATCGAGCGTGCGGATTTTTTCTCCCGGCCGCGCGCGCCGAACGACAATGCGGCGCCCGTTGAGCTTGTCGAAGTCGAACGCATGCATGGGGTGGCCCAACTCGAGCATCACGTAGTTCGAGATGTCTACCACGTTGTTGATGGAATTCTGGCCCAGCGCTTCCAGGCGCTGCCGCAGCCAGTCCGGCGACGGCTGGATTTTCACGCCGCGCATTACGCGCGCCGTGAATCGCCCGCACAGGTCCGGCGCTTCGATTTCGATGCGGGTCAGGTTTGCGGCCTTCTCGTTGGCTTCTCGCAGTTTGGGGTTTACGGGCTTGAACGCCTGGCGATAAATGGCTGCTGCTTCGCGCGCGATGCCGTAGTGGCCCAGGCAATCGGGGCGGTTCGCGGTAATTTCCGCGTCGAGCACCGGACCCGCGGGAGTTTCGTCGAGCGAATCAATGGCGATGCCGCGAAGTGACAAGCGCGCGCGCAAGTCGGCCGCCGGCGCCGTGAGGTCCACGAATTCCTTCAATTGGTTGTAGAGAACTTTCATCTTCTAACCCGAGCAAAAGTGGCTTCCGTAGGGGCACGGCATGCCGTGCCCCTGCCGGGTACGCTACAAAGCGCTCTATGGAAACTGCCGCAAGAAACGCACATCGTTCTGGAACAGCAGCGGCACTTCCGTGACTCCGAACTTCAACATGGCCAGGCGATCCACGCCCATACCGAAGGCGAAGCCGGAGAGCCGCTGCGGGTCGTAGTTCACGAAGCCGTACACCGCCGGGTTCACCATGCCCGCGCCGAACAATTCAATCCAGCCGGATTGCTTGCACACGCGGCAGCCGGAGCCGCCACAGACGTGGCAGGTGGCGTCCACTTCCGCGGAAGGCTCGGTGAACGGGAAGTAACTCGGGCGCAGGCGCGTTTTTGTCTTGGGGCCCAGAAATTCGCGCGCGAAATGATCCACCGTGCCTTTGAAGTCGCAGAAGGTGATGTCCGTGTCCACGGCCAGGCCTTCGATCTGGTGGAACATGTAGCCGTGCGTGGCGTCGGGATTGTCGCGGCGATAAACTTTTCCCGGGACGACAATGCGCACGGGGGGCTGCTGCTTCTCCATGGTGCGAATCTGCATTGGCGAAGTGTGCGTGCGCAGCAGATGCGGCGAGCGCGCGCCCTCGATGTAGAACGTGTCCATGTTGTCGCGCGCGGGATGGTGCTCGGGAATGTTGAGGGCCTCGAAATTGTAGTAGGGCGTTTCGATCTCGGGGCCTTCGACGACGCTGAAGCCGATGGAAAGGAAAATGCGGAAGAGCTCTTCGTAAGTCTGACGAATCAGGTGGCGCGTGCCGATGGGACGCTCGACGCCCGGCAGCGAGAGGTCTTCAGGTTCGTCCATACCCAGGGTTGCGATCGCCGTCTTCTGATACTCGAAGAGTTGGTCAAGCCATTCTGAGAAGTGATTGAAGAAAGGACCTACCCACTTCTTCGCATCGGGGGGTGCTGAACGGAGCCAGTTGTCTCGGACCCTGGAGTGAATGCTGTCTGAGCGCCCGAGCCATCTAACTCGAAATTCTTCGAGGCTCTCTGAGTCTCTAACGCCCTTCGCTTCCTGCTCGGCTTGCGCCCTCAGATCCTGAAATATTCCGTCGATTTCTACGCCGGAAGTCACCCCGAGGGACGCGAATTGTAAAAGCGTTTTGCTGACGACGTCACTCATCAACACAGTCCTCTGGTCTCTCCACGGATGCGAAACGGCGAGGTTCGGTGGTCGTCAGGCCGCGGGATGCTGCGGCGCGGGCGCGGCAGCCAGATGCTGCTTGGCCTGCACCACCAGACCGGTAAATCCTTCGGCGTCACGCACGGCCATGTCCGCCAGAATCTTGCGGTCCAGGTCAATGCCGCCCAACTTCAGCCCGTGAATCAACTGGCTGTAGGTGAGGCCGTTATTGCGCGCTGCGGCGCCGATGCGCTGGATCCACAGCGTGCGGTAATCGCGTTTGCGGGTGCGCCGGTCGCGATAGGAATAGCGCAGCGAGCGGTTCACCGCTTCTTTTGCCGAACGGTAGAGCTTTCCCTTGGTAAGGAAAAAGCCCTTGGCGTGCTTCAACAGCTTCTTGCGCCGCGCGCGGCGTTTTGTACCACGTTTTACTCGAGGCATGGTTCTGGTTCTCCTGTATTGGATTCGAGTGCGAATAAACGCGGAGAGAACAGAGCCGCGGCGCCCCTCCAGACTGAAAGAAGCGGCACACGCGCCACTGCAGGATTCTCCGCGGCGTGTTCATGGAAACTGCGGCTCAGCGAAACCGATTGTGAGCCGCAACCACCCAAGCCGGAAATTCCGGCTGGTCCGGCCGGCAGGCCCGCCGCGGCGGGTTACGCTCTGCCTGACACGGAAAAAAATTTAGACGCCGTAGGGTAATGCCCGGCGCACGTTCGGTGCATCCGCCGCATTCACCACGGCAGATTTGCCCAGCTTGCGCATGCGGCGCGGCTTCTTGGTGCCCAGCAAGTGGCGCATCCCGGAATGCCGGCGGATCAGCTTGCCGGTGGAAGTCATCTTGAAGCGCTTGGCGGCGCCGCGATGCGTCTTCAATTTCATTTTCTTGTTCTTCTTCACAAGGTCCTCTTCACTGCAAATCTTTACGCCTGGCCGCCCGCGCTCGCTTGCACCGGTTTGCCCGGTACGGCCGCTGCCGCACCCTTCTTGGGAGCCAGTAGCGCCAACAGGATATTTGCTTCCATGCGCGGGCCGAATTCCACCAGCGCGTGCTCGATCACATCTTTCAGCAGCCGGTTCATTTTCGCGCGGCCCACGTCCTGGTGCGCCATCTCGCGGCCGCGGTGGAAAATCATGGCCTTCACTTTGTGTCCCTCGCCGAGGAAGCGGATGATCTGATTCTTCCGCACCTGGTAATCGTGCTCTGCGGTGGAGGGCCGGAACTTCACTTCCTTGATGTGCGAACTCTTCTGATGGCGCTTGGCTTCGTGCGCCTTCTTGCTCTGCTCGTACTGGAATTTTCCGTAATCCACCAGCTTGCACACCGGCGGAACGGCGTTCGGTGAAATTTCCACAACGTCCAGCCCGGCGTCGCGCGCCGCCTTCATGGCGTCGAACAGCGACATCACTCCAAGCTGATTACCGGCATCATCGATCACGCGGACTTCGCGAGCGCGAATGCGCTCGTTCACTCGAAGACCACCAGGGCCACCACGCTCAGCGATAAACTCACCTCCGGGGCCCGCGAAAATCGGCTTCGCCGGGCCGCTTATCCGTCTTCCGGCGCGCTGGAAATTGCGCCGAACAGCACGGGGCAAAGAGTATAGCACGGGTTTCCGCCCTTGCACGCCAGCGCCAGAGGCGGTCCACCCGATGCCCTTTGATCGAAAATCCCGCCGTCCCAGCACGCGGGCGGAACATCGAATGACGCATGTTATTCTCGACGGACGAGGCGCCGCCTGAATGAGCAAAACCATCCTCATCACCGGAGCGTCCACGGGCATCGGCAAAGAAAACACGCAACACTTTCTGGAGCAGTGATGCGCCGAAGGGAAAGCAAAACTTTCAAACCACTGCAACTTGGCGCCGAGCGGGTCGTGGGCCTCTTCGTCAACAAGTGGGTGGTCAAAATCATTCACGCGCTGGCTCGCGCCGATCGCCGTCACGGCGAACTGCGACGCGTGCTCGCGCCGGTTTCGCAAAAGGTTCTTACTCGAACGCTTCGCGATCTTGAGAATTCCGGCATGGTCCGGCGCGAAATCGCCGCGCTGAAGCCCTTGAATGTCCGCTATTCCCTCACACCCCTCGGCCAGACATTCGTGCGCCCGTTGACCGAACTGTGCAACTGGGCCGAAGCGCACGAAAAGGCATTGAATGAGGTCTGGAGCCGCCGGCGCGCGATGCGCAAGAAGCCGCCACTGCCCTCCGGGCATTCGCTTCCAGATCGGCCTGCCGGCATTCGCCGCTTGGCTGATTCTTCGGACAATTTTCCCTCCTAATTTTCGGGCACCAGGCACCCCGCGGTACCTACTTGCAGTTTCAACCTCCCGCCGCAGAAAATCGGATTGGCGTTGCAAACTGGAGAGGACTATGAAGATTGCCGTACTCGGTTCAGGAAATGTTGGAGGCGCGCTCGGAGGAGCGCTGGTACAGGCGGGGCATCAGGTGATTTTTGGAGTCCGTGGCGGTGCGGGCGAGGCTCCGCCCGTCCCGGGGAGTTCGACGAACAGGGTCAAAGAAGCGATTCAGGCTTCCGAAGTGATCTTGATGGCTGTTCCGTGGAGTGCCGTGCCCGACGTTCTCGGGCAAGTGAAAGACTGGGCCGGCAAAACGCTCATCGATTGCACGAATCCTCTGGGTGCCGGCCTCGAGTTGATCGTTGGACTCAACACTTCCGGAGGTGAGCAGGTTGCATCGCTCGCAAAAGGGGCTCGTGTGGTGAAGGCGTTCAACACCACGGGGTTCGGCAACATGAAAAATCCGAAATATGCGGGACGCGCCGTCACCATGTTTTACGCCACGGACGACGCCGGAGCGGCGAAAATTGCGGAACAGGTGATCCGCGACGTCGGCTTCGAGCCTGAATTTGCAGGGCCGCTGCGACAAGCCCGCTATCTGGAGCCGCTGGCAGCGCTGTGGATTTCACTCACTCCGCGGCTGGGACGCGATTTCGCACTGACCATCGTGAAGCGCTGAACTGCTCAAGAGGTCAATTCAAACTCGCCTTTTGGGCCGGCGATTCGAGCGCAGAGTTGCGTCTTCTCGGCGCGCATGGTGGCGATTTCCACTCCGAGGTTACGATACTCCGCGGCCAGTTTGTCCGGCTGCGGGGCGGCGGCTAAGAACCGCTCCAGTTGGCAGCCAGAAGGTGCGTCCACGGAGGGGTGCACGGAGTCGCGGCTCCATTCGATGAAGAATGGAAGCAGGCCGCCACGGTCGTCTGCCAGTCGGAATGATTTCCAATGCAGGACTTTTCCGTCCGGCCGCGCGCGAGACCCGTCGGCCGGTCCCTCGATTGAAAATCCTGCGGCTATCGCTTTCCGGGCCAGCGCGGCGATGTCATCCGTGTGAGCGGCCCAGGCCACCAGGCGCGGCTCGTGCATCTCGGGCAACCCCGGAACCCACGGCGTCACAGTTTGTTTGGGATCCGGCGCGACGATTTCGAGATAGCGCCTGGTGCCCAGCGAGAGCAGCGCATTCTGCGTCCCGCGCCCTGGATGCACGCCGCCAAAGACGGCGCGAACCCCGGCGCGCTCCTCGACAAACGCGATGCCGCGTTCGAGGTCATTGATTCCCAGCACCATGTGATCGAATTCGGCCGGCACGTTTTCAGCTCCACGGGTGAGGCGAGGCAATGCTAAGGCGCATCCCGCCAACCAGAGAAAGCTTCTCCTCGTCAGATTTTGATTCATGCACATTAGCTGGCGGAGCGGGAATTCACTTCCGCGCGCAGGTCGGAGATGAATTGTGCGAGCGGCCGCGGGCCCTGGTCGCCCTTCGCACGATGGCGCACCGCCACGGTACCGGCTTCGGCTTCTTTGCCGCCGACCACCAGCATGTAGGGGATTTTCTGAAGCTGCGCGTCGCGGATCTTCGCCTGGAGTTTCTCGTTGCGGTCGTCGAGATGGACGCGGAAGCCGGTATCCTTTAATTCGCGCAGCACCTTCTGTGCGTACTCGATGGTTTTTTCGCTCAGCGGCAATACGGTCGCTTGCACCGGCGCGAGCCATACGGGGAATGCGCCGGCGTGCTGCTCGATGAGCACGCCGAAAAACCGTTCGATCGAGCCAAACAGCGCGCGGTGAACCATCAGCGGCTGATGGCGCGAGCCGTCCTCGCCTACATATTCCAGCTTGAAGCGCCGCGGCAAATTGAAATCGAACTGCACGGTGGTGAGTTGCCAGGGGCGCCCGATAGCATCCACCAGCTTCACGTCAATCTTCGGGCCGTAGAAAGCTGCCTCACCCGGAATGAATTTGTACGGCACTTTCATGCGTTTGAGCGTATTTACCAGCGCATCCTCGGCGTGTTTCCACTCCGCAGGAGTCCCGGCATAGTTTTGCGGTTGCGCGGGATCGCCGGCGGAGAGTTCCACCTCGAAGCGGTCGAAGCCAAATACGCGCAGCACCTCCCAGGCGAATTCCACGCAATCCTGAATCTCGCGCTCAATCTGGTCCGGCATGCAGAAGATGTGCGCGTCGTCCTGGGTAAAGCCGCGCACGCGCATCAATCCGTGCAGCACGCCCGAGCGCTCGTAGCGATACACGGTGCCGAGCTCGGCGAGCCGGTAAGGCAGCTCGCGGTAGCTGCGTAGCCGCGATTTGTAAATCAGGATGTGCCCCGGGCAATTCATGGGTTTGATCTGGTAGAGATCTTTCTCCACCTCCATGGGACCGAACATGCTGTCTTTGTAAAAGCCGGTGTGCCCGCTGATTTCCCACAGGTGGCGGCGCATGATGTGCGGTGTAAACACAAGTTCATACCCGCGGCGCACCAATTCGTCGCGCAGCCAGTCTTCCATCTGGCGACGGACAATGCCGCCCTTGGGATGCCAGAAAATCAGGCCGGGCCCGGCGTCTTCTTCGATGCTGAAGAGATCGAGCTCCGTGCCGAGTCTGCGGTGGTCGCGGCGCTTGGCTTCTTCAAGCTTGTGCAAATACTCATCGAGGTCTTTCTGGTCCACAAAGCAGGCGCCGTAGATGCGCTGCATCTGCGGATTGCCTTCCTGGCCCTTCCAGTACGCGCCCGCGACGTTCATCAGCTTGAACGCCTTGATTCGTCCGGTCGAAGGAATGTGCGGGCCGCGGCAGAAGTCAATGAATTTGCCGGTGGTGTAGAACGAAACCATTGGCTCGCTGGCCTTCTCTTCCACCAGCTCGCATTTGAATTCCTGATTTTGCTTGCGATAAAGCTCCAGTGCTTCGGGCTTGGGAATCAGCTTGCGCTCATTGGGAATGTCCTTGGCGGCCAACTCGCGCATTTTGACCTCGATTTTTTCGAGGTCTTCGGGAGTGAACGGCTCCTCGCGCACGAACTCATAGAAGAATCCATTTTCGATAGGTGGGCCGATCCCTAGCTTCACCTTGGGAAAAAGCTCCAGCACGGCCGCCGCCAGCAAATGCGCCGCTGAGTGCCGGAATACCTGCACCGCATCGGGATCTTTCGCGGTGAGGATCGCCAGCTTGGTGTTTTGTTCCAGGGGGCGCGAGAGATCAATTAAATCGCCGTTGGTCCGCGCTACCAGCGCTTCTTTCGCCAGACGCGGTGAAATCTGCCGCGCGATTTCCGCGGGAGTGGTGCCCTTGGGAACGTCGCGGGTAGCGCCGTCAGGCAGCGTGATTTGAATGGTGTCCATGCCAGTTCCGATGTCGCAGCTGGGACAGCTAGCTTACTGGCGCGTGTGTAGTGGGGTCAAGGCAAGAGCCTTGCCCAACCCGGGCGTAGAATGCGGGGTGTGAAAGTACGCTTCGAGATCCTCGAGCATCCAGCCGACGTCGGATTTCTAGCCTACGGTGCAACGCTCGCGGAGTTGTTCGAGAATGCGGCGCTGGCGATGAGTTCACTGGCATGCGCGCCGGAGAAAATTGAGAATCGCGAGCGGCGCGAAATCGTTGCCAGCGGCTTGGACACCGAGTCGCTACTCTACGCCTGGCTGGCGGAGATTCTCTCCGTTGCGGATGCCGAGCAATTGGTCCTTTGTTCGGTGAAGGTCGCGGAATTGCGTGAACCTTCCGGGAAGATTGCCGGCGAGGTCCGCGGAACGGTGCACGGCGAAAAATTCAGCCGCGAGCGCCACGATGCTGGCACCTACATCAAGGCCGTCACGCTGCACCAATTTGCCGTCGGACAGGTGCCCGAGGGCTACCGCGCCCGCGTGTTCCTCGATCTGTAATCCCGCACCAAGCCCTATCTTTTGCGCGCCTGCTCCAGCATCTCCCACGCTGCGTCGGGCAGATCCACGAAATCGTTGAACTCTCCGGCGCCGCGCAGCCAGCCCGCGCCGTCAATCTCCACGCATTCTCCGTTGATGTAATCCACCTGGCCGCTCAGCAGGAAAGCGGCAAGATTGGTGAGCTCTTCGTGGCGGCCAAAGCGCTTCATCGGATTTGCCTTCAGCGCTTTTTCTTCGATTTCCTTTGAAGGCATCAAGCGCGAAAAGGCGCCTTCGGTGGGAAACGGACCTGGCGCGATGGCGTTCAGGCGGATGTTGTAGCGCGCCCATTCGACGGCCAGCGAGCGAGTCATCGCCAGCACGCCCGCCTTCGCGCAGGCCGAAGGCACCACGAAGCCCGAGCCGGCATTTGTGGACGCGTAGGTAGTGACGATGTTCAGGATGTTTCCCGGCTGTTTCGCGGCAATCCATTTGCGGCCCAGCGCCAGGGTGCAATAGAAGCTGCCTTGCAGCACGATGCCGACGACGGCGTTGAACGCGTTGGGCGACAATTTTTCGGTGCGTGCGATGAAATTACCGGCCGCGTTGTTCACCAGCGTATCCACGCGGCCAAATTCCTTTTCGGCCCCGGCAATAGATTTTTCCACGGCTTCGAAATCGCGCACGTCCGCTGAAGCAAAGGCCGCGCGCGCGCCCTTGCCGCGAATCGCATCAGCGGTTTCGCGGAGCGGCTCCGGCCGCCGCCCCACGATAAAAAGGTTCGCGCCCAACTCGGCAAAGCGCAGCGCCATGGAGCGCCCCAGCCCCGTGCCTCCCCCAGTGATGAGGATGGTGCGCCCTTTCAGCAGATCGGTTTGAAACATCAAGACCCTCTCACATTGCGCCGGGCAGGAATTCTTTGGGAATGGGATTTTCGGGCGTTTCTCCCTGCCAGAAGACACTGACTACCCACCAGCGCGTGCCGTCGAAGAACAATTGAAAGCTGTTGATACCGCGCGCGAACGGAGCTTCCTTCGGATCGTGCCGGGATTCGTAGGTGCTGAAAATCTGCGCGATGTTTCCGTAGCGCTCCGTGCGGCGCGCTGCTTCTGTCTCGTAGAAGCCGTCTTTTTCGAAGATGGGATTGGCGCGATCAACGTACTCTTCCGGCGAGAGCACTCGCGCGAACGAGCCCGTCCCGTCTTTCTTCGCGCCCGTGGGAATAAACCGCGCGCCGGGGAGGCAGAGCGAGCGGAAACGTTCCCAGTCGCGCTTCTGTCCCTTGGGACCGGAAATTACTCCGTACGCCGCGGCCAAAATGGCGTCCGGTGAAGCAACGTCGGCGGGTTTTGCCGCCGGCGGTGCAGGCGCGGCGGGAGATGAACCCGCCTGGTTCGAAGTTTCGGACTTTTTGTTGTCTTGCGCGTTCAACCGCGGCACCGCAACCAGGACGAGCGCAAACACGACCGCTGTCGTGAATTTCCAACTCAACATGTAATTCCTCCGCGCAGCTCGCTGGTGGTCCGTCCGCAGCCCCACGCCGCTGGGCACAAAATAGTTGAAACTCGCCAGCCTCGCAACACACAAGGCTGCGAATTCAGAACAGTCCAGAACGAACTGATGCAACGGGGTAACCGCTGCAGGGTGAAGGACCCCATGCGGCAGCGTATGGATTCATTCACACTTCCGCAAAACACCATTGAACAAGCCAAGGGTTGAGGCGGGTTATAATTATTGAAGAGACTATGCCGGGCTTCCTGAGCAACTTGGTCCGCGCCCTTCACGAGCGCCGCGGCACGGACATGCGCTTCCTGTGCCGCCACCTGCTTTCCGAGCGCGGCGAGGCGTCGCAGACCGCCCTGGCGCAGGAAATCATCAGCTGCTACAACAAGATGAACGAAGGCCGGCGGCGCGAATTTTTCGGGATGCTTTGCCGCGAATTTTCTCCCGACGAGAAAATCATCCGCGAGGCGGCGGCGCGCTACCAAAACAGGCCCGATACGGAATCTCTCACGGAGCTTTTTGAAGCCGTGGAGCCGCCGCGCCAGGAATTGATTCGCCGGGTCAATACGGCGCCGCATGGAACGGAAACGCTGGTGGCAATGCGGGCCGACCTGCTGGGACTTTCCGCCAATGGCGACAATTTCGACGCGCTCGACGCAGACCTGAAACATCTTTTCAAATCCTGGTTCAACCGCGGGTTCTTGCGCCTGGAGCGCATCAGTTGGCAGACCTCGGCGCTGCTGCTGGAGAAACTCATCCGCTACGAATCGGTGCACGAAATCAACGGGTGGCAGGATTTGCACCGGCGACTGGAAGCGGACCGCCGCTGCTTCGCGTTTTTTCATCCAGCGCTGGCGGACGAGCCGATCATCTTCGTGGAAGTGGCGCTCTCGAGCGGCCTGACCGGCAGCCTGGAGCCGCTGCTGGATATTCACGCTCCGGTGCTTCCGCCTCAGAGAGCAGACACCGCGGTCTTCTATTCCATCAACAATTGTCTGAAGGGACTGCGAGGTGTTCCCTTCGGAAGTTTTTTGATCAAGCAGGTGGTGGCCGAACTGGCGGCGGAATTTCCGAATATCAAGACGTACGGAACGCTCTCGCCGCTGCCCCGGTTTGCCGAGGCATTGCGCGACCATACGAATGAGGAGGGCTTCACCCGCGAACGCCTGGCCGCGCTGCTGGCGGATTTCTCGCGCGACTTGACGGCCGCCGCGAAACGCCGCGATCCCGTGGATGCTCTGTTCCAACTGCTGGAGCGCCCGCTGGGGCACCGGCAAATTCTGAGCGCGCCACTGGAACGGCTGGCTCTTGCGTATCTCAGCAAAGTGCACTTGAACGGCAAGCTCTACGACCCGGTAGCCACCTTCCATTTGTCGAACGGCGCGCGGCTGGAAAAAATATACGCCTTCGGGAATTTGAAACCCTACGGCATGAAAGCTTCCTTCGGTGTGACGGTGAACTACCGCTACCTGCCGGACGAACTGGAAGAAAATCACGAACGATTTGTCCGCAAGGGACAAATTCGGGTTTCGGACACCCTCTTTCAAGAGCACAAGAAACTTGCCGCTGCGTGGGGCGACACGAAGGAACGACCCGCTCGCCGGGGTCACTGAATGCCCGGCGGCGGCCCGCACCCTACGCGTCTGCGAAGTCACTGGCCCGCCTGCGATGGATGAACCGTTGTACCGGAACTGGTGAACTCGAATCGCAGGATCCACTCACTCGGCACGTTCTGCCCGTTGACGGTGGGCGGGAAAAATTTCCAGCGCATGGCCGCCGTGTTGGCCTGCTCGGCAAAATACTTGCTCGGGCCGTGGGAATCGAACACCGCGCCGATGACCTTGCCCGAAGGATCCACGCTGACTCGTACGCTCACGTGCACCCGACCCTCGATTGAACCGCGTGCTTTTTCGGAGATCTGAGGCAGAACCTGCTCGAGCACTTCTCCCTTCACAGTTTCGCCGGCAGGTTTGCTGGCGGGCGCAGGCGGTTTCGCCGAGATCGGTGCTGGCGCGGCTGCGGGCCCCGGCGCGGGTGCCGGCGCTGCGGCCACCGCTTCTATTTTTAGTTTGGGCTTCTTGGCCTCCGGCGGCGGTGCTTCCTGCGGAGCGGCGTGCGGTTGACTGGCCGGCTGTACAGAAAGCCGCGCGTCTTCCGAAGCGGCGGGCTGAGCTTCCATGTGGCCGGTGAAAAGTTTCGGGCCTGCCAGCATGGCAATGAGGATCGCGGCCATAGCTCCGGCAGGAAGCAGGTAGCGCCAGTTCATATATTTATTCGCTGCGGCGGCGGGCTGAGCGGCAGGCTCTCGCCGTTGAGCAACAGGAGTCGGCGCAACCGTCGCAGGCTGCAACCAGCGAGTGAGATCCGCAACGATCCAGCGGCGCACCGGATCGCGGTGCAGGCAGTGCCGCGCCAGGTCGCGAAATTCCGGCGGCAGATTGTCCGGCAGGGAAGGCTCTTCCTCGCGAATGTGCTCCCAGGTCGGAAGCCGCTGCGTCAGTCCTTCGACCAGCGTCATGCCCAGCGCCCACACGTCGCCTGCGGGTGATGCTACGCTACTCGGGAATTCCGGCGCGTCGTATGTACCCGGCTTTGACCGGCAGGCGGTTGGCCGGCCTGCGCGGCACAGGCCGTCACTGGAAATTTTCAATTGCTCGTCCACGGCCATGATGTTGGCGGGCTTGATGTGGCCGTGCACGAAGCCGTTCATGTGCAGATAGGCGAGCGCATCTAAAATCGGTCCGAGCATGTCGCGCGTTTCGCTGGCTGTGAGCGGGCGTTGCGGGAGAATTTGCGAGAGAGCTTCCGCGGCGTATTCCGTAACGACGTACAACATGTTGCGGTCGCCCAGGCGGCAGCGTCCGGCCTGGAAAATGCGAAGAAGATTCGGATGAGAAAGCTTCGCCGCTTGCCGCCAGCGCGAAATCTGCGTTTCCGCGGAGTCCGGCTCGGCGGGAATCAGTTTGATGGCCGCCTGCTGGGCTTGGTGAACTTGGCCCTCGCCCAATTCTGTAAGGAACACGGCGGCATGGTCTGATCCGCCCAGATACCGACGCAGGTGGAACTGCGCATCGGCCACCTGGCCTTCATAAGCCTTCCACGATTCGGTCATCTTGCACCCCCTCGTGTCCCGCAGAGGCGGACACGGGCGGTACGTCTGATCCGGGAAGAAACGGCAGCATGCCTGGAGGCACAAATTGCGTCCGCAAGGCTGCAGTGGTCGTGGCTGGGGTTATGCCGACGGCAAGACCGGAGAGAGCCGGTACCTCGAGATTCTTCCGGGACGACGTCCGGCACTATAGTGGTTCCAATCCCGGCGAAAGTAAAGCGCGGGCTTGTCGAAAAGGGCACGCCGGTGCGCGAGTTGTGACGGGGAAGAGAAAGCAAAAGCGGCAAGCGAGCGCGCTGGGGAAAGAAAAGAAGCTTGGGAGACGTTGGCGCTGGAAGGCAAAGACTTAACACAGAGGACACCGAGGAAACAGAGGACAGAGAGAAGGCATCGAGGAAAAACGCCAATGTGTGACGATTAGAACTTTTTAAGCCATTCGTTTTCATCAACCTGGGCAAGATTCTAATTCCGGGATGTGACGAGTAGAAAAAGGCAGTGGCTAGTGATGAGTTGCGAGTGACTAGAGAGGAAGCATCCGTGGCCGGAATCCTGCGACCGGCGATTCGCAAATGGCACGCAAAACAGACGAAAGTGTTGCGATTAGAACTTTTTAAGCCATTCGTTTTCATAAACCTGGCCCAAATTCTAATTTCGGGATGTTGCGAGTAGGCCAAAACAAAGGCGAAGGTGGCAACCGAACGCCCAGGATGTTCCGTTCCCCCCGGCCCGCGCTGGTCTCATCCGCTCGGCGAGCTTCGCGCGGCGTTTCTGGGAACAAGCGGGATGCCTACCCCCTGATACGTAATGCCAGTTTGGGAAAGATTGCTCGTGCCCCCGCACGGTTGGTTGTTCCTCCCTTCTTTCGAGAATTTCCCAATCGTAATTTGACCGGACGTAACGCTGGCGTCAATAGAACTGCGGGTTCATTTTGGAGGCCTGGGAATCGTCTAGAGTCGGGGGAATGGAAGCAAACCGGAGGCACAGGAGAAGTCAAAACCTTCCCAGCCTTCGCAAACCCGGCGAAGACTGGGGCACCCGCCAATTCCAATTCGCCGGAAACACCAACGTCCCATTCAAAAGCGATGACTGAACTCCAGCGTTATCAATCGCGGTGGTATCATCGCGCGCGAGGGAGCCGTGAATTGTGGGGAGCGCGTGCATGAAAGGCCGGGCCAGCCGCATGGAGAGTGGTGTGGTCCTACGCGCCGCGCTATTGGCGGCAATCTGTGCTTTGTTGGGTATCGTCCATGCTGACTCAAGAAAGACTGAACCGCTCTGGGACCTCGATCTTTCAAAATACGGCTATCAGGCACCTGAGTCACTGCCAACGAGTCGTCGCCATGATCTTTCCCTTTGGTCTAATGCTCGCGGGCTCACCTTTACGGCTCCCAACGTCCTTGTAGCGTATTTCGAGACCCGCGAGGAGAAGACTGATCTCTCGTCACGAGATGAGCTACAGCCGACCGACCCGTATCATTTGCACGCCTTATTTCTGGACACTGATCACGGTGAAGTCTTAGCGCAAGGCGATTGGCCTGTTCGCCCATCGATTCCCTGCTATTTTTTCGCGGCGAGAGACGGCAAATTCGTCGTAGCCGACGGTGAAGAGCTTTCATTCTATTCGCCCGACCGTTTGCTCATTAAGAGACTCAAAATCCCCTGGCTGCATGAAGGGCCATTCAAGAGCTGGTCAGCTCAAATTAGCCCCGACGGAGAAACGCTCCTTGTTCAACATGGCGTGGGCCATAAGGGGGCGTATGGCGTGCAATTCGATCTCTACAGCGTATCTCAGCTATCTCTTTTGAATACTTGGGAGACTCGGAACCTCGCCCCATTGACCTTGTGGGGCCACGAGATTGCGTGGACCAAGCGCCAAGAGGTCTTTCTTGAGACCATAGATTCCGAGCCGAAAGTTTTGCTCCGTGCCCAAGGAGGGTTTTGCGGGCCTCCCAGCTTCATCAACCAAGATGCTCTTTTCGTCGGCTGCGGCTCGACGCAAATGGTTGTGTCAACGAACGGAACGATTCTAAGCGAGGTTGAGCTTGGTTCCGTAGGAGTAGCGATGCCCGGTGCCATACCTTCTCGAAACGGATCAACATTCGCTATCCCCACGTTCGTTCCGGGTCTGTTCGACAGCCCCACCGCCCGCAAAATGACAGTCAAGGTCTTTAACATTGGAAATGCGAAGTCCATCTTGATGGTTGACATTCCACCGAAACCAGGCTGGGGAGGCATCGCACTCTCTCCCAAGGGCGATTTGCTGGCACTGGGAGCGGGTCAGTTTGTTAGGGTCTATCATGTTCCTCAGTAGCTGCCGGATGGTGCGCGGTTCCTCGTCACGAGCCCCAGGGGCTTTCCGCTGCTGGCAAACTGTGGGGGTCTTGACGTTTTCGTGCCGTCCGAGGCGCGGTGATGGGTGGAGAGCGTAAAGACAAGAGGCAAAGGCACACAGATTGAAATCTGTGCTACTTAGAATTCGACGTGGAGGCGAAGGCCAGGGACGGTGACCGGGCCGCGATCTTTGTTGTAGCCGGGATTATTGATGTGCTGGAGATCGAAGGAGCCGAAGATGCCGCGCCAGAGGTGCGCGGTGTAGAAGCCTTCGAATATTTTTTCGCGGCCGTAGGTGAGCGCGCCGTCGCCCAGCAGAAATCCTTTTCCGCCGAGGGCGAGATATTGCTGGTGGGCGGCCACGATGCCATTGAGGATGAACACGGCGCCGGCGCGGTCGTTGCGGCGTCGCCATGCGTCGCCCTTGGTGAATGCGCCGAGCTGAAATGTGCGGTCCACTTCCGTGTAAGCAAAGGATTCGTTGCGCCCGTCGCCCCAGCCGAGCCGGCCGAAAAGACCGATCTTTGCGGGAAGCTCCTGCTCGAAATTCAGCCCGAAGCCGTACTTGTGGCGTCCTTGCCGGCGCGTGAAAGTGATGTCCGGAACGGGCGTCACATGATTCAGGAAGTCGCGGACGGCTTCTTCGTAATTGCCCATATCCGCGTGATTGAGGTAGCCGAGCACCCGCACTACACCCGCGCGATGCAGGAACAAATTTCCGCGCGCCTCCGCTTCCAGATTTTCCGCCCGCGCGCGGGTGACATCCGCGTCGAGATTAATGCCGTTGGCCACCTTGGGCATCAATCCTTCAGCGAAGCGCACCGACCACCAGTGGTCGTCGTATTCGAGGATTGCCCCGTCGGTGTACCCGCGCGTGTTGGCGGCGTAGTCCCAGGCGCCGTTGTTGTCCACCGTCCAGTTCAGGAATTGCAGGTGGCTGTCCGTGCCCCAGGAATTCTGGTCGAAGAAATCCGGCAGGGTAAATTTGCCGAAGCGAAATTCGAAGCGGCGAGCCGGCAGGCTGGTGGCCAGGGCCAGGGGACCGCGTTGGCTCGCAATGCGATCGTCCGTCAGCGGAATGATCCAGCGAAACATGGCCCGGGCAACGTAGGGTGCGTGGCTCAGTTGCGGATTGCGGACGATGTCCAGGTTGGTGGCCCCGGCCAGGCCCAGGGCATCGCTGATGCCATGGCCGCTGGCGCTCTCGATATCCAGGAACACTTCGAAGTTGTGCGCTACCTGGTAGCCAAGGAAAAGTGTGAAAACTTTGGAGGTCCCGTTTTCGGGGTGCGCGTTCAGGCTGTTGGGCCCGCTGTATTTCGCGGGAAACGATTCGTGCCATTGCAGGACGACATTGCTCTGGCCGGAGATCCAGTAGCGGCTGGATTCGGAATGGGGGAACAGCGTTATCGGGTCGTTGTCGTTTGTTGCTTCCGGCGCGGTCGCGCTGGTCTGCTCGCTTTGCGCGGCCCGGTTATCAGAAGCGGCGTCCTGGGCGCGGGCGACAGGAAGGGCGGCAACCGACACCCAGAGCAGGCAGAAGGCCAGCAGCACGAATTGGGCGAAGGAGCGAGACATTCGTTCAGTCAGGTTAACTCTGGTGAATTCGACATATAAACTACAATTAACTCCTGCGTTGGTCAATCAAGAAACGGCGGAGCATGGACCGGGTGATCAGGCTCCTGCGGAAAAGCACACGGGGCGCGCGAGGAAGAACGTGTAGCTGCCCCGCCACGGCTATCGCTCCAGGGGTCGTGGTTGGGATGCTTCCAAAAATCGGATTTGGGCTTGGCGCTCGCAGCTTTTGGCGGCTCCAACCGGCGACTGTCCGCCTCGGCCTACTGTTCCGCGTGCCCCGCTATATCGCAGGCATCCCGATTGCCCGATTCGGCCATCTCTAGTATTCTCTGCGATTGCGCTTTCGGTGCCGGCTCCGGCCTATACCTCAGGGGTGACAGATTTGCGGGGAACGTCGCGGTTTCATTGCTTGCTGCTGGTTTGCATGGCGGCGCTGCTGTCGTCTTGCGGCGGGTACATCAACAATCCGCCGCCAATCACGACGTCGCTTTCTCCCACGGACATCCCGGCAGGCAATCCTATCTTCACCCTGAAGGTCAACGGGAAGAATCTCACCCCTTCCTCACAAATCCTATGGAGCGGGTTGGCTACCGGTCAACAGCCGACGCCACTCAGCAGCACGTTTCTCAGCCAGACGCTGATGACGGCTCAGATTCCGGCACAATTCGTGCAGGTGCCGGGCTCGGCCCAGGTGACGGTGTTCACGGCGCAGCCGGGCGGAGGAACCAGCAGTCCACCGCTGGTCTTCACCATCGATCCAGTGGCCAGTCCGATGCCGCATATCACATCTTTGTCGCCGACCAGCACGCTTACCGGAGCGGCGGGATTCAGTTTGGTGGTGACCGGAAAAAATTTCGTGGCCACCTCAGTGGCAACCGTCAACGGCGGTCAGCGTCCGACAACTTTCAACAACAGCACTTCATTGCAGATGACGCTGATTACCGCGGACCTGGCCACTGCCGCGATACTGCAAATCGCTGTGATTAATCCGCCTCCGGATGGCGGCACATCGGACCCTGTTCCGTTCACAGTTAAAAATCCGGTGCCATTGATCCACTCTCTGACTCCCACGGCGGTGACGGCCGGCGGGAGCCCCACACCGCTTACTGTCACCGGAACAGGCTTTGTCACCGGCTCGCAAATCCTGATCAATGGCGCACCACGAACTACGGCAACGCTCAGCGCGACTCAGTTGAGCACAACTTTGACCACCGCGGATTTGGGTGTGGGGGGAGTGAGCCAGATTCAAGTGAGCAATCCCGGGCCTGGCGGCGGCCCTTCGAACTTTCTGACTTTCGAGGTAGATCCCACGACCACGATTGGATTGCCGGTCCTGTTGGACATTGCTCCCAATGGAGCGCTCGCCAATAACGGCGTTTGCGGCACCAATTGTGTGGGCGGAGTCCCCGACCAGACCACCGCCGGGCCGTCTATCAGCACCTCCGGGTCGTCCGTGGCTTACGCCTCCATCTCCAGCAACTTGGTTACCAGCAACAAAAACACCAGCAGCGATGTATATCTCACCACCACCTGCCTGGGCGCCGCAGGCTGCACTCCCCTCACCGTTTTGTTGAGCACCGACCCATTCGGAAACTCCGCGAATGGAGCCAGTGTGGAGCCGTCCTTGTCGAACTCAGGGAGCAACATTGCCTTCACTTCGACGGCCACAAACCTGGATACTTCCGTCCCGCAAAACGGCACTACGCGCCAGATATTCTGGCGGCCTACCTGCACCAACACGCCGATTTGCACCGGCACTGGACAGCAAGCGCAGATCGTTTCGGTGTCCGCCGACGGGGTCACCGCGGGAAACGGCGACAGCTTCAATCCTTCCATCAGTTCCGACGGCCGGTTTGTGGCTTTCGTGTCCAAGGCCACCAACCTGGTTTCGAATCTTACTTTTGACGGAGTCACCCCGCAGATCTTCGTTCGCGACACATGCGGCGGCACAACCACCGGCTCGTGCGCGCCCACTACATTTCTGATTTCTGTCGCAGCGGATGGAACCACACCGGGGGATGCCGCGAGCGTGAACCCCTCCCTGGCCACCAGCGGGTTGTTTGTTTCCTTCACTTCCAGCGCAAAAAACCTGGGCGCGACGGCTCCCAATCCCAGCGGACTCTCCGAGATCTTCATCCGCGGGTGCACCTATTCCGCCGGCGCGTGCTCCGGGCAGACCGCGCTCGTCTCCACACCGGACGGCGCCACTCCCGCAGACGGCGCGAGTTCCGAATCCAGAATCACGACTAACGGCCAGTTTGTGGCCTTCGCTTCCACGGCCACGAATCTGGGCACAAATTCCGGCGGCGTGCAGCAAATCTATTTCCGCAATACTTGCCTGGGCATCACCACCGCTTGCACGGCGGTCACCACGCTGGTTTCCACGCCCAATGCCGCCACCCCTGGCAACGCGATCAGCGAGCATCCCAGTGTTAGCAACCAAACCGTGAGCGGAACCGAGCTGTTCGTCTCGTTTGCCTCGTTGGCGTCGAATCTGGCGGTCAACACCGCCAACGGCGTGGAAAATGTTTTTGTGCGGAAGACTTGCGCCGGCACAACGGGGAACTGCGCACTCAGCACCATCCTTGCCAGCCAGGCTGCCGGCACAGGCCCTGCACCTTCAAATGGGTCAAGCCTCATCCCTGCCATCAGCGCGGACGGTCATTCCGTCAGTTTTCTATCCTTCTCGAACAACCTCGTCGCTCTGCCGACGAATGGCCTGCTGAACGTCTTCCTGGCCAGCACCACTTTCTAATTTTTTTCGCGAACATCGGCCGCCGGCTTTGTACCTGCCGCCATGCGCTGCAAAACCGCTGACCGCGTGGTCCCGAGCGTAAAAGTCAGCGATTCGCGCGGGATGCTGTGCACGAACGGCCCTACCAGCCAGCCCAGGCCCGTTGGAATATCGCGCGTCAGCGAAATCGACTGGCTTTCCACATACGTCCCACCGTCTTTTTCCTCAAATCTCCAGTACGTGTTCATGCGCCATAGCAATCCACGGTCGTGTCCTTCCGGCTCCAGGCGTTCGTCGGCTTCCCCGGCGTTTTCCACTTCCTGAACGCGCGTGGTGCGCGATCGGCTCGCGGCATGCGTGGAATCGATCAGCGAGTAGTGCACATCGTGTTCAGTATCCAAGACGGACGTGACCACTTTCTTCTTATGAAAACGCAGCAGCACCTGAAAATCGTTTCCGTCGCGCCGCATAATTTTCGAACGCACGACGTCCGGACGAAAATACTCCTGGTGATGATCGTAGTCCTGCTCAAGTGCCAGCGTTTGCGCCAGCGTTGCTCCGGGAATAAACACTGTGCCAATCCAGTGATGAATCATGCCCCCAGGAATATCCACGCGCTTGCCGCCGTCGAGCGTTTCCAGCCGCTCGATCACCACTTTCCCGCCGCGCAAATCCGCAAGCACACCTGCACGCCGCTCTGGCGGCAGCGCGTCCAGCCACAGAAATGGCGCGTGATTCGCCTCCTGCGCCTGAATCTGCTGGTCGGTCAGCCGCACGTAGCGGTCGAACGCCTCTGTCGTTTGCTGCTTCAATTCGGTGCCGTATGTCGGCGCCGATAGCAGCATCATCGTGATGAGGAACGCGGTGAATCTACGCAATCCGAAGCCTCCTGTTGTGTCCGCTATTTCCAGCATGAGCGTGCGCGCAAGGCAGCACTGCGGCGCTGACCAGCCGGATGGCTGATGATCCCGCTGAGGTTAGCACCCCAGGCGTGCATCGCGCGATTAGGTAGAACGCAAAGGGAGGGCCAAACGATGCTGTGGGAGAGGATTGAATTCGTCTGCCGACGAAGCCCCCTGCTAATGGGGGTCAGGAGGGATACATCAGCAAGAGGGCTTGGACGGGCTGGGTAGCGTGCCCCGGCTCCTTATGGAACCGTCGTCCCCGCATCGCAGCTCCCAACCCGCAATCACAGTGTGCGAAATGAACCGGCACGGAACAATGGCGCGGATGGGGCAAAATTTTGGTATCGGGGTATTAGTACCGCATTGAAAAATAAGCATTTATTGTCGCCGTTGGCAGGCGATCCGGCGACGGAGCTCCAGGGCCGCTAACGATTTCCACCTGCCACCGTCTGAGTTTCTATCTCCCCTTGACAATCTACAAGAGGGAGGGCAGCCTTACCCTAGAAGGTCTAGAGGAGAAACATGAACTCTTCGACGGACATTTTGCAAGGCACGCTCGACCTGCTAATCCTGAAGACCGTGGCGCTGGAGCCCATGCATGGCTGGGGCATCGCCCAGCGAATTCAGCAAGTCTCGCACGAGATGTTGCAGATCCAGCAGGGCTCGCTCTATCCGGCGCTGTATCGCCTGGAGCGCAAGAAATGGATCAGCGCGGAGTGGGGCGCCTCGGAGAACAACCGTCGCGCCAAGTATTACTCGTTGACGAAGACGGGGCGCGAGCAACTCGAAAAGGAATTGGCCGACTGGAATCGTCTGTCGTCGGCCGTGGCGCTGATCTTGCAGCGGGTCTGACGATCCCGCTGGATAACACCAGGCATTCGCGGAGTGGAACGCGGACATGAATTTCTGGCGCAATTTATTTTCACGAAAAAAATGGGAGCAGGATCTGAACGAGGAGCTGCGCGACCACCTGGAGCGTCAGACGGCCGCGAACCAGGCCGCGGGGATGACTGCGGACGAAGCGCGCCGCCAGGCTGCCCTTCAATTGGGCGCGTTCGAGGGTGTGAAAGAGGACTGCCGCGAGCAGCGCCGCGGCTTTTGGCTCGAAACGCTCGCCGCCGACTTGCGCTACGGCCTGCGCATGTTACGCAAAAATCCCGGCTTCACCGCCGTTGCTATCTTCACGCTCGCGCTGGGCATCGGCGCCAACACCGCTATCTTCAGCGTCGTCAACGCCGTCCTACTTCGACCCTTGCCTTTCCGCCAGCCCGAGCGCCTGGTCCAGCTTTGGGAGACCGAGAGCGCCGTGCCCCTGGCGCCGCTCGCCGCCCCGGATTTCCTGGATTGGCGCGCGCAGAACGAGACGTTCGAAGATATGGTCATCTTCACCCAGGGAAACAGCATCAACATGAGCGGCGCCGGCGAGCCCCAGCGCGTCTTGGGCATATATACGCAAGCGAACTTTTTCTCGCTGCTGGCTTCCGCTCCCTTGCTGGGACGCACTTTTGTCGAAGGCGAAGACCACGCCCGCCGCAATCATGTTGCCGTTCTCAGCTACGGTTTGTGGCACCGACTGTTCGGCGGCAATCGAGACGCTCTTCAAAAAGAAATCACTCTCAACGGAGAAAAATTCCAAATCATCGGGGTCATGCCCGCCGACTATGCTTTCCCCTCGTCCGCGGAACTCTGGGTTCCCTGGGACATGGACCCAGCCAAATTGCCCCATCGCGGCAGCCACGGCTTTCACGCCATCGGCCGTCTGAAACCGGGCGTCACACCTCAACAGGCGCGCGCCGATCTTCAGGCCATCGCTCAGCGACTGGCGCAACAATATCCCAACTCGAATCGGGGCATCGGCGCAAACGTTGTTGAGCTACGCGAGCAACTCGTAGGCCACATCCGCCCCGCGCTGCTGGTCCTGCTCGGCGCTGTCACGCTGGTCCTGCTGATCGCGTGCGTCAACGTCGCCAACCTGCTGCTCGCGCGCGCCGGGACGCGGAATCGCGAAATCGCCCTGCGGCTCGCCCTCGGCGCCGCTCCCGCACGCGTCGTGCGCCAGTTGCTCACGGAAAGCCTGCTGCTGTCCGCGCTGGCCGCTCTTCCCGGACTCCTCCTCGCCGTTTGGGGAGTGACGCTGCTCCGTTCGCTGCCCGGCGTGCCGGTTCCCGATCCCGCTCAAATCCACCTGGACGCACCGGTGCTTTTCTTCGCGCTCGCAATCACACTGATGAACGGCACGCTCTTCGGACTCGCACCGGCGATTCACGCTGGGCGACAGGATCTCCACGAAGAACTGAAATCCGGAGGCAAGGGCGCAGGCATGGCCGCATCGTCGAACCGCTGGCTGCGCGACGCGCTCGTTGTGGGCGAAATCGCGCTGTCCCTCTCGTTGCTGATCGTCGCCGGCCTGCTGCTTCGCAGCTTCGCCCACCTTCGGGCCGTTGAGATCGGCGTCCGGGCGGAAAACGTCCTCACCGCGCGGCTCTCGTTGTCGGACCCTCAATACCCCACCCCTGAGGAAAGAGCCCTCATCTATCACGGCATCGCCGAACATCTCGCGCAATCTCCCGGAGTGGACGCAGCGGCGGTGGCCACCGAAATTCCCCTGGATGGCGGCACGAACACCTACGCGCAGCGCATCGGCGCCCCGATGGAAGAACAAGGCTCGCTGATGGAATGGAACGAAGTGACGCCGGGATATTTCGCCGCATTCGGCATCCCGTTTCGCAGCGGCCGCAATTTCACCGCCGCCGACGAGCAGCGCGCCCGCGAAGTAGCCGAGGCTTCCAAAAAATCGCCCGACAATTTTTCCGGCCCCAACATGGTCGCCGTCATCAACCAGACCATGGCCGCGGAGTTCTGGCCGGGCCAAGACGCCGTAGGCAAAATGTTCCTTCTCGATCATTCCGTTCCCACGGAAGTCATCGGCGTCGTTGCCGACACGAAGATTTTCACGTCGCCGCAGCAGAAAACGATCGACGAAGCCTACTTCCCCGTGGATTTCAGCGGATGGGGCAACGCCGTCGTCATCGCTCACGGCGCGTCGGCTGCGTCTCTTCCCGGCGCTATCCGCCAAGCCGTCGCCGACGTCGATCGCAACCTGCCCGCGTTCAAAGTCCGCACGATGGAGCAAGTGATATCCGGCGCTTCCATCAACGCGCGATTCCAGGCGCTGCTGCTGGGAATATTTGCCGCGCTCGCGCTTGTCCTCGCCGCTGTGGGGATCTACGGAGTGATGTCCTACCTGGTGGCGCAGCGCACGCGCGAAATCGGCATCCGCGTGGCGCTCGGAGCGCAGCGGCGCGACGTGCTGCGCCTGGTACTCGGCGGCGGACTGAAAATGACGCTGGTGGGTGTGGCGATAGGAGTAGCCGCGGCCCTGGCGCTCACGCGGCTCATGGGCAGCCTGCTGTTCGGAGTCAGCGCCACCGACCCGCTCACGTTTATCTCTGTCGCCATCTTGTTGACACTGGTGGCGCTGGCGGCTTGTTGCATCCCGGCGCGCCGCGCCGTGCGCGTGGATCCGATCGAGGCGCTGCGCTACGAATAAATTTTTCAAATTGAATTTACGGGCATCTAAATCCAGCGAGAGGCAGGCCATGGATTCATCTTCCCGCGAAAAATGGGAAGCGGACGTCGGCGAGGAGCTCCGCGATCATCTGGAGCGTCAGACCGCTGCCAACATCGCCGCGGGCATGTCCCCCGAGGAGGCCCGCCGCCGGGCGGTACTGCAACTCGGCGCTGTGGAGGGCGTGAAACAGGAATGCCGCGAGCAACGCCGCAGTTTCTGGCTCGAGACGCTCTGGGCTGACATTCGATACGCAGTTCGCACCCTGTCCAGAAATCCCGGTTTTGCCGCCGTCGCCATTCTCACGCTCGCGCTCGGCATCGGCGCCAACACCGCCATCTTCAGCGTGCTCGATGCCGTGATCCTCAAACCTCTACCCTATACGCAGCCGGAACGCCTCGCGCTCATCTGGTCGGAATTGAAGTCCGCCGGACAGTCCCGAGTTCCTTCGTCCGGTCCGGACCTTGCGGATTTGAAACGCCGCAGCCGGCTGTTGCAGGGCGTGGGCGGTATCTGGGTGAGCAGCGCGGCACTCACGGGAACTGGGGAGCCGGAACAGATCAAAGTGGCTTTCGTCACTCACGACTTTCTCTCGATTCTGGGCATTCGGCTCGCGCGTGGACGCATGTTTTCGCCGGAAGACGATTTGACGAACGCAGCAGCCACGGTGATTCTCACCGACGGGCTATGGCGTCGCCGCTTCGGCGCCGATCCGCAAATTCTCGGCAAGGCTGTGCGCTTGGACGGCCAGGATGTCCAGGGCGCCACTGTAATTGGAATTCTGCCTCCGGACTTCAGGATGATTTTCCCCGAGGATGCCGCGATCCCGCCCGACGTGCAGGCCTTTGTTCCGTTCCGCTCGGACCTTGCGCGAGAACCGCGCGATCTGGGATACGTCCGTGCCATTGGCCGTCTTCAACCGGGTGCGGCGTTCGAGCAGGCTGCGGCTGAAGCTCGCGCCGTCGCCGCCCAACTCCGTGCCGAAAACACCATCGACTCCAAACAGGGCGTGGATTTTCAAATCCTCCCGCTGCAGGCCGATGCCGTGCGCAATGTTCGCCCCGCCGTCCTGGCGCTTTTTGCCGGAGTCGCGTTCGTCCTGCTGATTGCCTGCGCCAATGTTGCGAATCTGCTGCTTTCTCGGGGAGAGCTGCGGCGGCGGGAACTCGCGCTGCGGTCGGCTCTGGGAGCCAGTCGCGGACGCGTCATTCGCCAGCTCCTTACCGAAAGTATTCTGCTGTCGGTACTGGGTGGCGCGGCGGGACTGGCGCTCGGTTGGGGCGCTACGCGCTGGCTGCTGGCCGTGCGCCCCAAATCGCTCGTCATCATGCAATCCGTCAGCTTCGACGTCACGGTCTTGGGCTACGCTTTCCTGGTTTCGCTCGTCGCAGGAATTGTTTTCGGTGTTGCCCCTGCCATGGAATCGTCACGCGCCGACTTGATCGAAACGCTGAAGTCAGGCGGCAAGGGAGTGGTGCCGGGCAAGCGCCGGTTGCGCTCGCTGTTGGTTGCAGCGGAAGTCGCCTCGGGATTTGTCCTCCTGATCGGTTCGGGCTTGCTGATTCGCACGTTTGTCCGCCTGCTCGACGTCGGCACCGGATTTCAGCCCGGCCAAGTGCTCACCTTCCAAATCAGCCCCCCGGGGTCGCGCTATGCCATGGATGAAGATCGCGTCCGCCTGGTTCACAATCTCTGGAAAAATCTCTCCACGTTGCCTGGCGTGGAGTCCGTTGGCGGCGTCAACTATCTTCCATTCGATGACCAGATCACCTGGTACAGCTACTACTGGCCGGAAGGCACGCCGCTGCCGGACCAATACAAATTGCTGGCTGAACATCGTGCCGTTGCGCCGGGCTTCTTCCGCTCCATGGGCGTGCCGTTGATTGCCGGCCGCGATTTTGACGAATCCGACGACGTGACGCGCCGCCGCGTTGTCATCATCGACGAATCGCTCGCCGCGCGCACCTGGCCGCACGAGAGCGCCATCGGCAAACAGCTCAATGTCGAAGCTTTCGCCAAGGGTGATTTTTTTCGCGCCACGGCAGAAGTGGTCGGCGTCGTCGGTCACATCAAGTATATGCTGCTCACTGACGAAGGCCGCCCGGCAGTGTACGAACCCTACGCACAAGCTCCCAGGGAACTCTTCGCCTTCACCGTGCGCACTACTGGGCAGCCGGAAGCGCTGATCGGCGCGATTCGCGGCGAGGTGGACAAGTTCGACGCCGACCTCCCGCTTTCGAAAGTCCAACCGCTGGCCGTTTACGTTGGCCTGGCCCGCGCCGCCAGGCGTTTCACCATGCTCCTGGCCGGCGCGATGGCCGCGCTCGCTCTGGTGCTCGCCGCCATCGGCATCTATGGAGTTACCGCGTATTCCGTTTCGCAGCGGCGCAACGAAATCGGAATCCGCATGGCGCTGGGGGCGCAGCGGCGGGACATCCTGAAACTTGTGCTGGGCCAGGGAATGCTCTCGGTGCTCGTGGGTGTGGCCGTCGGTTTGGCGATTTCGTTGTTCTTGACGCCCGCGCTCGGGAGCCTGCTCTTCGGCGTGCGTCCTGCAGATCTCGTGACCTATGCAGCCGTCGCGTTATTTTTCAGTTTGGTCGGTCTGCTGGCCTGTTACCTGCCGGCCCGCCGCGCCATGGGCGTGGACCCTATCACTGCGCTGCGTTACGAATGACTTCGCGCTAGTTGCTGACCGTCACTTTTTCATCGGCAGTTCTCGGCAGTCGTAGAGTAATCTTTGTCGCCTTCTTCGACCGGATCATGATGTGCTTGTTCCACTGGGAAAAAAGTCCGTTGCCATAGGCGCGCACGTCGTATTCACCGGCCTTCCAGCGCGTGAATTCGAAATGGCCGTCCGCGTCCGTGTGCGTCGCGTGCGGATGCAGCCCGTCGGAAGTTTGAATCGTCACGCTGGCATCTGCCACCGGCTTGCCCTGCCCGTCCAGCACCGTACCCTCCAGCGTGCCAATCGGCACGCTCTGCGACCTCGCCGTCACCGCAAATATCATCGCGGCCAGCGCCAAAATCCCCGCCGCCATCAGAATTGTTCTCCGCATCATGCACCTCCGCCGAAAATCGCCTCGCTATTTCGACTTCTTGGCTGGAGCCGGCAATTGCAGCTTCACGTCCGTCTGCTTTCCCGTTTTCACTTCGATGTTGTGCTTCCATTCCGTCCACGCGCCGCTGTGATACGCGCGCACGTCGTAGTAGCCATTCTTGAGCTCCGGAAAAAAGAACCGCCCTTGCGCGTTGGTTGTCGTGGATTTCGGCAGGGTGCCGTCAGCGCCCTGCGACGTCACGCGCGCATCGGCCACGGGCTTGCCGCTGGCGCTGACCACCGTCCCGGCCAGCGTCCCCAGGCCCTTGATATCCGCGGCAGCCACGCAAGCCAGCGCCAGCGAAGTGATCGCCAAAATCCCAACCGCCGCCAGCAGTAACAACACAGATCGCTTCATCACACACTCCCGGGAATACTGTGCTTCAATTTTATTCCCCGGGCGGCGGCCTGCGCGGAACGGTGGCTCACGATGTTCCGCAAGAGAGACTGTTCCAAAGTACAGGAGGGTTGCACAGGCTTCAGCCTGTGTGCCGAGCCTGAGCGCAGCAAGAACCGCACTGGCAAGAGTGCCTGTGTCACCACAACCGAAATGTGAAGCCTCACCCCAGCGGCTGAAGCCGCGGTGGTTTGCAACTCTTTCGGCACGACTAAAGTCGTGCCCTGACGGTCGCGGCCATCGCGATCTTTGTGGGTCGCGGTGGAACTTGTCCCGAGCAGAGCCGAGGGAACCGCGACATCAGTCCGCCGGACGACCGTGGGCTTTCGCGCCGTTTGCGCCCCGACGCCTTGTGTCGGGAAGCCCCTGAAATTCCTCTCCTAATATTTGTAGTGCCGGTGGCACAGGCACTCTTGCCTGTGCGAATTTGCGCCACGCGGGCCTGGCCTCGCACTTAATACTTGTAATGCTTCGCGGCTGCCGCATGCGCGGCCTGCTCCTGGCGCCCCGAGTCCGGATTTGTCCCGCGCTCAAGCGCCACGAAATACGTCAGCAGTTGCAGCGGCACCAGGTGTACGAACGCCGCCTGCCATTCCTCCGCTTCCGGCACCACCAGAATGTGCTCGGCGCTTACGTCGTGATTTGCCGCGGGCGTCACAATCGCGGCGCGCAACATTTTCAGCTCGCCGCCGGCTCGCAAAATCATCCGCGCGCGATCGTCCGACGCTCTCCCGCTCAGCATTCCCGCCAGCGAGCCTCGCGCGTCCACTTCGGAAAACGGCCCGTGCAAAGTTTCCTCGGTATCGAATCCTTCTGCGGCCAGGTAGCAGGACTCTTTGATTTTCAGCGCCGCCTCGCGAGCCGTGGCCCATCCCGCGCCCGAACCGAACAGCCACATGCGTTCGAGCCGCGCCGCGCGCTTGGCCAGCTCGCGCACCTGCGGCTCGAGCAGCAACGACTGGCGCATCAATTGCGGTACGCGATTGAGGCCGGCGCGGAATGAGTTGCCCGCAAGCACTTTGCGCCGTTCGGCGATGCGCAGAATCAGGAGAGCAATGCCTGCCAGCGCCGTGGTGTAACTTTTCGTGTAGGCAAACGAAACTTCCTGCTCGCACGTTTCGATCTGAAAATCGGCGCCGCGCACTCCTTCGCCGCTCATCTCGCCGGTAATCGCAATGGTCAGTGCGCCCCCTGCTCGCGCCGCCCGCAGAGCCTCGACGGAATATGTGGTGGTGCCGGTATGCGTGATGATCACCACCGCGTCTTCGCGGCCGAGCGCCATCGGATGATGCACCAGTTCGAACGACTGCTCCGCGTGCCCGAGCATTCGCCCGGCGGAAAATTCGCGCGTCCAGCTTTCCGCCACCAGCGCGGCGTGCCGCGACGTGCCGATGCCCACGAAAATCAGGCGCTGTTTTTCGGCCATGGCGTCGGCGGCCCGCTCGACCGACGCGCGCCGCCCGAGCATGCGCTCGATGAGCGCAGGTTGCGCCTGAATCGCTTCGTAGAGGTAATAAGGATGCGCCGTGCGCCGTTCCGCCATTTGCTTTTTCTCCCGGCCCAGTGTATCCGATGGCACAGTTTGTGTGTTCCGATGGTTTGTATCGGGATGGCCGTGAGGCAGGAGCAAGGCTTCCACCGGGGAGACAGACTTGACACAGAGGATACAGAGAAACATCCGCTGAGGTACAGAAAGACCAGGAGCCCAAATGCCGCGCTACCTTTCGCAACACACGCTCGCCTGTCTGACCCGCCAAGGAGCCGAAAAACTGGCCCGCCGAATCATGGCCGCCGAGCCAGTCACCGGCCGCCGCGTCGCCTTCAACATGCAGGAAGGAAAAATGTTGGTGGAGTTCGATGCCGCCTCGCGCGAAGACCTGGAAAAATGGCTGGCCCTGGAAAAATTTCATTTCGACTGGCTGCTTCGCCTGGAATTCGAGTTCACCGACAACTCTCTCCGCCCCTTACCATAGCGACCGGCCTTCACCGTGTAGTGCAGCACGCGCCGGAACAATCTCGCCAGTGCGTGAACAAATTCCGCGGACCAGTACTGCCGGAAAATTCCGTCACTGGCCATTTCAACTCACGCCTTAAGCCTCGCCCTGTCAATCTCTTCCGCAATTTCTTCCGCCATGGCCCCCACGTTGCACCTACTCACGGCGGCAGGGCCGAGGTGGCCGACCTCCCGCAGGGGAAGTTATCTGCGGGACGCCCAGGAGTTTTTGTGTCTCATCAAGCGGAAAGGAGTCCTCCGATGAGCAGAAGACAGTTCAACACCACCTCCGCTGGCAGTTGGCCGGTGGGGCGCCCCCAACCCACAGATGAGCGCGTCCAGCATGAACACGAGATCGAATCCCGCGCCAACGACCTGGCGAAGTTGGTGAGCACGCTTACCAGGTCCCCTTTTCCCAGCCTGAGGATCGAGACGGAATTGAGCAGCCGCGAATTGGATGCGCTGCTGGCCATGGAAGCGAAACTGCGCTGGCTGGTTCGCGTGGCGAAATATTCGGTGGGCGCAAATCGCGTGGCGTTGTGGATCGAGGCGGAGCGTGAGTTGGTGAAGGTGGAGCACGCCACCGACAGCATGCTGCACGCAAAGTGCGCCTGACCAGGAAACGCGAGGAGCCGGAACCCGCAGGAGGCGGCCGATGAATTTTTTACTCAGTCCTAATATATTGATCGAAGCGGTGGCCGCTCTGGTGATTTTTATCGTCGGCTATCTGGTGCTTATGGTTTCGGTGATCGCAGGGGTGGCCATCGTCAACTTGTTTTACCGGGGCGGCCGTTTGCTGTGGTGCCGCGTAGTATCGCGGGCGGCATCGAACGATCGCGTCTCGACCGAAGTCGCGGGCGGTGCGTACATGGCTTCGCGCGTCATCGCAGCGTTGAGCCATCCGGTGGCGGCCGTCCGGCGATCCAGCCCATAGAGTCTGACTCGAACAAACCAGAAAGCGAGAGTCGGATCCAATGAGGAGGATGATATGAAAATCATCTGGCGCGTTTTGATGGCGTTGCTGTTGATTGCTCTAACAGCAACGGCAGAAACCAAGGAGACCAGGAAGCAGAACGCGCGTTTGCAGGATTCCGGCGTGGTGATGAGCGAAATTCTGAACATGCCCGAATCCATTCCGGATCACATGCTTGACCGCACCAAGTGCGTGGTGGTGATCCCCTCGGTGCGCAAAGCGGCGTTCGTCGTTGGCGCCAGCTACGGCCGCGGCGCCATGGTCTGCCGCACCGGTGACGATTTCACCGGGCCGTGGGGCGCTCCGTCGATGATGGCGCTCGAAGGCGGCAGCTTCGGCCTGCAAGCCGGGGCGGAAGCCACCGACTTCGTCTTCCTGATCATGAATGAGCACGGCGCCACCAGCTTGCTCAAGAGCAAAGTGAAACTCGGCGGCGATATCGCCGCTGTTGCCGGACCGGTGGGCCGCGATGCCCAGGCCGGTACCGATGCTTACATGCGAGCGGAAATTCTCACCTACTCGCGAGCGCGCGGCATCTTTGCCGGCATCTCGCTTGACGGCTCCACGTTGCGTCCCGATAACGACGGCAACGAGGCGCTCTACGGCGAGAGATACAACGCCCGCAGTATCGTTCTAGGACGCGGGCCGCAAAGGCCGCCGTCCGCCGAGCGGCTGGTCACCTTGCTCGAAAACGCTTCCCCGGTTCCCGCTAACGGTTAATTGAGCCGGGTAGCAGCAGGCGTCCCGCCTCTTCCCCAGGAGAAGGGGCGGGACGTTGAACGTCGCGCATTCCGCGCATGGATCCATTGTGAATTTTCGAATTTCAACTGTGCTCCTTCCTATTGCAACAGCCCGGCTTCAGGTGTAGCCTTTTTCGGTATGAAGAACCTCTGCCAGATGATTTGCCGCGGGTGCTGCATGTGCTGCTGCTGCATCTGTTGTTGTAGGGGCACGTCTGGCGCGGGGAGGCTGGGGAGCTAGGAAACAAGACCAGCCCAGGGATTCGGAACCCACCGCCAGAGACACACTGGTTGGTGGGTTTTTTGTTTTTTGGGGCATCCACATCATGAACAGGAGGAAGTGCAATGGCTGATTACAAGCATCCCGAAGTGCTGGTCTCCACCCAATGGGTGGCGGACCACGCGACCGATCCGAACGTGCGGCTGATTGAAGTGGACGTGGACACCACCGCTTACGACCAGGGGCACATCGCCGGGGCCGTCGGCTGGAACTGGCAGACGCAGCTCCAGGACAACATCCGGCGCGACTTGATCGACAAGGCCACGCTCGAGCGGCTGCTGGGCCAGGCGGGCGTGACCAACGACACGACCATCATCGTGTATGGCGACAACAACAACTGGTTTGCCGCCTACGCGCTGTGGCAGCTGAAATATTACGGGCACAAGGATGTGCGGCTGATGAACGGCGGGCGCAAGAAGTGGATTGAAGAGAAGCGGCCGCTGACCACCGAGGCCACCAAAGTGGCGCCGGCGGCGTATCGCGCCACGGGACCGGATGAATCCATTCGCGCGCGGAAGGAAGATGTTGCCGCGATTCTCGATCACCGCCGGCCGGCGCAACTGGTGGACGTGCGCTCGGTGGATGAGTTTACCGGCAAGATCATCGCGCCGCCGGGAATGACGGAAACGGCGCAGCGCGGCGGGCACATTCCGGGGGCGGCGAATATTCCCTGGGCGCAGGCGTCGAACGAAGACGGCACGTTCAAATCCGCCGACGCGCTGGCGCAGCTATACGCCACGAAAGGCATCACCGGCACGGGCGAGGTGATCGCCTACTGCCGCATCGGCGAGCGAAGTTCGCACACCTGGTTCGTGCTGAAGTACCTGCTGGGGTTCAAGAACGTGAAGAATTACGACGGGTCGTGGACCGAGTGGGGCAACCTGGTGGGCGCACCGATTGAGAAGGAAGCGGCAGCGGCGGCGCGGTAAGCGAAAACCTTTAACCACAGATCCCTCGGCCGAGCTCGGGACAAGTTCAGACAGATAAACACAGATACGGAAAGAGAGGGAGGGACCGCCGCGGGGGAAAAGTTCTGGTTAGGCCAGGACCGTACGGCTGCGTATGTGTTCAACCACATAAGCCACATATGGGCTCGCCATACGCAATCGTATGTTCACTCTAAGGCAAACGATTATTGAGGGATGGCATTTGTTGGGACACCGGCGTGGCGGGCTTGTTCTTGCAGCGCGGCAATCTGGTCACGCAGGTTGTCGCGCTTTTTGGCGAGCTGGGCGAGCTCGTTCTGCCAGCTGTCGAAGCGAACGCCCTTGGGCCGGGCGGATTGAACGCCATCGCCCGTGGGCTTGCCGGCTAGGGTCGCCTGAATTTCGGCGATCTGCTTGTCGAGGGGCACGATCTGCGATTGCAGCTTGGCGATCTGGTCTCGATACCACTGGCCGTCGCGGTTTTTGGCGTTCGGGCTCGGTTTTGTGTTCGACTTGGCCGCATCGGTTTTGCCCACGGTTGAGACGCCGTCATGCTGGTTCAGCTGACTCATGTCCTCGTTGCTCCAAACCTTTTTCGGGGGAGGAGCTGGCGGGGCGGGCGACGTTGCCGCGGACTCCTGAGCAACGGGCTGCTGCGATGGCTGAGCCTGGGCGCGGGCGCTCGAAGCGCAGAATGCCGCCGCGACGGAGGACACCGCCAGAAAGGCAAGGGTGGATCGGTTCATAAGGCCTCCTCAGGCCGAGCTTGTCTTCCAGATTAAACCCGCCGGGCAGGGGGAAGTTACGGATCGCCGGGGATTGGTTTCGGATTGGTCAACTCGCTCCGGACCACGGCGAGGGCCTGTTCGGGGGAGCCGATGCGGCGGTAGTGGGTGATTTCGATGAACTGGTGCTCTTCGTAGGTGAAGAGAAATTTGCGGGCGGTGAAGTCGTACTGGTAGCGCGTAGGGAGCCAGACGCCGGGCGCGAATTCGGCTTGCTCGAGGTAGAAGACACCGCCGCGGTAAAGTTTGCCGAGAAGGCCGCCGCCGAAAGACATGTCGTGAGTGATGCGGGCTTCGCCGCGGACCAGTTGCAGGGCGTTGCGGTCAATCCAGATTTTGACCACCGCGTGGGTGAGCGCTTCCTGCGCGGTGGAGCGCGGGCGGAAACTGGGATTGGAAGTCAGCTCAATGACGTCGCAGTCATGGCCGTTGACGAGTTCGCGTGCGACCAGCTTCACGGTGAAGGCCTCGCGCGTGCCGTTGACGATGTCTGCGCGATCGCGCTTGCGCTTCTCGGCCTTGGCGTAGGCTGTTTTGGTGCGCGAATCATTGGGCTTGAGAACGATTTCGAGGGTGTTCTTCCAGGCCAGCAATTGTTTGCGATATTCCGCGGAATCGGTCGCGGCGCCGTTGGTCTTCAGCAGGATCTTCATGGTGCCCGGGCCGGTGGGGACGACGCGAAAATACTTGTCTTCCAGGATGCGTGGATTTTCGCCGCCGGTGCGGTCCACGTGGCGCTCGACGCGCTCGTATTGCTCGAGGGCCTCGTCATTGGCGTGCTGGTTGGCGATTACTTTGTCGGTGCGGGCGCGAATTTCCGCATCGGAGAGAGGCTGGAAAGGCAGCTTATCCTGAGCCAGTGCAGGTGGCAGGCTCGAGAGAGTGAGAGCGGCGACGGCGATCGCATTGGCTACGAAACGGCGCATCGAAACATGACCCCTGCTGGGATTCTGAAGCACAGCAAGCGGTTGCAGGAATATTGTAACCGCGTTTCCGGGCAAAGCGGGGCGGCAAAGAAGGGCGGCTGAATCTCCGGCAACCTCGCAAAGCCGTATAATCGGCTGAACATTTCCGGCGGTTTACCCGTCTATTATGGATACGATGAAACAAACGCGGGGATTGCTATCGGAGGCCAGGGAGACATCCGTCGCCCTACAGGAAACATTTCGCATCGCGCTGGATACGCTGCGGGCCCATAAGTTGCGCACGTTTTTGACGCTGCTGGGGGTCATCCTGGCGGTGACCACGCTGGTGGCGGTGATTTCCGTGCTCAACGGGCTGAACGTGTACGTGGCGGACAAAGTGGCCAATCTGGGGGCGAACGCCTTTGTCGTGGATCGCATCGGAATCATCACCAATTTTGACGAGTGGGTGAAGGCGCGCCGACGGCCGCCGCTCGGTATCTCCGATTACGAGGCGCTGCGCGACGAAATGCGATTGGCAAAATCCGTCGCCGGGGAGCAGGACACCTCCGCGGACGTGCGTTACGGCAACACCCTGAGCGAAGACGTAATCATCATCGGCGTGACGCCGGCGTATCCGGAAATCCGCGAGATCGAGCCGTCGAACGGGCGCCTCTTCACTCAGGCGGATGAGGACCACCGCTCGCCGGTGTGCATCATCGGCGCGGACGTGGTGGAGAAATTTTTTACCGGTGTGGATCCGCTGGGGAAAGAAATCCGCGCGGGGCAGGGACTGTACCAAATTATCGGCGTGGCCAAGGCCAAGGGAACTGTGTTCGGGGTGTCGCAGGACAATTTCGTGATGATTCCGCTGGGGACGTATCGCAAAGAGTGGCTGAAGCCGCTCGATTCGGTGGCCATGTTTATTCAGGCGGAGGGCCCGGAGTGGATGCCCGCGGCGATGGATGAGGCGCGGGTGATCTTGCGGTCGCGGCGGCATGTGCGCTACCAGGACGACGACAATTTCGCGATCATCGCGCCCACCTCCATCACCGGATTGTGGAACCGCATTACCGGCAACGCGTTTGGAATCGCGATTTGGGTGACCTCGGTGTTCCTGGTGGTGGGCGGAATCGTGATCATGAACATCATGCTGGCCAGCGTGACGGAACGGACGCGCGAAATCGGGCTGCGAAAATCGCTGGGAGCGCGGCGGCGGCACATCGTGATGCAATTTCTGGTGGAGTCGGCGCTGCTGGCGTCAATTGGCGGAGCAGTGGGAGTGGCGGTGGCGCTGGGGATTGCGCAAGTGGTGCGCGCGCTGACGCCGATTCCGATTTCGACTCCGATTTTTGCGATCTCGATCGCGCTTCTGCTTTCCACCGTGGTGGGGCTTTTCTTCGGAATCTATCCGGCCATGAGGGCGGCGCGGCTGGACCCCATCGAAGCCCTGCGGGCGGAGAACTAGATGCTCAAGCTGCGGCAGGACTATCGCGAGAACTTCGGGCTGGCGTTCGACACCATCCGGGCGCACAAACTGCGCAGCTTCCTGGCGGTGCTGGGGGTGATGATCGGCGTGGCGCTGATCATCCTGGTGGTCGGCCTGGTGCAGGGATTCCGCACCACGATTGAAGATGAAATTTCCGCGGAAGGCCTGGACACCGCCTGGGTGGCGCGGTTTTCGCAGGGTCCGCACAGCGGACGCCGCCCCAAGGAAGAACGCGAGCGCAAGCCGCTGATGCGCGAGGATGGTCTTGCCGTGATGGCTTCCTGCCCGGCGGTGAAACAGGTGGCCGTTTCGATCTTCGAATGGACGCAGCCGCACGCGGTGAAATACGGGAAGAGCCAGGTGCAGGGCGGCGAATTCCGCGGGACGTTTCCAGAGTATTTGGAGGTGTACTCCAACGCGAATCTGATGGCCGGGCGGTTTTTCAGCGAAGTCGAAAATGAGCACCGCGAGAATGTGGTGATCCTGGGGCAGAATGTGGCCACCGCGCTGTTTCCTTCTGTCAATGATGCGATCGGCAAAGAAGTGCTGGTGGACGGTTCCACATTTCAGGTGATCGGCGTGCTGCAAAAGCCGATAGGCGGATTTGGGAACAACGACGAGGACCGCCGCGTGGTGATTCCGTTCTACACGTTTCGAAAACTTTATCCAGCGGCTTTTGAAATCGCCATGCGGTTTCTGGCTTATCCGGGAAAGCTGGATGCGGCGGTGGACCAGGTGCGGGAAGTGCTGCGGCGGCGGCGCAACGTGGCGTACGACAAGCCGGACAATTTCGCCATCCAGACGAACGTGGAAATTCGCCGGCAATTCAACGAAATTATCGGCGGCGTGGTGCTGGCCATCGTGGTGCTAAGCTCCATCGGCCTGTTGATTGGCGGAATGGGCGTGATGAACATCATGCTGGTTTCGGTGACGGAGCGAACCAAAGAAATCGGCTTACGCAAAGCCATCGGCGCGCGCAGCCGAGACATTACCTGGCAATTTCTGTTTGAGGCCATGACGCTGACGGGAGCCGGCGGGCTGATCGGGATTGTGGTGGGCAGCGTCATCGTGTTTCTTGTGCCGTTGGTGACCAGCCTGAAAGCGGTGGTGCCGGCATGGGCGGTCATCATCGGATTTTCCGTGTCGGTCGGCATCGGACTGGTGTTCGGCGTGTGGCCGGCGACGAAAGCTGCGAAGTTGAACCCTGTGGAAGCTCTGCGCTACGAGTAGAAGTATGCTCCAACCTTATTAACAGGGACCCCGCGCTTACTTGGCAGGATTTCCAAGCATTTCTTCGGTGGCCATGGTGCTGGTCGGGAATAGCTGTGCTTTTCCGTCTGGGCCTATGACATAGGGGAATCCGTCAGGGTCAACGGGAATGCCGGGAAGCATTCCCGCGCCGTGCAATTCCACGGTGGACGTGGGGTAGCGGCCGAAGCGTGCGCGGAACTCTTCGACGGCTTCATTGATGTGACCTTCGTCATCCTGGACTTTGAGGCCGCGCAATTTTTCGCGGGCGATATCCCGCATCCTTGCGTTGGTGGTGGATTCGAATAGTTCCGTCCAGATCAGGCGCGAGGTCTCAATCGAGCCGCCCTTGTCCGCCACGCGCGCAGCCATCAGCTTCAGCCACGGCGGCGCTTTCGGAAAATTACTGGCGGTGAGATAAGCGGCGGAAGCGTCCTGATAATCCTTCAGGCGCCAGTAGTAAAGGAATCCCAGGTCGGCCCACAGGCGCCACTCGTTCGGGTTCGCGGCGATGCCGCGCTTGGTCAATTCGACGGCCAGGTCGGTGCGGCCGGCGCCGATCGGCGGCGCTTCAGAAAGGAAGATGGCGCCGAAGCGGTAGGCGGGCATCAATTTCGGGTCAAGCGTGACGGTGATATCGAGGAGCGGCCAGAGCAGGCCGAAATCTTCGTTGGGCTTGCCGATGCGCCCGCCGTAATACTGCACCGAGCGGGTCCAGTAAACGTCCGCGAGAAACGTGTCGTAGCCCAGGCTCATTCTTTTTATCAGCGACGGCGATTGCAGCACCAAGTCCTGTTTCTGGCCTTCGGCGGAGCGTGTACGCCCGTCAATTCCCACCTGGACCGCGGCAATGGCCGCAAACAGGGGCGGAATCGCGAGCAGCGCGAGGCAGGATTGCAGTCGGCCGGTCATTTCATATTGCGGCGCGAAAATATCGCTGCGGCGGCGATCAGCACGACGCCGACATAGAGCAACGCATACAGCGTGTTCTGAGCGATCAACTCATGCGGCACAGGGAAGCCGTGAGACGCCGCCGACATGGCGTTGAAGTTGTGAAAATTCGGTAACAGGTAATAGATCACGCGGGTGATATTGAGGATGACCGGATTCCTGGTGACGATCCCGAAGTCGCGAATGTCCTGCGCGAAAATGCCGGTGATGTAGATCCCCAGAGTGAACAGCGTCGAGAGCATGGGCGTGGAGAAGCAGGAGAAGAAGAGAGCCAAAGCGGTCACCAGCGCCAGCTCCAGCAGAATGAAATAGACGGCCACGAGAATCGTAAAGTCCGACCGTACAAACGGGCGGCCGACATAATAGAGCGCCGCGCCGAGTCCCAGCGTCATCAGGGAAGTGTTGACGGCGAGCGTGAGCAGCAGCCCGGCGTATTTGCCGACAAGGAATTGCCAGCGGCGAACGGGCTTGGACAAAAGACTGTAGAGCGTGCGTTTCTCCATCTCCTTGTACACCAGGCCGACGCCGATGAAGATGGCCATGATCAGCCCAAAGACCGAAATCGCCGAGAGGCCGAGGTTGATTATCACCAGGCGTTCGATGCCGATGGAAATCTGGCCGACGAAAATGGCTGCGCCGATCATCATCAGCGCGAAGAAAATCAGGTTGTAGAGGACGCGGTCGCGAACGGCTTCGCGAAAGGCATTCACAGCTACGACGCCAGGCAGGAACACCGGAGAAGCGCTCATCGGGTCTGCGCCTCCACGGCATGCGAGGCGTTTTTTCCGCCGCCAACCAGGCGGAAGAAATAGTCCTCCAACGTGGGCCGCAAAGTTTGCATGGACAGGATGCGCACGTCCGACGCGCGCAACTGGTCGAGCGTGGCGTACATTTCAGCCTCGGGAACTTGCAAGCTGTAGCGCGCTCCCAGGCGAGTGGCACGCCCGGCAAGATTCTGCGGCAGCGGGCGGCCATCGCGAGCCTCAAACAAAATCTCGATGGCCTGCACTTCCAGCGAAACGATTTCACCGGGCGCGCCGACGCCTTGCAATTTCCCATTGACCAAGACAGCCACGCGGTCGCAGAGCATTTCCGCGTCGGAGAGGATGTGCGTGGAGAAAAATACAGTGCGACCCTGCTGCTTCAAGTCCAGGATGATGTCGCGCACTTCGCGACGCCCCACGGGATCAAGTCCTGACATGGGCTCGTCGAGGAACACCACGCTGGGATCGTGCAGGATGGCCTGGGCGATGCCTACGCGCTGCAGCATGCCTTTCGAATATTTCCGCAATTGCACTCCGCCGGCCGCAGTAAGCCCTACGCGATCGAGGAATCGCTTTACGCGCTCCGTGCGCTCGGCGGCGCCGTAACCGAAGAAGCGCGCGAAATAATCGAGCAGTTCGTGGCCCGTCAGGTAGTCGTAGAAATAGGGCTGCTCGGGCAGGAAGCCCACTTCGCGGTGCATGCCGATGTCTTCGATGGATTTTCCGCGGACACGCGCGGTACCCGATGTCGGAAAAATCAGGCCCATCAGAAGTTTCAGCGTAGTGGTTTTTCCCGCGCCGTTCGGACCCAAAAAGCCGAACACCTCGCCCTCCTCCACCTGAAGGTTCAGGTTATCGAGCGAGCGGCGGGACTTGTGGCCCCAGAAGCCGAGCGGATAGTCCTTCGTCAATCCCTGGATCTCGATGGCCGGAGTTGCCATAACGTCCATTATTAGTTTTTTTCAGTCGACTTGGGCATGTCAATACCGAGGTGTTGCTTCGGAAAACACATGCGCGCGGCAGGGTTCTGGAACCCGTAGTACCAAATTTCACGGATTGGTGTGCGCTGGAACGGGGCGGAGGTTTTCGAACGCCGGGCTGCTGTTGAATACGCCGGGGAATCGAGATTCGTAGTCCGCGATCCCCGGGCACATCCAGTGGTGTATGGACGAGAAGCCGAAGGCCTGCATTTCCTTGCGAGCTTCTTCGGCGTCCCAACCCTGTTCGGCGATGCGGTAGGCGGCGATCATCATGCCGGTGCGATCGGCGCCCAGTTTGCAGTGGACGAAAATTTTCTTGCCGGAGTTCTGGCGCAAGGCGGAGAGGAACAGCGCGACGGTCGTGTCATCGGGATGTCCGCAATGCCAGGGGATGGAAACATATTGCAGGCCGAGCCTGCTAATTTTTTCGCGCTCGCCATCGCGCGAGCCGGCGCGCAAATCAATCACCACGTCGAATCCCATTTTCACCAGCGCGTCGAAGCCTTCCTTGGACGGCTGCGCGCCGCGGTAGAGCGCGGGACTGACTTCGCCGAAGTTCGGAACACCATCGAGAGAGAGCTTGCGCGCGATTTCACGCTGAGGAGCCGCCGCGGGAGCGGGCGAAGGAGAATCCGTGGCCTGTTGTGCACATAGCGAGGGGCCGAGAGCGAAGAAAAAAATCGTAAGTGCAACAAGGACAAAAGTTTTGTGGGCGCGCGAGGACATGACCAATAAGTGAGATGCCACTGCTAGAAAAATAGTAGCACGCGCATTTCTGCGCACGCACCACTACGGATAGACGCTTTCGACAACTTCAGTAGAATATTTTGTGGTTTCCGTGTGAATTTTTCTTGACAAGTTTTCCACAACCCCTGATACTTCGCACCCAGACTCGGGGGAACGTGAAGCATTCGTCGCCGTCCTGGGCGGCCGAATGATTCGCGGAGTAAGCACGCCGGGTTCAACCGAAAATTTAGAGAAACTTTGCAGCGCGCAGCGGGATTTTATGCGCGGCTTAGCTGAGCTTTTCTCTTTTTTCGGCTCGGGGCATCGAGCGGGACAAAATTTTCCGCCCCGGCCAACGGCGCATCCCCCCGGTCCGGCGTGAGATTTTCCCAATTGAGTACAAAACACCCGGGTGCCGCGTGATTGGGAGTAGAATAGAACCAGCCTCCCTCCTCGGTGTCCTGGCAAAACATTTCGGCGGTAAGGCTGCCGGCGCGGAGGCAGATATGGCGGAGACAAAAACAGCTTTGACTGGCCACACCGAAACAGAACAGAAGACGCAGCGCACCACTGGACTGCAATTCCAGCGCCGTTTCACCGACGGACGGGTGTCTCCCTTCGACGCGGTCGAGTGGGAACGGCGCACCGCGCAGATCGGCAACGACAAAGGCCAGGTGATTTTCCGCCAGGACAATGTCGAAGTGCCCAAGTCCTGGTCCATGACCGCGACCAACATCGTCACTTCCAAATACTTTCACGGGAAACCGAATACCCACGAGCGCGAAGGCTCGGCGCGGCAACTGATTGGCCGCGTGGTGGATACCATCGTGCGCTGGGGCGATGAAGGCGGCTACTTCAACAACGTTGATTCGCGCGTGGCCTTCCGCGACGAGCTGGCCCACCTGCTGGTGGAGCAGAAGATGGCCTTCAATTCGCCGGTGTGGTTCAACGTCGGAGTGCAATCCAAGCCGCAATGCTCCGCCTGCTTCATCAACTCCGTCCAGGACAATATGGACTCCATCATGAACCTGGCGAAGACCGAGGGCATGCTGTTCAAGTGGGGCTCCGGGACGGGCACGAATTTCTCGACCCTGCGCGGCAGCCACGAATCGCTTTCCGGCGGCGGCATCGCTTCCGGCCCGGTCAGCTTCATGAAGGGCTTCGATTCCTTTGCCGGCGTGATCAAGAGCGGCGGCAAGACGCGCCGCGCGGCCAAGATGGTGATCCTGAACGTGGATCACCCGGACATCGTTGAGTTTATCGAATCGAAGATGAAGGAGGAGCGCAAGGCCCACGTGCTCATCGAGCAGGGCTACGACCCCGCGATTGACGGCGAAGCCTATTCCTCCGTCTATTTCCAGAACGCCAACCACTCCGTGCGCGTCACCGACGACTTTATGCGCGCCGTCGAGGAAGACCGCGACTGGTGGACCCGCAACGTGAACGATGGCGAGCCGGCCGGGAAGTTCCGCGCCCGCGGCCTGCTGCAAATGATGGCCGATTCCGCCTGGCATTGCGGCGACCCGGGCATGCAATACGATTCCACCATCAACCGCTGGCATACCTGCAAGGCCACGGACCGCATCTATGCTTCGAATCCCTGCTCGGAGTACATGTTCCTCGACGATACGGCCTGCAACCTGGCCTCGCTGAACCTGCTGAAGTTCCTGGGGCCCAACGGCCAATTCGACACCGAAGGCTTCCGCCACGCCGTGGGCATCACCATCACGGCGCAGGAAATTCTGGTGGACAACGCCAGCTATCCGTCGGAAAAAATCGCCCGGAACTCGCACGACTACCGTCCGCTGGGCATCGGCTACGCCAACCTGGGCGCCCTGCTGATGTCCATGGCATTGCCCTACGATTCCGACGGCGGCCGCGATTTCTGCGGCGCAGTGACGGCGCTGATGACCGGCGAATCCTACGCGCAGTCGGCGCGCATCGCCGAGCGCATGGGGCCCTTCGGCGGCTATCTGCGCAATCGCGACTCCATGCTGGACGTCATCCGCATGCATCGCGACATGCTCCGGCCCATCAAGGAAGAACACGTGCAGCCCTCGCTGCTCCACGCCGCCCAGGAATCCTGGGATACGGCCCTGGCCCTTGGCGAGAAAGCCGGCTTCAAGAATTCGCAGGTCTCCGTGCTGGCTCCGACCGGCACCATCGGCTTCATGATGGATTGCGACACCACCGGCATCGAGCCGGACCTGGCGCTGGTGAAGCAGAAGCGGCTGGTGGGCGGCGGCGTGATCAAGATCGTCAACAACACCGTGCCGCAGGCGCTGATGAAGCTCGGCTATCCGCCGGAACAAGTGGCGCAGATCGTGGATTACATCGACGCCAACGGAAAAATCGAAGGCGCCCCCGGCCTGAAGGACGAGCACCTGCCGGTGTTCGATTGCTCGCTCGCCCCCATGGGCGGCGGCCGCTCGATTGCCTGGCGCGGCCACCTGCGCATGATGGCCGCGGCGCAGCCGTTCCTTTCCGGCGCCATCAGCAAGACCATCAACATGCCGGAAGAATCCACGGTGGAAGACATCATGGAGGCCTACGGCGAGTCCTGGAAATTGGGCTTGAAGGCCGTGGCCATCTACCGCGACAATTCCAAGCGCTCGCAGCCGCTCTCCGCTGCCGGCAAGAAAGAAGAGGAGAAGGCTGCCGTGGAACCCACTCCGAAGGCCGAGCCGCCGTCCCCGCAACAGCAGGACCTCTTCCCGGGCGCCAAGCGCCGCAAGCTGCCGAGCGAGCGCAATTCATTGACGCACAAGTTCTCCATTGGCGGCCACGAAGGCTACATCACCGTGGGCATGTACAAGGACGGCCAGCCGGGCGAAATTTTCATCAAGATGGCCAAGGAAGGCTCCACGCTCTCCGGCATCATGGACGCCTTCGCGCTGTCCGTTTCCATCTCGCTGCAATACGGCGTGCCGCTGCGCGCGCTGGTCGAGAAATTTGTGAATTCGCGCTTCGAGCCTTCGGGCTACACCGGCAATGGCCAAATCCGCTACGCCAAGTCCATCGTGGATTACATTGGGCGCTGGCTGGGCGCGAAATTCATCTCCGCGGATTACTTGGACGGCGATACTGTGCCGTCGGAAGAGGAAGCCGCGCCGGCGGCGGCAAAAGGCACGGGATCGGTGACAGTGATGAAAGTGGCCGACCCGGATCCCTCGACGCGCCTGCGCGCCGCGATTGACGATGCGCCGTCCTGCTCCGAATGCGGCATGCTGATGACCCCCAACGGAAGCTGCTACAAGTGCTCCAATTGCGGCTCCACCTCGGGCTGCAGCTAGACCGCGCGACAAACCAATTCTTTGCCGAAGGGGCGTCCTGAGAAATCAGGGCGCCTTTTTTGTTTTTGGGAGAGACCTACGCGCTAGGTGTGGGGTTCGACGCTGAGCGGCGCAGCGACCGCAGCGCTGAGTAGCCGATCACCAGCACTGCGACTCCCAGCATGGCCCACAGCAGGAAATCGTGCTGCTCGGTCCACGGCCGCGGGTCCACCCAGTCGGCATTGATTTCTTCCGGGCCCAGGCGCGCCGTCGCCGCCGATTCCATCTGGCTGGAATTCAGCCGCCGCGAGAGATCGTACACCGGGCGGTGGACGCGGCTCTGCCCGTACAGCAGCGTATAGGTGTGTCCCGCCTGCTGCTCGAATATGATGTGGCGCGGAATGCTGTAGAAATGCGGGACCACCCTTTCGAGCGGCGCGTCGTTGCGATTGAAAATTTCCATGCGCCAGTAGCGCAGCGAATTCTCCCCGTAGGGAACATCGATGGACAGGCGCTCGCAGACCGTGTCTCCCTGGTGGTAGCGAAAAATTTCACCGGAGCCGTACACCGTCCAATTTTTCTCGTCGGAGCTGCCCTCCACCTCGACGGAGCGAATGAACTCGGCAGGGCCGGCCACGTCAAATTTCACGTCGGAGATGGGTTCGGCGACGCTGCTCAGGTCCGCGGTCCATACGCTGCGTTCAGCGACGGGCTTGGCCGCCGGGCTGAAAGTGGCCGGCACGGGGGCACGCTCCGGCGGGTTGACGGTCTGATAGAGGATGCTCGCGCCGAAGATGGGGAACTGCTTTTCGCCGTCCAGAACGCGAATGCGGAGAAACGGCGCATTGTTTTCGGAGTACTGCACCACCTGTGTGCCCGGGTGACCCTCCTTCTGAAACCGGAAAATCGGGGCGCGCGGCTGGACGATGCGCCACTCGTGCCCGTCGTCACTGGCATCCACGCGCACCCACTCGACAAAGTCCGTTTCTGAAGTGTGAATTTCGATGGAATTGTGGAACGTGGATTTGTCGCCAAGTTCGACCACCACCTGGGAGTACAGGCCGGGCGCAAAGCTGTTCTCGTGCAGAGTCGTCGGCCGCAAGGCGCGGTTGCTGGAGCCTTGGCGGAGGAAAACAGCGTAGGGCGTCTCCGTGCCGTGCTCGTCAATCACGCGCAGGTCGGTCAATTGTGGCAGCGCCAGCGAGAAAACCTCCGGCGGCAGCACCACGCCGATAAAGCGCTGGGCATCAACATTGCCCGCGTCCACCGTTCGTGAATAGCGCCAGCTTTTCCACGGCGCGGGCAGCGGCGTCGCGGCGATGGCCACGAGCAAAATAAGCGGGAGAAATCCGGCAAGCAGAAGCACGCGCGCAGGCTTTGTGAGTTGGCGCATCATGTTTTCTTCTCGTCCTCGTGACTCGCCCAATAGCGCTGGTAGTAAAACGAAATCAGCAGCAGGACCAGTCCCAGCAACATGAACGAAACGATGCGGTAGAAGCGTTCGAGGAACGACAGGTCGAAGATGAAGACCTTGCCGATCACCACGCTCAGCAGGATCAGCGCCTGCCAGCGCAGCACCGCGGATTTCTTCCACACTCCCGCAACCAGCAGCGCCAGCGCATAAACCAGCCAGAGTAAGGAGAGCCCAAGCTCCTGCGCCAGCCCGCGATCGATTCCCAGCGAAGGCGTGCGCCCGAACAGGTCCCAGATTTCCAGCGACAGCGCTGCCAGGGAATACGCGTTCGCGGCAATCGCGGTGATCAAGAATGCCATGGACTCTTGCTCGCCGAGTTCGACGCCTTCCCTGCGGGCAAAAATGCAGGCCGCGAGCAGGCAGGCGACGCAGATGGCGAAAGTAGCGAACCGCTCATTGAACAGGAATTCTGGAGCAGGGAGGGGAAGCAGGGCTGCGCGGGCAAGGGCGATGACGAACAGCACAAATCCGGCTCCGCGCAGCGCGCCGATGCGGATGCGCAGGCCACTCCAGATCAGGATCGCTCCTTCAATCGCCCACCCGATGGTGATCCAGCGGCCGTCCAGGCGAATCGGAACGGTGAGCGTGACGAACGTGAGCGCCAGCCCGGCGAACAGCACGCGCGCGATCATTGTTCCGGCGACGGATTTCTGCGGCAGCGCCCGTTCGGCAGCCAGATGAACCCCGGCCAGCGCGAGCATCGCCAGCGTCAGCCCCCAGCGGTATTCCGGCCAGAGCATGACACGCAGGGCAATCACGTAGGCCAGCGAATTCACCAGCACGATCATCACTTCCAGGTTCGGCAACTGGCCCTCGCGCCAACTGCGCACCACCGGAAGCGCTGCGAACAGCAGAAAGAAAACCGTAGCAAAAAAGATGGTCGTCGCCATCTCGTCGCGCTGGTAGAACTGATCGTACCAACCCCAGAAATAAACCAGCGTGGCGACGAATTGAATCGGCGGCAGAGTTTGCCAATCACGGATCCGCGCCAGTGCCACCATCCCCACGCCCAGCACGGTCATGTACGTGAACAAGATCACTTCGTGGTTTTGTCCGGTGCTGACGATTTCAGGCGTGATGATGCCGCCGACCAGCGCCAGCACGGCGATGCGCTCGGAATTGCGCCCCACGGCCACCACCGTGGTCGCCGCCGTCACCGCAATCATCATCACGAACGCGGATGTCTGCGAAAAAATCAGGTAGTAATGCCAGCCGGCCCACAGCGAAAGATACAGAATCGCCGCGCCCAGGCCTGCGATGCCTTCAGAAAAATACCGGTAGCCCCTGTCGAGCAGACGATGGCTGAACGGATAGAGCGCGCTCCCAGCCAACAGCCCGATGCCCACGCGGCCGCGCGGGCCGATCCAATTGTTATCGAACGCGTATTTCAGGAAAAATCCTACGCCGATGAGCAGCGCCAGGATGCCCACATAATTCATCCAGCGCCCGGCGACCAGAGCCTCCAGGCCCACGTCCGCAGATGCCTTTTCGGCCGCTGGATGATGCATCAGCGAAGACAACGGCGGCGTGGAGGCGGGAGCAGTGACAGGAGGTTTTGCGGCAGGCGTTAGCGGCGGCGCCACCGGCGGAGCAGCCGGAACGGGCTGCTGTGTTGGCTCTACCGCAGGGGCACCGCCCGGTGCCGCAGCCAGCGCTTTTTCGATGCGATCGAGCCGCTGCTCGAGCAGGTAGAGGCGGTTAATGTAGCTGGAAAGTAGGGATTCAATTTTATCGCGCACGTGGCCGGCGCGCACGAAAGCCGCGATGGCCAGGATCGGCACCCCGACCAGAAGAAACAGAGCCGCAACAATTAAGACCGGAATGATGGGTTCCATATTTGAAATGGCGCGACGATTGCCGGCGCATTACACCATAGTTAATACGGCGCGGCAACGGGCGAGTGCGCCGGCATCGTCCGGAAGATCACCCGTTCGTTCGCGCGGTGGTATGATTGCCGCCGCACGAAATCTCCAGCGAGGCCACATGCTCCGCGCGCACCAACTGATTCCTCCGCTCAGCCTGCACACGCCCGATGGAAAGACCGTGCGCGCCTGGGATTTCAAGCAGAAGAAAAACCTGGTGATCGCGTTTCTGGATGTGGATTGCGCCATGTGCGCGGAGTTTCTGCGCCAACTCGTCTCGCTCGCCGCAATGCTTGGCGAAAAAGACGCCATCGCTCTGGCTGTTTTTCTGGCGCCGCCGTCCCCGGCCATCAGCGACGCGCTGCCCAAGGAAATCATCGCCGGATGCGATATGCCCGGCACCGGCGCGCGCGCGTATCTGGACGACGATGCGTTCTCCTCGCGCGGCCTGGTGTGCGGCGGCGTCTTTGTCGCCGACCGTTACGGCGAGCTGTTTGCGCAGTGGTCGCTGGCCGGGCACAAATTTCCGGCCATGGAGGAAATCTTCAGCGCGCTGGGGCAAACGGAGAATGTTTGCTAGGACTGTGCCGCTCCGGTCGGGACGGCCGAGAGGTATTGGGAATCGCTGCCGCGGAAAATAAAAAGGGGGCTCTCGCGAGCCCCCTAATTTGCTCTACCCCCAAGATTCCGGTTTCGGCGCGGCGAAACCGGCCCACCCCGGGATAAGAGACAGCCGCTTGTCTAGTTTGCAAGCGGGTTGCCACGACTCTTGGATTTCAACAGATGGGATAGCGCGTTGGGACGCCAAGACTTAGCAGGAAACAGAGCTCTGCAGCACCCGCAACTCCGCTCCCGCCATCCCAATTTTTAGAACTTGTTGACGCCAAATCTACGAAGTTTGGAAGGATTTCAGTTGGTGCTGGCGGAACGGAGACCAAGCCACTTGGCGTGCAGCCAGCGCTTCCACACCCAGCGCGCGGGGAAGAACAGGATGGCCGCCCAGAGCAGCAGCGTCGGGCCCGCCTCCAGCAGCCAGACGAAGAAGCCGATCACGCCGTCCACCACGTCGCGATAGCCGGTGACCACCGCGTTGTGCAGTCGCGTTGCTGTCGAAGGCGGCGTGACTTGCAGGCTGGCCTTGAAATCCTCGGTGACGGAAAGTTGCACGCCGGCAAAATCCACGCGCGTCTTCAGCGCGCGCTGGTCCGCTTCCATCTGCTCGATTTCGCCGCGGACGCGCGCGATTTCCTGCTCGACCTTCAGGATGTCCGTCACCTTGCCGGTGTTTTTGCGCAGCACGTCCAGCAGTCGCTGTTCGGTGGCGCGCGAATTCTTCAGCCGCGCGGCCAGATCGGTGTATTCCTTGGTGACTTCTTCGCCGGCCTGCGATTCCTGCTCCACGCGGCCGAGCTGCTTCAATTCCGCGAGCGCGGCTTCGAGTTGCGCCGAGGGGATGCGCAGAGTGGCCGTCAGGGTGTGCGCGGAATTTTGCGGTGAGGAGGTGGACAGCTCGCCGATGTAGCCGCGATAGCGCGCGATGATGGCTTTGACGGCCGCTTCCGCGGTGCCGAAATCTTTCGCCACGATAGTGAGCGACGCGGTGCGCGCGATCATCGGGCCCTGCTGCCCCGATTGCTCAGGTTTCTCTTCGCCTTCGTCGGCAGCTTCAGACGCGTTTGTGGCACCAGCAGAAGAATTGGAAGAGCGACCACGAAAAGCAGGAGCCAAGAGTTGTTGCTGACCCGCGTAATGAGCCTCATTGGATTCAAAAGGTGTCGAAAGTTTTCCCGCGGCGAACTCGCCGCGGCCGCCCGCGATTCGAAAGTGGGGGAGGCTGATCACTGCGGCGACCATCAGGACGGCCATGGCACCCGCCAGCACCCAGCCGCCTGGACCAACCCACAGGCGACTCCAGCGCCCGGGCATTTTATGCTCAGCTCCCGGCGCGGATTCTTTTGGATATTCATGGCTCACTAAGGCTGTGTGCACTGCATCCTGCAATTTCGCGGAAGGCGCTTCCACTTGAAAGCCGAGCATTCGCTCGCTGACCTGGCGGAACTGATTCGCGAGCGCCTGGCAATCGGCGCAGTGCTCCAGGTGACCGGCAAGCGCGGCACCGCGCCGCGGCTCGAGCTCGCCATCGAGGCAAGCCATCACTTCTTCGGGTTCAAACGCGTGTTGTGTGGAGGCGTTCATGGAATCTCCTCAAGCATCGTTTCGCACGGGCAGCAACTGCTCTTTCAACGCCAGGCGCGCGCGGAACAGGCGCGACCGCACCGTGTTGAGGGGCAGCCGCAGCAGGCCGGCGATTTCGGCGTAACTCAGTTGCTCGTACTCGCACAGCATCAGAATTTCGCGATCGGTCTGCTCTAATCGCCCGAGCGCCGTGCGCACCCACAGCGCGGCATACGGATTTTCGTGCGTGGCAGGATCCGGAGCCGTTCCATTCGTCGGCGCATCGCGTTGCGCCTTGCGTCGCTCCGCCCAAAGCATCTTGATGGCGATTCCGTAGAGGTAGCTGCGGAAGCCCGCACGCGGCTCGTACCGCGATACATTGCGCAGCAGCGCCAGAAAGCATTCCTGCGTCAATTCTTCCGCCCGCGAGGGGTGGTCGAGGCGCCTGCGGAAGAATCCGAAAAGCGGGTCGCGGTAGCGCTCGAAGAGTTCCGTGAACGCCTCGCGCGAACCCTGCTGAAATTCAAGCACCAGATGGTCGTCGCTGTTCATAGTGAGCCGCGCTTCACGATCGCTCCGCCACGAACCAGCCTTTCACTACTTGGAATGTCGCGGGAGCCCGATAAGTTCCCGGCGGACGGTCGAATTTTGAGAATTGGCTGCATGACAAAGTGAGAACGGAGGAGGGGCGGTTTCTTGCGGTGCGGCTAGGACCCATTTGGCTTTGTTGACATCCCCCAATGGCGGAGGGCCAGGAGAGAACTCGGAGCGGCAGAAGGCGCTGCTCCCCGCTGGCGAGTCGAGGCTCGCCGTAACAAAGCGGCGTCCCCTCGGCTTCGCTCGGGACGCAAAAGGCGCGCAAGCCGCACCCCATCAAGCCGGTGCGTGCTCGACCGCATCGCGGCGACTGCGTGGTGAGGAAGTCAACGGAGCCAGGCTGTTTTTAAGCGCCGATTGCTGTGCGGAGGGCTGAAGCCAGGGAGTCGGTCCAGCGGCGGACGTCGTCATCACGCTCGGCTTCGACCATGACGCGCGCTAGCGGCTCAGTGCCCGAATAACGCAGCACCACGCGGCCGGAGTTGCCGAGCGATTTTTGTGCCTCGGCCAGGGTGCGCGATACTTCCGGCAGAGTTTCCAGCGGGGGCTTCGAACGCACGCGCACGTTCACGATTTTCTGAGGGAAGATTTTCAAATCGCCGGCCAGCGTGTCGAGCGGTCCGGCAATCGAAACGATGGACGCGATTTTCAGCGCCGTCAGCATGCCGTCACCGGTAGTGGCATCGTCGAGAAACAGAATGTGGCCGGACTGCTCGCCACCCAGGTTGGCGCTGATGCGCAGCATCTCTTCGAGCACGTAGCGGTCGCCCACATTCGTGCGCACCAGCGTGAGCCCAGATTTTTCGAGCGCACGTTCCAGGCCGAGATTGGCCATGGTGGTGCCGACAATCACACTGCCTCTCAACATCCGGAGCGATTGCAAGTAGCGCCCCGCCACCAGCAGCACGCCGTCCCCATCCACCAGCTTTCCCGAGGCGCTCGAAAAAATCGCGCGATCGGCATCGCCGTCGAATGCCACACCCAGCGCCGCGCCGGTTTCCACCACGCGTTTCTGCATTTCTTCAGGATGCAGCGAGCCGCATCCGGCGTTGATGTTGCGCCCGTCCGGCGAGTCATGGATGGCCGTCACCGTGGCGCCCAGCGAGCGAAACAATTTCGGCCCGAGTTTGCTGGCGGCCCCGTTGGCGCAGTCAAGCACTATCTTCATGCCCGCAAATTTCGAACCCGGAAACGCGGCGCCGCGCAGACCGCCCAGGTAATCCTCGTGCAGTTTTTCGTCTCCGTTCAGGGGGATGCTTCGCGCAGCCGGCGCAGGGCCTGCCGCGGAAAGAATGGCTTTCTCCAGTTCGACTTCGACAGCGTCCGGAAATTTCATCCCCGTGGAAGAGATCAGCTTCACACCATTGTCGTGGTATGGATTGTGGGAAGCCGAAATCATCACGCCGGCGGCGAATCCTTCGCGGTTCACCACCCAGGCCACGCCCGGCGTAGTCAGCACGCCCGCGGATACGGGTTCGGCGCCGGCGGCGGCCAGGCCGCGTGCGATGCGTTCGGCAATGTGCGGCCCGGATTCGCGCGTATCGCGCCCGATCAGCACGCGCGGATGGTGCGCCGGCGCGGCATCCTGCGAGCGCAGGAATTTCCCCAGCGCTTCGCCGGCGCGATCGAGAGTCGCGTCGTCGAGCGGGTATTCGCCGGGGATTCCGCGGATGCCGTCGGTGCCGAAAAGTTGTTTCGCCATAGGGATGCGGTAAAGCTCGCGCATGTGCGAGCAGAGAATTCTATCATCCGGACAAAATCGCCAGGCGCCGCAAGCAGCCTGCGCGCGCCAAATTGTCACCCATACGCCGGCCGCGGCCAGGTTGCACCTGCGAGCACATTCGTACCTGTGCGCCACGGGCTGTGCTATCGTACGGCGATGCCCGTGGAAGAGACCAGAATAGTTGCGGGAAGTTCTGTAAGCGCCCGGATCATTGCCGCCGGGATTGTGATTGCATTTTGCTACTGGGCGTCGAGCGTGCTGGTGACGCTGATCGTTTCGGTGCTGCTGGCGTATTTTCTGGATCCGCTGGTCACCTGGATGGAGAACCTGCACATCCCGCGCGCGTTGGGGTCGTTGATCGTGGTGCTGATGTCATTGGCCTTGCTCATGGTCATGGCCTATGTGTTGGTCGAGCGCGTGGACCAGTTCGGGCGCGACTGGCCCAGTTACCGCGCCCCGTTGCGCGCCGCGGCCGCGGCGGTATCGAAGAAGATGGAATCATTTGAAGCGCACGTTTCCGAAATTCAGCCAGGAGACCACACCGGCCAGCGCATTGTCGAGGTGGCGGAATCGCATCCGGTCCGCACCGCGCTGTTCTCGAGATTGAACACCCTCTATGCCTTTATCCTGGCGGCCACGTTCGTCCCCTTCCTAGTTTTCTTCATGCTCGCGGCCAAGCGCCAGGTGTGGCACGCCACCATGCAGTTATTCCCGGCCACCGAGCGCACCGGAGTAAAACAGACGCTCACGGACATCAGCCTGGTTCTGCGCAGCTACGTGGTAGGAACCGCACTGGTCGGGCTGATTCTGGTGGGCGCGAGCTGGATCATTTTCCTGCTCATGGGGCTGGATTTTCCGTTCCTGACGGCGCTGCTTTCCGGGACCTTCAACTTGATTCCTTACCTGGGCGTGGTGCTTTCCTGGCTGCCGCCGCTGCTGATCGGGCTGAAGCAATTTCACAAGGTGGGGCCCTTCATCGAGATCTTCGCGATGACGACGCTGCTGCATCTCGTGGCCGCCAATCTGCTGGTCCCCGCGTTGGTGGGCTGGCGCGTGCGCCTGAACGCGCTGGCGCTGACGCTCTCGCTATTGTTCTGGGGCTGGATGTGGGGCGCAATGGGATTGGTGTTGGCGATTCCCATCACTGCGGTGATCAAGGTTATCTGCGACCATGTGGAGAGCATGCAGCCGGTGGGCCGCTGGCTGAGCGGCTAGCGCTCCCCGCCACACCTTCAATTCCCGCCGTGCAATCGCGCTAGGATTGCCGCTAGCGCCGGCCCGTCCTTCGATTCCTGAAACATACGAATCGCCGCGATGCCCGCGGCACCCGCGCGCAAACATTCCGCCGCATTCCGCTCGTTGATGCCGCCTATGGCGATCACCGGGATGCCCACTGCGGCGCTCGCTTCCGCCATGCGATCGACGCCTTGCGGCTGTCCGAAGGCCCGCTTCGATGGCGTGTCGTAAATCGGGCCATAAAATAAATAGTCGGCTCCGGCCTTCTCTGCTTCCCGCGCCTCTTTCAGGCTGTGACAGGAGGCGCCGATCAGGAACCCCGCCGGCGCATTCCCGGCGCGGCACCACTTCACGACATCCTTTGCCGGCACGGATTCTTGCCCCAGGTGCACGCCTGCTGCTCCGGCCGCCAGCGCGACGTCCAGCCGCTCGTTGAGCAACACCCGCGTTTTCCCGCCGAGCGTTTGTGTGATGCCCACCGCTTCTCGCGCCAGGGCCAGCAACTCGCGCGCCGGCAGATCCTTCTCGCGAATCTGGATCCAGTCCACGCGCGCCTCCACCGCGGCGCGAATTTTCTCGAGCAGATTTTCCAGGGGCGCACCAGCGCCCGCGGATTTCCGGTCGGTTACGTAACAGACGATCGGCTTATCAGGTGCGACTGGCAACGGGGGAAGTCCCGCGGCGAAACGCCTCGAGCGCGAGATATACATTGATCAACCCAAGGCCGGAAACGGCGCCGCGAAGGTAGGAATTCTTCAGTACCAGTCCCAGGGCCGGATATTGGAACAGGAAGTAGTTCACGTCCCATATTTCGGACCACGGGATAAGAATCAGGACCAGCCCCAGCTCGAGCCAGATCAGGAGGAGGACAACGTGCAGCAAGCGGTTCAGCATGAACCAAGGATTATGGGAGATTCCAGGCGGGGTGGCAACAGTTGGTCGTGGCCTGGGGTTGAAAGCATTTGGGCGTTTTGATTCTCAGGTACCGGCCGGCGGAACTAGCGCTTCTGCAGCGTAGCGATGCGGTCGGCCACGTCGCGGTAGTCAATGTTCATCGCATACACCTGGCGAAAACTGTCGAGCGCGGCCTTTTCTTCTCCGGCTTCGTCGAGCGCCAGGCCCAGGTCGTATCTGAGCGCCAGAACCGCTTCCTGTTCGAGCCCGGGAGTTTCCAGAGCGCGCTGATACCACAACGCGGCGATCTTCGGTTCGCCTTTGTCCATGAAGGAGAGGCCCAGCATGGTCGAACAGTTCATGGCGTAGCGGAAAGGCTTGCCCTTCTGCACCGCCTTGGCCACCTTCTGGAATTCGCCGATGGCTTCGTCGAGCAAGCCCATTTCGCGGTAGGCGATGCCCAGGTTGTAATGCGTCTCCAAGTCTTCGTCTTCTTCACCCAGCTCGCCCAGCTCGGAGCGGAATTCCTGGAATACTTCGGCCAACTCATTCAGCGTTTCAGCCGAAGGCGCGGGAACAGGCGACGATCCATTTGACGGAGCGGCAGCCGAAGCCACTGGTTCGGCCACGGCGGGCTGGACCACAGGAGCTTCCATGTCGTCAATTTCCGCCACCAGTTCGCTGATGAAATCTTCGGTTGAGGCTGCGCCGCGCTTGCCCTTGGGCGGCGCAGGCGTCAATTCAATTTCGAATTCGGCGCCCTCATGAACTGGCGCCTCCGGTTCCGGCGCAGCTGCCACCGGCTCTTCCACAATTTCAATGGCCGGCTCTGCGGCAGGCTCTTCGGCAACTTCTTCGCTGGCGGCTTCGATCTCCACCGGCTCGGGTTCCGGCTCCGCGACGGGCGCGGGCGCAGGTTCCTTAGAAGCCGCCTGCGGCACAGGCTCCGCGACTTCTGAAACCATAGCCTCCCACTCGTCGGAGAGGTCCACTTCGTCGTCCGCGGCGGCGTGTTGCGGCTTCGAGGCCGGAGAAGTCGCGGGCGCTTCCAAAGGCGCTTCGGCTATGGGCGCCGACGCTTGCACCGGTTCGGGCTCGGCAATCACGATTTCGAATTCTGCGGGTGCCTCAGTAATCGGAGGCGCTGCCGTGGGAGCCGGTGTGTGCGCCACGCGCATGGGGGCTTCTTCCACCGGCGCTTCGACGGCAGCTTGCGCCACAGGCTCTGGCGGGGCGGCGGCAGGCGGAGCAGCAGGCGCGGCCAGCGCGGGTGCCGGCGGCAATTCCTGGCCTTCCATTCCCGCTGCTTTCTGGTACCGCTGCCGCAGTTCGGCGAAGCGGTCGGCATTCACCGTGTCGTTGCGCTCGCGATGAATCTGCTCAAGCTGCGAGGCCAGCTCCGCGGTGCGACGATCATTTCCCGCACCCAGGTACATGTCCAGCAGCCGCTCGAGAGTGGGGGTATGACGCGGCGCGCGCTCCAACACGTTTTCCAGCAGGTGCGTTGCCTTTTGCGTCAACCCGTAGCTGGAGAACAGGTCTACGTCCGTCAAGGCCTGTTGAATATAGCGCTGCGTGTCTTCATCGAGGCTTTCCTCAATGATGGTGGGGGACGCCGCCTCCGGCGCTTCCTTGAGACCTGCCTGCCGGGCCTCCAGCACGGGAGTCTCAACAGCAGCAGGATCCGGTACCAGCTGGACGGGAGCCTCAACTACAGCAGCATCCGGCGCCAACTGGACGGGAGCCTCAACCGGCGCTCCGCCGCTGCGGGCGCGAAGTTTGTTCAGCCGCTCCACCAGCCGCTCGTCGTCCTTGTTCCGCTCGATCAGTTCCTGAAGCAATTCTTCGGCGCGAGAGAAATTTCCCGCGGCCGCGCAAGCATCGGAAAGCTGGATGGTGGCCAGCGGCAACTGGTGCGAATTGCTGGTGTGGCGGCAGAAATCGACCATCTCTTCGAGCGGCGCCACTTGCGTGGGATCTTTCAGCGTGATGGCCGCGAGCGCCTTCATGAACTTATCCTGCTCGCCGGCGTCAATCATCGGGTCGCGCAGCTCGCGAAGCAAGCCCAGGGCATCGCCCATCTCGCCTGCTTCAATCATTGCCTCCGCCACCTTGAACATAGGCGCGTAATGAGCGCTGCCGCGCGCCAGGAGTTTGCGGCCGCGATCGGCGGCTTTCTTCTTTTCTCCACCCTTCAGCTCCAGCTCCAGCAGCATGTTGGTCACTTCGCTGCCGGCATTCGCTTCCGGATGGCCCTCGAGAATGGTGATGGCCTGCGCGTTCTTTCCGCCGTGGGTGAGCGCTTTGGCCTTCAGCATTAATGCGCCGGCATTCCCGGCGTCCACTTCCAGGGCGCGCTCGATCAGCTTGATGGTTTCGTCCAGCTCGCCGCGCTCAAACAGTCTTTGCGCATAGGCCAGGTAGGTCTGCGCCGCTTCCTTCTTCTGGCCCATGACGTTGTAGAGTTCGGCCAGCCGCATCTGCACGCGCAGGTTGTCCGGCTCCACGTCCAGCAGGCGGTGCAGAACTTCCAGGGCTTTTTGCGACTTGTTGGTCTTCAGGTAGGCTTCCGCGATTTGCAGGAACAGCGGCCGCGCCTCGCTCAACACTCCCTGTTGCACGTACAGGTCGGCCAGGCGCTCCAGCGGCGCCAGTTCATTGGGCGCCAGCTTGGCGATCTTTTTGTAAATGGCGATGGCTTTGCTGTTGAATCCGTCGCTCAGATAAACCTGGGCCAGACGCTCGAAATATTCGATGGCCTGCGGCATGTCACCCTGGCGGGCGAACAGGTCGCCCACGGTCATCAAGGTGGCTTGATCTTTGGCGTCGTTGCGGAGAATTTGCTGATATTCGGCGATGGCCTGGGCCACTTTGCCCTGGTTGAGATACTTCAGCGCGTTTTCCAGCGCTTTGCTTTTATTGAAGGCCATGGATGATTTTCGTCTGCCCGACCTAGCAACCCCTGGGCAGTCTCTTCCGGCCACACAGGTGGCTCAGACGGAAAGGTTAGCACGCGAGAAAAAGCAGGGTCTATGCAACGCCGCGCCTGTGGTGCCGAAGGGGATAACAGGGGCCATTCCGTCCCGGTAGGGGCGGGGAGGGTGGCCGGACCCGATAAGGACTAGCTGCCGGCGGGAGTCGGGGGACTTGCCAGCGGGAGCGCGTCCTGCGTCGCGCCGGAGGCCCAACAGCGAGCCTCTCGCACCGGCGCGTACGAAAACCGGTGCAGCGGCGACGGCCCGTGTCGCCGCAGAGCTTCCAGGTGATCCGGCGTGCCGTATCCCTTGTTCTGCGCCAGCCCGTATTGCGGATAGAGCTGGTCGAACTGCTCCATGCGCCGGTCGCGTTCCACTTTGGCCAGGATCGAGGCGGCGGCAATCGAGACGGAACGGGCATCGCCGTGAATCAACGCCTTCTGTTCAATGGGGAGATCAATCTCGATGGCGTCCAGCAGGAGATAGTCAGGCAGCGGCTGGAATTGTGAGACAGCGGCTACCATGGCCTGGCGGCTGGCTTGATAAATGTTCCACGCATCGATGCGGCTGGCAGCGATTTCCGCTGTGGCCCACGCTAAGGCATGTGCGTGAATGCGTTCGGCCAGCTCGGCGCGGCGATCGGCCGACAATTTCTTCGAGTCGTCCAGTCCCACGATGCGGCGTTTCGGGTTCAGGATGACCGCTGCGGCCACCACCGGCCCGAACAGAGACCCGCGCCCCGCTTCGTCGAGTCCGGCGATGCGCTGCCATCCATGCTGGCGCGCCTCGCGTTCATATCTCGCACAGCAAAGCCGTCCCATCGGTGGCGAATATTAGCACACGCTCCCGACAGAGACTCGATTCAGTTCTGTGCCATTTCAAAAACAAAAATGCCCGCCCCGATTTCTCGGAGCGGGCCAAAAGAAAATAAAATCGCGCGGCTACTCGGTGGCGCCGCTGGCCGCGGGCTTCTCATACGTTTCCACGCGCTTGATGCGCGCCGCCTTGCCCTTGCGCTGCCGCAGGTAGTTCAACTTCGCGCGCCGCACACGGCCCTGCCGCACCAGCTCGATCGAGCTGATCATCGGTGAATGTACCGGGAAAATGCGCTCCACGCCGATTCCGAAGCTCACCCGCCGCACCGTGAACGATTCTCCCAGCAACTCGCCGCGCCGGCTCATCACCACGCCCTCAAACGGCTGGATGCGCTCTTTATCGCCCTCGCCTTCCTTCAACCGCACATGCACGCGGATAGTGTCTCCCGGACGGAACACGGGATGGTCCTTGCGAAGTTGGGACTGCTGCGCCTTGGCGATGATCGGCTTCATGTCTGTTTTTCCCGGCAGACCCGCTCAGGTGGGGCCAGCACACAACGGACAATCACCGATTTTACATAAATCGGCCCATTTTGCCTACCTGAAATTGGCGCCCCGCCTCAGCCTTTTTGAAATGAAGTCATCTCATAAATTGTCGTACGGAAGGGCGGGGCTTCAGCCCCGCCGTAAACAGCCTGGCAAATACAGGGCTTTAGCCCCTGAAGCCATAGCCTCCACTAGGTCCCGTATATTTTTGAGATGGTTTTATTTGAATGGTTCTCTCCGGCCCCTGTCTGGACTACAATCCAGCTACCTTTCCGAATGGAGGACGCCATGCGCGCAGACCGTGTGGAACTCTCTTGGGACACCGCCAAATCGAAGTGGCTGGTTCGCATCGCCAGCGGCGAAGAAGTAATTCGCCGCCACTACAGCGCTCCGAAAGACGCCAACGAACAAACGCTGATGTCCGCGGCGCAACAAACCGTGAGCGACGAAGGCTACGAAGCCGACCCGGCGCAGATTAGCATCAAGCGATAACCTAAATCCCCGCGGACCCGCTCCGTTGCCGGCCCGACTGAATTTCGCTGAGCAGCCGCACGTCCTCATCGTTCAGTTTTGCATGTTCCAGCAGGTCCGGCCGGTTGCGCAACGTTTTCTCCAGCGCTTTCTTTCGACGCCAGCGGCGAATCTCTTCGTGGTTGCCGCCTAGAAGGACTTCCGGCACATCCCAGCCACGGTACGATGGCGGCCGAGTGTAATGCGGACAATCGAGCAGGCCGCGATTCGTTGTCTGCGATTCGTGGCTCGTGGTTTGTAGCCGCTCCCGCCCATGCACGACTGCACCAGCGGCTTCGCTGAACGATTCATTCACAGCCGAATCTTCATTGCCCAGCGCGCCTGGAATCAACCGCGTCACCGCGTCCAATACCATCATGGCCGGCAGTTCGCCGCCGGAAAGCACGAAATCACCGATGGAAATTTCATCTGTGGCCAGATGCTCCGCCACGCGCTCATCCACGCCTTCATAGCGCCCGCAAAGCAGGACGACATGCTCAAGTTTTGATAACCGCCGCGCCGTATCCTGCCGAAACAGTTTTCCCGCCGCCGAAAGCAGCACAACGGCCGTCCCGGCGGTCGCCTCCTCCGCGGTGACCCCGCTGCCAAGCACCGATTCCACCGCCTCAAACAGCGGTTCCGGCTTCATCACCATGCCTTCGCCGCCGCCGAACGGCCGGTCGTCCACGGTGCGGTGCCGATCGTGCGCGAAATCGCGCAAGTCGTGAACCTGGATTTTTGCCAGGCCCGCCTCGCGAGCCCGCCGCACAATTCCGTAATCCAGCGGCCCGCCGAAAAACTCCGGAAAAATGGTGATGACATCGAAACGCATTGGTGTCAATCCTACCGCAAAGCCGCACTCCGGCGAGAATACTCCGTCGTGCGACCCGGCTCGCAAGGCACTGTACAGCTGTGTGACGATTTTGTTTTCCCGTCAGGGCACGGCTTCACAGCTTGCGGAAAACCAAAGGTTTTTAGGGGGTCGGAGCTTTAGCTCCGACATAACCGCATGGCTTGCATTGGGCTTCAGCCCCCGAGGAATGGTTTTCTGCATTTTTCCGCAGCCTCTTCAGCCGTGCCGTAAGTGGCAGTAAATCAGAGCGGCGTTAGCCGCTGGGGTACGAATTTTGCGGTTTTCACACAGGCGCTACAGGCTCGCAGCTAGGTTTGATTCAGATCCCGCAACCCATCGGGGAGGATCACTTCGATGCTGCGCGCCTGGGTATCAATGCGCACGCAGATTTCCTCGGCCAGCGGGATCAACACCTCGCCGCGCGTTGAATCCACCACCAGCAGCGGAGTCCCGCCGGGAAATTGTACCTCTCTCACGCGCCCGATCACCGTGCCACGCTCGCGCACTTCGCAGCCCACGAGATCACTCACGTAATGGCTGCCGGCGGGAAGCGCCATGCGCTCGCTCGCGGGAATCTGCACTTCCAGGCCTACAAGTTTCTCTGCTGAGGAGATGGAGTCGGACCCCGCGAAATGAAAGATGGCCTGTACCCCGCGGCTCGGCGAAATCCGGCAGGAAAGCACAGCGACGGCGCGCGCCGGGGCCACTCCGTCCCATAACAAAGCGGTCTTCAGGCGCGTCAATCGCTGGGGAAAATCGGTGAGGATTTCTGCTGCCACTTCGCCGCGGCGGCCGTGCGGGCGCACGACACGCGCGACGGTGACGCCGACCGTTTCTGCGTCTTGACCGGTGGTCACTACTCGAGGATTTCCAATGTATAGCGTTTCTTCAATTTCATTCCGGCGGCGCCGAGCAGCGTGCGGATGGATTTCGCCGTGCGCCCCTGCCGCCCGATTACTTTTCCCAGATCATCGGGAGCCACGCGCAGTTCGAGCACGGTTACCTGTTCGCCTTCCACGGCGCTCACCCGCACGTCATCCGGATGATCCACCAACGCTTTTGCGATGGCTTCGACCAATTCCCTCATCCCAAGCCTCCACAGGTGGCCGGGCTCTGCGCAGTAAATCGCTCGAGCATGTACTTGAGATTCGTACGTGACACACCGTGGAATGTGACGCGTCAGGCAGGTTTCTGGTTACGCAAAAAACTCCGAACCGTGTCGCTGGGCTGGGCGCCCTTGCTGAGCCAGTATTTCACGCGCTCCTGGTCCAAATTTACGGCCGCCGGCTTCTTCGACGGGTCGTAGGTGCCCACAATTTCCACAAAGCGCCCGTTGCGCGGGCGCGTCTTCTCCGTCACCACCACGCGGTAGTGCGGGTGCTTCTTCTTCCCAATGCGGGCCAGCCGAATCATCAACACTAGCAATTCCTCCTCATGCGAATCCGACCATTATAGCGGACGCTGCCTCATTCACCAATCGCAAATCCAGGGGCCCACGTCAGCCCAGCAGCCAAAGCGGCAGGGCCGACTGCGCGCACTGCTCAATCATTTCTCGGTCGCGCGACGTGAAAGCATTCGCGCGCTCACTTTCGACGTCCACGGTTCCCACCACGCGGCCGTCTCCCGGGTGGAGAACGGGCACGATCATAGCTGAAAGCGTGCTCCCGAAAGCCGTCAGATACCGCGAATCGTTCCGCACGTCCCCCACGATCACCGCTTTCTTGCTTTCAATCGCCGAGGCGGTCAACCCCTTCGTCACCGGAAACGATGGATAGGCAGGCGCGCTCGGGCCGCTCCAACCGACGATGGACACCGTTTCCGGCCCGACGTCGTAGATTCCCACCCAGCGATATTCGCCGAGTTTCTGGATCAACTCCGCCAGGCGCCTGGCCTTGACGGCGCGGTCGTCGCTCCCCGCCGCAGTCATGAGGATCTGGTTGAGCGTGTTGTTCATCACGATCGGCATATTCACTCCTACTTGAGCCCTGCCAATTTACCGATGCCGCGCATCTTCATTTTCGCCATGCTGCCGTACTGCTTCATCATCCGGCGCATGTCGGCATACTGCTTCAGCACCTGATTCACTTCCTGCACGCTCGTCCCGCTGCCTCGCGCGATGCGCTTGCGGCGCTTGCCGTCAATCAAATTTGAATTGCCTCGCTCGGCTGCGGTCATGGAATTGATGATGGCCTCCACCGAAGTCAGCCGCTTCTCGTCAATCTGCGTGTCCTTGGGCAGATTGGCGAACGGCCCCACCTTCGGCAGCATGCCCATCAACTGCTCGAGCGAGCCCATTTTCTTGATCTGCCGCAACTGATCGCGGAAATCCTCCAGCGTGAAATCGTCCTCGCGCAGCTTGCGTTCCAGTTCCTTGGCCTGCTTGGCATCAATCGTCTTCTCGGCCCTCTCGATCAAGCCGAGCACGTCTCCCATGCCCAGGATGCGCGAAACGATGCGCTCCGGCAGAAACGGCTCGAGCGCGTCATATTTTTCGCCCACGCCGACAAACTTCACCGGCGCCCCGGTAACCTTGCGGATCGAAAGCGCCGCGCCGCCGCGCGCGTCGCCGTCCATCTTCGTCAGCACCACGCCGGTCACGCCCAGCCGCTTGTGAAATTCTGCCGCCGAGCGCACCGCGTCCTGCCCGATCATCGCATCGGCCACAAATAAAATCTCCGCGGGATTCAGCTCGCGCTTCAAATCGGAGAGCTCTTTCATCAGCTCGTCGTCAATGTGCAATCGCCCAGCCGTGTCCACCAGCACCACATCGAACGCCGAAAGCTTCGCCTCGCGCAGCGCCCCGCGCACGATTTCGAGCGGCTTCTCCGTTCCCGTCCCAGGCCAGCACGGCGTGCCAGTGGCTTTCGCCACTTGCGCCAGTTGCTCGCGCGCCGCGGGACGGTACACGTCGGTTGAAACGACAATCGGCCGGTGCCCGTGTTCTCCCAGCCATTTCCCGATTTTTCCCGTGGACGTCGTTTTGCCCGACCCCTGCAATCCCACCATCAGCCACACCGCCGGCGGCCGCGACCCGAACTGCGGCTTGGCCTCGCGCCCCAGCAAATCGGCCAGCTCGTCGCGCACGATTTTCACCACTTGCTGGTCAGGCGAAAGTTGCAGCAGTACCTCGCTGCCCAGGGCCTTCTCGCGCACGTGCCCCACAAACTCGTCCACCACGCCGAGGTTGACGTCGCCATCCAGCAGCGCTTCGCGAATTTCCTTCAGCCCCGCGTCCAGGTGCTCTTCGTTGAGCTTTCCCTGGCCGCGCAGATTCTTGAAGGCCCGCTGTAATTTTTCTGTAAGTGTTTCGAACATTTTTCTCTGTCCGAATTCTGTGACGTCAGCGCCGGTTTGTGTGACACAGGCAATCCTGCCTGTGTGGTTTTGCCTCAATTGCACCGGGAGCACAGCCAGGAGCGGCTGTGCCACCAAATACCAGTCAATCCCCGGCATGCCCCGCAGCTTCTGCTGCCGGCCATGCCACGCTCTTGAACAGCTTACTCAACTCCGCGGATGTCGCCGTCTCATTGACGTAGCCAAACGTCCCCTTCTCCTTCATTTCCCGAGCGGCACGCAAGAAAGCGCTGATGGCCACACGCGGCAGCGCCGCACCCACGCTGATCCGCCGCCCGCCCGCCGCGGCAATTTCCGCCAGCGGAAAATTCTGCCCTTGCACCCCCGCCAGCACATTCACCGGCTTGGGCGCCACCGCCTGGCACACTGCACGAATAGCCTCAAGAGTCGGCAGGCAAGGCGCATAAACGACATCCGCCCCCGCCTCGGCAAATGCCTGCAAGCGGCGAATGGTGTCGTCCAGATCATTGCGCCCGTGAAGAAAATTTTCCGCCCGCGCCGTCAAGGTGAACGGAAACGGCAGCGCCTGTGCTGCCTCCACCGCCGCAGCCACGCGCTCGACCGCATGCTGGAATTCGTAGACCGGTTTCTGTGCGTCGCCGCTCGAATCCTCCACCGACCCGCCCGCGATTCCCGTCGCTCCCGCCAGCCGAATTGTTTCCGCCACAGTTTTCGGATCAGCGCCGAAGCAGTTCTCGAGGTCCGCGTTCACCGGTAGATTGCAAGCCTCGGCAATCGCGCGGCAGTGAGCCAGCGCCTCCTCGCGCGTAATTTCACCGTCGCTGCGCCCGAGCGTGAATGCAAACCCCGCGCTGGTCGTAGCCAGCGCCTGAAATCCCAGCGCCTCCAGCAGCCGCGCCGATCCCGCATCCCACGGATTCGGAATGATGAACGCCGCGGCTTTCGCACCCGCTGCGGGCTGGCTGGCCTTGCCAGTCTCCGCCGTCAATCCATGCAGCGCCCGGAATTTCTTAGCTTTTTCCATCTGTGTCGTGTTCATAAGCTTCTCTCCAGTTCCCGCCCCGGCAATACAATCCTCAATTTTATCCCGGAATCCCGAGCCGGAGGCGCGGTTTGTGCGTCCCGCCTTCGGTAGCACAGATTTCAATCTGTGCTCTTCCGAGCGATGTTCACCCCGATCGCCGGCCACATAAATCGGATCACACCGTCAGCCCCGGCCTCTCGCCTTTGACTTCCATTTGAAATCTGAAATGAAGTCATCTCATATATAGCGTTTCGTCAGGGCACGGCTTTAGCCGTGCCGAAAAGCAGCGTGATTACAGGGGTTTCAACCCCTGAGGTGCGTGTGATCGTCAGCCTGGGTATTTATGAGATAGCTTGATTTCAAATTTGAAATCGTCTCTCCGCGCCGGGGGCGCGGCACGCAAAAGCAAAACCACACAGACTGAAGTCTGTGCTACTAAACCCTGTGCTACCGGATCTGCGCCACGCGGCCGGTCGTCGGAAACCGCGCGAGCTGCTCAGGGTCGTGCCCGGGAACCACGCGCTCGGCCGAGCCCGCGAGCGCAATCATGCGGTGCTGCGCGGCCACATTGGCCTCCGCATCGGATGGGTCAAACGTCGCGCTGGCTCGGTGCGAGCGCAAATTTTCATACAAATAGCAATTGTCCGAGGCCAGCACAAACGGCGTCTCGCCGCCCACACGGATATATTGCGATGCAAAGGTGTGGCGCGCCCCGGTGTACGCGCGGATGCCCGGAAGAATTTCCACGTTGTCGCCATCCACAAGCCGCACCTGCCCGCGCGTGTTGCGCCGCACCAACTCCGTCACGTCGTCCGCATCGATCCCGCCATGGTGCCCGCCGGATTGCCACGCCGCGCCGGTGTAGTATTCGAATTCGCGCTGTTGAATCCAAATGGTCGCGTTCGGAAATAAATCAATACCGCCCATGTGGTCCCAGTGCGCGTGGCTGATGATCACGTCCGTCACCGACCCGGGCGCGATGCCCATCTGCTCCACCGCCTTATCCGGCGCGATGTAGTCGGGAGATGGAAACTCCTTGAACCATTTCTCGCGGTGAAATCCGCTGTCGAACAGCACGATGTGCCCGCCGCCCTGAATCACCCAGAAGACCATGGCAATATCAATCAACTGATCCTTCGGCGCCCCCATCACCAATTCGCCCAGCGGAAATTTCGGCACCGTCCCATAGCGCACCGCCCGGATGGTATACGATGGCTCCTCCGCTCTCCCTCGCGCAGGTTTGCTCCCAAGCAGCGCTCCCAGCCCCGCCAGAAAAATCACCGCCAGCGCCGTTGCACCTGGAATCGTCTTCGCCACATTCTTCATTTCGCTCTCCCCGGACCCGTATCCTACCAGCGCTCTGCGAGTCTAACCTCCAACTTCTACCCTCTAACCTCTAGCTCGTACTATTGCGCTCGGCGTTTCCGCGTGTGAAGTTAGGAATGGAAAATTTTCGGATGAAGCACGACGCCAAATCCGCGCAGGGGGAATCGCAATCCTTCCCAAAATGGAACTGGGAAAACTGGGAGGAATGGGGCACGCCGCTACCCTCAGGACAGGCCCCCGATGGGGTAACTAGTCACTTACCTCCAGCCACTGGTCTCTACAATTCTAATCGGTACACCGTGAAAACAGAATTCGCCGTAACCCATTCAAAACAAACGACGGTGGTACTTTCTAATAGGTACAAAAAGCCATCCCCCGGGGGAGTAACTCGAATGTAAACTTTGGCCGGCTTCAACGGCAACTCCACGCCGCCACCCGGTGCCCCACTACCGCGCGGCACACGTCCCCCCACAATCCCTGGGAGATGCGTCTAACCCTCGTATTAGAATACGCGGGCGTCAAATGTCGCATCATATGCTGGGGAAGGCGCGATGAAATTGCTGGTTCCGATTGTCTGGGTTTCCGTTTCGCTCGTGGTGGTCTCGCTTGTGGCTTCGCTTCGCGCCGGTGACGCGCAGAGCCTTGAGGCTCGGCGGCAGAAACTGAACGAACTGATCGCCGAGGAGTGGGAATACGAGCTGCGCGAGTCGCCGGAGCTGGCCACCGTCATCGGCGACTACCGCTACAACGATCGCTGGAGCGACTATTCGCTGGCGCACGTGGCGGAACAGAAGAAAGACGCGGAGAAGTGGCTGGCGCGATTTGAAGCCGTGGACACCTCCGGCTTCCGCGAGCAGGAAGCGCTGAACCGGTCGCTGATGGTGCGCAATCTGAAGGAACGCATCGAAGGCATCGAGCTGAAAACCTATGAAATGCCCGTGGATCAGTTCTACGGCGCGCACCTGCAACTGGCACAGTTCGTCACCTACGTTCCCACCAACTCAGTAAAGCAGTACGAGGATTACCTGGCGCGCCTGCACCGTGTGCCTCAACTGGTGCACAACCTGATTGGAGTTCTCCAGGCCGGCGAGCGCGACCAGCTTTTGCCGCCGCGCTTCCTGCTCGAAAAAACGGTCGCGCAGTGCAAGTCCATCGCCGAGCCAGCCGGAGAGGCCAGCGTGTTCGCCCAGCCGGCGAAAAAATTCGCCGACTCGATTCCCGCGGCGGATCGCGCCCGGCTGCGCGACGCCATCATCAAAGCCGTGGATACCGAAGTTCGCCCCGCCTACGTGAAGTTCGGAAATTTTCTGGCCACGGAGTACGCACCCAAGGGCCGCACCGATCCGGGCATCTGGGCGCTCCCCAACGGCGACGCCCTCTACCGCTACCGCGTCAGGCAGCAAACCACCACCAGCATGGAGCCTGAGGCCATCCACCAATTGGGGCTCAAGGAAGTGGCGCGCATCGAAGGCGAGCAACTGGTCATCGCCAAAAAACTCGGCTTCGCCGACCTCCCCACCTTCCGCGCCTCCGTAAAGTCCGATCCAAAACTGTTCGCTACTTCGCGCCAGCAACTGCTGGATAAATATCGCGAGTACATCGCGCAGATGGAGCCGGAGCTGCCAAAGCTTTTCGGTTTGCTGCCGAAAACACGCGCGGAAGTCCGGCCCGTCGAAGAATTTCGCGAAAAGGAAGCCGCCCCAGCATCCTACCAGCAGGGCACACCGGACGGCTCGCGCCCGGGCGCCATCTACGTCAACACTGGCGACTATCAGCACCGCACCCTTCTGAACGTTGAATCCACCGCCTACCACGAAGGTGTTCCCGGCCATCACATGCAGATTGCCATCGCCCAGACGCTGCGGGGACTCCCGCCATTCCGCCAGCAGGGCGGCTACACCGGCTACATCGAAGGCTGGGCGCTGTATTCTGAGCGTCTCGGAAAAGACGTCGGCTTCTATAAGGACCCCTACTCCGACTACGGACGCATGTCGGATGAAATGCTGCGCGCCATTCGCCTGGTGCTCGATACCGGAGTGCATTACAAGCACTGGACGCGGCAGCAGATGGTGGATTTCTTTCACGCGCATTCATCGGAAGACGAGCCGGATGTTCAAGCCGAGACCGACCGCTATATCGCCATTCCCGGCCAGGCACTGGCCTACAAACTGGGCCAGCTCGAAATTTCGAAATTGCGCGACCGCGCCCAAACCGAGCTCGGCAGCAAATACGACATTCGCGCCTTCCACGACGAAATCCTGAACGGCGGCGCGCTGCCCCTGGACGTGCTGGACGCGCGCGTCACCGCGTGGATCGCCGCACAAAAATCGGCCAAGGCGGCCGCTGCGCAATAGGATGGCGCGAAAATGGGGAAACGGAATTTAGGATCGTTGACACCGGAGAGCGAGTGCAGTAGCTTGCGCGCAAGGAAGTCTCCGGAGGCGCTGCCATGAAATCCATTTTTCTCGTGGCCATTCTGCTGCTCGCCGTTTCCATTCAGGCGCAGGCCCCCGCCTCGAATCCAGTGCCGCTCAAAGAGGAGCCGCATCACCATCTGATTTTTGAGAATGACTATGTCCGCGTGTGGACCTTCGGGATCCATGGCCACGACGCGACACTCCTTCATAGCCACGGTCTTCCTTACCTCGGCCTCGCGCTCGGAGCGGCGGATTTTGTGAACGCGGTGAGCGGCAAGCCAGAAACGCATGTCACACTCACCGATGGACAGGTGAGCTATTCCAAGGGTGGATTTGCGCACCTTGTGCGCACAGAAACCGACACGCCATTTCGTAATCTCACAATTGAGCTGCTCAAGCCGCAAGGCGCGGCGAAGAACCGCTGCGTGAAGGTGATTGCTGATGGTGACCTCGATTGCTTAGAGCAGCCTCCGTACGCAGACTTGGGAGCAGTGACGACATTCGTCTTTGAGACTGAGGTGATGGCCGTTGCGTCCGGCGAAGTTACCTCGGGATTTCATCTCGCGAAGATGAATACGGCTCACCTCTTAGCCGTGATGGACAAATCGGAGTTGGTCGTCGAGATATCCGGGCAACCGGCGAAGACGCTACCTGCCGGCGAAGTGATGTGGCTGCCGGCGGAGGCAGATGCGAGCCTCACCAAGTCGGGGGGTGGAAATGCGAAATTTGTCGTGCTGACATTTAGGAACAAGACGCCGAAGTCGTAGCTAGCGGGCGGGCGGGATCCAGCGCACGATTGTTCCTTCGGGCCCCACGGCCCACACGTGGTCGCGATCGAGCACGGTGACGGCGTTGAGATTCAGGTCGCCTGCCGACGTCCAGTGCGCGCCTTGGTCGCGGCTGATGTCTTCGCCGTTCGGGCCGACGGCGACGAGCGTTTTTCCGTCGAGGAACGCGACCGCGGAACGAAATCCGCCGGGCGGCAGCACGGCAAGATTCCAGGTGGCGCCGCGGTCGAGCGAAATTGCCGCGGTGCGCTCCACGCGATCCACTTCGTTGTAATCTCCGCCGACGATCACCACCACGCTTCCCATGCGCGCAATCGAGAATGCTCCCGAAGATTTGTTGCCACTCAGGATTGGCGTTGCTGTGACTGTCCACGTGCGTCCCAGGTCGGGCGAATGGAAGACGCGCGCCGCCGGGCCGCCGGTGACGAAATAGATTTCGCGCTGATCGTAAATTATCAAGCAGGAATTGCTGGCGGCGAAGGCGCCTTCGGCGGGCAGTGCCGGCGGCATGTTGTCGCCGGGAAGCTCGCTCCAGCGTTCGCCGTCGCTGGTGTGCACGAGCAGAAATTTGCCATCTACCGGATCGCTGAGGGTGAAGCATTCCTTTTCGGAGATGCACGCGAGCGCGTCGAGGAAGAAAGCGGGACGCTTGTCGGAAAACAGGAGTTTCCAACCTTGGCCGCCGTTGGTGGTCTTGTAGATGCCGGACTGCTTGCCTTCACCACTGGACATGGCGTAGGCGACTTTCTCATCGAAGGCTTGGATTCCGCGGAGATCAAGCCCGATGCCGGCGTTCATGAGCAGGCGTCCATAATGCGAGCCGCCATCCTTTGATTTCAGCAGGCGGCTTTTCGAGCCGGAGGCCCAGATGACCGGAGCGGGCGACCGCCGGGTATCTCGGGCATGAGTGGCGGAAACGGCGCGAAGATTTGTGTCGAAGCTGGATGTTTCGAAGACCCAGGATTGTGCCGCGGCGGGTGAGGCGAAAAGAAACGCAAGCAGCAGGATTCGCACGCCGCGCATTCTAGCAGCAAACTGCGCGGGATTTTGCGCGACGCGGCTCGCCGCACCCTTCCTTGACCGTTCTGCGCGGCTCCACTACACTAGCTGTTTCGCTTGGGGCCCACCGGACTTATAGAGGCCGCAGCAAAACATTCGAAGGAGAGCGCTCGTTGCCGAAACGCACTTTTCAACCTCATGTGCGCCGCCGTCACAAGAAGCACGGCTTCCGCACACGCATGAAGAGCCAGGGTGGACGGAAAGTCCTTGCGCAACGCCGCAAGAAAGGGCGCCACAGTCTCACACGCGTCTGACCTGCCGCGGTTGGGATTTCCCCGCGCTTGCCGCCTGATGCGCCGCGCCGAATACGACGTGGTTTACCGGGAGGGCCGGCGCCGGTCGAGCCGGGAGTTCGCCGTTTTTCTTCGCCCCAATGGCCTGGAGTTGAGCCGCTTCGGCTGGAGCATCAAGAAAGCGCTGGGCAGCGCGGTGAAACGCAACCGCATGCGTCGGCGCATCCGCGAGATCATCAGGTTGCACCGACAGGAGATTGCCACGGGATGGGACATTGTGATTCATCCACGCAGCACGGTAGCGACGGCGAAGTTTTCGCCGCTCGGCGAGGAGTTGCTGAAACTGTTGCCGCGCAACGCCACACAGCCGTAGGCCATCCACATTTGCATCCGTTTCGCGCCAACCTCAAGTCCGCAGGCGCATGGCTGTTGCTCGCACTGGTCCGTTGCTACCAGGTTTTTCTCGGGCCGTTTCTCGGCGGCGCGTGCAAATTTCATCCTTCCTGTTCGAACTATGCGTATCAGGCCATCGCTCGCCACGGTGCACGCCGGGGATTCGTGCTGGCGATGAAGCGGCTGGGCCGCTGCCGGCCGTTCACCAAGGGCGGATTCGACCCCGTCCCGGACACGCTCGAACTGGACCTGCCAGACATCGCCGCCCGGCAATCCTTCGCCACTCAGGGTAAACCCTTCGTACCTCAGGGCAGGCCGCAGTGAAGGAGATGTCCGATCAAGTTCGCGCCGTCGTATTCATGGTTGTGGCGATAGTAATTTTTTTCGCCTGGCAGCATTACTTCATGCCCCCGGCACCTCCGCAGCAGAGCAAGCCGGCGCAACCTGCACAGACCGTTCCAGTCCCGTCCGCGCCGCCCAGTGCAGCGCCTGCTCCGCCAACGCCCGCTGGCAAGCATGCCCCAGCGCCGATTCCGGTGATCCAGGCGAGCAACGAAAAGACGGTTGTGGTGGAGAACCCCTTCTACCGCGTGGAACTGTCGAATCGCGGCGCGGTGGTGAAAAGCTGGAAGCTGAAGAAATATTTTGACGACCAGAAGCCGCCGCGCGAGCTGGACCTAGTGAACGAAGCGGTGGCCAAGGAAACGGGCTGGCCATTCTCTCTGCTGCTCTTCGACGCGCAGCAGAACACGCTGGCAAATTCGTCGTTTTATCAGGTCACGCCCGCGGGCGACCATTTCGAAGCGCCTGCAACGATTAATTTTCACTGGAGCGACGGGCACCTGGAAGTCACGAAGAAGCTGACCTTCGGGCTGAACTACGAAATCTCCGTTGAATCTTCGGTGACGTTCGACGGCAAGCCGGTGGTTGGCTCGGCCATCGCCTGGCACGGCGGATTCGGCGACAAAGCGGTGTACAAGGCATCGTCGCTGGTCAACGTCTTTTACAAGCAGAACGGCAAGCTCGATCTTCTGCCAGTTAAGAAGCTGGGCGTGCCGAATAATCAGATACAGCCCGCGGTGCAGCAGGGCCCCATGGAATTTGCGGGCATCGAAGACCAATTCTTCACCGCCACATTTATCCCGGATGGAACCGATCTCTCGCTGTGGCACTGGACGCAGTGGCACCAGATTTCCGGCGGCGATAAGCCGGAAAGCGAACAGTTTGCGGAATTAGCGGTGGGCTCACCCCAGCCTCAGCCGCTACGCCTGCGCGTGTACGTGGGGCCGAAGGATTACACGCTGCTCAGCCAGCAGAAGCCTCCGCTCGAAGAGTTGGTACAATACGGCTGGACCGGAATCATCGCCAAGCCGCTGTTCGAAGTGCTGAAGTGGATTTATAAATACGTTCCGAATTATGGCTGGGCCATCATTATCCTGACGCTGGTGATCAATGCCGTGATGTTCCCGCTGAAGATGAAAAGCTGGCGCTCCATGCAGAAAATGCAGAAGGTGGCGCCGGAAGTCCGCCAGATTCAGGACCGTTACAAAAAGTATTCCATGACCGATCCGCGCAAGAAGAAAATGAATGAGGAAGTGATGGCTGTGTATTCGCGCGAGGGCATCAATCCGATGGGCAGCTGCCTGCCGATGCTGTTCCAGATGCCCATCTGGTGGGCGTTGTGGCGCGTGCTGAACGGCGCGATCGAACTGCGCCATGCTCCCTGGCTGGGCTGGATTCGCGATCTTTCGGCTATGGATCCGTATTACATCCTGCCGGTGCTGATGACTATCACCATGTATTTGATGACCAAGATGACACCGCAGACCACCGTGGATCCGGCGCAGCAGAAAATGATGGCCTTGATGCCACTGATGATGGGCTTCATCTTCTTCCGGCTGTCGAGCGGCTTGAATCTGTACATGTTCACCAGCAATCTGGTGGGCATGGGCCAGCAATATTATCTGAATCGCACCGACCCGTTGCCAAGCAGGTCAAAGTTCAAGAAGAAGACGGAATGAGCGAAGGACCGGGATCTACTCGAAAGGTGTCTGCGCCGAGACCGCCGGCGGGCGGCAGGCCCCCGCGCGACTATCCGCAGGGCGAGGCGAGGCTGGACACCGAACGCGCCGCCGTGGAGTTGAAACGATTCCTGGATCTCGCCGTGCGCGAAATGCAGCTGGAGATTCAGTACGAAGTGCAGGTTTCCAATGCCCAGGGCGGCGATGGGAGTGAATCGGAAGTCGCCGTAATTTTTCGCGGCGCGGATGAAGCCCTGCTGCTCGAACGCAATGCGGAACTGATGCTGGCTCTCGAGCATGTGGCGCATCGCTGGCTGCGTCTGGATCCGCGGCTGCACGATCGCGTGCGCTTCGATTCCGGTGACTACCGCGCCACGCGGCTCGAGGAACTGAAACTCTCTGCCCGGGTGGCCGCTCAGCGCGTCCGCGAAACGGGCCAGCCGTTCCGCTTCAATCCCATGTCGTCGCGCGAGCGGCGCATCATCCACCTGGAATTGAACGGCGCGCAAGGCGTCCGCACCATGAGCGAAGGCTCCGGCGACCGCCGCCAGCTAGTGATCTATCCCGCCAATAAAAAGTAATAAAGTTCAAGAGTTTGTGTATGAGTGGCCTGCTTCGACGCCGTAGGGGCACGGCATGCCGTGCCCCTACGGGCCGCGCGAGGAATGGCTAGATTTCGATGGTGTGCCCGTGCTTGCCGACATTGAAGCACTGGGTTATACCGAGTTGATCGCTGCGGCCGGCGCATTCGTGGATGTGACCGCAGAATAAATACGCGGGCTGCGTGTGGTCGACCCATTTGCGCAGCGTCGGGCTGCCGGCGTGTTTTCCAGCGGAGAACTCGTCGAGCTTGGTGCCCTGCGGCGGGAAGTGCACCACCAGATAGAGCCGGGGGATGCCTTCAAACGCCCCCAACTCTTTCGAAATCTCGGCCTCGGTGAATTCGCCGGGCGTGTTGAATGGCGTCACGTTGCTGTAGCCCAGGCCAGCCCATTGCGTCGGGCCCGATGCGGATGGCAGCGTGCGCACGCGGCGATGGAAATCAACAAACCCGAGCCGCTCGCAGAAGGCGCGCGTCTCTTCCTGCCTCTCGTGATTTCCCGGCAGCACCCACAGGCGCTCACCGAGCGGTTTCAGCACTTCGCCGCAACGGTCGAGCCCGCGGCCGAACGTAGAGAGATCCCCGGCGGCAATATAGACATCCGCCGGTTGCGCGACAATTTTCTCCAGGGCGCGCAGGTCGCCATGGATGTCGCTGAAGATCAGGACTTTCAATTTCTCTCACCTTCCTGAGGGTGTAACGGGATGGTCCTCATGCGCCGTTGGAACAGGCCGTTCGATTGCCAGCCTTCCTCGAGCAGGCGGCCTGAGGCATCGAAGACCACGCGAAACGTGAATGGCTGCGGCCGGCTGCGGCGCGGATTCACGAAGCGGTACTCACCGAATTCCACAACGTGGTGGATACCGTCCGTTTCCGTTCGGATTACCGGGAATCGGGCAAAATTCCAATACAGTTGCACGTCAGGAAGCTGCATGGCGCGCGCGCGAAATTCATCGGGCGGCGAATCGGCGATGAAGCGGAACGACGGAGCCTGCGCATCGCGCAGATCAATGCGCGTCTGGTACACACCGTCACTCGCACGTATCAATCCGCCCCAACTGAGCAGCGAAGGAGGAAGCGGGATGGCGGCCAGGTGATCCACGGCGATGTGATTTTCTGCGGCGAAATTCCTGACGCGCTCAAGCGCGGAGTGATGCGACGAGGCGCAGACAAAAATGTAACCGACCGTGGCATAGACGCCGGCACGGCACCAGTTTGCGCGCGTTACGCGGAAACCCCATTCGCCGCGCGCCGGCAAGAAAAACAAGACCAGAATTAAAACGCTCGCAAACGCTGCCACCTGAAACCGGAACGGGAAGCCGACTGACCGCGCCAATTCCCAAACTGCCAGCGCGCCGAGTGAGAAAATCGCCCACATGCGGATGGCCCGCCCCCACCATTTCTCGCGATCGCCAAACACCCACGCAGCCACCTGCGGCAACAGCACCAGCGATGAAAACACAAAATCAATAATAAAAAGGAGATCCCAGGCGACACGCTGCTGCGACAGAGGCGTCCACATGCGCGTGCCGAAGGAGGTCATGCCGTCCAGGACGATGTGACTTGCGATGGCCACCATGTAGATCAACGTCAATGCGCCTTGCGGAGGAGCTTCCAATCCACGCCGGCGCGCCAGCCAGCGCGTCAGCCAGGCCAGTCCGGCGGCGAAAAACGGCATGGCGATGAATGAATGCGTGATGCCGCGGTGATATCGAATCAGGGAGAGCGGATCGCTAGACGTGAATTCGACGATCACATCTATATCTGGAAACACCGCGCCTAAAGCGGCGGCAACCGTCGCGGTGCGCCCGTAACGCTCCGAAAAATATCCTTTACCCAGAAGCGCGCCGACGACGCCGTGAGTGATGGTGTCCATGAAGGAGCCGAAAAAGCGAAAGTTTACACGAATCGCGGGATTCAGGCGATTTCGATGAGAGGAGAGCTCTTGGCCACGGCCTCGCCGATGATTTGCGCCGAGACGCCGCGGCGCTCGAGCGCGGACTGCGTCGCCCCGACCGCTTCCGCCGCGATGGCCACCAGCAGGCCTCCGGATGTCTGCGGATCAAAAAACAGCGCCTGGAATTCTTCCGCGACGCCCGGCGCAAATGCCGCGCAGCCTTCAATGAATTCGCGGTTATTTTTCATCCCGCCGGAAAAGAATTTCGCCCGCGCCGCTTCAATCGCTCCGGGGAGATAAGCCACGCGACGGTGATCGAGCCGCAGCGAAACGTGGCTGCCAATGGCCATTTCGCGCGCGTGTCCGAGCAAGCCGAATCCGGTGATGTCGGTTACCGCGTGTACCGGCGATTCGCCCGCCGCGGCGTTTTCAACTTCATGGAGGGCTTCCGCCGCTTCGAAATTCAATCGCGTCATCGAGGCGGTTGAAGCCGCCACCCAGGCCGCTTCCGCGCGGCCTTGCTTCAACGCCGTGGAGATGACCCCGGTACCAATCGGCTTGCTCAGGAGCAGCGTATCGCCCGGCCGCGCGCCCACATTCTTCCAGATGCGCCCGGGATGCATCACGCCGGTCACGGCGTAGCCGAATTTCAATTCATCGTCGCGAATCGAATGGCCGCCGACTACCGTGCATTTCGCTTCCGTCATTTTCGCCAGGCCGCCGCGCAGGATTTGTTCCAGAATTTCCGCCGGGCTCGACGCCGGGAATGCCACGATGGTGAGCGCCGACACCGGACGCCCGCCCATGGCGTACACGTCGCTCAAGGAGTTCGTGGCTGCCACCTGGCCGAAAAGCCCGGGATCATCAACGATGGGCGTGAAGAAATCCACCGTCTGGACGATGGCCAGATCTTCTCGGAGACGATAGACGGCCGCGTCGTCACTGGTTTCGAATCCGACCAGGACGTTCGGGTCCGTCTGCACCGGGAGGCGCTTCAGCACCGCGTCAAGAATGCCGGGACTGAGCTTCGCGGCGCATCCGGCTGCTTTTGCTGTTGTGGTCAAGCGAACTGCAGTTTCGGCCAAGGGTTTGACCTCTCTCAGGTGCGAGCCACGATTATAACCCTTCTGCGGGGCTGAACTTCGCTGACCGGGCGTACGACTGGCTGCATCCCATTCTCCACTTGTGTCACTTGCACGCGACCGAGATGGCGGATGTCCCTTAATCACTATTACTCCTTTTGCATAGAAACCGGGGTTTCCTTACGAGCTGCTTCGATACGCATCTAGAATTGAGAAAGAAAGCTCTCGCACCTCCCCCTCGGTTGAGCGGCGCCAGTGGAATTGTTTTCTCGAATGAGGGGCGATGGAGCGGGACAAGGGCGTTGCCATGATTATTCCGATTGCCCACGAGGATCAGCGAGGCCGGCGATGGCCTTATGTGACGATCGCCATCATCGCGATCAACGTCGTCATCTTTCTTTTCACCAATTCGCGGATGCAACAGGAGCAGCAGGAAATTTTCCGTGACGAATTCCACATCCTGGCGCTCCATGCCCTCTATCCCAATGTCCCCATTCCTTCGGAAGCCGCCGACATGGTGGAATCGTTCAAACGCGAACACGCCAGTTTGTACGGAGTTGCCGCGGAGCGCGCCAGGCGGCCGCTCGATTCCTGGGATGCGCAGCTTCTTTCGGGTGCCTGGTCCAATGAACAATTGAACCAGCAGATGACTGCACTCACTTCCCGCTTGGACCAGATTCACCACGATTCCATCACCTGGAACTACGCCTTCCACCCTTACCATCCCACGGCCATCAGCTATCTAACCGCCAATTTCCTTCACGGCGGCTGGCTGCACATCATTTTCAATATGTGGTTTTTGTGGCTGGCCGGCTGCGTGCTTGAGGATACCTGGGGCCGCGTGGTCTATCCCGTTTTCTACCTGCTTTGCGGCGTGCTTTCGATGACGGTTCACGGTGGAGTGTTTCGCGGCAGTTTTACGCCCGTCGTTGGGGCGTCGGGCGCCATCGCCGGGTTGATGGGTGGATTTCTAGCGCGCTTTCCCAAAACGAAAATCAAGCTGGCCTGGCTTTTTCTGTTTCGCATCTACAAATTCTCCGTGCCCGCCTACATCATTCTGCCTTTGTGGCTGGTGATTCAGATTTTCTGGGGAGCTGTTTCGGGCAATTCGGGCGGCGTTGCGTATTGGGTCCATGTTGGCGGGTTTGCGTTTGGCATGGTGATGGCTGTGGTTTTGCGCCAAAGCGGCATCGAACAAACGGTGGACCAGGCCATCGAATCGAAGGTCACCTGGACCGCCGATGCTCCACTTGTGCGCGCCACGGAATTGCTCGGTGATAATCAAGCTGGCGCTGCCGTCGTTGAACTACAGAAGCATGTGCAGGAAAAGCCGGATTCGCTCGATGCCCTGGAAGTCCTGCTAAAAGCCCAGGAGCGCACTTCCGACACAGCCGGCCAGAAAGACACTCTGGAAAAACTGTGTCGACTGTACTTGACCGAAGGAGAAACGCAAAGGGCCTGGGATGCCTACGAGCACTTCACGCTGCTGGGAGGCGAGAAGCTGCCGCGCGGCGTTTGGCTGGAATTGTGCCGCTACTTGGAGAGCAATCAGAATTGGGAGCGTGCGGTGTCGGAGTACGAGCGCTTCGCGGAAATGAATGCCTCCGAAAGAGCATCGGTCCCAGCTCTCGTCTCAGCCGCCAGAATCTGCCTGACCAAGCTCTATCGTACGGCCGATGCACAAAGGCTTTTCCGCGCTGCGCAGGCTTCGCCGGTTCCGCATCTTGATCTCGAGCGTGTCATTGAGGAGGGATTGAAGTCCTGCGCTGCGGCCGCTCCCACGCAGGGTTCCTACCGCGGAAGTTGATTCCCGGAAGTGAAAGGCTTCAGGCGCTGGCAGCGGAGCGAATCGGAATGGTCATCGGTTTCGCCGAATGGCTCGGAGCCAGCATATGGCACCGGCCGTCAAACACGGCTCCCGGCTCGATAATCAGGCAGGGGGTATGGATTTCACCGGTGACGATGGCCTTCGTTTTGATCTCAACCTTACCCTTGGCGTGAATCGTCCCATCGAAGCGGCCCGCGATAATGACATAGTTCCCGTCCAACTGCCCCTCCACACGGGCGTTCTCGCCAAGAATCAAGACCTCCGTTGAGGTCAGGTTCCCCTTCATCACCGCATCCATGCGGAACGTTCCGGTGGTCTCGAGCTTTCCCTCCAGGCGGACACCATGCTCCAGGAATCCCGTCCATTCCCCGGATTCGCCGCCTTTTCGATCCAGCCACTTCATCGCCATAGGAATGTCGCCAAGCTCCGCGCCATAAGAACGTGCTAATTGTAGATATTGTGCGCGCTTGAAAGTCTATTCTCGCATCAATTGTTCGTAGATTCGCGTCAAATCGCTACTATCGTAGTATTCAAAGACTAACCGTCCGGGGTGTCCGGGGCTGCTCGGCCGCACATGTACGCGGGTTCCGTAGGTGCGTTGCAACTCCTCTACAGCGGCTCTCGTATTAGGGTCATGTTGAATCGGCACGGACACTGTTTTAGGTCGCTGGCTGCGCGCGGCAATGCGCTCAACCTGGCGAACGGTCATGCCCCCGCGTGCGATTCGTTTGGCTAGCGCCAGGCGCAGCTTCCCGTCCGCCACAGCAAGCAATGCCCGGCCGTGTCCGGCGGTCACTCGGCCTTCCTCCAGCAGGTCTTTGATCGTGTCCTCAAGCTTCAGCAGCCTAAGCGCATTGGCAATCGTGGCGCGGTCCTTGCCTGTGCGCTCAGCGATTTGCTCCTGCGTCAGGTGGAATTCTTCAGTGAGCTTTTCAAATGCATGCGCCTGTTCGATGGGGTTCAAGTCCTCGCGCTGAAGATTTTCGACCAGCGTCATTTCCAGCGCGGTTTCTTCGGCCACATCGCGAACCACTGCGGGAACGCGCATCAAACCGGCCTTTTGCGCGGCACGCCAGCGGCGCTCGCCTGCAATCAACTGGAACCGCTGTGCAATATGACGCACCACCAGCGGCTGGACGATCCCGCTGACGCGAATGGATTGCGCCAACTCCTCGAGCGCTTCCTCGCGGAATCGCGAGCGAGGTTGATACGGACTCGGATCGATCAAATCGATATCGAGCTGCAGCAACCCTTCAGCTTGAACTGGGATCCGAGCCGGCGCCACCGCCGCCGCCGTTCCCGCTGCCTGTGGGACCGCTGCCCGCTCCGGCTGCTGAGGCGGCTGCGGCATTGCCGGCTCCGGTTGTGGCTCGCGTATCAGCGCGCCCAGACCCTTGCCCAATGCGTTTCTCGGCATTAGCGATAACCTCCTTTGCCAGTTGGATATAGCCTTCGGCACCTTTACTATGTATGTCGTAGAATATGACCGGCTTCCCATGGCTCGGCGCTTCAGCCAAGCGAACATTTCTGGGTATGACGGACTCAAAAACCTGCGCACCGAAGAAACTCCGAAGGTCGGCAGCGACCTGCTTCGACAGCGTAGTTCGATCATCGTACATCGTCAGCAGTATTCCCTCGATCGCGAGAGCCGGGTTGATGGTCCGGCGAAGCCGCATGAGGGTGTCAAGTAGTTCAGATACACCTTCGAGCGCCAAGTATTCACATTGAATCGGGACTAGCACGGCATGACTGGCAGCCAGGGCGTTTAGGGTGAGGAGGTCCAGAGCCGGAGGCGAATCGATCAGGATGTACGAATACTCTCCCTGGATTCCTTGCAACAATGCCTTCAGCCTGAATTCCCGGTTCTCGGCCGACACCAGTTCAACCGCCGCGCCAACTAGGTTCTTGTCGGATGGAATGATGTCCAGTCCTTCCACCTGAGTGTGTAGGATGACCCGCTCGAGTGGTTCGTCAAGAATCAGTGATTGATAGAGGGTGCGCCGAGCGGGATCCTTCGGGAATCCAAGCGCGCTGGTCGTGTTGGCCTGTGGGTCGCAGTCAATAACCAGCGTTCGCTGCTCAGCGACGGCCAAAGAGGCACCGAGATTCACCGCCGTAGTAGTTTTTCCGACGCCGCCCTTTTGGTTTGCTATGGCAATAATTCTAGCCAAACGAAATCCCCCAGTAGAAATCGCAATGTACCAGAACGATTTCAAGCCTTGCAAGGTGTTTCACGTGGAACATGCAATTATTCTCCGGGAAACGCCGTCAGGAATGTTCCACGTGGAACAACACCGTCTTGCAAAATGTCTACCGCCGACAACCAGTCAGTATGAATCTTGCCTGAGTCCCCGGAATCAGTGCCGGATCCTGCCAAGCAAATCGCCTGCTACTGGAGACTCGCGCTAATTCCTCTTCTCCGACCCACATCGCGACCTTACCACCAGGGGCGAGATTCGCTGAAGCCCATTCTAGAAGGTCATCGTGGCGGCCAACTGCACGGGCGGTGACAAGATCCGGCGCGGACGAGTGGAGCTTGAGGTTTTCCATCCGATCGTGCAGTACTTGGACGCGATCCAACACCAACTCGCGGACAACCTCGGACAAAAAGGCTGCTTTTTTGGCATTAGACTCGATGAGTGATACGGAAAGTCTCGGAACCGCCAGTGCCAGTGCCAAACCAGGGAATCCGGCACCTGAACCAACGTCGGCGAGCCGACCCTTTTGCACCGGTACCGATGAGATGGCATAAAGGCTTTCGCCGAGGTGAAATTTGAGGATCTCAACCGGACTGATTACCGTCGTCAGGGAAATCTTTTGATTCCAACGCAGCAGGAGAGTGATGTATGCTCGAATTTGGTCGCATTGTCCAGAGTTGGGGACAAACGAATAAGCGGAGAGTACAGCAGTAATCGCTTTGTTTTCGAGATTCATAACTATTTTTGTAGTACGTAAATGCAGTACTAGTGCTTTTTGTGCACCGCGCCCTTTGAGTGCCTCGCATGACACGCCTGACCAGAAACCATGGGTGACCCGTTTGAATACATCGCGATAGATAAAAGCATTTTTGCTGGCGACGAGCAAGCCGAACTCTGTTGACAGTGGCGGAGAGGCCGCCGTATCGTCTTTCGTTCTCGTGAGCGGTTCAAAGTGAAAATTCTAGTTCTTGGCAGCGGTGGACGCGAGCACGCATTGGTCTGGAAGCTGCGCCAGTCGGCGCAAGCGGAGAAAATCTGGTGCGCGCCGGGCAATGCCGGAATTGCGCATGATGCGGAATGCGTCGCGCTGAGCCTTGCGGATGTGAAGGCGACGGCCGACCTGGCAGAAAAGTTGGGCGCGGATCTAACCATCGCCGGCCCAGAGCTGCCACTGGTCCTCGGAGTGGCCGACGAATTTACGCGGCGCGGGCTGCTTCTGCTGGGCCCACCAAAAATTTCTGCGCAACTCGAGGGCAGCAAGATTTTTGCGAAGAATTTCATGCATCGGCACGGAATTCCTACAGCGGAACTCTATGGCGTGTTTGACTCGGCCGCGGAAGCGCATGCGGCGATTCGCAGTGCGCGATGGCCGCTGGTGATCAAGGCGGATGGCCTGTGTGCTGGCAAAGGAGTGCTGGTAACGTCGTCCGCCGATGAAGCTGATGAATTCGTCGAACGAGCGATGAGCCGCGGCGAATTCGGTGAAGCGGGCAGGAAAGTTATTTTCGAAGAGGGGCTGGCGGGTGACGAGCTCTCTTACATCATTTTGACCGACGGAAACAATTTCGTTCCCATGGCGCCAGCCCGTGATTACAAGCGCGCATTCGATGGAGACAAGGGGCCGAACACCGGAGGGATGGGCGCCTATTCAATCGACGAAATCCTGCCCCATGATCTCGAGAAGAAGATTGTGGACGCGGTAGTGCGGCCCACGCTCGCCGGCCTGGCCGCAGACGGCATGAAATATCGGGGATTCCTCTATTTCGGACTGATGCTCAACCGTGAAGGACCAAAAGTTCTGGAATACAATTGCCGCCTCGGCGATCCGGAGACGCAGGCCATCATGCTGCGGGCTGAATTTGATTTGCTCCAGGCGTGCGTCAAAGCTGCTCGAGGAGAATTGGCCGGGATCGAAGCCAAGTGGGCACAAGGAGCAAGCGCCTACGTGGTGATCGCATCGAAGGGATATCCTGGAAATCCGGTCACCGACATTCCAATTCAAGGCTTGGACCTCAACGGACAGTTGCCTGGCGCGACTGTATTCCACGCGGGCACGAAGCGAGCAGGATCTAACTACTACACGAGTGGTGGAAGGGTGCTTGGAGTAGGTGCGGTTGGACAGAAATTGTCAGTGGCGCGTGAGAGGTGTTACGACGTGATTAGTAATATTGAGATCGAGGGGGCGTTTTGTCGGAAGGATATCGGTGTGACGGCTGAGCGGTCCGAGCGAGCTGTCGGAAATGGTCGAAATGGGTGAGGTTCTTCACATTCACATTTGTCTTGTTCACCGGTTTCCAATGGAGGAGGTGGCGTGGGCCGAGGCCGTGGAAAATAAGGGACTCAAGGGGTGTATCCATGGCCGCCTTGGAAGCAGGCGCCAGATCCTTTTAATGGACATCGAAACGCTGGAAACTATGGGAATCGCGGTGGGCGCGGTGAAAGAGAACATTACTACGCGGGGTGTCGATTTCCAAGGATTGCAGCCCGGCGAGCGAGTCAAAATTGGGGAGGCGACACTCGAAATTACGATTCCGTGCGATCCATGTTCGCGGATGGATGAGATTCGCCAGGGTCTTCAGCAGGAGCTTCGTGGGCGGCGCGGGTGGCTGTGTCGAGTGGTGGCAGGTGGAAAAATCTCGCAGGGTGACCGCATTGAGTTGCAGAGCAAGGCCCAGCAAGTTGAGGACTAGGAGAAAAGCCAGGTGACAAGCGCAAAGAAGGGCGGTGGCCCGGTGGTTGGAATACTGATGGGATCGGATACCGACTTCCCAGTGATGAGCGAGGCCGGCAAGACGCTCGACAAATTCGGAATTCCTTTCGAAATCGAAGTTGTGTCCGCACACCGGACGCCGGCGCGGGCGCATGAATACGCGACCACTGCGGTCAACCGCGGATTGAAGGTGCTGATCGCTGCCGCAGGCGCAGCAGCCCACCTGGCCGGGGTGATAGCGGCGAATACCACATTACCGGTGATTGGCGTGCCTATGGGGACGAGCTCTCTGAACGGGCTCGATGCGCTGCTTTCAACCGTGCAAATGCCCGGAGGTATTCCCGTCGCGACGATGGCCATCGACAAGGCCGGCGCGGTGAACGCCGCGATCTTCACCGCGGAAATTCTGGCGCTTTCAGACCCGGAGATCGCCAAGCGTTTGGTGGCTCACAAGGAAGACCTGGCACGATCGGTGGCGGAAAAGAATGCCCGCCTGAAACAGCAGTTGGCGCAGCAGAAATAATCCGACAAAAATCAGGGCCCAGGATCGGGCTTAACCAGCGTCGGCGCGCCTTCGGGTCGCTTGGGCTTGGTCCCCGGACGGACGCGTTCGCGCGGGGGAGGCAGCACCCATTCAAAGCCAGTGCGCTCGCCGAGGCCGCTGAGTGTCTGCCGTGAATTGGGAGGGGAAGTCGCGTCGAGGGCCGCGCGCAGAAATTGAATGGCGTCTGCCGTAGGAATCTTGTTGGATTGTCCATGAAGAAACAAATCCGCCACCTGCGACAGCTTGGGGTCTGCCTCGCGGATTTTCACCAGGCGCGGATCCCCCGCACGGAGAAGGTCGAGTAGTGTGGGCGTCTTATCGTCCTGAGGGTAGCGGAATTCGACCAGCGTGCGCGGCTGGCCTTTTTCCGGAGGATAAAATTGAAAGAAATGTGGGCGCAGCACGCGGGTAGCCCAGTAGTCGCCGCGTTGGAGTTCCTGAGAAACCAGAAACACACCTTGCCACACTTCTGGGCCATATCCTTCGATGTAATCCGCGAGAATAAGCTCCGCAAGGGGTTCATCCGTGCCGAGATTCATCTTGTTGTGAAGCATCGCGGCCACTGGATTGAGGCGCTCGAGAACACCCATTCCGATGGCCTGAATATCCGTAGCTTCGGCGCCCTCCTGAGGTTGCACCAGGCGCGGATCCTGGGGAATCGATCGCGCATGGATCTTCGAAAGATCTTGGTCGAGCCGCGCCAGCGTCTGCTGCGACGTGACCGAAAACCAATCCACAGCGCCGAGCATGATGCCCACGCGGCGGCCAACCAGGGGCGTGGGTATTGGCGGATGCGTGTCTGCTTCAACGGGGTTTTCGACCGTGGCGATAAGGATTGCGTCCTTGACCACGGCGATGATCACGCGTCCAGCGGCGAGATTGACGATAACTTCCTCACCGGATGCTTCGCTGGGTTGCTGGGCCATCGCGCGGGCGGGGATAAAGGTATGCCCAATCACGATTGCGATTGTGCCGAGCGTGAGCCCGCGGATGGTGCGACGGAAGTCAGAATTGAACGACGGAATTTGCAGTCGCAATGGCGGCCTCAATCTCCCGAGGCCGAGGCAGGTTGTTTGCGGGCGATGGCCTGAATGGCGGTAACGGCGATGACATGAACAATGTCGTCGACTGTGCAGCCGCGCGACAAATCATTCGCGGGACGGGCCAACCCCTGAAGTATGGGTCCGATGGCGGCGGCGCCGGCAAGCCGTTCCACTAGTTTGTATCCGATGTTGCCGGAATCGAGGTCGGGGAAAATCAGGACATTGGCACGGCCGGCGACGGGAGATCCCTTGGCTTTACTCGCGGCCACTGCGGGGACCAGCGCGGCGTCCACCTGAAGCTCCCCATCCACAGCAAGGTCTGGTTGACGGACCTTGATGATGCGCAGCGCTTCGCGGATTTTTTCAATGCGAGCATGTTCGGCCGAGCCTTTGGTAGAGAAAGAGAGCAGAGCGACACGCGGTTCCGCTTCGAGGAAATTGCGCGCGTTCTCCGCGGTGGCCAGCGCGATTTCCGCTAACTCTTGCGCCGAAGGTTCGGGCACGACGCCGCAATCGGCAAACAGCATGGCGCCTTTTTCGCCGAACGAAGCATTGCCGCCGGAATCGGCATTGCGCAGGATCATGAGGAAAAAACTGGAGACGAGCCGGGCCTCAGGCTCGAGGCCGACGGAATGCAAGGCCGCGCGAACAGTTTCCGCAGTGGAATTTGTCGCGCCGCCAACGGATGCGTCGGCATCGCCGGCAGCTACTCGCAAGGCCGCGAAATACAGCGGCTTGCGCGCGGTTTGATGGGCTTCCTCCAGCGTGACGCCGCGGGCCCGCCGGCGCTCGAGGTAAATCTGCGCGTAAGCATCGAGCCGCGGACTCGCCAGGGGGTCGAGTATCTCGACGCCCTCAAGCTTCACCCCCAGGCGCCGCGCGGCAGCCTGAATATTGTTGGCGCGTCCAAGCAGCGTCGTCTTGGCGAAACGTTCGGCGCTCACCTGCGCGGCGGCCTGAATGACGCGATCGTCTTCGCCTTCCGGGAGCACGACGCGTTGCGGGACCGCGCGAGCGCGATTCTTCAATTTTTCCAGAAGATCCATCACGGCCAACTTACCACAAATCCGCAAGCGCGACGCAAACGAGAAGCCACGCGTGTCCCTGATGCAGGCCGAGTTCATGGGCGCGGCGACTACCGGAAGCCAGCCCGGTTCTAGTAAAATCCAAGGGTAACAGCACACACATAAGGGAAAATTCAACATGGGAATCCTGAGTGCATTTAAAGGGTCCGGGCTGAAACCCGCGAGCAGCTTTCGTCACCGCGGAAAACGCCTGACGGATATTCTCGAAGCGCACCAGCGCTTTGTGCGCGGCGACGAGGGAGGAGCGCGCGCCGACCTGGCGGGCGCGGATCTCGCACACGTCAACTTAGCCAAGGCGAGCCTGGCTTATGTGAATTTTCAAGGCGCCAATCTGGAAGGCGCCAGCCTGCGCGAAGCCAAGCTGGCTTCCGCGGACCTGAGCAAGGCGAACCTGCGCAAGGCCGATTTGCGTAAGGCGGATATGACCGAGGCGCAACTGCCGGCAGCAAACCTGACCGACGCGCAAGTGGGCGGCGCTGAGTTGTTCCGCGCCGACCTGCGCATGGCCATCCTGCGCGGCGCCGATTTCGGGGCCACAAATTTCCGCAACGCGGAATTGCGCGGCGCTGATCTTCGCGGTGCCAGCTTGCAAACGACCATCTTGCGGGAAACCAACCTCGAGGGCGTGGACCTGAGCGGCCTGGATTTGAGTACCACGCTGCTTCCGCGCGGGTACAAACGCCCGGGCGCGACCAATGGTTAGGCCGCGCGTCTAACCTGTCTCAAACGCAGGTTGCGCATCCGGACACCGCGTTCCGGCGGCGAATTGTAACGACAGAAAGCCTGCTATATTCTTCCCGCACGATTGCATTGGAAGGACCGCGCCGGAAATTTGGCATCCGGCGCGCGGCGCGGACAGGCACGGACAAGGAATCATGCCGAACCTGCCCTGGATTTTCGTTGAAGACTACAAGATGCCGTCCGGCTGGGTGCGCCTGGAGCAGCGCGACGCGCGCGCCCGCGCGTATTGCGAATTGCTCGAGAGCGGGCAGATCCTTTTTTTCCGCGAGTTGCCATTTCATCTTCCCCCTGAAGACCGCGAATTCCTGCTCGCGCAGCAATGGACCGAGCTGAGGCTGCACAAAAACGTCTCCTATCGTCCAGCCGAAGACCTGATGCGCGGATTTTCCGGCGACGCCGGGACGGTGAATCGCATTCACACCATCATGCGCAATTACAGCGCGCAGGTGATCGAGTTCCTGACGAAATTTCTTTCGCCGTATGCCGGCAAATGGATTCTCGACTTCGCCAGTTTCCGCCCCATGGAAGAAGAGGGCCGCGACCTGCCTTTGCACAAACGCAACGACCTGCTGCATGTGGATGCATTTCCCAGCCGACCCACCCGCGGCGGCCGCATCTTACGTGTGTTTACAAACCTGAATACTTCGAGCCCGCGCGTCTGGCACACGACCGAGGGATTTGATGTGCTGGCGCGGCTCTATGCCGAGCGCGCCGGATTGCGGCAGATTGCCGAAGACGATTCGTTCTGGAGCCGCACGGTTCAAGGATGGGGCGCGCGGCTGGGTTTCCGGGGCATGGGACGCACGGCGTACGACATGTTCATGCTGAAGTTCCACGATTATTTGAAAGAGAACGCAGAATTTCAGGCCAATTGCCCGAAAATCCGGCTGGAATTTCCACCACTGGCCACATGGATCGTGTTTACCGACAGCGTGGCGCACGCGGTCATGTCCGGACAATATGCCCTCGAGCAGACGTTTCTGGTTCCGCCCGAAGCGCTTGTGTCGCTGGACCATGCGCCGTACCGCGTTTTGGAAAACATCGTGGGCCGGCGACTGACCGCCTAATTTGAGATGGCTTCATCTGCATCCTATTCACGCACCCGTCATGCCACCGCAAGACATCCGCCGGTGTCCGGGGTGCCTGGATCCCTTGGCACCCGAGGGCATCCACGAGGCCATTTCAAATGTGAAGTTTGCAATTGCCCCCGGTCGTCCGCCCCCATTGCGCCGCGGACTCTTTCTGGTCCGCTGCTCGCTTCCTTTCGCGCTACTGATGCTCCTGTCCGCCGCGTCGCTAGTCCGGAAGCAATTCAATGGCAAGCGCGCTGCCCAATTGAAGCGAGACATCCTGTTGAACGCTCAAGACGTCACGAAGTTCGCGATCGTAAATTGCCGACCAAACATGAGTCTGGTCTTTCGCCTCGATCAGGTTGGTGGTGATGCGCACGCGCTTGCCTGCGCGGCGGACACTTCCTTCCATCGCGAAGTCGGCGCGAAGTTCCGTGGCAATTTCATGGATGGATTTTCCGGAGTTCTTATAGTGGACCGCGGAGCTCCGGGCAATCACTCCCAGGCGCTTGGGGTTCAGCTGGCCGAGATGGGCAATGATTTCTTCCGTCAGGCCATCGGCGAAAAATTCCTGTTCGGCATCGCCGCCCAGATTCTGAAACGGCAGAACCACGAGCATCAATTTGCCTCCGGCTGCTGCGACTTTAGAAGGATTCTCAACCGGAGCGATGAAACGATAGCCGCGCCGGGGAATGGTTTCGACGAAGCGGGGGCTTTGGGCGGAATCGCCGAGCAGCTCCCGTAGTTTGCGCACCGCGGTGTTCAGCCCATGCTCGTAGCCCACGATGGTGTCCGGCCAAAGTCTTTTCCGCAGTGCGCCTCGGGTAATGAGTTCGCCGGGCTTTTCCAGCAGCAGTTCCAGAATTTGAAAAGGCTTTTCCTCCAACCGCATATGTAAGCCGTGCTTGCGGACCTCCCTTAATTGAAGGTCCACCTCAAATGTTCCAAAGCGCAACACAGCGCTTAGAGCCTTCGTACCATTCATTCGTACACCGTTCCCTACGTTTTTGGTAAATCCGGGTTGGAAAAAATCGCTGGGATATTGGATGCGGCCCTTCAGATTTGGTTGCAAGGCTTGTTCTGCGAAAGCCTTGGAAGTTCAGCGAGTCTTGTTGCAATCTTCATTTTCCCCCAGGCAACCGCCGGCATCGAAGCATGCAGCGTCAACAGGCGTGCCTTACCCCGCCGCCTGATTTCAACCAGGAATGCCCAATTCGATCGGTGCCAACCGTCTTCCGGAGACGGTGGTGTAACCCATTCATCCGAAATAGGGAAAAAAGGAGAAAGACAATGAAGGGAAAGAAGGATGCGTTTCGCAACACGTGGAATCGGCGCTCGTTCCTTCAAAAAGGAGCACTGGCGGCGGGCGCCGCAGCGGTAGGCACCGGCTTGCTCGGCGGAGCCTCGCGAGTATTTGCCGAAGATGAGCCCTCGGGAAGTCTTCGTCGGGGCGACGCAGCCATTCTCCGCTTCTTGCTCGCCGCGGAGATCCTCGAGAGCGATTTGTGGCAGCAGTACGCCGAGCTTGGCTCGTTCCAGACCGGCGGCTCCAAGCTTGATCTCCCGTTCACCGTCAGCGGAAACCAGCAGTACATCAACGCCTTGTCAAACCTCGACGGTGATATGGCCCAATACATCGCCGACAATACCGACGACGAATTCAGCCACATGAATTTCCTGCGCGCCTATCTCAATTCCAAGGGTGCCGGCGGCGACCAGGTGGCGAAAACCTTCGATGGATTCCGCAATCTGAAAAGCAGCTCGCTGGCTCCCAATCAAATCGGGCGCCTCACCAATCTCATGGAGCTCACTGTTGATACCTCGTGGTGGACCCGCTATCGCAGCGACTCCAAAAATCCCGATCTCGATGCCAACCCGGGATTTCAGCAGGCCGTCCCCGGCCTTCTCGCCAAGCCGCACACGGCCATCCCGCGCGACAGCAGCGACACGAACCGTCAGGATAAAATTCAGGTCATCGCCAACACCGCCGCGTTCCACTTCGCATTCATCGAACAAGGCGGCAGCAGCCTCTATCCCGCCCTGGCCCAGCGTGTCTCCGACGTGGAAGTGTTGCGCATCCTGCTCAGCATTGGACCCACGGAAACGTCCCACTTCCAGACCTGGCACGACAAGGCCGGCAATGCCGTGCAGCCGACTCTGGGACCGTTGACTGATCCCGACGATCCCGGCTTGACCTTCGGGAACCTCAACGATGCCACAAAATTTAATCAGGACGATTTCCAGACCAACCTGATCATGCCGGAACCGACACACTTCCTCAGCCCCAAGCGCAAATTCCCGATCGTCTCGATCATTCGCCCCACCGAAACCAAGAACGCGGCAAAGGGCGCCGTCGCGGGACTCACCGCCGACGGCCTCTTCAACGGGCAGTCAAAAGCATTCTTCGATTTCGTGAACGATCTGGCCGAAGACGCGGATGAGGCCCGGAGGGACGTGTAACCCGGTCGAAAGGAAGGCAGCGAATTGTTGGCAACCGCGGCCAAACCCAGTCCTCGAGCCGCTGCTGCAAACAAAATGGCCCCCGCGCCTGGAACTGAAATGTTCCGCCCCTTCCCGCGTGCGGGGGCCAATTTTTCATTCCACGTGCGGGGCCAAAGGCAGATTCAATATCGGGGCGAGAGAGGACCAAGACTGCTAGAACTATCCACGCGGCAAGTCTCTTGAAAGGATCCGAATTCCGACTGACTCCCCCAATTCAACTCTCAGCTTTTAGCTCTGAACTGAACTCATCTCATTAACGCGTTTTAGGGGGTCGGAGCTTTAGCTCCGACATAAGGAGTCAAGAAAAATTGGGCTTTAGCCCCTGAGGGAAGGTTCTTGGGGAGTTGTGGCGTATGTATGAGATGCATTTTTCTCAATTTCCAGAACCTGTCCTTCCGTACAGGCGTACTATAACTGGACCAAATCCATCCGCGCTCTGTACTCTTTCTGTCCTACCGCTCGCTTCCTTTCGTGCTACAAATGCTCATGTCCGCCGTGCGCAAGCTTCGCGCTCATCCCCGAAAATTCGATCGCACCGGCCCGCCTCCTCTCTGCTTCCCCGCATCCTTGCCTCCCGGCGTCCTCGTCTCCCTGTCTCCTTTTCTCCGTACCTCCGGCGCTACTGGTCACCCATCATTAGGTGCTTTTCACCGCCATTCTAATCGCAACACCGAGGAAACCGGATTCGCCGTAACCCCAACAAAACAAACGACGGTGGTAATTTCTAATCGCAACAAAAAGACACCCCCCGGGGGAGTGGCAACATGGTTACCCCATCGCCCGACCCTCTGCATTTCTACCCGGTACACCGTGAAAGTAGAATTCGCCGTAAACCCTTCCCGGTCAACAACATGATTTTTTCTACCCGGTGCAAAAAGCCACCCCCCGGGGGGAGTACTACTTTGCAACCATTTTGCCCTTTTCCGCCCCCCTCAGCCTCCCAGACGCTCGCGACGCTTGCACTTGGGTGGCGCAACTGCGTTCACAGGATTTCCACAGAAAAATATGGAGGCCATATCGTTCGCAATCTATTAATGGTAAGTTCTCCCACGTTTAACCCAGCCCGCCGAGAGTATGCGCAGCGAAGTTGTGCCATCTCGAAAGGAGAACCCTGTGCGATTCAGCCCTACGTGTCTTAGGACAGGTCTGCGCCAAGTGTTGGCGCTGTTGGTCGCTTTCACATTTACGTTTAGTCCCGCGGTTCAAGCATTGGTTCCTTCTGCGGACGCAAAACCCCTGCCGGTACCGGCAGGTTCCAACAATTCAATCGGCGACTGCGACCTCCATTCTGCTCACGGCGACATCAAGCACGTCATCTACATCCAGTTCGATAACGTCCACTTCACCCGTGATAATCCCAACGTGCCATCCGACCTCGAGCAAATGCCCAACCTGCTGGATTTCATCACCGACAACGGCACATTGATGACCAACCACCACACGCCGCTGAAATCGCACACGGCGGACGACATCATCACTTCGGAGACAGGCGTGTACGGCGACCGTCATGGAATGCCCATCTCCAACGCCTTCGGATTTTTCAATCCTCCGGGCAGCAAATTCTTCGACGGTTTTCGGTCCTCGTTCCAGTATTGGACCGACCCGGTCGGGGGCAGCGACCCGACTCTCTTCATGCTTACCCCAGACGGAAAGAATGCGCCCGCCCCGTGGGTCGCTTGGACGCGCGCCGGCTGCAATGTGGGAGCCGTCTCCATCGCCAACATCGAGCTGGAAAATGTGTTCGGCGACATTTCGACGGTCTTTGCGAATGATCCCGCCAAGCTGACCGAGGCAATCAATAAGCGCAACGCCAACTTTGATGGAGCCGTGGCAGATTATGAAGGAATCGCCATACACTGCGCCGCAGGCAATCCGGTCTGCTCGAAGGACAACGGCGGGGTACCCGATGTCTTGTCGCAAGAACCGGGCGGTTATACGGGATTTAACGCGCTGTTTGGCAACAAGTTTGTAGCTCCGGTGATCAGCCCGGGCAAACAGCTTACGGATCTCGACGGCAACCCCATGACCGACGCCGACACGCCTCCAAACCCGGGATTCCCTGGTTTCGGTGGGATTTCCGCGGCGCAGACCCTCTCCTACGTCGCTGCCATGCATGAGCACGGTGTTCCGGTCACCTACGCGTACATCTCGGACGCGCATGACAATCACGAAGCGGGCACACCCCCGGACAACCTTTATGGGCCAGTGGAATGCCAGACCGACCCTGAACAGGGCGGTCTTGGGTCCGGCAACCAGTGCTACCACGAGCAGCTCAAGGCCTATAACCGAGCCTTCGGCGAATTCTTCAAGCGCCTTGCGGCAGACGGCATCAACAAGCACAACACTCTTTTCATCATCACGTCCGACGAAAACGACCACCAGGCTGCCGGTCCCCCGGCTCCGGCGAACTGCGACGGCGTGAACGTCTTCTGCAGCTACGATAAGCTCGGCGAAATCGACAGCAATCTCACCGGGCTGCTGGCAACAGAAGCGAACATCACCGACGTATTCGATATTCAGTTCGACATGGTCCCGGTCTTCTACATCAAGGGCAACCCGCCGGTCGGCGATCCCCTGGCCCGGAGCTTCGAGCGCGCTGCCGCGAAATTGACGGCGGTGAGCCCGATCACCGGGAAAACGGACAATCTGACGGAAGCGCTGGCCGACCCGGTGGAACTGAAATTGTTGCACATGGTCACCGGCGACCCACAGCGGACGCCGACCTTTGTAATGTTCGGCGACCCCGACTACTTCCATACGACCGGCGATCCGAATTGCAACACTCCATGCGTCAATGAGGACCCCGGGTTCGTGTGGAACCACGGCGGCATTGACAAGGAAATCGTTACGACTTTCCTGGGGTTGGTAGGCCCGGGCGTAAAGAACAACCGCATCGATGCCGATGTGTGGTCCGATCACACCGACATCCGCCCGACGATGTTGCTTCTCGCCGGCCTCAAGGACGATTACATCTCCGACGGGCGCGCGCTGATTGAAGAAATTCACCACTGGGCGCTTCCGGATGCCATCCGGGACAGCGGCGATGAATTCGTTGAGCTGGCGCGAGCGTACAAAAAGATCAACGCGCCAACCGCGAAACTCGGACAGCTCAGCCTGCGTATTTCCACTCGCGCGCTGGCTTCCGGCAGTCCGGGTGACGACTCCACCTACATCAATCTCGAGAACCAGTTGTCGGAAATTACTCTCCTGAGAGATGCGCTGGCCTCGGACATGATTACGCGTCTGAACGACGCCGAGTTCAACGGCAAGAAAATCTCCGGAGGGAAGGAACGGCAGCTGACTCAGGAAGCGGAAGGATTGCTGGGCATCGTGGAGTCCATCGCGCAGTAGCAGTCACAGCGGGGACTTCAACGAACAGATGTCAATCGGGCCGGGAGGCCGCCGAAGCAGCGGTTCTCCCGGCCTTTGTTTCTCTGGCCTGCGCAGCGGCCAAAAATAAAAAAGGGGGGAGCCGGAAATCGGCTCCCCCGGAGTTGGTTTCAAATGCGGCTTGAGCTAATCGTCCTCGTGGTCGTCATCTTCGCCGAAGCCGGATTTGCACGGATTGTGGTTGAGTATCTGGCGGTTGTTCTCCACCAGGGTGATCGAGCCGGTCCCATTGATGTAGGGGCTGAACAGCAACGGTCCGTACTCCGCGGTGGAAGTACCGCCGAAGTTGTTGATCGTCCCCTTGATGTTCCCGCCGCCCAACTGCCATCCGCAGACGCCATCGAAGAACTCAGTCGTGCTGTAGATGGGATAGAACTGAGCTCCCGGCGGAGGATTGGTGCAACCCACGCCGGTGCGGTGGCTGCAAGGTGGATTCGAGGTGATGGCCGGAATGTCCGCCTCAAACGCGACCCGCTTGTAGTTCCTCAAGTGGCCGTGCTTGTCCACAAAGAGCGGGCTGGTGAATTGAACCGGTTGGGGCCGAAGATCTTCGTCAGCCTCCCGGTCCTTTGTGCCGCCCGGCCATGAGTTCGCCAAGTACGGGACACCATCGAAATCCCGCTCCGTGGTGAGGCAAGCGGTGACGGGGATGAGAGTTGGATCTCCGAAGTTGTCGAAGCAGAAGCGGTCATCTCGGTCCAGGCCGCCGGGATCGTTTATGCCAGCGAGTGTGCACGGCCCGCCTTCGAATGCGATGGCGTCACAAAACTCAAAGTGGCCGATCTCATCCGAGAAAGCGATGCTGAGTGTATGGGCTGCCCACACCACGCGGGTATGCTCGCTGGAGGTTGAGTACATGGGATGGAATGCGTACGGATTAGAGGAACACACGCTGGCGCTGGGATCGAAGTTGATCTGCGCGAACCCATTGGCAATGCTTGCAGTCATGGAGCCGCGCTGGCCCGTGGTAAGGTCCACGACGTCAACCCGGAATCCGTCCGGCGTGTCATGGAGGAAGACCAAGAGCACGTCGCCGGGATTGTACTGCAGCACCTGCGCGGGATCAGGAATGCCTGCCGTCTGATTGGGATCCAAAGCCCGCGCCAAAGGATCCGCGGCGGCCTGGGTCTTTCCGTTGAAGGTGAGAAACGCGAAATTCACGTATTCCTCACCCACTTTGCTGAGGCAGTCGTTGTTGTTCAATTGGCCGGTGGATTCCTTGGCCGACAAGCTGTCGATAGTCATCGCCGAGCACCAGGTTGTCGCGAAGCAGTCATTGGACCAGCCCGGAGGGTAGAACTGGAACTCCATTAGGGAGACTCCGGGATGCTTGCCGATGAAATCGGGAGCTGTAGGATCGGGATTATCAAAGATGTTGGCATCCGTGTCGGGATTGCAGACATTGGTGAAGTTCGGGTCAGACTGGCTGTCGCAGATGGCCATGCTGAACCAGAACGCGGGATGCAGTTGGAAATTCCAGGTGCCTCCCGTGCCGTCCTGCTTGGGCTTGACCGGTGCGTCCTTGGGGATGCGGATCAGGTAGAGGCTGGAATTGCCGGAGCCGGGTTTGTCCGAGTAGAAGACCACAGCGGGTTCATCGTGGCCCGAATACTGGCCCTCGTAATTCACTCCGCTGGCCAGGTCTGTACAGAGGCCCGAGTTCACGTCGTCGCAGAAACTACCGCCCGGAAATACGGGTTGACGCGTCTGGGCCCAGGAAGGATTGACGAACAGCAACAGCATTGCCAGGCCGACAGCAAACGCCGCACAGAGACGGGCAGGGTTGATGCCCAGTCGAGTGCGGCGCCCTCCTTTCACGTGTTCAGATTCCATGTGTTGCCTCCTGAGAGGTCCCTGAAAAGCAGGGTCGTCGAAGTTAGGTTTGTACACAAATAGACAGGTGGACAGTTCCGCGCCTTGCGTGAACACGTAGTACACGTTCATACGGGGACAGTCTGGGTAAGGAGTAACGCTGAGGGGATTTTGCGTTTGGGGACGAACCGTGTCAACTGAAATTTAGGCGCAGCTGTGAAAATCCGATGGAGCGCAAGTACCGTTACTTGACTTGTAATTCATGGCTTCCAAAAACGGGATCCCCTGGAAGCAAAAAAGAAGGGCAACGGATTAATCCGTTGCCCTCGGTGAACCACCTCGTGGCAGATGTGCGAGGCTGGAGTGAATTTAGTCAAAAGGATGTACGGTCGAGAAAAACGTACCCCAGTTTGCAAGCAACGTACGGCAGGGAAGAGTGAGCCCCGAGCACGCCTTGGGGATATATTCCGTGGCCATCCAGATGCGTTCGCCATCTGCGACCGCAGCAGAATAGTCGCCCCAACGGCCCACGCCGTTGCCACCTTCCGCTACATAGATTGTGAATCCATCATCGGGATCCTGCCCGGCGCCGGCTACGTGCACGAACGGCAGGCCAAACCCTTCGACGACGTCGGTGTAGGCAGCGCTTGGGAAATGATCCTTGCCCGCGAGAGTGAACGCAATGACGCCGTTCCCTTCGCTGTTGATTCCGAGTGACGGGAACAATACATCCTCACCGGCGACCGCAACGTACCCCTGCCGGACTACACGGCCTTTCAGCGTTGGCCCGTCGAAGTGCGGCTTCACGCCGAACCAGGCAATACCCTGGTGTTCTTCGCCTTTCACCTTGAGCAGCGAGTTCACCCCGCCGTACAAGATGCCGTTGGCGAAGACTACTTGATTCATGCGGTCGTCGTTGGTGTTGAGCTGGCCTATCCCCTCCGGCGTCGGAAACGAGGCGCCGAGCGGATTCTCGCCCGCCTTTTGGTTAGCCGGATTTGGCTGGCCGTAAGTTTCCGACTTGAGTACGGCGAAGGACAGAGCCAATGTCGGCGCATTCGAGTTCAGGGATCGTGTATTGGTGAGTGCCCAGACGGCGATCCTGTTGTCGAATGTGTCGATGAACTGGAGGGCGCTCAGGAAATACTCAGCGCCACTATCTACGTCCTCCGAGTCCTCGCCCCCAGGTGAGGTGGCCGGCTGAATTGAGTACGAGAGGCCACCAAAGGGAAGCAATTCCTGGGAAGCATCGAGTTGAACCACTACAGGGATCGGCCCAGTGCCATCCGCCGCATCGATCAATTGATCTTTGGAAATGGCATAGATCTGCGCCCCGTTAAAGGTCGCCGCTCCGAACTCGTTAGTTGTTTGGTACACGCCGAACCTATCAGCGCCAAGCAACGGCTGGTCGCCAAAGCAGGGGCAACCGGCATGGTTTGGAGTCCCATTCAGGCCGTCGTCGGTTACATCGTAGCTGAAGATGGCGAAACCCTGCGTTGGATCGCTGGTCACGCTGACGGCGAGGAGATTGAAGTTCCGTCCCGTTGCGCCAACATTTGTCCCGTTGTCTTGCGCGAGCTCGCTGACGAACCATCGCTGTGTTTGATGGTCGTAGTAGCATTTCGGGTCGCTTAAGAACGGCCCGAAGATTCGGGGAGTTACAGTCCGATCAACCGCAGCAACAAAACCGAAAAAGGTATTCATATCCTCGACGCCCGTGAGAGGCAGGCCGCGCTGGTTGTAAACTTGGATGACGTCGTTGACCGTCTCTACCACGAAGCCATTGCCGGCGCACAAGCCCTGATCAGGGGGCTCGAGGCTGAATTGATTTCCATTGTTCGCCGTGCGCTGATCCACGTGGCTCAGGCCGTTGAAGCCGCGAAAGCCGGGCGCCTGAAAACCAACAACGAAGCTAGAGGGGACGTTCGGTTCGGGCGGTGGAAACGTGGAAGAAGTCTCTCGCGTAGCGTTGTTTGCCGCGAAACCGCGGCGGGCAGCTTCCTTGCTCGGAATACGGTAATTAGCGCGATGGGCCGGCCCGCGCGATTGAGGCGCCGCGAATGGGTGGATGATCGCTGCGGCAAAAGAATCTCCGGTTTTAATTCCTGGCTCATCGCCAAGCTCCGGCCGGTTGTCAATTTCGGGATCAGCAACAGCACCGCTGCCGATCGCAGTTGTGTGGATTGTGCTCGTGCCGATTCGTGTCAAATGTTGAATTGTTTGCGGAGCGGCGGCAGACAAACCCGTCGCGCGCTCCTGAGTAAACGAGAAAGCCAATGCGACTGCAATCAGGACGAGAGCAGCGAAGCCGATTCTGAAAATCGCGGCTGTGCTGCTGCGTCCCTCTCTCTTTGCAACGCCCATTTGTTGCCTCCTAGAAGACTCCTGCAGAGCAGGGTGGTTAGAGTTAGATTTGTTCACACCAATTCACTTGGAGAGTTGCGCGCCTCGCGCAGGGGGAGCGCGCTTCAGGACGGGGACTGTCCGAAATTGGAGGCGAACGACGAGATTGTCCACTTACGGACAACGAGTGTCAAACGAATTTTAGTGCTTTAGTGGAGTTTGATAGGAATAGGCGTACCGTTACTGAGTCGTTGAACCTTTGCGGGGATGTATTACTTCCCGGCGGAGAAATCTGCGGCGGAGTCACCAAAGCCGGCGGCAGCGCCACGGGGCACACCCGCCCGGCGGCGAGTCTCGATGCCCAACCGCTTGATCTTCTGGTTGAGGGTGGAAAGCGGGACCTGGAACCGCTCCGACGCTTCGGTCTGGTTCCAATTCGTGCGTTCGAGCATATCCACAATGATGCGGCGCTCAATCTCCTCCAGAATTTCGAACAAGGAGGGCGCCGGAGCATCCGCGCGGGCGCCCGATTCACCCGGCAGCGGCGGCAGAAATTCAGCGAGCTGCAGGCGCACGCCTCGAACAATTTCACGGGTGCGCACCGTCTCCGGCAGCAACTCGGAGTCCACCGACTCCTGGTTGGAAAGCACCACGGCGCGTTCGACCACGTTTTCAAGCTCACGCACATTACCCGGCCACTCGTAATCCATCAGCAGCTTCATCGCTGCGTTCGTGAAGCGGCGCGGCGGCTTGCCGTTCTCCTCGCAGAATTGCACGAGGAAGCGGTCGACCAGCAACGGAATGTCTTCCTTGCGGTCCCGCAACGGCGGCAACTGTATGGAAATCACATTCAAGCGGTGATACAGGTCTTCGCGGAAACGGCCGTCGCGGACCAGCTTCATCAAATCTTCATTGGAGGCCGCCACGATGCGCACGTCTACCTTAATCGTGTCCGTGCCGCCCAAACGCATGAACTCGCGCTCCTGAATCACGCGCAGGAGTTTCGCCTGTGTTTCCGGGCTGACTGTGGAAATTTCATCGAAGAAAATCGTGCCCTGGTCAGCCACTTCGAACAGTCCCTTCTTCGACGCGATGGCGCTCGTAAAGGCGCCCTTCACGTGGCCGAACAGTTGCGATTCCAGCAGGTCGGCGGGAATCGACCCGGTGTTCACCGGAATAAAAGATTTGTCGGCGCGCGTCGAGGCGGAATGGATGGCCTTGGCAATCAGCTCTTTACCTGTGCCGCTTTCGCCGTTAATCAAGATCGTGGAGCGCGACGGAGCGACCTGAGTGACCAGGTCGAAAACCGCCAGCATCTTTTCGCTTTTGCCGACGATGTTGGGGAAATTGTAGCGCTGCTTCAACGCGCGCTTCAGTTGTACGTTTTCATCACGCAGCCGCCGGCCCTCGATGGCCAGCGATACCTGGGCGATCAACTCGTCGTTCGACCACGGCTTGGTGATGTAATCCTGCGCGCCGCCCTTAAACGCTTGCCGGGCCATGTCAATCGAACCGAAGGCGGTGATTAAAATGATGGAGAGCTGCGGGTCACGGCGGCGAATTTCGCGCAGCAGGTCGAGGCCGTTGCGGTCGGGCAGGCTCACGTCCAGCAGCATCAGGTCGAAGGGACGATCTTCGAGTCGCTGGAGGCCGGCCTCGCCGGTTTCCGCGAGAGTTACGTCGAAGCTTTCGGAGGTGAGAAGGGCCTCGAGCCCTTCGCGAATCTCCACTTCGTCGTCAACCACAAGTATCGTGCCTCTATGCATGGACCGCTTTTCTGGCTACGGGAAATTCCAGCCGGAACGAGGTGCCTTGCCCCGGCGTGGAGCGGACATCCACTTTGCCCGCATGCTCTTTTATGATGCCGTAGCTGACAGAAAGACCCAGGCCGGTGCCTCTGCCGGTGGCTTTGGTCGTAAAAAACGGATCGAAAATCCGGTGCAGATGCTCCGCGGGAATGCCCTGTCCGGTGTCGGTTACTTCCACTTCCACGGACCCGTTCTGCGCGCCGGTTCGCACTTCCAGCATTCCGCCGCTGGGCATGGCGTCGCGCGCATTCATGAACAGGTTCAGAAACACCTGTTGCAGCCGCGTTACCGAGCCGAGCACAAACGGCAATTGGTCTGCATAGTTCTTCACCACTTTTACTTGCGCGGTCTTCAAGGGGTGCTGCGCCAGCGTGAGCGTCTCGTCCAAGACCGTGTTCAGATCAATTTCGACGAATTCGGCGGCCCCGGTGCGTGAGAAATTCAGCAGGTTGTTGACGATTTCGCTGGCGCGGAAAGTCTGTTTCACGATGCGCTCGATGGTTTTTTGCCGCGGATCGTCCACGGGAATCTGTTTGGCCAGCATTTGGATGTAGTTCGAGATGACCGCCAGCGGCGTGTTCACTTCATGCGCCACGCCCGCGGCGAGCAAACCGAGAGAAGTAAGCTTTTCGGTCTGCACCATTTGCTCTTCCAAGCGCACGCGCTGCGTGATGTCGTCGAGCAGAATTAGCCGGCCCAGCCGCGCGCCATTCTTGCCCACCAATGGGGCGATCGAGGCGTTGATCACCAGTTGGCGGCTGCCGCGTGTGTTCAGCCGGAATTTATAGATTCCGGAGACGTGATCGCCGGCGGCGCGCGCGGCAATTTCCGCCACCAGATCCGTTGGCAGCACTTGCTGAAGTTTCTTGCCCAGGGCATCGCGCCGCGGAATTTCGAGCAGTCCTTCGAGTTGCGGATTCCAGGACTCCACGCGGTCTTCGAGGTCCACAGTGACTACGCCGATGTTCAGCGACTCGACGATGTTTTCGCTGAAATCCTTCAACCGCTCCACCTGCATGGCCTTTTGTTCCAGCGATTGATACAGCCGCGCGTTCTCGATGGCCACAGCCACGTAGCCGGCGATGGTGGAGAGCAATTCCAAATCGTCGCTCGAAAGGTAATCGCCGTCCACGGTTTTGCCCAGGCCCAGGACGGCAACGGTGCGGTCGCGGAAGCGGCAGGCGATGAAATAATTCAGGTCCAGCTCGTCAATGGTGCGGCGCACCGATTCGCTTTCCTGCACCGCGGCGCGCGCGGATTCAAAGAACAGGCAGCCGCCGCGCTCGAATGCCGGGCGCGCCGGATCGAGGAAGCTCAAATCGAGGGCAGATTCAGGGTGCACGCCCATGGACCGCGTCATCACAAAGGTGCCCGGGTGTGCTGGATCTTCCAGAAACATGGCCAGGCGGTCCACCAGCAGCGTTTGCGAGATGCGGTCCAGCACCGATCCGACCAGCGGCTCCAGGCGCACTTCGTTGGTCAGGGCGCGGCCGAATTCGATCAGCGTGCGGCGGAAATTGAGGCGGTCACGGTAGAAGAAGCGGTCCAGCCGCGCCTGCACGCCGTCACGAAGCGGCTGGATGAGAAATGCAGCTACGACGATGGCGATTACGCTGCCGGCGGGACTGGCCGTCAGCCGAGTGTGGAACAACTCGCCGATCAGGGCGATCGCGGCGAAATAAATGGCCACCACTCCGGCGGTCGCGAATGTGTAGGCCAAACCGCGCTTGAAGATGATGTCCACATCCATCAAGCGGTAGCGGATGATGGCGTAGCCAAAACAAAGCGGTATCAGCGCCAGCGAATATGCCGACGCCTTCATCCAGGGCTGGATCTCCCAACTGGCGACGAAAGGCAGGATATAGAAAAACAGGAACGGTAGCGTCCCAGCGATCGTACCGGCAGTGACCCACTTTAATTGCTGCCGTAGCACGCCGCTTGGCGCGCGGCGGTAGCTCGCCAGGAAGATTCCCGCGGCCACAAGGAAGTAGACTCCCAAGTTGGCAATTTCTATCTGGTCGAGCCAGTAGCGCGAACTGACGGCGGGAAGAAAATCGAGAGTCCCGATGGCCACGAACACGTGCAGCGTCAATAGCGCAACAGGAGGGGCATACAAGGCGACAAGCTTGGGCCACAACCAGCCGCGCCGCTCCGGAAACACCAGCGCAAAATGGACCAGCAAAGCAGGCTGCAACAGCAATGCGACAACGTTGGCCCAATAGATGGTCTGGTCGAACCCGTTCAGTTTCCCGGTGTAGTGAAAGCTGTAAAGAATGAAAGAAATCAGGCAGAAAACGTAGAAGTGGATGGCTCGCGGCGCGTTCCACCGTCGCACAAAAATGAACAGCCCAATAAAAAGATAGAGCAATGCTGTAATGCGCAGGTAGTTTTCGATGGAGGCGGAATTGTCCTGCGGCGCAGTGATTAGCGTGGTTTCAAACGAATTGCCCCCGCGGCGCATGCCATAGCGGATTTCCGACCAGGGTCCCACGTGATATAGGACGCGGGAAACGTCGGTGACACGGTGAATCGGAGTCGCACGGATGGAAGTGACAATGTCGCCCGGCTTGATTCCCGCCTTGGCGGCGGGCGAATCGGCAACAACGCGCCGGGCAAAAACTCCTTGAGCAGAGTCGTCCCAGCCCACTCCGTCATCGGGAGCGATGAATCGGGAGCGCTGCTGAAAGTTCAGGACGGCAAAAATCATCGCCGCCACCGTCAGGAGGGCCAGCGCCACTGCTCCCAAGCGCATTCGCAATCCTTCGTTCATGCAGCAACACCCGTAGCGTTCAAATCAAGATACCTGCACGTCGGCTTCCAGCGAATCACAGGGGAGGTGGCAAACAAAGCCTTTGATTCAAAGATGTTACGGAGGGAGCGAACAATGAAGAAAGAGACAATTCCGTTTATGGAAGGCATCTTCCCATTTCCTGTAATGCATTAATCCTTAAAACTGGATGCTCAAACCGCCTCGGAAATACCGGTAGGAGGGGACAAGCACCACCGGGCCATCACCCGTGGCGACCGGCACATACCCTTGAGCCAACAGATTGCCGAAATCAGCCAGGGCCTGCATGTGGCATGGGAAGAAGCTGGGCAGGGACTGTCGAATCTCCATACTCAAGTAGGGATCGAGATGGTACAGCGATTCTCCAAACGCATCTTGATGAGAAATTGAGGTTCCGGAAATCCATTTGTAGCCCGCCGAGACCTTCGTCCCGGTATGTGGAACGGTGGCCGTAAACCGTCCCGCAAGGCTGTGATGATATCTGGTGGCCAGTTGATCGCGCAACGCCGCCTCGGTGGCATTGTCATTCATCGCCAACGCGCCCGCATACGCATACACCATTGTCGCGCTCAAATTGTCGGTGAATTTCTGTTGGTACACGGCGCGCATGCCAAGCGAGGAGGAAATCCCCGCATCGTAAGCAAACACGTCGGAGAAAAAATCCCGCAAGTAGTCCGCACCGTTGGCCGAGCCGCGTCCGAAAACCGCTGTATGCGTGGAGCGGTCGTGAAAGACGGCTGCGGTGATCGAGGAACTCCTGCTCAGAGCATGCTCCACCGCGATTTCCTCGTGCATGCCGTTTTCAAGTACTGGGCGGCCATTGCGCATCAAGAGCGTGGGGAATACGTCGAGCGAATCCATGGCCGATTGCAGCGCGCTCGCCGAATTATCCGGGTTCTGCCATGGGCTCGCAGCCACCAGCGCAGAAGCCAGCCATCCGCGTGGCAATTGCACGCCTACTTCAGCGCGTGGACGCACCGCCATGGTCATGCCGGTCAGTCCGGCGGCCACGTAATCGCTGCCGTAGCGAACGCTGACGCGGTCACCCACCGCAAATTGATTGTCATGCGACATGCGCAGCCCGCGGAACGTGGGGCCCTCGGGGCCGACTCGCGATTCGCGGACCACAACACTCGTCACGGAGCCTCGCCCCAACTCACCGGACGGAATCCATTGTGTGACGAAGCCGCCGGCGGGCACTTGCCCGTCATAGCTCATTTGGCCAGCCAGCAACAGCCGGCCATTCGAGCCCAAATCCATTTCGTAGGCAAACGCTGAGCTCGGCGAGGATGCCAGGTTCGAGATCGAGCCGGGATGTTCCGCGCCTGAAGTCAGGTCAAACCGTCCATGATTGCCGCGGCTCTGCGAAATTTCCACCTGGCGCGGCACGCTATCAATCACGATGTCGCCATCCTGCCACCGCAGCACCGGCCGCGTGGCGGAAGAGCTGCGCAGCACCCAAATCCACTCGTCGGCTGGCACGGGTTGGTCCGCGCCGCGGCGCAACTTTTCCAGCGACGTGAACACCGAATTCATCACGATCTCAAGCAGCGTGGTGTGCTCGCTGCTGATTAAAATGTGTTGTTCTATGGCCGGCAGAAAGCCCGCCAGGGTCACACGGATGGAATAAGCGCCTGCAGGAAGCGTCTCCGCGGAGAAGCGGCCGCGATCGTTGGTCAGCAGTTCCGTCGGTGCGGAGCTGAGGAGACTCTCCGAGGTGACCAGAACCGTGGCGCCAAGTTGCGGCGTTCCACTGGCGTCCACAACAACGCCGGACAGTTTTCCGTGGTTGGGCGCAGCGCTAAGCGGAAGCGCGCTGGTGCTCAGGAGCAATCCAAGGCCGAGAGCGCGTATCATTCTAATACTCACGTCGCTTCACCTCCCCTGCGGTGCCGATCCCGATGCGGCTTTCACTGTGAAATCCGAGGCCTTTGAAATCGTTTGCTTCGCCAAGTTATCCGTCACGGCAACTTCCAGATTGTATTTTCCGGGAGCCAGTGACCCCAGCGTAACAAAATTCTCGAGCGTCATCTCTTCGCCATGCTCCGGAAGCTTGCTCGGCGGGAGATCAAAATGCAGCACGGGGTCGGTTTCTTTGTCTCTGCGCACCCGGAACTGCACGGTGGCATCGGCTTTATGCGTTTTCTCGTCCACCTTCAGATTATAGACCTGAAGAAACACGCCCATGCTGTCGTTCGGCGTGAACGTCCCGTCCATCTTCGGGCGTACTTTCACGTCCCCAACGACAAATTGGCCCAGCCCGATATCTTTGGCGGAGACGCGCTGAATCTGGTCCGCCAATATGAGGGAACTCGTCGACAGCCTGTCTTCTTCGAATCTCGGCACCGGCAGCCGCGTGTTTACCACCCCTACGTTTCCGTTGTTCACGTCTTTGATGACGATGTCCAGCCGGTACAGACCGGGACTCAGCGGCACGGCCTTCTGGTAAATCGAAGAAGTGCTCAGCGACTGCTGCAGCAGCGACGCCGGCAGGTCGCGGTGGATGGTGTCTTCAAACGTCTGCACCATGCGGCCGCTCAGCGTGGTGATGCGCGCGAATAAATTCAGCGTCGCGGAATCCACTCCGTTTTTTCCCTGGAAACTCAGTTGCCGTGTCGGAATCTGCACGGTGATGGGCACCAGCACCGTGTCCGCGGTAATGCGCATGAAATCGAAGCGGTAATCGAATTTTACCTGGTCACGCACCAGTCTCGACGTGACCACCGCTTCCAGGTCCTTGAATTTCACCGGCGGCGGCTGCTGCACCTTGGCGTAGCGCTCCAGCCGCGAAAATTCGCTGTCGGCTTCCAGACGCCCCCCGATCGGCTGCGCCAGGTGCGTGCCATCGGTGTTGTTGAAGCGGCTGGTCTTGCTCGCCAGGCCCATGGCCTCCATTTGCGTCAGTCCCGCACCGGGCACGTAGAGGAGCGCGTCTTTTTCACTCGGGTCCATGGTCAGATGGAACTCGCCGGTCATGGAGGGATCCACGAACTCAAGAATTATGTCATTGCCGATGCCTTCCAGGTAGCGGTAGCGCCACTGCTCAAACGGGTAGGTCGAAGTTTGTCCGCCGCCTTCATTGGCCGGCCGGTCATACGACCCGCCGCTCGGATGAGATTCAATTTCATCCGGCGCTCCCCACATGATGTAAATCTTTCCGCGGTCGGTTTTCCAGCCGGGGATCCCCGAGGCAAAATGCTCGTTGGTGTAGGCGATGCGGCGGTAATGCTCTTCTTTGAAAGTGTTCTCGGGTGAATCAGGATCCGGGCTGCGCCGTTGCCAGAACTGTTCGATGAACTGCTCGCGCTCTTCGTTGGTTGAAAGATGCAGAAAGGCGCTGCGCTCCTCGGCCGAAATGATGTACACCACATCCTGGTCCAGCCAGCGCTTGTATTGGGAGTCCAGTTCTTTCTTGAGCTGATTGTCGCTCTTGCTCTTCTGCTTGGCGGCCTGTTTCTCTGCTTTCGGGTCAGACTTTTCCCGCGCGGAATCCTGCGCAAAGACGCTTGGCGAAAATGCCAAGCCTCCGGCTAAAATGCCGAAAAGAAACACCTTGGCCCCATGGCCCATAAGCGAACAACTCCCCGATTTGGTGGGAAATTTTAACCTGTCCGTTAGGACAGGTCAACGACAGTTTCCCCCTGGCTGTCCCGTGATGGGTTGGAATCCCCTGCAAGCCAATGGGTTGCCTCAGAGTCCTCCCTGAGGGGTTGTCAATTGACCATTCCACTGCCCTCTCAATTGCCACGGTTGGTCACTCAAAAATGTTTGACCCTCCCTCAGAAAACCCGCGTCTATTTCCTTCCTGCCGAAATCGAATTAGAATAGTTCGCCGAACGACCAAGCGATTGCCGGGCGCCGGTTTCGAGCCGCCGCAGAACCAAGGAGCAAGGACCTTTATCGATACCTGAACGACCCTGTCCTTATCCGCAACCCTGCGTCTAAATCTGAAACATTCCGCAAGGCGCAGTCGTACTGATTGAGTGAGGGGTGCCGTTGCCCGCAGCGAGAGGGGCTGGCGCTGAATCCCATGAAGAAGTGGAAAAAGATTGCCATCGGTGTCTGCGCAGGCCTCGTCCTGCTCATCGGTGGGGCCGTTGTGTATCACTACCTGACCAAAGACATCGTCACGGTCCAAAGCGGCAAGGTACTCAGGCAGGATTTGACCTCCATCGTTTCCGGCACTGGCGAGGTCCGTCCCAAGACTTATACCAACGTGCTGGGCGAAGGCTTCGGCAAGATTACCGACATCGTAGTCAAAGAAGGCGATCACGTGAAGAAGGGCGACGTCTTGCTTCACCTGGAAAATATCCAGCCGGGTGCGGACGTCCAGGCACAGATGGCTAGTATAGACTCCATGGAAGCCGGTACGCGCGTGGCCGCCGCGAACTACGACTCCGCCGTGGCCACACTGGCCCAGCGCGAAGCCGACCTCCAGAAGGCCAGGTACGATTGGGAGCGCGCGCAGAAGCTCTTCCAGGAGCAGCTTATTTCCAAGCAGGAATTTGACGCCAACAAGGCCACCTACGACAGCGCCGTTGCGGCACTCAACGCCAGCAAAGCACAAGTGGAGGTAACACGCGCCGCCCGCGAGCAATCGCGCTCGAACCACGATCAGGCTCGCGCGGTCCTGAAGCACACAGCCGACGTCCTGCGCAAGACCACTTACACGGCGCCCATCGATGGCATCGTCAGCTACATTGCCGTTCGCGTGGGAGAAAACGTCGTCCCCGGCATCCAGAACGCCACCGGCAGCTTCCTGCTGACCATTTCAGACATGAGCATCGTCACCGCGGAAGTGAAAGTGGACGAAACGGACATCACCAATCTGCGCAACGGCCAGACTGCCGACGTCACCATTGACGCCATCCCGGGCAAACACTACACCGGCCGCGTCACCGAAGTCGGCGAGCTGGCCATCCTGCGTTCTTCCGGCCAGGCTGCCACCACGCAAACAACCGCAAATACCCAGGAAGCCCGCGACTTCAAAGTCGTCATCTACATCGAGAATCCTCCTGATTCGCTGCGCCCGGGTCTTTCTTGCAACGCAAAAATTCAGACGGCGCAAAAACAAGCCGCGCTGACCATTCCCATCCAGTCGCTGGCGGTGCGCTCGCACAAGGATCTCGAGGAAGCCCAGAAAGCAAATGGCAGCGCCAACGTCACGCTGGCTGCTTCCAAGCCGGCGCTCATTCCCGGCCAGAAGGACGAAATCACCGGCGTGTTCGTGATCCGCGGCCGGAAAGTGCAATTCGTTCCAGTGCAAACGGGCATCAGCGGCGTCACCGAAATCGAAGTCACCAGCGGCTTGCAGGAAGGCGACGAAGTCGTCACCGGCAATTTCAAGGCGCTGCGCTCGCTGCGTCCCGGCTCCACCATCAAAGTGGACAACTCGCCGCCGAAACCCGAGGACTCCTCCTCGTCCTCAAGCTAAACTCATGTCCAGTTCAGGGAGCCTGATGCCCGTGACAGCCGAAGCCGTCGGCGCGGCGCACAATTTTCGCGAAGACCTGGTCGCTTCCAAGGTCGCCATCCTCACCGAAGACCTGTGGAAGACCTACGAAATGGGCGAGGAGCATTTGCACGCCTTGCGCGGCGTGAGCATCGAAATTCACCGCGGCGAATACGTGGCCATCATGGGGCCGTCCGGCTCCGGAAAATCCACGCTCATGAATTTGATCGGCTGCCTGGATTCGCCGTCGAAGGGCCGCTACTGGCTGGCCGGCCGTCTGGTCAGCGAGCTCAACGACGACGAGCTCGCCTACATCCGCAACAAGGAAATCGGCTTCGTCTTCCAGACTTTCAACCTCCTCCCGCGCGCCACCGCTCTCCACAATGTCGAGCTGCCCATGATTTACAACGGCACTCCCACCGAAGAGCGCCTGGAGCGCGCCAAAAAGGCGCTGGCCCAGGTGGATCTGGCCGACCGCATGATGCACAAGCCCAACGAGCTTTCCGGCGGCCAGCGCCAGCGCGTGGCCATCGCTCGCGCGCTGGTCAACGCGCCTTCCATTCTTCTGGCCGACGAGCCCACCGGCAACCTCGACTCGCAAACCGGCGAAGAAATCATGGGCCTGTTCGCACGTCTCCATCAGCAGGGCAATACCATTATCCTGGTCACCCACGAATCCGACATCGCCGCGCACGCCCACCGCATCATTCGCCTGCGCGACGGCAAAGTCGAAAGAGACGAACGCACCCGCTGAGCCGCCGAATTGCTTCTCGTAGCGCTGGCGTCCCGCCGGCTCTTCGCTCCTGCCCGTCATCCTGAGTCCGCCGGGGCGGACGAAGGATCCCTCTTCCTTCCCTCCTGTTTGCCCGCCGTAGCCCGTCCCCAGGGCGAAGCAGGGCCTCCTTCCCTTTCGTTGTCATCCCGAACCCAGTCGCGCACTTCGCGAATGGGGGTGAGGGACCTGCTGTTCGCCGCGCCCTTTCGCCGAAACGTTTGCAAGTTAGCTACCCCCCGGGGGGAGGGCCTTTTGTATCGAGTAGAAAATGCCTCCGTCGTTTGTTTTGAGTAGGTTACGGCGATTTCTATTCGCGCGCTGTACCGGGTAGAAAGGCCGACTCGCGCGATGTGTTAACCAGGACGCCACTCCCCCCAAGGGGACGAATTTGTAACGATTAGAAAGTACTACCGTCGTTTGTTTTGAGTGGGTTACGGGTGGTTCTAATCGCGGGGTGTAACGATTAGAAATGCAGTGGCTAGTGGCGAGTGGTTGGTGGCTAGTAATCCCCTCGGCGGCCCTGAGGGTAGGTGTCCCCGCCCTTCCGTATCCCCCTCGTCCCGCAACCTCATTCGGGACGCACAAGACGCGCACAATTGGACTCGCGGCCATCTTCCCAGGACGCTCCGGCGGTAGCATGGCACGCAGTAATGCAGAGAGCAATAGTACTCCGCCGCGCTCTTCCTCCCTGCCTGTCATCCCGCTTGTCCCGAGCGTAGTCGAGGGGAAGTCCGCCACGGTGGACGAGGGATCTGCTGTTGTCCTTCTCTTCGCCGTTGCCTCTGCTCTTAGCCCGTCATCCTGCCTGCCCGCCGTTCTGCCACGCCGAAGCCTTGGCGCAGGCGGAAGCCTTGGCGAAGGCGGGAGCCTGCCGAATGGGAGTGCAAGGAAGGATCCCTCTGCGCCTTCTCTCCGCGCCAACTGACGCCAACTATTGGCGTCATGTGGGCCCTCTTAGCGCCCTCTAAACCTCCTAAAAGCGCAAATATCTGCAAATTTTGGCATTCAGCGCAGGCCGGCGGACCCCAGCCGGTTTGTCGGCTTCCCGAATCGGGAAATTCTTGTCCCCGCCGTCCGAGCTTCTGCAGACATGTTGCGGTAGGCAAGTTTGTTGTGGAGGTCATCCAGCAGCATTTAATTCTTCGTAGTCTTTGAGCGAAGAAGCTTCATATATGTCTTGTCAGAAGCTCGGTTCTCCCATGCGCCCTCGATGAATTCGCGCAAGAGCGGAAGATCTTTCTCGATCGTCGTCTGCCACAGGTTTGGATTGTACTCGAATACACGAAGCATGTTATCGATGTCGAAAAGTGGCCCCGTCCCTTGAGCCTTTATCAGGACAACCGGCTTATCTTCGGCCATTCGAACGCCGAGCTCAAACATCACGTTTGGGTTGTGTTCAGTGAGGTCTGCGATGACAAGGTCAGCTTCCATAAGGTCATTCACGATTGTTGATTGAATAAGATCGCTGCCCTGTCTGTTTGCAGTTTTGACCGTGAAGCTGGAGTCTTTCGCAGCTGGAGTAATCAGGCTCCGAAGGACTTCGAGGAAGAATCCCCCGGCGTGCTTCGAGTCCCGCTCTACGAAGGGCATAATTACGAATGCAGTTAGTTTAGAAGTACCGCTGGCTTCGGCCAGCGTGACAGTTCTGGGAGCGGTCGTCGCCGTCGATGAATCTGTGGAACCGTCAGCCGGCGCGATGACAGTTCCAGAGGTGATGCCTAGGAACTTACAGTTCTCCCGAAAGACTTGCGAGAACTCCTCATGTGTTTCGGGAGCCAGCTGAAATTCCCGCTGGAGTGTGTTGCCGAGGTACTTCATTTCGGGTAAATTGCTCCCTTTGTAGTACTCCAGAGCCCGCTTGAAAACTTCGACACTCAGGAATGCCCGCATCTTCAGCTCGGCCTCGGCCGTGGCGTTTCCTGCGTACACAATGTCGCGCCCTAAGTCAGCCAGAGCTATTTTTTCTGAACCCGACGTTCCTACTGTAAGGCCGTAATCCCGCGAGGCGGATGTCAAGTAAAAGAACGCGTTGCCGCCAGTGCCAGCACCGATGGCCATGCGGATCTCCTCCGGCTCCCAAGGATTGCCGCCGTGGAGTTCTTTGATGATAGTCGGAATTTTTAAGGCTTGCTCAAGTGTTGTTCTAGGAAAGGTCCATTTAATGCGCACCTTTTTTGCCATTGAGTTTTCACCTCATTCCAGGTCGTTTAGTTGGCGCTCATCTCGGGACGGCTGGTGGATTCATTCTTATCCGCGGACTGTGTGCGTCGCACTGTTCTTGCTCCATTTGGCGCAGGACAAGCCCGATGAATTCTCTTGAAGTTTCGTCCGAGGCATTTACTTCAAGAATCAGCCTGTAGGTGACCTCACACGCGCCGCCTTTAGGACAAGCAATCGGGTACGGATAGTCGCGCTGGAGGTCCCAGGCAGCTATCTCACCGTCAAAGTTTGGGAGTTGGTCCTCGCGATATGCTACGGCCCCATATAGGATTGGCATGTTGAGCCCCTCAAGATAATTGTCGCAAGCCCATCGAAAAGGACTTGACCCTCAGTAGCCTTGGCTCAGCAGTGTTCCACCGTTGATGCGACAAGCCTTACGGTGATTCTGCCCATTGTGAGTGAAGACCAGTGTGTAGTAGTTTCCGTCAGGGGCAGTGCCGCGTACTAGTCTGATTCCCGATATTGCGGTGTCTTCGGCGAAGGTGCCCGAACTGATTGATTTCTCAGTGAGTTCAATCACAACTGGGAAGGAGTTTAGTGGAATCTCTCGCCCTTGTTCATCATAAATCGTTTCCAAAGTGGCCGGCACTGTTGTGACAGAGGTTCTTGTGGCCATGTTGCCCTCCAAGCTATTCACACGGTATCATGGATTTCTAGTGCCTCGCTACTCTACTGTCGTTGGGGTAATCACATACGCGTAGACGTACCTCGCTGTGAGATCACCACCACCACCGGCGCCCTGGCACCCGGCCTTGTGGTACGCATTCTCAATATCGCGTGCCGCGGCGCTATTAACGGCTTGACGGTAAATGAACCAATGCTTTTGCCTAGACACGGCATGAAAGCCAAACAGTCTTCGCTCGATGTCAGAGGTGACGCCGACATACCAGCGGCCGTTGGGAATGCCGGATTTCGTCATATGCGCGTCGATATCCCTGATGATGGCGCTTGATGGTGTGGCCGCCATGAGAGTCCTCCTCGAAACGACGTCTTGACAACCTACCCTTGGTACTCACAAAGTAGGGGGTGGGTGGGCGGAGGGGTTTGGACCCTCAACAGGCCGTTTACAGGACGGCTGCTCTTCCGGAATTGAGCTACGCCCACCATCGTATCCGGCGAGTCCAGTCGCCGGGGTTCTACAAAAACTCCGCCAACGTCTCCTCTGATTTCACGCGATAAAATGTCGGTAACTGGTCTTCTGTTTTCTGGCCCTCAAATAGATCTGAGAACCCGAATCTTCGAGTGCCGTGTAAGAACCGTATTTCCACTCTAATCCTTCGTGACAGCATCGACCTGAAGCGCACATCCTGCCTGTTAGCCGTTCCCTTCAGTAGGGTCGCCATTGGCGTGTTCTCACAGCTAACAGATTCGACACGGCCGATCCCGAATCGCGGATGATGCATCCACAGCCCCATCGCAATCTCGCAGGCGTCGTCTGCCGAGATATTCGTCTGCACAAGCGCATCGCTCTCAAGAATTCGCTTCCGTTTATATGCGACGCGGTTCTGGCAGGATTTTGAGCAAAACGTCCTGTCGCGCCGCTCCCTCGAAAAGAGCTTGCCGCATTCGGCACAGACGCCAAAGCCGATGCGAGGGTAGTAGTTCGTCAAATAGTCAGAGAGCCAGTTCGCAACCAGTGTGGACAAATCGTGAAGCTCTGGATCCGGGCTCCGACCGAAGCGAAACTGTCTGTCGCTTCCTTGCCAGTAGACGAGTAGTGGCCCAGGTGCCTTTTTCAGGTAACTGTTGAGGGTTTCGATTGGTTCTCTGACCCGAAGGAGAAAGAGTGAGTCCTGGGCGTCACACTCCGAAACAGCAGACAGGAAATCCCTGAACGACCTTGATATCGCCAAAAGATCCTTGGCCCAGGTGAGGTCGTCCCCCAATGTGCACTTTCCAGCTGCCGAAACGATGCAGCGGTCAGCCGTGGGTTCGACCATGCGGTGATAGTCGGGGTGTTTCGTCGATATCGATGACTTTGCTGGAGCTAATGTTTCTAGTTGTTCGAGGAAGCTAGCTACATCCGCAGCAATGTCGAACAACTGCCGCTGCACAGCCTCTATTCCCTCGCCTTCGCGCCTCCGAAGTTTCCTCTTAATCGCCCCCTGCATATGGGCACGATCCCTCTGCGATATGGCGCTTAGGAGGTCGATGAATGGCCGGTTTTGTGAGAGCCATTCATCGTCGAGAGCCGCGCGGACCTGATCCTCGATTTCCTTCCCGTGGTTCTGAAATGCATACGACACCACCTCGTCCCTCGGGACGCACTCGTCGTGGAGGTCGCCATACCTGTCGTCGTAGTCGCCGTCGTACCCCACGCTAGAACTTTATCATGGATTAACATGTTGTCAAGGATTGTGATTCACTGAATGAAGGTTATCCACTGATGTCTATTCGCCACATCTTCGCCTATGGGGACGCTAGTTTATTTTAGTTTGGGGAATGATGAGGCTCATCCAGCCCACAGGATTTGATCGAGCGACCCAGTCCTTGAAGTTGAAGATGAAGCTGGGGATTTTAACTTCTACGGTCGCAGCGGTTTGCTTCCTGTACCCCGGCTTTCGACCCCCGACAGCCCCCGAAATGGACCCGTAGTTCCGATGTAGCCCGCGTGACACATTGCCGGAGTACTATGAGGAAAATCTCGGATGGGCTGCGCGAGTGTTGGTTTGCGGGCAAGGTTAATATCCGAGGGTGTTGCCCTTCGACTTCGCTCCCGCCTTCGCCAAGGCTTCCGCCTGCGCCAAGGCTTCCGCCTGCGCCAAGGCTTCGGCGTGACAAAACGGCGTGACAAGACGGCGGGCAGGCAGGATGACAGCGAGACGAAAAGGGCAAGAGGGATCCTTCGCTGCGCTCAGGATGACGGGCGGGAAAGAAGAGCCGGCCGAGTAGGAGGCAAAGCAGGTCCCTCGTCGTCCGCCGAAAGGCGTGCGGAGTCTGTCGGGATGACAGCGCGGCGGGCAGGAAAAACTTCACATATTCCTGTATAGGAATGTATTGTTTCACTCGTGCCGCGCGCTTCCACCACTTCGGACGCCTTTAACGCCGTGGCGGAACCCCGCCGTCGCGAAATCCTAAATTTTCTTGTGCTCCAGGAGCGCCCTGTGGGAGAAATTGTCGCGGCCATGCGCATCGGGCAGCCATCTGTTTCGAAGCACCTTCGCGTTCTCCGCGACGTGGGCTTGGTCCGCGTTCGCCGCCACGGCCGCCGCATGCTTTACCGCACCAACCCCGATGCCATTCGGCCGGTGCACGAGTGGAGCGGCAAATTTGAACGATATTGGAGCCATCAGTTGAGCCGCATCAAGGAGCGCGCCGAAGCGAAAAGCGGACTCTGATAGCATGCGGAAAAATTCAGAAAAAGTTTCCTCAGGGGCTAAAGAGTCTGTGTGAGAACTCTGAAATCAGTCCCTCAGCGGCTGAAGCCGCACTGAATTTGCAATACTTACGGCACGGCTGAAGCCGTGCCCTGACGAAAAACGGGCGTCGTCACACAGACTCTAAAGCCCGATGCAAACTAGGCGATTATGTCGGAGCTCAAGCTCCGACCCCCTAAGGAGAACGACTTTTTCGGCAGGCTTCAGGGGTTAAAACCCCGATGAGTAGGCGGGACTTGCGGCGGGGTTGAAACCCCGCCCTTCCGAGGGCGCCGATTTATGGCAAGCTGGTAAAGGTTGCAGCAGATTTCGATTCGAGGAGAGGACATGGCCAAGGAGTCATCGCCGCTCGGGGATTTTACTCTGAACATCAATCAGGAAATTCATGTTGGCGCGCCGCTGGAGACTACATTTGAGGCCATGCTCGAATATCTGGGGCCGCACAACGAAAACGGCGAGGGCCAGCCGATGCCGATGAAGATCGAAGCGTGGCCCGGAGGGCGGTGGTATCGCGACCTCGGCGACGGCAACGGGCATTTCTGGGCGGTGGTGCAGGCGATCAAGAGGCCCACGTTGCTGGAATTCGCCGGGCCGCTGTTCATGTCGTACCCGGCCGTTTCCAACGTGCAATACCGGCTTAGCGAAGAGGCCGGCGGAACGCTGATTAAGTTTCATCACACGGCACTTGGGCTCATTGAGGATCAGCACAAAGAAGGCGTGGTAAAAGGCTGGAAGCATATGAACGAAGGCATGAAGAAGCGCGCCGAGGCGAAGCGCGCCGGAAAAGCGACCGGCCGGTAGATATTTCAGTTCGCTGTGAAGCAATCCAAGGCAAGTTTATTTCAGGGTGATGAATTATGTGCCCAGCGTGTCTGGCAACTACAGCGATGATCCTCACTGGCGCGATGTCAACGGGCGGGCTGGCCGCTCTGATCGCCAAGCTGCGCGCCAGGAGAAGCCCTGCGAATTTCTCCGCAAAACCTAAAACACAGGAGAGTGCTTCGTGACCAAGAACCAGGTAGAGAATCCGAAAATCGTTTCGCACGCCGAATGGGTTACCGCTCGCAAGGAATTGCTGGCCAAGGAAAAGCAGCTCACTCACGACCGTGAAGCGGTTGCAACTCTGCGCCGCGAATTGCCGTGGGTGCGCGTGGAGAAGAAATACACCTTCGACGCTCCCGGCGGAAAGGAATCACTCGCCGATCTCTTTGGCGGCCGCAGCCAACTCGTTGTGTACCACTTCATGTTCGGGCCCGGATGGGAGGAAGGCTGCCCAAGCTGCTCGTTCATCTCCGATACCATCGATCCCAACGTTGTCCACCTGGCGCAACGCGACGTCACGCTGCTCGCCGTTTCACGGGCACCCCTGGCGCAGATCGAAGCGTTCAAAAAGCGCATGGGCTGGCGCTTCAAGTGGGTCTCATCTTCCGACACGGATTTCAATTACGACTACCAAGCCTCGTACAAAAAAGACGGCGCAGGCGCAACGGAGTCCTACTACAACTACGAAATGCAGGATTTCCCGAGTGAAGAACGCCCCGGCGCCAGCGTCTTCTACAAAAACGCAAAGGGCGAGATATTTCACACCTACTCGGTTTACTCGCGTGGTCTCGACCCACTCATCGGCGCGTACCACTACCTCGACATGGTTCCCAAGGGGCGCAATGAGGAAGGTCTGCCTCACGGAATGGCCTGGGTGCGTCACCACGACAAATACGGCGCAGGCATCGTGGGCGCCGCGAGCCTGGGCAAGGCGCGCTAGCGTTACGCGGAAAAGAAATTGCGGGCCAGAAAAAGAACATTGGCGGGACGTTCTGCCAGCCGTCGCATGAACCACGGAAACCAGAACGTCCCGTAAGAAATCAGCACGCCCACGCGGTAACCATCCTGGGTGAGCCGCAGTTGCTCGCCGCGCTGGATTCCGTAAAGCATCTGGAATTCCACGCCGCTTTTCGGGATTCCCTGCACGGCGGCCCAATCCGAAATGCGCCGGATCAGCGCGCGGTCGTGCGTGGCGATGGCCGCGCGCACTCCCGCAGCCCGCGCATCCGGGGCAAGCAGCCTGGTCGCCAGCGCGAAGTAGCTTTCATCCACGTCACGTTTTATCGGATACGCAATCTCCGACGGTTCGTTGTACGCGCCTTTCACCAGCCGCACCGCCGCGCCCATTGAAATCAGCGACTCGATGTCCTTCACCGTCCGGTAGAGATAAGACTGCACGCACACACCTACATTCCGGTAGGCCTTCCGCGCGCGGCTATAGAGTTCCAGCGTCGCATCCACGTAGGGGCTTTGTTCCATGTCAATCCACAGCGTCTTTTCGGGAGGGCAATGCTCGATCAGTTTCGCCACGTTCGCGTAACAAAACTCGCGGTCCAGATCGAGGCCCAACTGCGTGAGCTTGACGGAAATTTCCACCGGCAGCCCGGCTGCGTGAATCCGTTCGAGCAGATCCAGATAGTGCTGCGTCACTGCTTCCGCTTCCGCGCGGTCGGCGATGTTTTCGCCCAGGTGCGTCAGGACGCTGGCCATCTGCTGCTTTGCCAGTTCGTTGGCGGCGGCCAACGCGTCTTCCACTTTTTCCCCGGGCATGAATCGCTTCGTGGTGCGGCGGAAAAACGAGTACTGCGGCGCGCGCTCGCGAAGCCAGCGGTTCTGCGAAGCCATCAAAATGGTCCGCCGCACCAGGCTCATGGATATTCCTTCGGGTACCGGCTATTGAGGCGAGGTGAGAGCTTTCAGGAAACGAAAATAAAATTCCACGCCATCATAAAAAGACCACACCAGCAGGCGCTCGTCTTTCCCGTGCGAACGATCATCATTGACATCCATCCACAACCCGGAAATTCCGTAGGTCGGATAACCGGCGGCGCGCGAGATGGCGCCATCGCTTGCCCCTGCCTCCATGACCGGCACCACAGTCGTTCCCGGCCACATCTGCGCGCTCACTTTTTCGAGCGTGTTCATCAAGTCCGGCCGCAGCGGTGAGGTGGGGTTCGACACGCCTGCTCCGGCGCCCACAATCAACTGTTTGACTAAAACTTGCGGGTCGGCGATCACATGCACCAGGGTCGCGCATGTTTCTTCCGCCGTGTGTCCCGGAAGAATTCTGCAATTCACCACGGCGCGCGCCATCTGCGGCAGCGCGTTATTGGCATGCCCGGCTTCCAGTCGCGTGGCCACGCACGTGGTATGGGTGATGCCGTTGTAGAAGGGAAACCCCGATAGACGCGTCAGGGCCGCCTGGTCCGGCGGATTCTGCGTGATGGCTTTCATGTCCGCGCCCGTGGCGCCGCCGACGATTCCGGACATGCGCTCGAAATAGACGCGCGTCACTTCGCTCAGTTCAAACGGAAATTTGTAGCGCTCCAGGCGCGTCAGTCCTTGCGCCAGATGATAGATGGCATTGTCGGCCACTGGCAGCGAGCTGTGCCCGCCCGGGTTGGTCACCTTCAATTCAAAATCCTGGTACATCTTTTCGCTGGCCTGGATGGCCACCACGGATCTCTTATCGCCCACCAGTTGAAACGTCCCGGCGTCGGGATTGAGGATGTATTCCGCATCAATCAAGTCGCGGTGATTCAGAATCAGCCAGGCAACGCCGTTCGACGGGCCTCCTTCTTCATCCGCTGTCAATGCCAGGATAATGTCGCGGTCGGGCCGGAAGCCTTCCTGCTTCATGCGCATCAGCGCCATCAGCAGAAAGACGTCGCCGGACTTTATGTCAAGCGTGCCGCGGCCGTAAAAATAACCGTCCTTCTCGATGAACTGGAACGGATCCATGGACCAGTCTTCGCGCTTGGCTTCCACGACATCCAGGTGACAGATCAGCAGAATCGGCTTGTGCGCGCCCGTTCCGTGCAGCCGCGCCACCAGGTTTCCTTTTCGTTCGTTCGGGCCGCCGATATAGATGTCGCTTTCTGGAAATCCAACGTCGCGCAGCCGTTTGGCCATGGCTTCAGCGGCTACGGTTGTGCTCCCGACGGAATCTGTCGTGTTTATCTCAATCAACTGCTTGAAAATTTCTCGTGCCAGCTGTTTGGTCGCGTCGCTTGATTGCGCGAACGCACTTGCAGCAGCAATTCCGAGCAGAATGGTGCAGGGAACCAGGGCCCGAAGTCTCATTTTCTCTCCCAATTTGCGAACGGAAAGCCTAACAGACGGCCTTATTAGACGCCAGCGCACTCCCTCGCGTTAGAAAGGTGGAGGCGCAAACGGCTCAGCCGAGGGTGACCCCAGGCAGAAAATGGCGTAGCGGTAGATGGCCAGCTTCATTTCATCGCTCACCGCTCCTGCGGCGAATATCTTGCCAAACGCTTTATGCATCTCGCGCAATTTATCTTCCGGCAGCGCCTCCAGCAGTTCGCCGAAACGGTTTTTGGCTTTGGTCATCTCGCCCACCGGAGTGGCATCCGCTGGTTGGCTTTCCGGTTGTGTGGAAGGCGAGGGCTTATCAGCCTGGGTGGCTTTTTTCGCCACAGGTGCTGCGGGTTTCGAGTTTCTCGGCTGATAGCTCGAATAAAATTCGTAGCGGAACTGTTTTTGGTAGAGCGCGGCGTAAGCCGTCCTGGCTGCGTCGCCTGATGAATTGCTGGCTGCAAGCGCACTCGAAGTGAATTCCTTGATGGCTTCTTCCATGTCGCGGAAATTTCCGCGCGCGCCCATCAACGGCCCCCGCCCACTCTTCGCGAGCGATGCCGCCAGGCGATCCGTCCGCGCGTCGTAGCACTTGCCGTACGCGTGAATTGCCCGGACCGTTGCATCCGGCGTCGCACCTCTTTCTTCCGTGAATTTTGCCACCCAATCGGTCGAGGTCACGGCCAGCATTTGCGCGCAACTTTTCCCCAGCCGGTCGGGATCGGCTTTAGCTGCAGGTTTGCTCTGCGCAGACGCGGTGAAGGAAACGATCAAAAGCAGCAAACCGCATCGGCATAACCGATGAAGTATCATTGCCATCATGTCTTCTTCCGCCCGGAGCCGGCTTTGGGACGGCGCATCACCGCGCGCTCGAGTAGCACCTCAAGCGCCCGAACCAGCCGCTTCTGGCGCACTTCAGGAGATTTCGCCGAGCAATAGCGCACAAACTGCCTGCGTCCCGCCACGGTCATTCCGTCGAATTCCTTTTTCAGGCGCGGGCGCGTCTTCAGAGCATTAACAAGTTCTGAAGGCACCGGCAACTCGCGCGACGCAAGATCCAGCTTGAGCGCGACGCCAATCACCTCGCCAACGTCCGCGCGCGCCGCTTTTCGCAGCGTTGCATTCACTTGCAGCCGGTAGCGCCCAGCCCCGCCGGGAACCAGCGTCGTGCGCGTGCTGCGTCCGTTCGAAGTGGCAATCACAGGAATATGCTTCGGCAGCGCCTTCCCGCGCTTGCCCCCGGAACCCCCGGCGGATTCCCGCGCCAGCGCCAGGCCCACGTCTTCCGGCACATCCACATATCGCATCATCCAGATCTTGTAGATAGTCGCGAGAAACTTCTTTGGGTCTGAAGGCGATTTCATGGCGCGTTTGGTCCGGCGTCTATAATTCCGCAGCTAGTGGATCTCGTGCGATTTGCGCATCGCGAAGGATGTTCTGCAATGTGCCTCTGGCAAGGGAGGGATGTAGCGGCACGGTTACCGGCTTGCGCTGGGGATTCGCTGGGTGACGGAGCGGGACGTGACTGCCCTTTTGCCGCACGCGGACATACCCAAATTTCTGAAGGATTCGAATCAATTGCTCGCCCGAAAGGACCGGGAGCTTCGGTGTCATCGAGTGATGATTACACTTCCAACCAGGACGTTCGTGGGATCCGGGATGGTCTCCCCATGTTCCTGCATGTCCTCTAGGACCAACTCGATGGCCTCGCGGATATTCGCAAGCGCTTCCGGGATTGTGTGCCCTTGCGAATAGCACCCTGGGAGGGTAGGGCAGGTGACGACATACCCGTCGTAGTCTTCGTCACGCTCCAGCAGAACTTTGAAGTCTATGGCGGCCATGTAAGGATGCTATCCCAGCCTGGGGAGGGGGTGCAAGAAGCAGGACACTCATTGTCGTATGTTGCCATCGCGATCATTCCAATAAGAATTTTGTGCTCATCGCCCCTCGAGCGAGGTGTTCCGCGCCTCAATCAGATCAATCTCCGTCTCCAATCGGCGGAACACTTCATCATTGATCTCTTCCTCATTCCTCAGCTTTAGAATCACGGCGCGCTGCAAAGCCAGGACGTGCCGGTACAGTTCGCTGTAGCGGCGGTAATTCTCGATTCCGTATTCACCTTCCTCCTCGGTGCCGGACAGCAGCATGGTCAGCCGTCCGTGCTGCTGCCGCATCAGGTCGTCGTACACGGAGGCGAATTCCGGCCTGTCATCCTCGCGGGCGCTGCGCAAATAAGCGAACGCGGCCTCGATCATCTCGCGCCGGGCAGCGTCCTCCTCCGCATTTCTCCCCACTGCTCCAGCCAGCCCGAAAAAACGAATCATCGGCGGCAAAGTGAGTCCTTGAAAAACGAGAGTCACGAAGATCACGCAATAGGTGAGGAAAATGATCGAACTGCGGTGAGGAAATGGCGAGCCGTCCTGCAGCGTTGTCGGCAGGGAAATGGCCGCTGCCAGCGCCACCACGCCGCGCATCCCTGCCCAGCCCGCCACAAGTATGGCCGGCGGGCCCGGCATCGGCTCCTGCTGCTGTTGCAGACGCCTGCGAATTCGGTTGGCGATCCACGCGCCGGGATACATCCAGATCATTCGCAGCAGGATGACGATGGCGCTCAGCGTCAGCCCATGCAGAATCAACCGGCTGAGACTCAGCGATTTGATGTCCTCGAGGATATAGGGCAGTTGCAGCCCAAGGAGGATAAAGACGATGCCGTTGAGCACGAACGTGAGCGTGTCCCACACGGCACCGGCCTGCAATCTTGCGCGCATGGAAAGGTAAGTGCTGCTGGTGCGGCCCAAGTACAGCCCGCAGACGACGGTCGCGAGCACGCCCGAGGAATGCAGGCCCTCGGCCGCGAGGTAGGAAAAGTAAGGAGCAATAATGCTTAATGTGATTTCAATGGGAGCATCCTCAATCTTCAGGATGCTGAAGCGAATGAGCTTGCCGATCAATAAGCCGATCACGATGCCGCTGGCGATCAAATAAATCAGCCCCGTCATGCGCTCGCCCAGCGTCGGAACATGGCCTGTCATGATGATGGCCGTGGCCAGTTGCAAGGCCAGCAGTCCGCTCGCATCGTTCACCAGGCTCTCGCCCTCGAGGATGTCCACCAACCGTTGGGGCAATCCCAGCCTTCGCATGATGGAGGTGGCGGCAATCGCGTCGGTGGTGCACACCACGGCGCCAAGCACCAGCCCCAACTGCCAGCCGAAGTTGGGAAGCAGCCAATGCGCCGTCCAGGCCACGCCCCACACCGTGAAGGCCACCAGTCCCAGAGCCAGCATCGTGATGCTCACCAGGTTGTAGCGGAAATCGCGCCACGATGTGGCCGCTGCCGCGGAGAAAACCAGTGGCGGCAGGATCACGAGGAAAACGACGTTCGGGCTCAGCTCGATCCGCGGCACGTGCGGGATGAAGCTGAGCACCAGCCCGCCGATCACCAGAACAATGGGATAGGGAACCGCCAGCCGCTTGGCGAATGCCGCCAAAGCCACCACAAAAACAAGCAGCAGCAGGAGAATCAGTTCGAGTTGTTCGATCCCCGCAGGCATTCTGCCCCCGACGATAAGATATCGCAGAAGTGGGCTACGAGCACTCCTGGTCTGCTGAAAGGTGGGAAATTAGTGGTGAACAGGAAGAAAATCGAGGCGCCCTAAAAAAACACCTCCGGGGAAACGTGAAACCGCTCGCTCAAGCGTTTGATCTGATCCTTGTTCAAATCCCTCTTGCCGCCCAGAACTTCCGACACGATACTCGGCGTGCCAAACACCCCCACCAAATCTTTCTGCTTCAGTCCGTGCTGATCCATCAGAAAATGCAACACCTCGACGGGCTTTGCACGTGGGAGCCGATAGTGCTTTTCTTCAAAATCTTCGATGAGCAGCGTCAGAAGTTCCGCCAGTTCTTTTTCTGCGCGCGTCAGGGATTTGCTGCGCTGGTCGAGTTGGCACAGAATTTCCGAATAGGTTTCATTCTCCTCCTCTGTGCGGATTACCTTGGGAGGAAATTTCTTCAGCAGAGCGGAGTACTCCGGGCTGACGGTAAGAGAACTCATTTCTTCCATCCTTCCTTGCTGTATTCGGCGTGAGTCAGCACGTGCCGCAGGAAAATCCGCTTCGTCTGATAATTGATTTCCGTGATCAGACGGTATGAATTTCCCTTGATGTTAAACACCGTAAACACTTCGACGGCATCTGCGGTTGGGAACATCCGCTTCACGTCCACCAAGTTTTTCCAATCCGCCTTCTTCGCCACCCGGTACCACGCATCCAATGGCCCGGCGAGATCGGTGTGCCTTTCGGCGGCCTCCAGCAGTTTCTTCCTGCTGATTACGTGCACATTCCCGCCCTCTTCCCATTGAATTCGCAAAACGCGAACTTGTCAACGCAAAAGTTCGCGGATTGCGAACATGGCAACAGCTGAAAAGATCCCACAAAAACAGAAAAGGCTCCGATTGCTCGGAGCCTTTTTTCGAATTTAATCCTGGCGGCGACCTACGTTCCCGCGCAGTTACCCGCGCAGTATCATCGGCCCTGCAAGGCTTAACTTCCGTGTTCGGGATGGGAACGGGTGTGACCCTTGCGGTTAGACCACCAGGAAAGTCTGGAAGCTTGAGGCTGGAAGCTGGATTCTTGAAAAGCACCCAGCTTCGAAGCTCACGCTCCACAAAATTATTATTCCGACGCCGGGACAGGGGCTCCAGCTTCGAGCCTCCAGTCTCCAGCGTCCAGAATCAACTGAAGAAGTTGGCGAAACAAACCGCAAATTCCACTTGAAAGCAATGCAATGTGGAAAGGCTTGCTTGACTACCCACGCGCGGCCATCCGCTTGGGATGGTCACACCTTGAGTAAATTTTATGGTCAAGCCGAACGGCCGATTAGTACGGGTAAGCTGCACGCATTACTGCGCTTCCACCCCCCGCCTATCAAAGTCGTAGTCTTCGACTGGCCTTCTTACCCGCCCGCAGGCGGGTTGGGAAACCTTATCTTGAGGCGAGCTTCTCGCTTAGATGCTTTCAGCGATTATCTCTTCCAGATTTCGCTACCGAGCGATGCCACTGGCGTGACAGCTCGATCACAAGAGATCTGTTCATCCCGGTCCTCTCGTACTAGGGACAACTCCTCTCAAGTTTCCTGCGCCCACACCAGATAGGGACCGAACTGTCTCGCGACGTTCTGAACCCAGCTCAC